>Ga0066709_100001983_pt1 | contig 14361 bp, 6 predicted proteins | sample GraSoiAngelo_158_FD_79665 | JGI IMG/M metagenome (GOLD analysis project Ga0066709, IMG submission 79665) | Grasslands soil microbial communities from the Angelo Coastal Reserve, California, USA - 14_1009_16_30cm | ecosystem: Environmental > Terrestrial > Soil > Grasslands | place: USA...
CCCTTCTGGGCAAGGGTGTCCGGATGATACGGTTTTGGGAGAAAGACAAAATTCTTGCTGGCGGTTAAACTCGTTCCGATCAGTTCCATGCTGTAGCCGCTGGTGTAAAGTACCTTCAGGCCGGGCTTCTCTCGCAGCAGTTGTTCCGCCAGTTCGCGCCCGTTCAGGCTTCCCGGCATCACCATGTCCGTCAGTAACAGGTCGATGTTCGCTGCCTGTTCCCGCCAGAGTGGCACCGCTTCATCACCCGAAGGGGCGCTGATAACCCGGTAACCCAGCCGCTGCAAGATTCCCTTCGCCATCATGAGCACGGCCGGCTCGTCTTCGACCAGCAATATGGTTTCCGTTCCACCGCAGACTATCGGTCTGGTTAATTCCGCGCTGGTCGGTGTGGGTGTCTTCGAACTGGCCGGCAGAAAGAGCTTGAACGTGGTCCCGTGGCCGACCTGGCTGTGCACTTCGGCCCAGCCCTGGTGTTGCTTGATAATGCCATAGACTGTGGCCAGGCCCAGTCCAGTCCCTTTGCCGGGCCTAGTGGTGAAAAACGGCTCAAAAATCCGCGCCAGAGTGGCTTCATCCATCCCGGCACCGGTGTCCGTGACGCTCAAGCAAACAAATCGGCCCAGGCGCGCTTCCGGATTATTCCGAAGACAGGTGTCATCCACTTCGACCACCTTGGTGCCGATGGTCAGTTGCCCTCCTTCCGGCATCGCTTCCTTCCCGTTGGTGGCCAGGTTCAGGATGACCTGTTCGATCATTCCTGGATCGGCTTCGATCGCCGGCAGGCCCGGCGAATAATTGAATTGCAGGGCGATGCTCTCTCCAATGGCGCCGCGCACCGACTTGCTCGCGTTATTGATTACTTCCTGCAGATCCAATGGGTACCTCTGAATGACCTGCTTGCGGCTGAAGGTCAGAAGTTGGCGGGTCAGGTGCGTTGCGCGCTCCGTGGCTGAACTGATCTGTTTCAACGCCTCGGCTGTTTCCGGTTTAAGTTCCTGGTCCTCCATGAGCAAGGTCGAGTAACCCTGCACCACGCTGAGCAGATTGTTAAAATCGTGCGCCACGCCGGCGGCCAACTGCCCGATCGACTCCATTTTTTGCTCCTGCCATATTTGCGCCTCCTGAGGGGGCCGCCCGGTGGCGTCGCGCGCGTAGCCATGAACGACCTGACTGCTGGTCACGGGAACAAACGACCAGGCGACAGTCCGGCCGGCCGGTATCGTTTCAATACGAACCTTGCTTTGCCCCTTGGTCAGGCAGTCCCTGACGATCTCAGCTGTGTCGGCAGGCAAAATGGCTGAGGGATGATCCCTGCCCAGCGAGGAGGCCAGCCCTTGCGCGGCGTCGTTAAAATAAGTCAATGCCCCGTCCGCGCTGAACTCAAACACCGGATTCGGGTTCCAGCGCGGGAACGCCGCGAGCTTTTGCATTTCCATCTCCGCGCGTTGTCGCTCCGTGATGTCGCGTAGAAATCCCGCGAAGAGCGGCGGACCTTCCGTCGTGATGCGCGTGACGGCCATTTCGATCGGGAATTCCGCGCCGTCGGACCGCTTCGCCTTCAATTCAACCCGGCGCCCGACGACGGCACCCTGCCCAGCGCCAGCGCTCAGGAAGTTTTTCAAACCGGCGCGGTGCTGTTCCTGCCATCCGGTGGGAATGATCAACTCCGCCAGGTCCCTTCCCAAAACGTCTTCGCGGCGGTAGCCGAACATTTTCTCCGCCGCAGGATTCCATCCCAAAACCTTTCCGTTGTGTTCAAAAAGCACGATCGCGTCCGGCGCGGCCTCCAGGATCGCCTCTTGATGCGCCTGGCCCCCGATCCCGGCCCCCTCGACTTGCCGCCGCTGGGAAATGTCCGCCATCGCCCCAATCATGCGGACCGGTTTGCCGCTCTCATCGCGGACCACATAACCGCGGTCCAGAACGTGGGCATACGAACCATCGTGCCGGCGGAAGCGGTATTCGTCCGACCAGTATTCGCCGCTGCCTCGAATGCATGCCTCGACCCCATTAACGACCCGCTGCTTCTCGTCCGGGTGGATCCGGTCATAGCGCGATTCGACCCCCGGCTCGATCTCCTCGGTCCTATAACCGAGCAGGGCTCGGAAGGCTTCGTTCCACCAAATCTGGTTTGTCTCCAGTCTCCAGTCCCACAGGATGTCGTTGCTTGCCCGCCCGACCAACTGAAAACCTTGCTCGACCTGGCGTTGAGTCTCTTGCGCGCGGATGCGTAGCAGGGCACCGCCGCAATGATCGGCCAGCGCTTGCAAGGTCTGCAGGTCCTCCGGGCCGTAGGCGTCAGGGGTGTAGCTTTGCGCAGCCAGAAAACCCACCACCTTGCCCCCGGCGCGGATGGCTACGTCCATCAACGAAGCCGACAGTCTCGCCCGGTCGCCGAACAGAATGAAGTCGGTGTGGGAACTGGACGATCCTGAACGCAAATTCAACTGCGGCCCGTCTTTCAGCACGCGTCGCATGATCGGGCTCGGCTCTGGCCCGCGGTAAGTTGGCGGGACATCCGCCGGATGCCCGTTGACCGTTTCGATGTTGAGGACGGGATGGATTCGGTCTTCTTCAGACGAGTAGAGGTCGCAACTGTACGTGTCCCATCGCAGCAATTCCTGCGCGACGCCGGCACTGATGCGGGCCACCTCGTGGGGAGTGCGGGCGGCGCTCAGGTCGCGGCCCAGTTTTGAAAAAGCCGCGCTCCGGGCTTCGGCTCGCTCGTGCGCAGCCGATGCGGCCCTGAATTCGTCGCGGCTCCTGGCCAGTTGTTCAGCGCGCTGCTTTAATTGCTCGTCGAGCCTGGCCTTTTCGGCGTTGCGCTCATTTAATTGCGCCTCCAAGTCACTGCGCGTAGTGCACCAGGCCTGCTCCAGTTTCTGCCTCTCTGCTGCTTCCGCCTTGCATTGCTCCCGGACCCCGGCCAGTTCACGGGTTTGTTCGTTGAACTTCAACGCAGCCTCCTCCCGCTCGCGGTTGAACGACTCTTCCGCCTTCTTCCCGGCAGCCAGGAGCGCCTTCAATTCATCGCCTGCCTTGAGCATTTCCGCCATGTGTTCCTTGACCCGGTGCGCCGTCTCTTCGCGGGTCTGAAGCAATTCTTCCGCCGCACGCCGCCTCGCGGCGTTTTCCGCCTTCAACTCCTGATCGAGCCTGAGCAACTCGGCGCCGTGTTCCTTCAATCGCGCGGCCAGTTCCTCGCGCGCCGTGGCGAGCTCCTGCCCGGCTCGCTTGTGCCCGGCGATCTCGTTTTTGAGTTCCTCGGCGGTCTTGGCCAGTTGTGCCTCGATTCGCTGGCGGTTGGAGGTCTCCGCCTTCAACTCCTCCGTCAGCTTGGCAATTTGCGCCGTCCGTTCCTGATCGAGTTTTTCCTGTTCCGCCCGCGTGTGCTTGAGCGCTTCCTCAGCCTTTTCTCGTTTGGCTGCCTCCGCTTGCAGCGATTGCCCGGCCCGGTTCATTTCACCGGTCAGCTTACCCACTTGCGTTTCAAACTTTTTTCGCGTGTCCGCCAGGTCGGTTTCCAGGGTTGCGCGTTGGGTCAGGTCGGTCACCAGCCAGAGCGAACTTTCCAACTCCCCCTCCGCCGTGCGGACCGGAGTGGCGCAAAGGAACGTCAGGCATTCGGAGCGGTCCTTGCGGCGAAAGCGCAATTCGCACCTGACCGGCTTGCCTTCCTCTTGAGCGGTGAACACCCGCTCCACTTCGCGCTGAGCTGGTTCGGCCACAAAATCGATAACCGCGCGATGAATCAACTCCTCGACCGGGTATCCCAGCATCTCAGCCATCTTCGGGTTGACGTACTCGGCGTGAAACCGGGAATTGAGCAGCCAGGCCCCTTCCTGAGCGTTTTGGACCAGACGGTCGAAAGCTTCATGGCTGTCACGCAGGGAAGCTTGGAGTTCCTTGCGCTCGAAAAATTCCTTCATCTGTCCTTCTGCAATGCTCAACCGCACATTCAGCGCGCCGACGTCGTACGGCTTGACCAGAAAATCATTGGCGCCCGCGGCGAGAACTTCGCTCAGGTCGGTCGGCTCGCCCAACGAAGTCGCGACCATGATGAATGCCCGTTCCCCTTGAGATTGGGACCGCACCCATTTGCAGAACTGCAGCCCATTCATGCCCGGGAGGCCCACATCCACGAGGAGCAGGGGGAAAAATTGCTTTTGGTACGCCAGGATGGCTTGTTCGGCGTTTTCGTAAGTCACCACCTCGTGTCCGCGTTCCGTCAGCACCTGAGCCAACAGGCATTGGCTCATTAAGTCATCTTCAACAATCAGCGTCTTCATTTGGTCTTCTCCGCAATGCCTGTCTTACGTCCAGACTTCCGCGGACAATTCTTGCAAGAAGTTCCTCCGCCCCTTTGTGCCCACTGGACTTCTGCTGTCAATCGTCCGGAGAAACTGCTGGTCGCTTGGTCCGGCCATTAAGCTGCTGCACCGGCGCATCACTGCTTGTCGGCTGGAGGCAACGCATGCGCGACTGCGTGTCAATCCAAGACACCGCGTCTCAGAAATATCCATGCTTCGTTTGCGACTTACTAAAATGTCCGTGTGCAACATCATCTTCCAGCTTTCTCAATAGAGACACGAGGTGAAAGCAACTTTGGTTCCAGCAACTTTAAACTCGGCAGGAGCCTCCGAATCCACGCCACTGCGGGACTTGTCGCCGATCAACCCCGCGCTCCGCACCGGGCGGTGCGGCCGAACCTGTCCCGATCATGATTCACTCGCAGTGGCCCCGCCTGAGGCCAAATACTTCTCCAGTTCCGGTTTGACCACTCTGTCGTAGCACTCCGGGCAAATGCCGTGGCTGAACCGGGCTTCGGTGTGCTCGGCCACGTATTTGTCGAGCTGTTGCCAGTAGTTGCGGTCGTCGCGAATTTTTTTGCAATAAAGGCAGATGGGCAACAGACCCTGCAGCATTTTGACGTTCGCCAGGGCTTCTTCCAATTCTCTCACGCGGTCGGCAAGCGCTTTCTGCAAATGCAGCACCCGCTCGCCCACCTGCACACGCGCCCGCAACTCGTCGAAATCAAATGGCTTGGTGACATAATCGTTTGCGCCGGCCTGCAGCCCCGAGACAATGTCCTGACGGGTGTCCCGAGACGTCAGCAGGATCAGGTAAGTCGGTTGGTCGGTCTTCATCTGGCGGGCACGCCCGCAGATTTCCGGTCCGGTCATGCCCGGCATGTTCCAGTCCAGAATCGCCAGCGGGATGGTGGGGTCCTGTTGTAAGGCGCCCCAGGCTTGATTGCCCTCTTCGGCGGCGATCACCTCGTGGCCGTCTTTGAGCAGCCTGGCTTCCAGCAATCTCCGGGAAACCCGGTCATCATCGGCGATTAGAATTTTCACGGCTGACCCTGCGGAGATTTTGCCCAACGGTGGCCCGGCTACCGGATCTCGTGCAATGCCAGGGCATGCGGCCCGCCTCTGGCAAAAAATTCGTTCTCTTCATTCCTGCTGAGACGATAACATTCGTAGTCTAAAGGCAAAGCATTTCGACCAGGCGTCTTTAATCGTCCGGCCTTGGCGAGCAGGTCGGAAAACCCGGGTGAGGTAAGATTCAACGTGCGGTAGCCAGACAAGGCAGTTTGAGCTCGACCGTGGTGCCGACGCCTATCTCGCTCTGGATCGTCAGTTCGCCGCCGTGTAATTCGGTCAGCCGTTTGGCCACCGTCAACCCCAGGCCAGAGCCCTGCTGCTCATAAATTTTTCGCTCGAACTGCATGTAAGCGCCAATCTCGGCGATGTGCTCCGCTTTCATCCCCCGACCACGGTCGCTGACACGCAGGATAAAATTACCATTGCTGACGGTGCTTTCCACATAGATCGGGCTGCCCGGGGCGGAAAACTTGAAAGCGTTCTCCAACAGCTCGCCGGCGACCTTGGTGAAATAATCCTCCGCGATGGCGGCGACCGCGTCGCACAACTTCAACACCAGATCGTCGGAACGGCCCACTCGCTCGGCGCGCATCTGGGCGACACGCTCGATGGGCCGGCGCACATCCGAGGTCTGCCCTTCCCGCAACGCTTGCAACTGGTCGGCCTGCAACATCTCCAGTTGCGCGTAGATCAGAAAGTTTTCAATCAACCGCTGCAGACGCTCGGCTGAGTCGCGAATCGCCTCCGCCATCGAGACAACCTCCTCCGGCTGAAGATGAGCGTGGTCGGTGATGATTATATCCGAAAAGCCCAGGATCCCATTGAGCGGGGTGAGCAGCTCGTGCGGCAGCGCCAGGCTGATGTTGGCGCGCAGGTCGGCCAGCTTGCGCTCGGCCTGCTCGCGAACGGTTTGCACTTTTTTGAGCCGCGCGTTCACGGCCGCGAGCAGTTGCGGCACAGTGAACGGCTTGGAGAGATAATCATCCGCGCCAAGTTCCATCCCCTGCCGCATCCCCGCGGTGTCCGCCTGGCCGGTCATCAAAATGAAAGGGATGGGCGCCGTCACCGAGTCCTGCCGTAAGGCGGCGAGCGTCCGGTAGCCATCCATCTTGTCCATGCGAACGTCGCAAAGAATCAAGTCCGGCAGATGAGCGCAGGCTTGTTGAACGCCGTGCGCTCCGTTGTCCGCCTCAATCACCTCGAAGCCGGCATGTTCGAGTGAAAGCTGGATGATCTCTCGCAGCGAGGCGTCATCGTCGATGACCAGGATCTTCGTCATACGCCGGATTTATGAATTAGAGTACTTCGATCAGGCAGGCACTCTTTGAGCCGGCTTGGGAAATCATGTCTGCCCGGCATCGTCCAGGCAACAACGGACTGTTCGCGCCAAGGCCAGCGGTTGAAACGGCTTCTGGAGCAGATTCACCCCCTCGCGCAAACCGGTCTGCTTGCCTCCCAATTCCAGGCCATATTCACAGGTATAAACGATCTTGAGCCGCGGTTTTTGTTTTTGCATCTCCTTGGCCAGTTCCTGGCCGTCAACACGGTCGGGCAACACGATGTCGGTGAGCAATAAATCGATCTTCTCCCAGTTCCCCTGCCAGACCGTGAGGGCCTCGCCGCCCGTTGAGGCGTCCAGCACGCGATAGCCGTGATGCTGCAGCACGCTTCGCATCAAACCGCGTAACGCGACTTCATCCTCGACCACCAAAACGACCTCGTTGCCCCCGCGCACCGCGGATTTCCCGGTCAAGGTCGTCGCCGTCCCGCCCCTCGCCCGCGCGGCCGCCAGGAAGACGGTAAACGTAGAGCCCATCCCGACGCGGCTTTCCACCTCGATCCAGCCATTGTGTAATTTGACGATGCCATAGACGGTCGCCAGACCGAGCCCGGTCCCTTTGCCGACTTCCTTGGTGGTGAAAAACGGCTCAAAGATGTGGCTCAACGTGGACTTGTCCATACCGGTGCCGGTGTCGCTGACACCGAGGCAGACGAACTGGCCAGCGCGGGCTTCGGGATGATCGTGGGCGTAATCTTCGTCGATTTCCGTCGTGAAGGTGCTGACGATGAGCTGGCCACCGTTGGGCATGGCGTCGCGGGCATTCGAGGCCAGGTTCGTGATCAGCTGTTCCAACATGCTCGCATCGGCCAGGACCTGCGGGAGGTTGGTTGAATAATTGCATTGCAGCGCGATTTGTTCGCCGAGCAAACGGTTCAGCGTCTTCGTGACACTGCCAACGACCTCGTTCAAATCCAGAATCCGGGGCTGCATGACCTGGCGCCGGCTGAAGGTCAGTAATTGCCGGGTCAGGAAGGCGGCGCGCGAGGCGGCGTTGGAAATCTGTTTCATCGCTTCGGCCATGTGCGATGGCAGGTTTGGCTCCAGCACCAACAGTTCGGCGTGTCCCTGGATCACCGCGAGAATGTTGTTGAAGTCGTGAGCGATGCCCGCCGCCAACTGGCCCACCGTCTCCATCTTCTGCGACTGGCGCAACTGCGCTTCGAGATTGAGCCGGTCGGTCACATCAAACGCGTAACATTGCACGACCTGGCTGACCAGTATGGGGAAGAAGGACCAGGAAAGCGTCCGGCCGTCTTGATGGACCTCCACGTTGGCCCGGCTGCGGCCCGTCTCCAGGCAAGTCCTGATGATCTCCGGCAGATCGGGCGGCAGGATCTCGCCCGGATTGCTTTTGCCCAGCGCACGGGCCATCTGCTGGGCGGCGTCGTTGAAGTAAGTCAGCCCTCCATAGGTGGACAATTCCAGCACCGGATTGGGATTGTAGAGCGGGAACGCGGCCAGCTTTTGAATTTCCACCTCGGCCAGTTTCCGTTCCGTGATGTCGCGATAGTTCAGCACGATGGCTTCTACACTGGGCTCGTTCAGCAGGTTCTTGCCGGTGCCTTCCATCCACCGCCACGAACCGTCTTTGTGCCGAACCCGACATTCGATGCGGAGGGCGTGTCCCGGGTTTTGCGCCAGACCGTTCAACAGGCTGATGGTCCGCTCGCGGTCTTCAGGATGGATCAGTTCAAAAACCCTGCTCCCAACAAAGTCTTCATTCGCATGGCCCAGGATGCGTTCTGTGGAAGGCCCCGCGTAGACCACCAAACCGGTGGGATCGAGCAACGCAATCGCATCGGAGCTGTTTTCAATCAATGCCCGAAACCGCTTTTCGCTCCTGCGCAACTCCTCCTCCGCCCTTTTCCGCTCGGTCACATCCCGGGCGACAACGAGTACTTTTTGCGCTGTGCCCTTATCGTCCTTGATGACGCTGCCCTGCGACTCGATGTAGCGGACGCTGCCGTCCCCGAGCAGGAAACGAAATTCGCCGCGCTGACCGATGCCCGTGCGGACGGTTTCCTGGAACGCCTGCTTGATTCGGGCGACGTCGTCGGGATGAATCTCCTCGAAGGAACTTCTGCCGCGCAGGGATTGCGGGTCGCCAAGAATCTGTTTGTAGGAGGCGCTGTTATACAGGCGCCTTCCCGCCAGATCGAGAATGGCGATCAGATCCGTGACATTGTCCGTGATCAGCCGAAACAGTTCCTCGCTTTGCCAGAGCCGCGCTTCGGCCTGCTTCTTTTCCAACGCGCCGTGAATGGCCGGCCCGATGCGGCCCAGGTGTTCCTTGAGCACGTAATCCGCCGCGCCGGCTTTCATGCACTCGACCGCTGTCTCCTCGTTAATCGAGCCGGTCACAATGACGACCGGCACATAGGGGATTCGGGATCGAGCCAGGCTGAGCGCCTCCAAGCCGTCGAAGTTGGGCAGGGTGTAATCGGACAGAATGACGTCCGGCGCAAATTGCTCCAACTCTCGGACGTAATCTGCCTTGGTCGCGACGCGTCGCGCTTTGAATGGGATTTTGCTCCGGCGCAATTCCCATTCGAGCAAATCTGCGGCGGCCGCCTCATCTTCCAGAATCAGGATGCGCAATTCGTTCGCCATGTCCAGTGTGCCTGCCGAGGTTGCTGCCGTTGCCGCCTTGCGCTTGGCAATGCTGCCAGCGAAGCTCGCACGGGAATCCTCGCGCTAAACAGATATTCTCATTCTTTCTACGCCGCGCCAGCGAATTCCTCGCGGATCGCGCCGAGGCTGGATAACGGGGGACTGGCAACGCCCCTGGCCGCAATATTTCATGCCGGTTTCCTCCGGGTGGGTGGAACAGGCTACCAGCCTGTTCTGCTCGGCAACTTGCCGACCATAATGGGAAGGACACCCTGTTGAAACGAAGTCGTCGGGCGCGAGAAGGCTCACCCACGCTCTCACGCCGGGCTGGTAGCCCGGCAGCACAGGCAGGTTGCCCGTGCCACCCATCGGCTCTGCAATATTCAGGCTAGGGCAAGGCTAGGGCCCATTGCGCATTGTCGGTGATTGAGCGTGCGCACATTGAGGTGAGTGACAGGGGCGGGAACGACTCGTCCCGCAAAACAGCCGGCTCGTCGCAACGAGCGCGGACGAGGCCGTCCCGCCCGTTCTCCAACGCGTGCTGTCGGCCGGCCCGGAATGTGTTCAAGAACGGTAGGCGCCGACGCGAGGAGCCGGACTTTGGCGCGAAAAACACTTCCGCCTCGTTACCTGCGGCTCTTGCGACGATTCTTGAACTGGCCCGGGCTGGCCCGACCGACGGGAAAATCTGCCTTGCGCCAGCAGGAGGTGTTGATTAGTTTCACGCGCCCCCGTTGGCTGGGTTGGTAGCTCAGTGGTAGAGCAGCGGCCTTTTAAGCCGTTGGTCGTGGGTTCGATCCCCACCCGACCCACCACTCAAATAGTTATGAAAACCGGATTAAATAAGGCTAAAATCCACTTCCGGCCTGTTCACGGCAATCCACTTCAATCGGTGGCAATCGGGTGGAAACCGCTATTTTCTGACAACCGCTGGCAACCGGAGAGTGGCGCAATTGCCGCTGGCCAACACGCCGGGTCTGTCGGTCTGGTGCTTATCTTTCCGGCTCGTCAAGGGCCACGCCAGCGCGTTTTCCCCCGTGTCAGGACAGCCGGCGACTTGCGGGACGCTTGTTGTTAGGTCAAGCCAGAGGGCCAAGGTTCGGTTGCTGCGGGGCGTTGGCGGGCAATTCAAGGCTCGCACGCGCGCCAGGACTGCCAGAGGCCCGCAAACGGCGAGGGGGCGTGTTGAGCTTCGAAGTAGAGTCCTCTTGCGCCCCCGTCGGCCAGGTCGAGGCGGCCGCTGGCGCAGCCGTTCGTTTGGTTGGAAAAAACCCGCAGAAAAAGCGAAGCTCGGAAGTGATGAGTCTGCTCAGGTTGGTTTGATGTGGATTGCGAGAAGGCTTCGGCTTTCACGAGCATGGCAAACGCCTCTTGAACCAAAGCATAATTACAAAGGAAACACCGAGAAGCACGAGATCACTCCCACCGTCAGGAACACCGGCTGCCGCAATATAGGTGAACTCGCCTCCCGTCGTTTCGACAGCCACTTTAAGTGCGCCGTTTTCAAAACGGTCAATGATTGAGAAGCCTGGATCAAACAACCATTCAAAGAAATAGCCGGGTGCGATACCAGGACCGCTCAAGACTTGATACTTAATGGTTGGCTGGAATACGTCAGATATTGAAGCAGGAGCGTCCGCCGGAAATCGACTGTTTCCCCAGAATTGCGAAGATTGATCGCCGTAAGCGAAGGTGCCCAACTGCAACGTAGATCCGATCTGACCGCTGCCAAGCCCATAGAAATAGAGGTTGGTGGCAAATAATTCCGCCTGCCCGGTATTCTCAATGTTCACACTTGCATATCTCAGATTGCCGCGCAAATCGAAGTGCTCCAGCAGCAGCAGTGTGAATTGGTCGGGTGCATTGGGTTGTTGCCCGACAAATTGAATCGGCATTTGAATTTCCAAGGCGCGTGCGGGCGATGCCAGCGCGCTGAGAAAAGAAATTCCAAGAATCCAGGTGAGCGCCGGCTTTGCAGTTGTCATAATTTGTCCGTTCCTTATCGGTCATGCAGTTTATCATATTTCATTTACCTTTCAATCCTGTTCTCACACCGTATGGCATCGGCGATGGGTGCGGGTTTCCATGTGCGCGCCAGCAGCCATGCCGGACGGTCCGCACAAATGAGGGAATTCTCCGGGGGTGTCAGGTCAAGGCCGCTTCCCGAAGGGTTTCGAGAATCAGGTCGAGGAAAAGAATCTGTCAACTACGTGTCAACCGTATTTTTTTACATTAACAATCGCCTTTATTCATGGGATTAGAATTGGGTTTTGTTCGAGGTCCTTTTAAGCCGTTGGTCGTGGGTTAGAGTCCCACCCGACCCACCATTCTCGCTGATCCTCAACTTCGAATTCCCAAGCCCACCGCCTGATCTCACCTCTTGTGAAGCTTGAGGGTCGAACGGGCGCATCTTGGCAGTACCATCGGAACGCCGCCTTTAGGCGGCAGATACCCGGAATTCTGTCGGTCCTGCCGCGTAAACGCGGCGTTCCATCGCGCGTTTCGAGTTTTCGTGGTGGTACTGCTAAGATGCGCCCGGTCGAACCCGCTTCTGCGCTGGCGCTTGACGACCGGCCCTCCTCGGCGCACAAAAGGTCAATGCAAAAAATTTCTGCCGCCAATGCAGTATTGCTCTTCGGCTGTGCCCTCAGTCTCCACGCCGCGGGCCGCCAGGGCCAGATCAGGGTGCTTGCCGGCGACTACGACCGCCGCGATTCCATCGTCTGGTTCACCCTGCCCGCCGGCGCGCCTGAGTTCCAACAACTCGCCGATGAACGTGGGAACATGATTCAACTTCAACCCGACCGTGAGGGCCATGCTTGCTTCATTGAAAAGGAACTCAAACACCGCTCGGCCAGGATTTATCGATTGGTTTCTGCCAAATCGAACGACGATCCTGGTGATGGCGTGCAAGTGATCCGCGAAGGCAGCCAGCTCAAATGCTCCGTCGCCAACCAACCCGTTTTTCATTATCAGGCGCACGTGGTCGAACTGCCGCGGCCCGATATCAAACCGATCTTCCAACGCGGCGGCTACCTTCACCCCCTTCTCACGCCCAACGGCAAACTCATCACCGACGACTATCCGCCGAATCACCTCCATCATCACGGCATCTGGTTTTCGTGGACCAAGACGGAATTTGAAGGCCGCCAGCCGGACTTTTGGAACATGGGAGAGGGAAAGGGCAAGGTCGAGTTCGTCGCCGTGGACAAGACCTGGAGCGGTCTCGTCCACGGTGGCTTCCAGTCGCGCCATCGGTTTGTCGATCTGACGGCCGCTGAACCGAAGGTCGCTCTGAACGAAACCTGGCAGGTCACCCTTTACAACGTCGGCCGCAGCGCGAACCGATACTGGATGGTTGATCTCGTCTCCACCCAGCACTGCGCGACGGCCAGTCCCTTGAAACTTCCCAAATATCACTACGGTGGACTGGGCTTTCGCGGCAATTGGACGTGGAATGGGAAGGACAAGACATTTTTCCTCACTTCGGAAGGTGAAACGGATCGCGTCAAAGGAAACGAAACCCGCGGACGCTGGTGCCATATCAGCGGTGATGTGGACGGTGCGCGTGTTGGTATCGCCATCCTCTGTCACCCGGACAATTTTCGCGCACCGCAGCCGATGCGTCTGCATCCGGCTGAACCGTTCTTCTGTTACGCGCCTTCACAACTCGACGACCGGGAAATCTCTCCCGGCAAACCGTATGTGTCGCGCTACCGGCTGATCGTCGCCGACGGCCCACCGGACAAAGCCGAGTTGGAACGACTCTGGAACGACTACGCCCACCCGCCAACCATCACGATCGACTGACGACTCTTCGGCGCGCCTGACCGGAGCCGACTTTTTACTCTGCCAGCGTCAACAAGGTTACTGTCCCCTGAATCCGGGGATTTAGGGAGCAACCAGATAAGCGCGATTGGCTGCAGCCGCCGATCGAGAAATCCACCACTTAATCCCATGCAACGCTCGCGCAGGGCCAAAACTCCAAGGCACCGGTCCCAAGCGCAAACGGCGGTTCGGTGCAGCGATCTTGTTCGGCGACGTGCTCTGCATACTCAAAAATCTCCGGTCAAATCTGTCCCAACTCGCCGTGCGGCCCGGAACGATAACCGCGGACAACGCGGAATACACGAAAAGAAATCCGCGTATTCCGCATGGTCCGCGGTCAAAAAAATCTCTCCGCCGACTCAACGTCAAGTTCTCACCCTCCGAGCTGCGGACGCCGCCGAACGGCAGAACTGAGCGACAGCCGCCCCGCCGTGGTGACGCCCGCGACCCCCGACAACCATTGCGCGTCGCCGAAGTCCGCGACTCAAGAACTGCGAAGCGGGGCGGCTGTTCGCTCCAGTGACCTTGTTCGGCGGCATTCGTCTATGGAACGGGTATTTCGATTGCGCGATAGAATCTGTTAGTTCGATTCGGCGCGGTGGTGTCACACCAAAGGTATGATGACGTCGGGAGCGTCACGTAAGCTAACTCTCTCCAATTCGTGCTTGTCAGTGACTCAACATACTCAATGACATAAGAGCGCCCTGCGCGGCCATCAATGCGTATCACTGGATACAACCCAATCGCGAGCGTCACCGCGTTCGTACGCAAAGGTACTACCGATACATTGTGAATGAGTGGAAAGTGAAGCTCTGGGTTGTCGGTGCTAGTGAACGCAAGTGTCGTGCTTGCGGCAGCCGCAGTGAAGGCAAAACTCTTGGGATACCACTGGATAAAGCTCCCTCTGTTGGTAACGCCAAAAGTATTGGTCGCCCCAGCGGCACTGGCCTGAAGAAACGCCGTGCCGTCACGGCGAGTTGGTCGGGGTTGGCCGGAGATTTTTGAGTCGATGGACCTTGGATTGCCGAACCAGATCGCTGGAGCCAACGCCGGAAAGCGCCTTCAGTTTTCCGAGGAGTCGCGGGTTGGCTTGAGTCCTTGGCCCGGCGTGGCTGACCTCGATCGTTCGGTGGCATCGGACAACGCAGCGAACCCGACACCCTCACCATGAAAACGAATAGCACTCAGCACCTC
>Ga0066709_100001984_pt1 | contig 14360 bp, 12 predicted proteins | sample GraSoiAngelo_158_FD_79665 | JGI IMG/M metagenome (GOLD analysis project Ga0066709, IMG submission 79665) | Grasslands soil microbial communities from the Angelo Coastal Reserve, California, USA - 14_1009_16_30cm | ecosystem: Environmental > Terrestrial > Soil > Grasslands | place: USA...
CGCTCGGTCTTGTGGGCGATGCCCTCGCCCGCGAGCTTCACGACGACGGGGAAGCTAAGGTCGCCCGCCGCGGCGGCGGCGTCGTCCGGTGTCGCGACCTGCTTGCGGGCCACGAAGGGCACTCCGAAGCGGCGGAGCAAAGCCGTCGAATCGTGCTCCGACAGAGTGCGTCGCCGCTCTCCTCGGGTTCGGCTCATGCCGCACGCGCACGTTCGGTCGCCCTCGCGGGCTCGGGCTCCTGCTCCGGCGGTCGGCAAAGCCGCCGCCTTCGCGCACGTTCGGTCGCCCTCGCGGGCTCGGGCTCCTGCTCCGGCCGTCGGCAAAGCCGGTGCCTTCGCCCAAGGTCGAGTGTCGCGAACGCGTCGCTGCGTTGCGTCATGCGCGCGACATCTTTGCGATGGTCCTCGCGGACGCGAACGCTCCCCCGGATCTGTCGACGATCACTTGCTGCCTTGTCCGAAGTCGCGAAACGCATCTCGGCCGCCGGTAGCCTACCGTCGTGCCTCCGCGATCACCGGCGGGGTGATGCGCTCAGTCGTGCTGCCCGCTCACAACGAGGCAATTCTCCTCGAACAAACCGTCACGGAAATCGTGTCGGGGTTGCGCGCACGCGGGGAACCATTCGAAATCGTCGTCGTCGAGAACGGATCCACGGACGCCACTCCGGCGATCGTCGATCGTCTCGCAACGGAGCTCGCCGAGCTTCGGGTGCAGCACCTTCCGGTCGCCGACTACGGAACCGCGGTCCGCAGCGGCCTCTTGGCGACCGAAGGCGACGTCGTCGTGCACTTCGACGTCGACTACTACAACCTCGAGTTCGTCGACCGAGCGCAGGCGGCGCTCGACCGCGGAGCCGCGATCGTGGTGGCGTCGAAGCGCGCCCGCGGCAGCCGTGACACCCGGCCCCTGCCGCGCCGGATCGTCACCTCGACATTCACGTTGCTCGTACGCGCGGGGTTCGGACTTCAAGTGTCCGACACCCATGGGATCAAGGCCCTGCGGCGCGCGCTCGTCGAACCACTCGCGCAGCAGTGCCGCTCCCGCGCCGACTTGTTCGACACGGAGTTGCTGTTACGTGCGGAGCGCGCCGGACTCGTGATCGAGGAACTCCCGATCGACGTGCGCGAGTTGCGCCCGGCGCGCACCTCCATCTGGCGGAGAGCGCTGCGCACCATTGGCGGTCTCGTACGCCTTCGCCTCGCACTCTGGCGCGAGCGTCGCGGTTAGCCTCCAGCTGGATCGATGACAGAACTCGAAACGACGCGGCGACCGAAGCGAGCGAATGCGAGCGCAGGGAGCTCGCACAGCGAGCGAACGGCCGCGGGTCGGGTATCCCGGCCCGCAGGGAGCGAGCGAGACAACAAGGTTGCGTTGTTTGTGACGTGCGTCGTCGACGCGGTCACGCCCGAGACCGGGGTCGCGGCGGTTCGACTGCTCGAGGCCGCGGGCTGCGCGGTCGAGTTCCCCGAGGCTCAGACCTGCTGCGGTCAACCCGCGGTGAGCGCGGGCGAACCGGAAGCAGCGACGCGCTTGGCCCGGCATTTCGTGGAGGTCTTCGACGGTTACGACGCGGTCGTCGTTCCGTCGGGATCGTGCGCCGCGATGGTTCACCACTGGTACGAGCGACTGCTCCCGCCCGAGTGGGCCGAGCGCGTCCACGCGCTGTCGACCCGGACCTACGAGCTGTCGCAGTACCTCGTCGACGTGATCGGTCAGATGGATCTCGGCGCGCGCGTCGACACGCGGGTCACCGTGCACGACTCCTGCCACGGACTCCGCAACCTCGGGATTCGCGATCAGCCGCGCGCGCTCCTGGCGCAAGCCGGTGCCGCGATCGTCGAGATGGAAGAGCCCGAGACTTGCTGTGGTTTCGGCGGCAGCTTTTCGTTGATCCACGGAGAGGTCGCCGGGCCGCTCGCCGACGCCAAGCTGCGCCACGCGGCCGCGACCGGCGCCGAGTGCGTCGTGGCGTGCGACCAGGCGTGTCTCCTTCACCTGGAGGGCCGCCGCCGCCGTACCGGTATCGGGCCGGCGCCGGTGCACGTGGCGGACCTCCTCGCGTCCGGGCTGCCGTGAGCCACTGTCTGGTCACGCCCGGGCGCACGTTCGCGGAGCGAGCCGAGCGCGCGACGCAGAACACGGAGCTCCAGCGCGCCCTGGGAAACCTTTCGGTGCGGCTTCACACCGCGCGGATGGTGGACGAACGCCACCGCGACTGGAAGGACCGCGCCTCGGCGATTCGGCGCGAGACGGTCGCAGACCTCGATAGCTGGCTCGATCGCGCGGAGAAGGCACTCCAGAGGACCGGCGCGACGGTGTCACGCGCGGCGACACCGGAAGAGGCCTGCGATGCCGTGCTCGACGTCGCTCGTCGCGTCGGAGCCCACCGCGTCGTGAAGTCGAAATCCATGGCGACCGAGGAGATCGAGCTCGGCGACGCGTTTGCGGCCGCTGGTATCACGTCGCTCGAGACCGACTTCGGCGAGTGGATCGCGCAGGTCGCCGGCGAGCGGCCGTCGCACATCATCACGCCCGTGATTCACAAGACCGTGGACCAGATCGCCGCGCTGCTGTCGGGCTACGCCCAGCGCTCGTTGCCGGCCGACCACGAATTCCTCACCGAGTTCGCGCGCGGAGAGCTTCGTCCCCACTTCTTGGATGCCGACCTCGGTGTCACCGGTGCCAACTTCGTCGTCGCAGAAACCGGCACGATCGTCCTCGTCACGAACGAAGGCAACGCGCGCCTGTGCACGACGGTGCCGCGCGTGCTCGTCTGTGTCGCTCCGGTCGAGAAGGTCGTCCCGCGCCTCACCGACTTGGGCGTACTCCTGCCGTTGCTGACGCGCAGCGCGACCGGGCAGCCGTTGTCGAACTACGTGACGATGCTGACAGGGCCGCGCCGCGCCGGCGAGGTCGACGGGCCCGAAGAGCTGCACGTCGTGTTCCTGGATCACAACCGGCGGGCGCTGCTCGGGACGCCGTACGAGGACATGCTCGCCTGCATCCGCTGTGGAGCGTGCCTCAACGTGTGTCCCGTGTACCGGACCGTCGGAGGCCACGCGTACGACTCCGTGTATCCCGGCCCCATGGGCAAGGTCCTGACGCCGTTGCTCAGCGCCGGCACCGCGGGCCTCGACCTCCCGGGCGCGTCGACGCTGTGCGGCGCCTGCACCGAGGCGTGTCCGGTAGAGATTCCGCTCGCCGACCTCCTGGTCAGGCTGCGGGCGGATCTGCGCGGCGGGCGCGACGCGGCCCGTGTCGCCGCGGGCAGGAAGCACGTCCCGCGATCCGGTGAAGCCGGGCGACGGCTCCCCGGCGAGGGCTATGCGTCACCGGCATCCCGCCTCGCGCTCACCGACGGCGACCACGCTCCGAACCGGAGAACGCGGGCGTTCATCTTCCGGACGTGGAGCCGTATGTGGTCGAGCCCGGCGGGCTACCGCGCGTCGATCAGCGTCGGCCGCGCCGCGGCGCGCCTGTTCGGCGCGAAGGCCGGATGGATGCGGCGCGCACCGGGCACCGCGGGCTGGACCAGCACGCGCGACTTGCCGGTGCCGGCGCGCCACTCCTTCCGCCAGCGTTGGCGCGCTCGCACCCGCGTCTCGCAGCGCGGTGACGAGTCATGGTGAACCCGGTGCTCCAGCGCTTTCTCGCTGCCGCCCGCGACAACCGTTGCACGGTGCACGGTCCGCTGGCTCCGCCTGCCGCGGGCACCACGATCGCGAGCGTCGCCTCGGAACGAGCGGACGGCGGCGAGGTTGCCGTGGGCGACGATCCGCTACTCGACGAACTCGCCATCCCGGATCTTCTCGCCGCACGCGGTGCAACGATGCTTCGACCCACCGACCCGACATGGTCGACCCGAATCGCGCGTGCCACGGTGGGTCTCACCAGCGCGCGCCTTGGTGTTGCTGATACCGGCAGTCTCCTCCTGGGGTCCTCGGCGGGCTCCCCCCGAGCAACTGGTCTGTTGCCGCCGGCCCACGTCTGCATCCTGCGCACCGGGGCCATCGTGGCCGAGGTGGCAGACGCGCTGGAGATCCTCGCTCGTGACCCGCTCCCCAGCGCGGTCACCTGGATCGGCGGCCCCAGCCGCACCGGCGACATCGAGTTCCGCATCACCTTCGGCGTCCACGGTCCGAAGACGGTCGACGTCGTGCTGATCGACGGCTGACCGCGCCTTTCCTCGCCACTCGTACAGATCCGCACCGTCCGGCCAGCCGGTCCGTACGATGGTTCAGATCATGAACAGTTCCCTACCGGAACAGAGTCGAGCCGCGATCGTTTCATCGCCTCTCCGCACGGCTCACCCGCAGCGATCGACGGCCGACCGCTTCGAGGACGCCTACCAGCGGTGCCTGGCGGCGTTGCGCCGCGCCCGCTCACCCGACCTGTCGGACGACGATCTCGGCGTCTTGCGGCAGGTCGCCGCCGGCGGTCCGAGCGGCGTCGCACTGACCTGGCTGGCCCGGCACCTGGCCCGTCCCAAGAGCACGACGTCGGTCGCGGTCAAGCAGCTCGAGGCCCGAGGCCTCCTCCAGCGGACGCGACGACGCGACGACGAACGCCAGCTCGCCATCGCCCTCACGCCCGAGGGCCGGCAGCGGATCGACGCTGACCGCCTCCTCGACCCCGTTCGGCTCGGCACCGCGTTGCGCGGATTGCTGCGGGACGAGCGTGATGCGTTGCTCGACGCGCTCGAGCGCCTCGCCGACGCCGCCGAAGGCCTCCCCCCTCTAGGCTCGGAGTGATGGGCCGCTACGCGTCGGGGGTTTCCCAACACCCGGTGGCGTCCTACGCGGTCGGTGAGGCCGCGGGTCAAGTTCTCGACGCCCTCGGCGGCGAAGACATCGACCTCGTGGTGTGCTTCGCGTCCGCACATTTCGTGGGCGCGTTCGACGACATGGCCCCCGCGTTGCAGAACTTGCTCACGCCGCGCGTGCTCCTTGGCGGTACGGCAGTAGCTGTCATCGGTGATGCGCGCGAGATCGAGGACTCCCCCGCCTTCACCGTGTTCGCGGGCTCGATGCCCGGCGCGCGACTCACACCGGTCGAGTTGCACGTCACCGAGACACCCGATGGCGCCGCGATCGTCGGTTGGCCCGAGCACGACGATTCGCCCGACACGCTTCTGTTGTTTGCCGACCCCTTCACGTTCCCCGTGGACGGCTTTCTGCGCCGCTTGAACGACGAGCAACCGGGGTTGCGGGTGATCGGCGGCCTCGCATCGGCGGCACACGGTCCGGGCGGCAACCGGCTCGTGCTCGGCGACCGCGTGCTCCAGGACGGCGCGGTCGGCGTGTTCCTCGACGGTGTCGACGTGCGCATCGTCGTCTCGCAAGGGTGCCGGCCGATCGGCCAACCCTTCACCGTCACGAGCGCACAGCAGAACCTCGTGGAGCATCTGGCGGGTCAGCCGGCCATCGAACGGCTGCGCGATCTCGCAGTGGCTGCCTCCGAGGAAGACCGGCTGCTGCTGCAGCGTGGTTTGCACATCGGCCTCGTCGTCGACGAGCACAAGGTCGAGTTCGAACGCGGCGATTTCTTGATCCGCAATGTTCTGGGCGCCGACCAGCAATCGGGGGCGATCGCCGTCGCTGATCACGTCCGGATCGGGCAGACCGTCCAGTTCCAGGTACGCGACGCTGCCGCCGCCGACGAGGACTTGCGCGCGTTGCTCGCCGGCGAACAAGCGAAGGGCGCGCTCGTGTTCACGTGCAATGGACGCGGCCGCCACATGTTCGGTACGCCTGATCACGACGCCGGTGTCCTCGCCCAGCTCCTCGGACCGATCCCCGCCGCCGGGATGTTCTGCGCGGGCGAGATCGGTCCGGTAGGCGGACAGAGCTTCCTCCACGGCTTCACCGCCAGCGTCGCCCTCTTCGCCTAACGACAACCTGCGAAACCGTCCCGCGAAAGGGAGGGACCACGGTCATGCCGAGTGCCGCGACGGCCAACCAAGAGTTCGAGCAGCGTGCGATCAACGTCATCCGCGGGCTCGCGATGGATGCGGTCCAGAAAGCGAACTCGGGACACCCGGGTACTCCGATGGCGCTGGCGCCCCTCGCGCATGTGCTCTGGACGCGCATCATGAAGTACGACGCCTCGGATCCGGGGTGGCCGGACCGCGATCGCTTCGTGCTGTCCGCGGGCCACGCGTCGATGCTGCTCTACGCGATGCTCTACTTGACCGGCTACGGGCTGACGCTCGACGACTTGCGCGACTTTCGCCAACTCCACTCGCGCACCCCCGGCCATCCCGAGCGGGGGCACGCGCCCGGGGTCGAGCTCACAACCGGCCCGCTCGGGCAGGGTTTCGGCAACGGTGTGGGTCTCGCGCTGGCCGAGGCGAACCTCCGGGCGCGGTTCGGTCCCGACCTCACCGATCACCACGTGTTTGCCATCTGCTCCGACGGCGACCTCGAGGAAGGCGTCAGCCACGAGTCCGCCTCCCTTGCCGGGCACCTCGGACTCGGTCGTCTCGTCTACGTCTACGACGACAACCACATCTCGATCGACGGCCCCACGGAGCTCGCGTACAGCGACGACGTCCCGAAACGCTTCGCGGGATACGGCTGGCACGTCGTTTCGCTCGGGGAAGTCGCGAACGACTGCGACGCGCTCGAGGCGGGCTTGCGCGAAGCGATGGCCGAGGCGGAACGCCCCAGTCTCGTGATCCTGCGCAGCCACATCGGGTGGCCCTCGCCGAAGTACACGGACACCGCGCACGCCCATGGCAGCCCGCTCGGCGCCGACGAAGTGGCAGCAGTGAAGGAGATCCTCGGCCTGCCCGCCGACGAGTTCTGGGTCCCCGACGACGTGTTGTCGTACTACGGAACGGCCGGCGCGCGCGGCGCAGCCGAGCGCGAGGCGTGGCGGGAGCGGCACCGCAAACTCACGGAGAGCGAGACCGAGCTCGTGACTGCGTACGACGCCTGCATCGAGCAGCGCGGCGTGCCGGGATGGGAAGCGAAGCTGCGGTCGTGGCCGGCGGGTGAGCAGGTCGCGACCCGTGCCGCGTGCGCCGACCTTCTCGACGCGCTGCTCGACGTCGTGCCCGGGCTGATCGCCGGTGGTGCCGACCTCACCGGCAACACGGGCACCGAGCTCAAAGGCGCACCGGTGATCGCGACCCACGAATTCGGCGGGCGCCAGATCCATTGGGGCGTGCGCGAGCACGGCATGGGATCGATGATGAACGGCATGGCCGCGGGGGGCACCCTGCCCGCCGGCGGCACCTTCTTCGTCTTCAGCGACTACATGCGACCCGCAGTAAGGCTCGCGGCGTTGTCGCGCTACAAGACTGCGTTCGTGTGGTCGCACGATTCGGTCGGTCTCGGCGAGGACGGCCCAACCCACCAACCGATCGAGCACTTGGCATCGTTGCGCGCGATGCCGGGCTTGCGCCTGATCCGGCCCGCCGACGCCAACGAGGTCGCGCACGCCTGGCGCGTCCACATCGACAGCGAGGGACCCACCGCGATCGTGCTCACGCGCCAGAAGATTCCCGTGCTTGCGGGAACGGCCGAGCGCGCTCCCGACGGTCTCCCCCGCGGCGCATACACGCTGGTCGACGAAGACGGCCCGCTCGACCTCGTGCTCATCGGAACCGGATCCGAAGTCGCGGTCTGTGTCGGCGCACGCGAGCTGCTGGTGGGCAACCCGTCGGACGGCGGGCGAGCGCTTGGAGTGCGCGTCGTCTCGATGCCGTCGTGGGATCTGTTCGCCGGGCAGGGTCGGCAGTACCGCGACGCCGTGCTGCCACCGGGCGTTCCCCGGCTGGCCGTGGAGGCGGGCGCCAGTCTCGGTTGGTCGCGGTACGCCGACGACGTCGTCGCGATCGACCGGTTCGGGCTGTCGGCACCGGGCGAGCAAGTGCTCGCGGAACTGGGCTTCACGCCCGACAACGTTGCCGGACGCGCTCGGGAACTACTCGCGCGCGCGTCGGCATAATCATCGCTCGACTCCGAGGAGGTCTCCGTGCCATCCGCGATCGCTCAACTGAACCAATTCGGTCAGAGTCCCTGGTACGACAACCTCGCCCGCTCGCTGTTGCACGCGCCGGCAGGTGAACGCACCGGTCTCCAGGCGCTGGTCGAGGACGACGGCATTCGCGGCGTGACCTCGAACCCGACGATCTTCGAGAAGGCAATGGCCGCGGGGGAGGGCTACGACGAGGACCTCGAGCAGTGCGCACGCGAGGGCCTCTCGATCGAGGACTCGTATTGGCGCCTCGTGAGTGACGACGTCGGCACGGCCGCGGACGTGTTGCGGTCGGTCTATGACGCGACGGGCGGTGCCGATGGCTTCGTGTCCGTCGAGGTCTCGCCCGATCTCGCGCACGACACGGCAGCCACCATCGAGCAAGCCGAAGAACTCTTCCGCCGCCTCGGCCGTCCCAACGTGATGATCAAGATTCCCGGGACGCTCGAGGGACTGCCGGCGATCACGGCAACGGTCGCGAAGGGCATCAACGTGAACGTCACGCTGATCTTCTCGATTGACCGCCACGCCGCCGTCATCGACGCCTACTTCCTCGGACTCGAGCAGCTCGTCGCGGCCAACGGTGACCCGTCCCGCGTGTCATCGGTAGCGTCGTTCTTCGTCAGCCGCGTCGATACCGAGACGGACCGCCGCCTCCCCGAGGGCGACGCCCTGCGAGGAACGGCGGCCGTCGCGAACGCGAGGCTCGCCTACCGGTTGTTCCGTGAACGCTTCGCCAGCGACCGCTGGGAGGCGCTGGCCGCGCGGGGTGCACGGTTGCAGCGGCCGCTCTGGGCATCGACTTCCACGAAGAATCCGGCGTACTCCCCCACGTTGTACGTGGACGAGCTCATCGGTCGCGACACCGTCAACACCCTCGCGCCGGCATCCATCGAGGCTCTCCACCGCGGCGACGCCAACCTGCGTCCGAACACCGTGGCCGAGAACTCGGAGGAAGCCGAGCAGGTCATGCGCGACCTCGCGGGCGTCGGCGTAGATTTCGCCGATGTCACCGACACCCTGGAGCGTGAAGGTGTCGCGTCGTTCTCGGCGTCGTTCCACGACGCGCTGAGCACGCTCGAGAAACGCCGCGCCGAGATGACCTAGGCCATCACATGCCGCTCTTCATCGTCCGACACGAACACGACGCCGAGCGTTGCCCCGCGACCGACCCGTACATGGGCGCGACGCTCCTCAACTACCTCAGCCGGCCGACCGTCCGGGCGCATGGGATCGAGATTCATGGGGAGGCGGTCGTCCAGGGCGAACACACGCTGTACATGATCGTCGAGGCCGCCAGTGACGACCGAGTGCGAGCGTTCATGGCGCCGTTCGCGCAGGCCGGCACGGTCGATGTGTACCCCGCGTCAACGTGCACTCGCGTCGTCGCGAGCGGAGGATGCGCTGCGATCACGCCTGTGCTTCCGGGTGACACGCCCGCGATGGACCCGGAGGACGCGTGCCAGCGGGCCATCGACGCCGGCCTCGTTGTGCATCGTGCGCATCCGCTGAACTGCGAGACGTCGATTCCGGCATTGATCGGCGGCGTCGTCATGCCGAGCGCGCACTTCTACGTACGCAATCACTTCGAGATCCCCGAGCTCGATCCGACGACGTGGTGGCTGAAGGTTCGGGGTCTGGTCGACCGTCCGCTCGGGCTCGCGCTCTCCGACCTCACGGCGATGCCCACTACCACCGAAGTCGTCACGCTTGAATGCGCGGGCAACGGTCGGAGTCGCCTCGAACCGCGGACCGACGGCGAGCAATGGGACCTCGGTGCTGTGAGCACGGCCGAGTGGACCGGCGTCGCGTTGTCCGAGATCCTTGACCGCGCGGGAGTACAAGGCGGCGCGGCCGAGGTGCTGTTCCGCGGCGCGGACCACGGTCTCGTTCCCGGGCGCGACGACACGATTCAGTTCGAGCGCAGCCTCAGCCTCGATGACGCCATGGGATCCAACGCGATCCTCGCGTACGCGATGAACGGCGAAGCACTGCCGATTCAGCACGGCGCGCCCGTCCGGCTCGTCGTACCCGGCTGGTATGCGGTCAGCTCGGTGAAGTGGTTGACCGACATCGAAGTCATCGGTGAACGGTTCGAAGGTCAATACCAAACGGGCTCGTACTACTACGAGTGGGAGCGCGACGACCGCGTCGTGCGTGAGCCGGTCTCGCTCCAGCGCGTACGAAGCTTGATTACCGAACCAGCCGCGGGTGCAGCTGTGCCGCGTGGCGACATCGCGGTGCGAGGCGTCGCGTGGTCGGGGGCAGCACCGATTGCGCGGGTCGATGTGAGCGTCGGCGATCATCGGTGGCAGGAGGCCCGGCTCATCGGGCATCGCCAACGTCACAGCTGGCAGTGGTGGGAGCTCATCACCCGCCTCGACGAGCCGGGGCCGGTGGCGATCCGCTCGCGAGCAACCGATCTCGCCAGCCGCACGCAGCCGGAACAACCCGAGTGGAACCGGCTCGGCTACGGCAACAATTCGATCCAGGCGGTCACCGTAGAAGTGCAGTGAACGAGAAGCGGCGCGCCCCTCATCGGGACGCGCCGCTCGATTCTTCGCCGAACGTCGACCGGACTACGAGCTCACGCGCTCGTCCTCGGGTACGTCCTGAGGACGGGCGGGTGCCGTGTGGTCCGACCGTCGGTGCCAGAACTGCCACCGCGGGCGGCCGTTCGTGCGGTCATCGTCATACGCGCGCCCGCGGGGGCGGCCGGCGTACACCGGCGTCGTACGCTCGTCGTCGTACACCGGCGCCATACGGTCGTCGGCGTACGCGGGCGCAATGGCGGGCGCAGTGACGGGCGCAGTGGGTGTCTCGTCGGCCACGGCGCGTTCGTGGACCACGGTGCGGGTGGCGCGCCGGATCGGCAGTAGCAACCCCGCCGTCAGCGCCATGCCGCCGACGATGATGAACACCCAACCGTTGCGGTCGTGCACACCCAACCACTGGTGCAGTCGGCCGTCGTACCAATCACCAACTGTCACGACGCCGAGACCCAACGCACAGAACCCGAGTGCAAGCATCAACGCTCGGCCGACGTAGACGCTCAGCGCCGAGAACAGCATCAAGGCACCGAATCCGATCTCGGCCAGTGCCAGCACCGGAGTGTGATGCAGGGACCACACCGTCAGGTGCGGGCTGAACATGTGGTCGGTATTGAGTCCGGTCTCATAGAGCGCCCACGATCCGAGCACCAGCGCCGCAGCGCCGAGAATCGCCGCCACGAACTGCGCCGGGCTCCACGCCCTACCGGTGACTGTCTCAGGCTCCTGGACGGTTCTCGTTCGTGTCCGGAACATGACGGGGTCCTCCTCGTTCGCCCGCCGGGGCGGGCTCATCGCGTTCCGCCCGCCGAGCGGGCTTTGCCGTGGAGTTACCCATTCGTCACGAACGGCAAGCAGCCGTCGCGTTCTGTGGGGTACAAACCGGACAGACCGCCCTGCGGGTCAGGACAACGCAATCGCGGCGCGTACGTGAGCGGCCACGTCGTCGACGTTGCCCGGGGTGGACAGGTCCGTGGGATCAGGCACGACGTACACGCGCGCGCCCGCCACTGTCTGCCGTTGCTCACCGGGTTTCGCATCCCCGCCCACCATCGCGAGCGATCCGGCGCGCCCGACCACCGCGACTACTTCCGGACGCAGCCACGCGACGAGTCGCTGCACGCGCTCGGCTCCCGCTCGGTATTCGTCTTCCTCGGGCTCGTCGTCCCGCGACGGCGTTCGCTTCACGAGATGCGTCATTCCGATGCCGTGGGCGGTAAGCGCGTCGAGTGGGCTCTGATCGGGCGCGACCGCGCCGGCGATGATCAGCGCCGACCACAACGGGTCATCGGCAGCGACGAGTCCGTGTTCCGCTGCAGCGAGACTCGGATGAGGCGCTACGAGGAGGACTCGCATCCGGTCGCCCACGTAGTCGGGAACCGTCCGCGCTCGCGTCGCCGCCACGTTGATCCACTCTTCGCCGACGTCGTACGCGGAGACCTTGAAGCCGGCGCCTTCGAGAACGTCCACGAGCGGATCGGGCTGCCAGCAGGCGAAAAAACGGCCCGGGAAGTCGTCGTCAGGAATCGTTCCTTCGGTGTCACCGACCATGAACGTCGCGACGAACGGCGCTTCCGCCGTCATGCTCGCGTGCAACTGCGCCAGTGCCCACGGAAGGCGATTCCGCGCCACGTGGAGGTAGCTGGCGCGGGCCCACGCTCCGCCGAGGCTCCCCCATCGCAGCGGCAGCAGCTCGAGGTCCGCCTGCACACACCACGCGTCGGGAGCCTCCGCGCGTGCGAGGCGCAACATCGCCAAGGCACCGTCGAGTGCAACCACCGGACGGCCCAGCGCGTGCAGATGTTTGCCGGCGCCGCATCCGAGGTCGGCGCGCACCACGCCCGGCGGTAACGACTGCCCGAGCCCTTCGGCGTGCTCGAGGAACCGTGCCGGACGACGATCGCGCCAGAGCTCGGCTCGTTCCTCGTAGACGGTGATCGTGTCGCGTTCGATCGCCGTATCATCGCCGCGCGTGAGCATGTCCGGCGAAGAGCGACGCGTGCCGCACGTGCCGCAGGCATTCGCAGCGCTCGTCGCCGAGTACGCACCCAGCTCGATTGCGCTCTCCGGCGGCGTCACGGCACGGAACTGCTACGAGCTCCTTGCGGTTGCCGACGTCGACTGGAGTGGTGTGAGCGTCTTTTTCGGTGACGAGCGCTGGGTCCCCGTCGACGACCCGGATTCGAACGAAGGCCTGGCGCGGCGATGCGTGCTCGACCAGGTCCAGCCCCGGGCCATCTCCTCGATGCGCCACGCGGGCGCAACGATCGAGGAGGCCGCGGACAACTACGACCGAGTGCTGCGCGACTTCGGTCCCATCGATCTCGTCCACCTTGGCCTCGGCCCCGACGGCCACACCGCGTCGTTGTTCCCCGGTTGCACCACCGCGCTGGAGGAACGGGAGCGGCTCGTCATCGCGACCGGCGACGACTCGCATCCGCATCCCCGCCTGACGTTCACCTTTCCTGCGATCGCCCGATCTCGCCTCGTCGTGTTCACCGTCGCCGGTGCCGAGAAGGCCGAAGCGCTGGCACGCGTGAAGACCGGCGACGACGCCCCCGCCGCCCGAGTACGCGCCGAGCGCGTCATCTGGCTGGTCGACGAGGCGATTCCAGCTTGAGCACGACCCGTTAGCCTCTGGTCGTGCTGAGCTCGCGAGACGCCCTGGCCCTCGTCGGCAACCCCGCAGCTGAGGTCATGCCCGACGCCGCCCGCCTCCGAGACGCATCCCACGGGCGGCGCTTCACGTTCTCCCCCAAGGTCTTCATACCGCTCACGATGTTGTGCCGCGATCGCTGCGGCTACTGCACGTTCGCGAAGCCGCCGGCTCGCCTCGAATCGCCGTACCTCGACCTCGAGGAAGTACTGCGCATCGCGCGCCACGGCGCGGAGAACGGATGCCACGAAGCCCTGTTCACCCTCGGTGAAGCCCCCGAAGATCGCTATCCGGCCGCCCGCGAATGGCTGCTCACCCGTGGGTACGGCAGCACCGTCGACTACCTCGTCGCCGCGGCGCGAGCTGTGCTCGAGGAGACCGGGCTGTTGCCGCACGCCAACGCGGGAGCGCTCGGACAGCGCGACCTCGAGCGACTGCGGGCGGTGTCGCCGTCCCAGGGCATGATGATCGAGACCCTCGCCGATCGCTTGGGCGCTGCCGGAGGGCCGCATCACGGAGCGCCCGACAAGACCCCGGCCCGGCGCTTGGCGACCCTCGAAGCGGCCGGGCGGGCGCGCATCCCGTTCACGACGGGCATCCTCGTCGGCATTGGCGAGACGCGGCCCGAACGCGTCGAGGCGTTGCTCGCGATCCGCGACGCCCATGATCGCTACGGCCACGTACAGGAAGTCATCGTCCAGAACTTCCTGCCCAAGCCGGGTACCGCGATGCACCAGCACGACGCGTGTCCGACCGAAGAGATGCTCTGGACGGTCGCGGCCGCGCGCCTCATCCTCGGCGGCGCGATGCACATTCAGGCGCCGCCCAATCTCGCCGACGACCTCGCCGCTCTGATCGACGCCGGCATCGACGACTGGGGCGGCGTGTCGCCCGTTACTCCCGATCATGTGAACCCCGAGCGGCCGTGGCCGGCGCTCGAGCGCCTCCGCGCCGCGACGGAGAGCGCCGGCAAGGTGCTCGCGCCGCGCCTCACCGTCTATCCGGAGTACGTGGTCGATCCGGAGACCTGGCTCGACCCGCAGGTGCGCTTTGCCGTCCAAGTCTGCTCGGACGCAGAAGGCCTGGCGCGCGAGGACGGTTGGGCTGCGGGCGGCAACACGCACCCGCCGGTCATCCTCGCCGGCGTGAGCTCGCGGTCAACAACGCGGCGC
>Ga0066709_100001985_pt1 | contig 14359 bp, 14 predicted proteins | sample GraSoiAngelo_158_FD_79665 | JGI IMG/M metagenome (GOLD analysis project Ga0066709, IMG submission 79665) | Grasslands soil microbial communities from the Angelo Coastal Reserve, California, USA - 14_1009_16_30cm | ecosystem: Environmental > Terrestrial > Soil > Grasslands | place: USA...
CACCCGGGCTGCCCACCGCCGGTTCGCGTCGACCAGCACTTCGCCCGGGGCGAGCAGGCCGCGCTCGACCAGGCTGCCGAACGGGATGCGCGGCATCTCGCGCCGCGATTCGAGGACGACCGCCTCGCTGACCGCCGGGCTGACTTCCGCGATGCGCCGGCGCGCCAGCGCGGCATAGGCCGGGTCGCGCTCGATGCCGATAAAGCGTCGCCCGAGCCGCTTCGCCACCGCGCCGGTCGTGCCGGTGCCGAAAAACGGGTCGAGGACGATATCGCCCGGCCGGGTTGAGGCGAGCAGCACGCGGTGCAGCAAGGCCTCCGGCTTCTGCGTCGGATGGGCCTTCTTGCCGCCGCCATCGCGCAGGCGCTCCGGCCCGCCGCATAGCGGGATCAGCCAGTCGCTGCGCATCTGCAATTCGTCGTTGAGCGCCTTCATCGCTTCATAGTTGAAGGTGTAGCGTGTCTCGCGCGAGGCGGCGCACCACAACAGAGTTTCATGCGCGTTGGTGAAGCGCCGGCCGTGGAAATTCGGCATCGGGTTGGTCTTGCGCCAGATGACGTCGTTGAGGATCCAGAAGCCGAGATCCTGCAAGGCCGCGCCGATGCGGAAGATGTTGTGGTAGGTGCCGATGACCCACAGCCCGCCATTCGGCTTCAACAGGCGCCGGCACGCCGCGAGCCAGGCATGGCTGAACCGGTCGTATTCGTCGAACCCGGCGAACTTGTCCCAGTCCTCTTCGACGCCGTCGACCCGGCTGTTGTTTGGCCGATGTAGCTCGCCGCTGAGCTGCAGATTATAAGGCGGGTCGGCGAAGACGAGATCGACCGAAGCAGCCGGCAGACGCGCCATTGCCTCGAGGCAATCGCCGATAATGATCTGGTCGCAGGGCAGCCGGGCGGTTTCAACCATGGCGCGCAATCTGAGCGCGGCCGCGGAATCCGTCAATTCCGCCGGACGCTTTAGTCGTCGGCCGCGGCGGCGAGAGGCTGGGTTTCGAGCAGCGCAAACAGATCGGCGGGCCCGGAAAGCGCCAGCCGGACCGGCTCGAACGAGCGCCGGTGATGCGGCGTGACGCCGAGCCGGCCGATGCCGGCGAAATGCTCGGCGGTCGAATATCCGACATTGGTCTCCCAGCCATAGCCGGGGTAGCGGCATGACAAAGCGCGCATGATTCGGTCGCGCGTCACCTTGGCGACGACCGAGGCGGCGGCGATCGAGAAGCTCAGCGCGTCTCCCTTGACGACCGTTTTGACTGGGCAGGACAGGGACGGCGCGACATTGCCGTCGACCAGCGCGATATCGGGCCTGATGCCGAGCGTGGCGACGGCGCGGCGCATCGCCACGAGGCTGGCGCGCAGAATGTTGATGCGGTCGATCTCGCGGGCGCTGGCGGCCCCGACGGCGATACTGACCGCGCCGGTCTTGGCATAGTCGAGGAGCGCGGCGAAGCAGGCCTCCCGGGCCTCGCGGGTCAGCGCCTTCGAATCGTCGAGCTCGCGGCGCAGCATGCCGCGGAAGCGCCGCCGGTCGAGGATCACCGCGGCAGCGATGACCGGCCCGGCGAGCGGGCCGCGCCCGGCCTCGTCGACGCCGCACACCAGCCCCGCGCAACCGCGCTCGATCGCAAAATCGGGCATCGCATCGGCCCTCCCCCCGACGCGCTTGTGCCATGCGCCCCGGGGTGCTGGCAAGCCAACGCCGGACCCTGCTTGCTATTCTCGGCCGTGGCCAAGCCGACCGCCAAAGACGCCGCGCGAATCGCCGGCAAAACCGCATGCCGCCGCGGATGCGATCGAGCCCCGATCCAAACGAAGGAGCGCTCCCGGGTCGGGCGCGCGCGCAAGCGCCGGGCGCGACGCTGGTCGGACCGTCCAATCTGGAATGAACCGTGAACATACCTGTTGACGACCCGTCCGTTTTCATGTTTTGTTCTCTAACCCTCGTTCTACCCCCGGGAGAAAATGCGATGAAATGGATGCTTCTTGTCGCTTCCGCCGTGATCGCCGCTGGCCTATGGGTGCCCGGCCAAGCGGCGCAACCTGCTACCCCGAATGAGACCCAGGCCGCCGCGCTGCCGGGGGCTGACGACCCGATCACCTTCGAGCAATACCGCGAGTGGCGGCTGCGCTACATCGAACGCCGTCAGACCCAGCTCACCGCGCAACTCGCTGTCGCCGATCTGCAGCCGCGCCAGCGCGCCCGGCTCGAACAGGCGAAAGCGTATTACGATTGGTTCGCCGGGCTGCCCGAGACCGATCGCGACCGCCGCTTCCGCGCGCGCTTCGACCAGATCGACGCCAATCATGACGGCACGATCGATCATGCCGAGCGCACTGCTTGGCACGACAAGCAGCAGGCCTTTTATGGCCGCAGCCGCACCACCGCCGAACCCGCCGCGGCGCGCCAGCCGCGCTAGTCGCAGCTCGCCTGCGTCACCTGTTATTTTCCTGCAAAAGCAGGTGGAAGGGGCGCCGATGACACCCTCTCCCGCTTCGCGGGAGAGGGGTTAATCACCGGCGATGCGCCTGTGTTATGCTCCGGCATTCCGCCATTCCGACGCCTGGAGGCCGGTGCCGATGACGAGCTTCAAGGATTGGTTGCCGCAGGGCGTCATCCCGGCGGTGCTGTTGCCGTTCAAAGCCGATTTCTCGATCGACGAAACCGCCTATCGCAAGCATCTGCGCGATGTCGCCGCGGTCGCCGGCATTTCCGCGCTGACCGTCAACGGCCATTCCTCCGAAGTGCATGCCTGTACGGTCGATGAGCAGCGCGAAATCATGCGCGTCACGATGGACGAGCTCGGCGACCGGCTGCCGATCACCGCCGGGGTCTACGCCGATGGCAGCCTCGAAGCCGCCCGCATTGCCCGGCTCGCCGAGGCCGACGGCGCCACCGCATTGCTGGTGTTTCCGCCGCAGAGCATGAGCATGGGGGGCCAGCTCAGGCCGGAAATGGCGCTCACGCATTTCTCGACGATCGCCGCCGCGACCAGCCTGCCCTTGATCTGCTTCAACTATTCGCTGGCCGGCGGGCTCGGCTACCCGCACGAGACCCTGCTGCGCCTTGTCGAGGCCGTGCCCTCGATCCGCGCGATCAAGGATTGGTCGGGTGATCCGATGCAGCACGAGCGCAACATCCGCGGGCTGCAGACTCTGCCGCGCCCGGTCACGGTGCTGACGACGCACAGCGCCTGGCTGATGAGCTCGCTGGTGCTTGGCTGCAACGGGCTGTTGTCCGGCGCCGGCAGCGTCATCGCCGATCTGCAGGTCGCGTTGTTTGAGGCGGTGCGCGCCAACGATCTCGCCCGCGCCCGCGCGATCAACGACCGCATCTATCCGATGACGCAAGCCTTCTACGCCCCGCCCTTCCTCGACATGCATAACCGCATGAAGGAGGTGCTGGCCATGCTCGGAAAGCTGCCGCCGGCGGTGGTGCGCCCGCCGCTCGTCAAACTGCCGCCGCACGAAATCGAGCGGCTGAGGCAGGCGATTACCGCTGCCGGGCTCGCCGGTTTCGGCCAGGCGCCGGAGCCGGCGCTCGCCGCCGAATAGCCGGAGAAATTTGCTTCCGATGGACAGCGGCCTCGCGGGACTCGTCGCCGCCGAGACGGTGCTCAGTCACAGCGACGGGGCGCGCGGCATTCTCTGGGTGCGCGGTCACACCCTGGCCGATCTCGCCGCCAGTTTCGGCTATGACGGCGCCGTCGGTCTCCTGTGGGAGGGCTTCGCCGGCGAGGGGCTGACGCGCGACATCATGCGCGCCCAACTCGGCGCGGCGCGTGAGCGCGCCTTCGCCCGGCTCCCCGATTGGCTCGGCCAGGGCGAGAAGCGGCCGCTGATCGAAGGCGTCCGGCTGGCGCTTGCCGCCCTGCCCGAGCACAGCACGCCGGCCGAGATCCTCGCCACCCTGCCGGTCGCGATCACCGCCCTGTTGCGCCGCCGCGCGGGCGCCGCGCCGCTCGCCCCCGACCCGTCATGTGGCACCGCCGACGATCTCCTGCGCATGGTGCATGGCAAACCGGTGCCCGCGGCGATGGCCGAGGCGCTCGACACGTATTTCACGGTCGTGTTCGAGAATGGCCTCAACACCTCGGGATTCACCGCCCGGGTCATCGCGTCGAGTGGCGCGTCGCTGGTCTCGGCGGCGCTCGGCGCCTATTGCGCCTTCACGGGGCCGTTGCATGGCGGCGCGCCGGGACCAACCCTCGACATGCTCGATGAGGCCGCGGTGAGCGGCGATGTCGCCGCCTGGGCCGAGCGCAAGCTCGCCGCCGGGGGGCGGCTGATGGGGTTCGGCCACCGCGTCTTCCGCCTCGGCGACCCGCGCGCCACCTTGTTGCGGCAGGCGCTCGAGCGGCTCGGCGACAGCCTCGGTCCGGGCGCCGGGCGGCTCGCCTTTGCGGCGGAGGTCGAGCGCTGTGTGGGTGCGGCATTCGCCCGGCTGAAGCCGGGCCGGCCGCCGTTGCAACCCAATATCGAGATCAATGCGGCGCTGCTGCTCGATGCGGTCGGCCTGCCGCGCGAGGCCTTCACCCCGGTCTTCGCAGTGGCGCGCGGCGCCGGCTGGCTGGCGCATGCGATGGAGCAGCGGAAAGAGGGGCGGATGATTCGCCCGTCATCGGCCTATGTCGGCCCGCTTCCGGTCGACGCCAAAGCTGAGCCAGGTCAGTCGAACGACCAGCGGTAGCCGAAGGTGGGAAACTTCCGTGGGGTCGGCGTCAGCCCGACGGTGGGCCCGCTATAGGGCGTCTGCGCCTCTGCGCCGGGTGCGGCTTTGGCGGCGGGAGCGGCCTGGCTCGTCGTGACGATCTGCTGAGAGATCTGCGGCACGGCGTCGAGGTTGATGACGCAGTCGCGTGTCTGCTTCGGCGGACAGGCCCCCTGAGCGCTGGCGCTGCACAGCGGCGCCGCGGCAGCGAGGAGGACCAAGACAGCGGCCTTGAGCATGACCACCTCGTCGGGTTGGGGGACCCGGTTAACCTGTTATTAATCATATAATGGCTTGCAAGACCAGTGCCAAAATAAACCAGAGCGAGTGCGCCCATACGGCAACACGCCGCTTTGCCATGATCAGTCCCTGCCAACAATCACGATGCGACGACGGAGGTAAAGATGACGGCGCCGTAATTCTATCTTCCGAACCTCGGCGACCGAGCCGAGATCGAGGCGGGGGTCGCCGGCACGCGGCGCGAGCTTTACCAGCGGATGCTGTACGAAATCTCGGGCGCAATTGGTCAGCTTCGCCGCGGTCCTGGTGAAGGACCATCGAGCGGTTTGGAGAATCGTCCCGCGGACGCGTGAATCGGCGTCTTCCGATTCGCTGGACAACCTGACGCACCGCGCGCGCCGGGGTCGCATTGCGTCAGTGCGTCAAAGCACCTAACCTGTTTGTATCGTTTTGTTATCAATTACCTGTAAACTATTCGCCGCCAGGGTGAGCAGGCGGATTGCAAGCACATACCGAAGGGCGATCGATGCACCGGTTCGGGAACTCCCGATTTGACGCTGCCGTTTCCACCCGCGGAACGCGCGGGTCACGCGCCGATCACGCGCCGATCACCCTTCGAGCGAGGGCGTCGTGTTCACATCCAAAATAATCGTGACGGATCGCACCGGCGGGCGCTGCGGCTGGGCGGGCGGCGTAGCTATCGCCACGGCACTCGCCTTGACCGTGTCGTACGGCGCTTACGCTCAGGCGCCGGACAATAGCGGGCGTCCATTGATGCCGGTGTCGTTGCCGTCCGATGCGGGTGTGCCGGCGGCGGCGCCCACTGTTCCCGACACCGAGATCAAGGTGCGGCTCGACCGTTCCGGGCTGGCGATAGCCGGCGAGCACCTGCATGTCGGGCTGCTGCGCCGGTTCTATGCGGCGCATGCTTACGAGCCGGTGTGGAATACCCGCGAGGCGCAAGCCAAAACGCTGCTGCAAGCGGTACTGCGGGCCGGCGAACACGGGCTCGATCCCGAGCTGTTCCATACGGCCGCGCTGAGGGATCCGGCCGCCTTGCCGCCGATCGACCGCGATCTGCTGCTGTCCGACGCCTTTCTTGCCTATGCCGACGCTCTGGCGCGCGGCGTGTTGCCGGTCGAGCAGCGGATGGACGACGAGGATTTGAAACCCGAGCCGGTCGATGTCGCGGCGACACTCGACAGCGCCATTGCGAGCCCCGACCCGGCGGCGGCGATCGAGGCGCTGGCCCCGAATTCGCCGGAATATCAGGCACTGCGCCGCGCCTTGCAGTACTACCAAAGCGCCGCCGCAAGCGCGCCGGCTCAGGTCACCCCTGCGCAACGTGGCGCACCGGGACAGCATCAGGCGAGGAGCTCCGCGGCGCCGAGCCCGGCATTGAATCAGACCAGGGCGCGGCAGGTTGCGGTCAATTTGGAGCGTTGGCGCTGGCTGCCCCGCTCCATGCCGGCTGACCGGGTCTGGGTCAACACCGCCAGCGCGCAGCTCGTGCTGTACCGCGGCAACCGGCCGATCTTCACGACGCGGGTCGTCGTCGGCGAATCCGATAAGCAGACGCCGGAAGTGCAGGCGACAATCAGCAGTGTGCTGTTCAACCCGCCGTGGAATGTGCCCCGCTCGATCGCGGCCAAGGAAATCCTTCCGAAGCTCGGTCAGGATCCCGGCTACCTCGAACGCCACCACATGATCGTCCGGCATGGCGGTTTGATCCAGCAGCTACCCGGCGAAAAGAGCGCGCTCGGCCAGGTCAAATTCGAGATGCACAACCGCTTCGACGTGTATCTGCACGATACGCCGATGAAGAACCTGTTCAGCACCGACAACCGGCGCCGCAGCCACGGCTGCGTGCGGGTGCAGAACCCGCGCGAGCTGGCCGCTTTGCTGCTGCAGCGGCCGATGGAGGCGATCAGCCAGCGAATCGGGCTCGGCCACACCAACAGCGTGCCCTTGTCGGAACCGGTGCCGGTTTTCTTTGTCTACCAGACCGTTACGGTCGATCAGAACGGCGCGCTCGAGTTCCGCCCGGATTTCTACCAGCGCGATGATGAGATCTGGCAGCATCTGCGCCGAATGCCGCAGCCGGGGATCGCCCAAGGCGATGTGGCTGGCCAACGCCGGGGCTGAATAAGCGGTGCGGCCGCTCAACCGATGAGGTAAAGAACCCGCGTAACGCGCGGCTTTCTAGACGTTATCGCGCATAACAGGCTTGTCCGAAGCGCAGGCCGATGCTATGGCGTCCCTCGGGGAAATTGGGGGAACAGCCGGTGCAATCGCCTTCTGTGCTGAGCCGCCGCCGCGTGCTGGGTGCTGCTGCCGCCGCGACGGCCATTGCTTTCGTGACGCCGAGCCCGGCGATCTCCTTCGCGCCGCGTTCAGTGTCCCTCTACAATACCCATACTGGGGAGTGGGTCCGCACCGTCTACTGGGCTGACGGGCATTACATCCGCGAGGCGGTGCGCGACATCAACTGGGTGCTGCGCGACCATCATTCGGACGAGGTGCGGCCGATGAACGCCGGGGTGCTGGACCTCCTCGGCATGTTGCGCAACCGCCTCGAAAGCCAGGATCCGTTTCTGGTGATTTCCGGCTACCGCTCGCCGACGACCAATCACCGGATGTACCTGCGCCATAATGGGGTGGCGAGCAACAGCTACCATATCCATGGCATGGCGATCGACCTGCGCTGCGAAGGCCGCAGCCTATCGCAACTCCGCGGCGCGGCGCTGAGCCTGCGCGGCGGTGGGGTCGGGTATTACCCGCGCTCGGATTTCGTGCACGTCGATTGCGGGCCGGTGCGCCACTGGTAATTCGGTAAGGTTAAGGCCGCCCCTCTCTCTGGCCGGGGACGCGCATACCGGAACCGTCTGTTGTCGCGACGCGTTTGTAGCTGCAATCGAGGCTATACTCCGGACGACGCGATGCTTGGCACCATCCTGATTATCATCCTGATCCTGATCTTGCTGGGATCATTGCCGACTTGGCCGTATAGCGGCGGGTGGGGTTATTACCCGAGCGGCGGCGCCGGGCTCATCCTGCTGATCTTGATCATCCTACTGGTCGCCGGCCGTATCTGACCTGGTCGGTCTAGGGGCGCGCTGTCGCTCGCGGTTGCGCCGCAAGCCCTCGACGCGCAGGGGCAGCGGCGTGCCGAGCCACAGCGCGTGAAGCGTGTGATCGTCGTAGGCGTCGTCGGTCTGCGGATGCACCAGTATGTCGAGGCCGGCGCGGTTCAGCATCAGCCAGGGGACCAGCCGGGGGAACTCGGCGACCGAAAAGGCGGCCTGATACATCGAAACCGGATGCGGGCCGACAGGCTCGTCGCGCCAGCGGCCGAGCTCCACGCTGAAGCGGTTGCCGATCGCTTCCCGCAACCGTTCGGCGACTGGCCGCGTCTCGGGATTGTAATAGATATGGGCGTGATAGCCGCGGATTTGCCCCAGTTCGGCGAAGCTCTCTGCCATGCTGGCCTCCTCAGGTGGTCGGGCCGGCACCGTATGCAGCCTTGTCCGGCAAGGTATCCGAGCCCGGCCCGAGCGCCCGCTGCATCAGGATGATATCGATCCACCGCCCAAACTTGAAACCGACCGCCGGCAATATCCCGATAGGGGCGAAACCGAGCCGCTCATGCAGGCGGATTGACCCGAGCGTCTCGCGACCGCCAATCACCGCGACCATCTGCCGGTAGCCTAGCTCGCTGCAACGCGCGATCACTTGTTCCAACAGAGCTCGGCCAAGGCCGCGGCCGATTTCGTCGGCCGCGACATAGACCGAATCCTCCACCGTGAAACGATACGCCACACGCGGCCTAAACAGGCCGGCATAGCAATAGCCGATCACCCGCCCGGCGCGCTCCGCGACGAGATAGGGCAGGCCGCGCGCGACGATCTCGCCGCGCCGCCGCGCGATCTCATCCGGCTCCGGCGGCACCTCTTCGAACGAGGCGACCCCGTTCAGCACGTGACCGCGGTAGATCGCCGTGATTGACGGAACGTCCTCGTCGCGCGACGGGCGGATCGTGTAATCGGCGCCGCTCATCTATCCGCGCAGATCAGATGATCCGCACCGGCTTGCCGTCGAGAAATGCCATGACATTCTCCACGATCTGCGGATAGGAGCTGCGGTAGTTCTCGTCGGTCACGTAGCCGATATGCGGCGTCAGGATCACGTTCGGCGCGCTGCGCAGCGGGTGATCGATCGGCAGCGGCTCCTGGTCGTAGACGTCCAAGCCGGCATAGGCCAGCCGGCCGCTCTTCAGCGCCTCGATGACCGCCGCCGTGTCGCAGATCGGGCCGCGCGAGGTGTTGACGAGGATCGCCGACGGTTTCATCAGCCCGATCTCGCGGGCACCGACCAGACCCCGACTGCGGTCGCTCAGCACGAGATGGACCGAGAGGATATCGGAGCGGCGGAACAGCTCGTCCTTGTCGACCCGTTCGACGCCTTGCGCGGCGGCTTTTTCCGCCGTCAGGTTCTGGCTCCAGGCGATCGCCTTCATTCCGAAGGCGAGCCCGACCCGGGCGACGGCGCTGCCGAGCCGGCCGAGACCGAGGAGGCCCAGCGTCTTGCCGGCGACGCGATGACCGATCCTTGTCTGCCAGCCGCCGTGGCGCATGAACGCGTGATCCTCGGCGATGCGGCGGGCGGCGCCGAGGATGAGGCCCCAGGCCAGCTCGGCGGTATCTTCGTTGCCGCCGCCCGGGCCGCCGGTTCCGCAAACCGTAACGCGCCGGTCCTTGAGCGCCGCCATGTCGAAGGAGGCGTTGCGCATGCCGGTGGTGACCAGCAACTTCAGCTTCGGCAGGCGATCGACGATGCTTTTCGGAAACGCGGTGCGCTCGCGCATCGCGCAGACGATCTCGCTGTCGGTGAGCGAACGCACCACGTCCTCCGCATCGGCGAACGGGAAACGCTCGACCGCGATCTCGATGCCGCGGGCGCGCACCGGCGACCAATCCGCCATGTCGAGGGCGACGCCCTGATAGTCATCCAGAATGCTGAGCCGCATCGTGATCTCCCTTAAATCGGGCCGTCATTGCGAGCCGCCGCAGGGCGGCGCAGCAATCCCCGGCCGATTATGCTCCACTTGCAGGAGATTGCTTCGTCGCTACGCGCCTCGCAATGACAAAGGTCTCATGCCAGTAGCGGCGTGTAGCGATCGAGGACGCGCAGGATCTCGTCGCGGCTCTCGTCGGGTATTTCGAGCACGGCGCGTTCGATCCCGGCCGCTTCGTATTCCCGGAGCGTCGCTTTGTCGGTCGGGGCGCGAAACACCGAGGTCGACAGCGTCTTGGGGTCGCGCCCCTTCTCCTCGGCCATCCGGCGCAATCGCGCGAACTGCTCGCGGATCTCGTAGCCGCGGCCGGGGCGCGGGAACCACCCGTCGCAATATTCGACGACCCGCCGCAACGTGTAGTCGCTCTCGCCGCCGAGGATGATCGGCGGGTGCGGTTTCTGCAGCGGCTTCGGCCATGACCACACTTTGTCGAAATTGACCATCTCGCCGTGATATTCCGCTTCGTCCTCGGTCCAGAGCGCTTTCATCGCGAGGATCCGCTCGCGCATCAGCTTGAAGCGCGTGTTGTAGCGGGCGCCGTGATTTTCCATCTCCTCGACATTCCAGCCGCCGCCGATGCCGAAAATGAAGCGCCCGCCCGATAATTGGTCGAGGCTGGCGACGCATTTGGCGGTGACGATCGGATCGCGCTCGGGGATGAGGCAGATGCCGGTGCCAAGCATCAGCTTTCGGGTCGCCGCCGCGGCGAAGGACAGCGCAACGAATGGATCATGCGTGTGGGCGTAGCGCTTCGGCAACTCGCCGCCGCTCGGGAACGGGCTCTTGCGGCTGACCGGGATGTGCGTGTGCTCGGGCACGAACAGCGATTCAAAGCCGCGTTCCTCGAGCGCTCGCGCCAATTCGACGATGTTGATGCCGTAATCGGCCGGGAAGTAGAAAACGCCGATCTGCATCTTTTCTCCTCCAAACGATAAGAGCTGTGACGCGAGCCTTGCGGGAATGCGGTTTAGGCAACGCTGGTGGCGGCCGGCGAGCGCAACGGCGCGGCCTCAGCCGAGGCCGGCGCGGACATCGCATCGGCGACCGCCTGCGCCGCGGTTGTTGGGGTGCCGGTTCTCGATGGCGCGGTCTGCAAGGTCAAGGCGCCCCTGGCGAAGGTGATGCCCTTCTCGGCGAATACCCGATAGATCCGCTTCAGGTATTCCCGCTGGATCCAACTCGGCTTGACCGGGCGCGCGGTAAATTTGAAGCGCATGACGACGGCATTGTCGGCGACTTCGGCGATCCCTTGCATCTTCAACGGCACCATGACCTCGGTGGCGAATTCGGGGTTGTCCTCCTGCATCGCTTGGCCGATCTGCTTGGCCGTCTTGCGGACGAGCTCGATATCGGTGCCGGGCTCGAGCCGCAGATTGAATTTGATCGTCGCGAAGTCGCGGCTGAGATTGGTCACGGCGCCGAGCTGGCCGTAGGGGATCGTGTGCAGCGGACCATTATGGTGGCGCAGCTTGACCGAGCGGACGCCGAGCGACTCGACCGTGCCCTTGAGGCGCCCGGTATCGATGTATTCACCGACCCGGAAGGCGTCGTCCCACATGTAAAACAGGCCGGAAATGATGTCGCGGACCAGCGACTGCGAGCCGAACGACACCGCCAGGCCGAACACCCCGGCGCCGGCGATCAGTGGCGCGGTGTCGATGCCGAGGCGCGACAGCACGATCAGCACCGCAACGACGCCGACCGCCACCCCGACAAAGGCGCGCGCCATCGGCAGGATGGTCTGCAGCCGCGAGGCCGGCGTCGACTCCTCGTCGTCATCGGCGCTGCCCGGCAGCTTCGGCCCGCCCGGGACATCCTGCAGGTTGCGATCGATCGCCAGCCGGATCAGTTCCCAGGCCAGATAGGCGGCAAACAAGGTCCCGACCGCCATCGCCGCCGAGTGCGTCGCCTGCGCCGCGGCGGCCGGCGACAGATCGATCGCGTCCACCCAAATCGACACGAGCGTCATCGCCGCAACAACCAGGACGACGGCGCGCAGAATGCGGCGGAAGCTTCGCCCCACCAAACGATGGATCCCACCTGGTCCGCCGATCCTGGCCGCGTCGGTGTCGTGCCCGCTCCGTTCGGTCAGCCGTTCCAGCACCAGCAAAACGAGCAGCACCCCGAGCGTCGATACGCCGGCGTTATAATAGGACAGCAGGCCGAGAGACAGGCCGAACACGAAAAACAGCATCAACCCGCCGACCAGGGTCAAACCGATGGCGACCCAGGCACGCGCCAGCGCGCCGCGCATCGCCGCGATGATCCCGTCGGAGCGGCGACCGCGGATCAGCGCTTCGATTGCGCCGCGCGCGCGGATGACGATCCAGGCATCGAGCCCGCACACCGCGGCGGCGACAACCAACCCGATGATATGCGGCGCGCCGCTGTCCTCGTCTGACAGGCCGTACCGGCCAAAGCCGACCAGTATGGAGATCGCGAGCAGAACGCTCGACAGGAACCACGAAAGGCGGCGCGCCTCGCCGTCCGGGATATCGATCAGCCGCGCGACCGGTTCGCGGGGACGCAAAACGACCCGAGGGACCAGCATGAAGGTTCGCCAGCGGATCAGCACGCTGGCCGAAAGCACGGCGAGGGTCTGCGTGACACCAACGCTGGCAAGCCAATGCCGGCTGTAGACAAAGACACCGGCGAAGACCGCGAGCCCGATCGCATCGCACACCAGAAGCAGCAGGAGATCGCCCATGGTCGGGCCCTCAAGTCGCGTCCGCAGCGAGCGCCGCAACCGGCGGCTCAAGCCTCGGGCAGCCAGCCTTTCGGCGAGCAACGCGATGGCAGCGGTCAGCACCACCCAGCCGGCGCCGATCAGTGCGCCGACAGCGGAACCGTCACGATCGAAGGAACGCCATTCGCGCTCCAGCGCGGAAGGCGTGTCCGGCAGCATGCTAATGTCGGATTTCGCCTCGCGTTCGAGATCGACGATGATGCGCTCCAGCCAGCCGGCCGAATGCATGCTCATCTCGCCGGCTGCGGGTGCTGGCGCTGAATCGGCCGGAGGCGGTATCGGCGGTGCGTCCGCGGCCCGGGCGGTTGCGCCGAGCAGTGCCAGCAATAGGAGAACAACGAACGGAATCAGGCGCAGCGCGCGCCGCAGCGCCTTGCCGTCAAGGTCCTTGAGCCGCAGCCGCATGCCATCGGCCTCCCAACATCGAGTCGATGCATTTTAGGCCGTTTAATGCGGTGGAGCGCGGTCTTTTTGCGGTCTAGCCGATCGGCGCGCGAGGGTTCGAGCAGCTTTGGCTGCCCGAACCCGTCAGTCGGTTACGATGACGATTTATTTTGCTGTTTGTCGTCGGCGGTCAGCCCTCGACCCGCCATGACATCTGGCTCTGCCACTGAGAGTGGATCAGGTAGGCCAGGCCATAGCCGATCATGCCGGCGATCAGCAGCGCGGTCAGCGGATACTCGTTGACGTTCTGCGTCAGATACTCGCCGGCGCGTTGGCCTTGGCGATACAGCACATCGCCGGCCGCGCTCGCCTGGTCACGCGCCCGCCGCGCCAGTTCCTGCGCCGTGGCGGCGGGATCGGCCGCAGCCGCAAGCGCCTGATCGCCGATATTGCGAGCCATTGTCTTGGCCTGTTCGATGGTGTCACCGGCCATGGCCGTGGCCCGGTGGGCCTGCTGCCGAGCCTGATCGAGCCCGACCTTGCCCACCTCACGCGCGACTTCCATTGCTTGTTCTTGCGTCAGGGTGTCGTCCGTCAGTCGTTCATCCATTGCTTTGCTCCTCTGCATGAATGCTTCAATAAAAAACATCCGCTGCAAAGAAACGCTCCGCTCGCCAGTAAAACCTGAAGTTGCGCAGACGCAGCAATTGTCGGATCGGAACCAACCGGGCCTGTGCTCGTTCCGTCGAAGGGAACCCCGTTTTAGCCTGAAGGAGGAAATTCGTGTCCAGAACGACAATGACGGCAGCCTTTGCGCTGCTGATGGCGGCCTCGCTGCCGGTTTATGCGCAGAGCTCGTCGACGAGCACGGCGACCCCGCCGGCGAAGGTCACCGCGACCCAACTGCAGCCCGGCCAGATCCGCGCCACCCAGATGGACGGCTCGACAGTCTATGACGCGCAGAACCAGAAGGTCGGCGACATCAAAGACATCATTCTCGACAAGGACGGCAAGGTTGCCGCCGTGATCCTCGATGTCGGCGCGTTCCTCGGGGTCGGCGGCAAATATGTCGCCGTCGGCATGAACGATCTGAAGATCACCCAGGACAACAACAAGCCGCGCTTTGCGGTGGATATGACCAAGGATCAGCTGAAATCGGCGCAGGCCTACGAACTCAATCCGCGCAGCGCCAGCACCGGCACGACCAC
>Ga0066709_100001986_pt1 | contig 14357 bp, 9 predicted proteins | sample GraSoiAngelo_158_FD_79665 | JGI IMG/M metagenome (GOLD analysis project Ga0066709, IMG submission 79665) | Grasslands soil microbial communities from the Angelo Coastal Reserve, California, USA - 14_1009_16_30cm | ecosystem: Environmental > Terrestrial > Soil > Grasslands | place: USA...
GCGGGTGTTGCCGCTGTTCACTGTGCTCATCAGGAACGTAATGATGGCGGAGAGAAAAGAAGCGGTAATGACGCCGCCGAGGAGAAGCGTGGTGCTGTCAATCTGACCTTCGCGGCGGCCAAGAAAATAGACGGCGGTAATCGTGGCGGCGGCTCCGAGGAACGCACACAAAGGAGTGAGCAATGCAGCGAACACGGGGGGAAGAGTCAGGTGGGGCTCGGCGATGAGTGCGAAGATGGCCCCAAGAGCCGCGCCGCTGGATACGCCAAGGACGTAGGGATCCGCGAGCGGGTTGCGCAAAAGAGCCTGGAAACTTGTGCCCGCGACGGAGAGAGATGCTCCGACAAGGATGCCGAGGATGATGCGCGGCAAACGGATGTTCTGAATGATCAGGCCGTAATCGCTGGACATTTGGCTGCTCTGGCCGAGGACAACGCGGAGCAGATCGCGCCCAAGCGCGTAAAGAGAAACGGGCACCGCGCCGAACTTCAAGGCGACAACGACAACGAGAAACAAAATGATCAGAAGAAGAAGGCAGTGAAACAGGAGCTTGCGAAATGTCAGCGGCTGCATGCGCAGCCTCCCATGGAGCTGGAATAGCCGTGCGGCGAGAACAGGTTCGGAGAAGAAGCCCGGAGGGCGACTGGGCGAAACGGAGGATTCTCCTTCTCGCTTTCCTTCTTCGAGTCGCTAGGCTTTTCCGCGAAGGCCGCCGGGTGCAACTGACGAGCAAGCTCCTCAATAGCCGAAACGATGCGCGGGGCGGGGCGGTTCACGGCATCGCTGATGGCCGCGTAACGACGATCGCGGACAGCATGCAGGATCTTCCAGGCCGGGAGAATGGCGAGCTTTTCCATTTCGCGGGAAGTGCTTCCGGGTTGCGACTCCGCAAATACGAGGAGATCCGGTTGCAGACGCGCGACTTCTTCCAGGTTCACCTGCGGCCAGTCTCGTGAGGAATCCACAATGGAAATAGCTCCGGCATAGTGTAGGGCGTCCGCGAGGAAGGTGTGCTGGCCAGTGGAAATGAGCGGTTGCGTCCAGACGACAAAGAGAACGCGCTTCGGAGGCAAATCTTCAAGGCGCTGTTGGAGATCGGCGAGGCGATGCTGCATTTCTTCGGCGACCGACGCGCCGGCTTCGGGAGCACCAAGTACGTCAGCCAATGTCTTTGTGGAAGCGATGATGTCCGCAACGCTATGAGGATCGGTGGCGTAGGAGGCTATGCCCAATTGGTCTAAGGCGTGTGTTGTTTCGGGGCGGTTGAAAGATTTGGTGGCGAGAACCAGATCGGGGTGGAGAGAAGCAATCACTTCCAGGCTGGGATTGATTCCACCGCCGACTTTGGTTCTTTTCTGCGCGTCGGGAGGGTAGTCGCAATCGTCGGTGTCACCGACCAGGCGATCCTGCAGGCCGAGTGCATAGATGGTTTCGGTCAAGCTGGGCGCCAGGGAAACGATACGGCGAACCGGCTGAGGGATGCGAACGGTGCGGCCGGTTTCATCGACGACTTCGCGGAAAGGGGGAGGTTCGGTGGGAGGGTGAGTGGCACTTTGCGCGTGGGAAGGCGCTGCGGCGCACAAAAAAGCAACAAAGGCAGCTAAGGCTGCGGGACGAAGCCGCGGTGGCAGCGTTGTCTTCAAAAATCCCCCACGATTCCGGCGAGAAATTCTACAGGAAGAAAAAAAGCCCCACGAGACGCCCGGGGGCTTCCGGCATCGCCCTTTCTCGCGAAGGGCGCGGGCCTCTGCGCCAAGGGAGGGTGGCCTGGCTTACGGCTGTTCGAGCCGATTACAGTGGCGGGACCGCGGCCGATTCGCACGGCCTTCCCCGCTTCCCCGGCTGCAAATTGAAAACTCAGTGTAAGCCGCGCGTGAGGGAGTGTCAATGCAGGTGTTGGCTGCACTTTGCATCTGACAATGAAATGAGTTCAGCGGTTTTTCCAGTTGGGCTTGCGCTTTTCGACAAGGGCGCGCAAACCTTCCTGGGAATGTTCGAGGCGGTAGAGCTCATTCAAGAAAATATTCATGGAGTGCTTGAGGCCATCGCGAAGCGAAAGGCCCATGCCGCCGAGAATGGCTTTTTTCGCCATGGTGAGCACCGGTCCCGAGTGGCCGTTGATGCGACTTACGAGGTCTTCGACGGTTTTTTCGAGCTGCGCTTCCGGGACGAGGCGATTGACCATGCCCAGGTCGAGAGCGCGTTCGGCGGTGACGGGTTCACCGGTGAGGACAAGCTCGAGAGCGATTTTGGGCCCGACAAGAAACGGCAGAATCGTGGAGGCAAGCGGAGGAAAAATACCGATGCTGATTTCGGGCTGGGCGAAGCGTGCTTTGGGAGTGGCAATCACAAGGTCACCGAAAGCGGCCAGCTCCGCGCCGCCACCGATGGCCGGACCATTTACGACGCAGACAACGGGCTTGCCCAGTTCGAGCATTCCGGCGAAGGTAGCGTGGAAGGCGTCCAGCATCTGAAAGACGCGCTGCGAAGTGTATTCGCCGACGTCGATGCCGCCGCAAAAAACTTTGCAGGCAGAATCGAGAACGATCAATTTGACGTCCTCGCGCTCGCCGGCGTAAGTGATGCCGTCCGCCATTTCGCGAAGCATGGCTTCGTTGAGAAGATTGTGCTCCGGGCGGGAGAGGGTCATGCGCGCGACACCACCGTCGCACCGCAGCTTCACGAATTTGAATTCGTCCGGCGTGCGCTTCGCAGATGTTGCGAATTCTTCGTTGACGGGCTCGATCATTTCCACACTCCTGTGGATCACTGTTTCTGGTAACAAGAAAGGATTGCGGTGATAACCAAATTCGATGCTAGCACGGCATAATGCAGGGACCGGGAAGAATGCCAGGCATGGTGCGCAAAGAGTTGGCTTGAGACAAACGGGGGACGAGAAATTTACGGCATGAATACAGTTAACGAGCTTTCGAATCAAGGAAAGGCAGTAGCGATTCGAATGACAGAGCCGTGGGATGCGGAAGGATTTCCCACGCGAACTTCCTGGGAGCGGGCCGCGCCGCTGCGATTCAGCGCGGACTGGCAAGGAAAAAATGCGGACGCGGAACGGGAGACGGAAGTGCGATTACTGTGGACGCAAGAGACTTTGTTTTTGCGGTTCCGGGCGAAATACCGCACCATCACGATTTTCCCAGATGCCGAGCCGAATGGACGACGGGACCAGCTTTGGGACCGTGACGTTGCTGAAGCATTCTTGCAACCCGACGGCTCGAATCTTCGCCGATACAAAGAATTCGAAGTCAGCCCCAACGGCTTGTGGATCGACCTCGACATCGCGCCTGGCGAGAAGCATGATTTGCAGAGCGGATTAAAGCGGCGGGTGATTCTGGACGAGACGCAGAAAATCTGGAGTGCTGAACTGGCGATACGAATGAAGTGCCTGGTAACAAGATTTGATCCTGGCGTCGCATGGCGAGTGAATTTTTACCGCGTGGAGGGAGCGGAGGAGCCGCGATTTTATTCGGCGTGGCGACCGACGGGAACGGCAGTGCCGAATTTTCACGTGCCGGAGGCCTTCGGGGAGTTGGTCTTCAAAACGAAAAATGAACTTTAGTAGACGCATGGTCCTGGTGATCGTTTGGACGCTCTGGCTGAGCGGAACTGCCTGGTGCGGGACGCTGCAGCAGAATCCCCCGGCTTCGACAGTGAAAGTGACAAAGGTCGAGCCGCCGAATTGGTGGGTGGGATTCACGCCGGGAGTGATGTTGTTGCTTGCGGGGCAGGACCTGGAGGCCACGCAGGTCTCGTGCAATTTGCCGACGCTGCGGGTTTCGCGCACACAGGCCACAGCGGGCGGCAAGTATCTTTTTGTCTGGCTGAAAATCGGGGCGGACACGAGGCCGGGAACGGCAGTTTGCCGGATTACGGCGCCGAAAGGCACGACGTCGTTCGAGCTGCCGCTGGCAGCGCGCGTGCCAACGCTCGGCAAATTTCAGGGTCTGTCGCCGGATGATGTGATTTACCTGATCATGCCGGACCGTTTTGCGAATGGCGATCCGGCGAACGACGAGCCTGCGGAAGCACCCGGCTCGCACGATCGATCGAAACCGCGCGCGTACCATGGCGGCGACTTGCGCGGGGTCCAAAATCATCTGGCGTATCTGAAGGAACTTGGCGTAACCACGCTGTGGCTCACGCCGGTGGTGAAGAACGGCGCGACGCAGGATTATCACGGTTACGGAGCAGTGGATCTGTACGCCGTGGATCCCCATTTAGGTTCGCTGAAGGAGTATCAAAGCCTGGTGATGGCGGCACACAAAGCGAAAATGAAGATTCTTTTCGATGCAGTGCCGAACCATGTCGGGCCACTGAATCCGTGGGTTGCAAATCCGCCGCTGCCGGACTGGTTTCACGGGACGAAGCAGCATCATCTGGACTCGTTTTCGCCGCTCAAGGGAACGTTTTACGGCAATCCGAGCGGACAGGCAGCGATGAACGACCCATTCGAATCGCTGATCGACCCTCACGCTCCGGAGTGGATGAAACGGAATCTCACCGAAGGATGGTTCTTCGGGATTCTCCCCGACATGAATACGGAGAATCCGCTTGTCGAGGAATATCTTTTGCAGAACAGTTTGTGGTGGGCTGAAAGTTCCGGGCTGGACGGCTACCGCGTGGACACGTTTCCTTACGTGGGCCGGAAGTTCTGGTCCTATTGGCATGCGGGGCTGAGGCGGATTTATCCTAATTTAACGACGATCGGCGAAGTGTTTCACCCCGATCCGAGCGTGACGTCGTTCTTTGTGGGAGGCGTGCGCCGCTACGACGGGATTGACAGCGGGCTCTCGACGGTCTTCGATTTTCCCATGTTCTTCAGTTTGCGCGACGTGTTGTTGCGGAACGCTCCGGTGGGACGCATCGCGGATGTGCTAAGGCATGACGCGCTGTACCCGCGCCTTGATCTGCTGGTGCCGTTTTTTGCAAACCACGACGTGCCGCGGTTTGCCAGCGCGGAAGGGAGCTCCGCGGCGAAGCTGAAACTGGCGTTTGGGCTGACGCTGACTATGCGCGGCGCGCCGGAGATTTACTACGGCGATGAGATTGCAATGCCGGGAGGAGGCGACCCAGATAACCGGCGCGATTTTCCCGGCGGCTGGACCGGGGACACCAACGACGCGTTCACGCAATCGGGACGAACGCGCGAGCAGCAGGAGATTTTTTCGTATGTGCAGGAATTGTTGCGGGTTCGCCACGAGCATGCGGCGCTTCGCGGCGGGCAGCTCTGGCATCTCACTTCGGATGAGAGTGCGTATGTTTTCTTGCGCGAGTTGGAGGATGAGCGTGTGGTCGCGGCTTTCAACAATGCGGATAAGACGAAGGAGCTGCGGATTCCGCTCAATGGAATCCCAATGCAAAAGGCCGCGGCGCTGTCAATGTTATTGGGCGGAGCAAAAGCGGAGTTGGCAGGAAGTGAACTGCACATTTCCATGCCCGCGCAATCGCTCTCCATTTTCCTTGTCAATTGACGTGGAGTTCCTACCAACGCTAACCATCTAACTAACAGTGGAGCAGTTGAGATCCTTGGCTTCGCCTGCTTGCCGCAGGCAGACTCAGGATGACAATTAGTACTGAAGGCGGACGCTCCAATTCCTCAGGGCGTCCGTCACGGTGAGCGTCACGGTGTGTGCCTGGCCGTCAAAGTGCCAGTTCTGGATCGAATGGTCGTCGATGCGAACTTCTTTGGGAGCGGCCGCTGCGCCATAGACGGTCAACGCAGTGCTATTCCACCACGGCTTGTACGCGCTCTTTTCGAGGCTGCTTGTTATCGTCACAGCGGAAGATGAAGCCGCGCAAAAATAATTGATGCGGAGTATTTCCCCCTTCTGATAGGCGAAAGTGTGGCCGTCATCCTCGTAGAGTGAGCCGCGGCAATCCTCACCGGGATAAACGTGCAATTGAAGAGGGCCGTCGGGAGTTTCGCCGGTGTTCTGAACAACCGGTTGCATGGGCACGATCGCTCCCGCGCGAACGTAAAGCGGCATCTCATCGAGGCGAGGACGCAACTGGAGTTTTTCGCTGTGCGCATGCTTCGCGCCGGTCCAGAAGTCGTACCACTCGCCGGGCGGGAGCGTGATGTCTTCTGCATCCACCATTTCCGTCGTGACCGGAGCGACAAACAAATCGTGGCCGAACAAGAAATCACGATCGTCGCCGTAAAACTCGGGCGCTTGCGGATATTCGAGGAAAAGAGGACGCATCATGGGAATCCCGGTTCGCGCGGCTTCCTCAGTTGCGGTGTAGAGGTACGGCATCAGACGATAGCGGAGCTCGATGTATTTCCGGCGAATGGCTTCGTGTTCTGCCCCGTGAACCCAAGGCTCCTGGTCGGCGGTGCCCTTCGCGGTGTGGTCACGGTAAATCGGATTGAGCGCGCCGACTTCAAACCAGCGCGTCAACAAATCTGCGGTAGGAGAACCGGCGAAGCCACCGATGTCGTCGCCGACCAGCGGCATTCCGGAGATGCCCATGCTCATCAGCATCGGTGTGCTCATCTTCAGATGGTTCCAGCTGCTGCTGTTGTCGCCGGTCCAGGTGGCGGCATAGCGCTGTGCGCCGGAATAAGCCGCGCGCGTAAGCACGAAGGGTCGCTCTCCGGCTTGCAACTTCCGGAGGCCTTCGTAAGTGGCGCGGGCATTTTCCATGCCAAAGATATTGTGAGCGGCGCGATGGTCGACGGTGGTGCCGTCATCAAGGCGGTGGATGGTGTCGAGAGGCATGGTCTTGTCCGCACGGAAAAAGACGGAAGGCTCATTCATGTCATTCCAGAAGCCGGCGGCGCCCATGGCGACAAAATCTTTGTAGAGGCCGCCCCACCAGGTGCGCGCGCGTGTGAGCGTGAAATCAGGAAACACGCTGTCGCCGGGCCAAACAGGGCCGACATAAATCGAGCCGTCCGGGTTCTTGACGAACACATCATTCTGGATGCCCGAGTCATAAGGCGCGTAACCGTGGTTCGGATCTTTCTTGACGTGCAGGTCAGTGATAAGAATGGTGTGAAAGCCCTGGGCGCGAAAGTCAGCGATCATTTTCTCGAACGTGGGGAAATACTCGCGGTTGATAGTGAAAGGAGCGTAGCCCTGCTGATAGTCGATGTCGAAATAGATGACGTCGGCGGGGATTTTTTTGCCGCGAAGAGTTTTGACAATTTCACGCGCACGGGACTCGGGATAGTAGCTGTAGCGGCATTGCTGGTAGCCGAGGGTCCAGAGCGGAGGCAAGGGCGAACGCCCCGTCATTGCCGTGTATTGCTCGACGACCTTTCTCGGTTCGGGACCGGCAATGAAGTAGTAGTTCAGTTCCCCGCCCTCGGCGCCAAACGAAAAGTAGTCGCGCGACTCCTTGCCAAAGTCGAAGCAACTTCGATAGGTGTTGTCAAAGAAAACGCCGTAGGCGATGCCTTTGCGCAATCCGATAAAGAAAGGGATGGTTTTGTAGAGCGGGTCGGAGGATTCCTGCCAGCCGAATTCGTCCGTGTTCCAGTTGGTGAAGGCTCGATTGCGGCGATTCATGGGACCAGCCTTGTCGCCGAGGCCGTAGTAATTTTCATCGGCGGGCATTCTTTTCCACACGTGCACGCGGGAACCATCCCAAGCCAGGGGCAGGCTGGGTTCGTCGGCGAGCAAGACATTTCCGGAAGCGTCGGAAAAATCAATGAGCAAAGGCGATTTTGTGATGGCTACGTTGACGCTTCCAGCGGTCATCTTTACTTCATTTTTTCCGTCGTGAATCTGCACCGGTCCACTGATGTAGTTCAAAGGGGTCTCAGCCAGGGCCCACGAGGAATCTTTTGGAAAGCGTCCGTTGGGAGCGACTCGCACACGTATCACCCCGTTGTCTACTTGTGTAATTCGAACCTTTGCCGGGCCGGCACTCAGCTCCACGCCGTTTTGGAGACCTTCCCGGAACGCTTCGACACGTTCTACCTTGCCGACGTGATGCCAGCCCTGCGCGAACGCCCCGGCGCCTCCCAGGGCGCACACCAGCAGCCCTATTCCTGTGCGTCGAGCCAGCGGCTTCATGTCAATCCTCCTGATGTTGCGGAAGGGGATAAAAAGATTTTGGTGTGCCTTTGTTCCACGCCCGAAGCAGGCTGGCCTGTTCGTTTTTCGTCAAGCGGCAAGCCAATGTTCAAAAAATGCCGATGCCTTTGCCCCTTCGATCTTCCGCCTCACGGCGTCCATTACCCGGCAGCGCACCGAACTTTCGCGGCCATACAAACCGAGCCAATACGGCAGATGGAGTTCGCAGGGCACAGGAGAAATCTCGAGACGGGCATCGCGAAGCTTGAAGAAACCTTGCTGGAAAATGACGCGCAAAGCTTTATCGCGCAAGAGCTCGGCAGCCTGGCCCTCGCTTAGGGTAGCCTCGAGCCGATTGCGGCCGCCCCGAGCCAGCAATTCGCGGTCGTCCGGGATGCGCGGAAATTCGAACAGGTCGAGAGACCCGTCCACGGCGTCTATGGCGAACAGACGCGGTCGCGCATTTCCGCACTTCACCCGAAACAGGAAATATTGCACGTAGACATCGGCGATTCGCCGCAGCGGGCCGCTGCGAAGTCGCCAGTACCAGGTGGAAAATCCCGCGGCAGAAAAGGCGCGCAGCGCCTCTTCCTGGCTTACGTTTGGCTTCAAAACGCGGATGCAGCCTGTGGTCATTGACCTGGTTCCCCGAGTAGCTCCTAACGGAAATAAATCCACAATCCGACCACGGTCGCCAGCAGCAACAGGCTAAAGGCGACGTTGATGGCATGCTCCAGCGGCGTTTCGTGCGCGGGTTTACGCATGGGCGGACCGCCGACGGCGACGGTTTCGATTTTGTCGTCCACAGTTGCGAAAGTCAGGCCGGCGAGGCGCTTACGATCGGGAGCAGGCGTCATCAGACTGACAGCGACCAGCACAACCGAGCAGACAACAAACATGAAGATGGCGTAGTGCAGAAAGTTCATGTGCACGAGCCAGTGCACCGCGGAGTTTTGAAACTCGACGCCCGACGCACGTTCCGCAATCTCTAAGACGAAGCGTATTGCGCCCAGCACAAACCCGGTGAGCAGCGAGGTGATGGCGCCCGATCCATTGAGGCGAGGCCACAGAATCCCCAGGACAAAGCACGCGGAAATCGGCGGACTGATGTACGCCTGCACGCTTTGCAGATAGATGTAAAGCTGGCTGCTAATGAAGTGGATGAAGGGAACCCAGAGCAGACCCAGCAATACCATGATGCCTGTGGCGATGCGGCCAAAATTGACCAGCTGCCCTTCAGAGGCCTGCGGACGGATTTTCTTGTAGAAATCGAGTGTGACCAAAGTCGAAGCAGAGTTGAACACCGAGCTCATCGCGCCCATCACGGCGGCGAGCAACGCCGCCATGACCAAACCGACGAGCCCGACAGGAAAAAGGTTCAGAAGAAGACTGGGATAGGCAAAGTAAGGCGTTTTAAACTGGTCACGGAACAGCGAGTAGGCAATGATCCCGGGGAGCACGAGCATGAACACGGGCAGGATCTTGAGAAAGCCTGCAAAAATCGTTCCTGCTTTGGCGTGCCCTTCATCGCGGGCAGACAACACGCGTTGGACGATGACCTGATCGGTGCACCAATACCAAATGCCAAGAATCGGGGCGCCGAAAAAGATGCCGGTCCAGGGAAAGTTGGAATCCGACGCCGGTTTGATCATGTGGAAATAATCGGGCGGCACCATAGTGCGGAGATGCTCCAAGCCGCCAACGCGCGTCAACCCGATGACGGTCAGCGCGACAGCGCCCGTGATGAGAATTAGCGTTTGGACTGTGTCCGTGTAAATGACCGCGGCCAAGCCGCCGGCGACCGTGTAGATTCCCGTGGCGATCACCAAAACCACCGCCGTCTCCCACAGCTTCCAACCCGCGACGCGTTCCAGGACCACGCTCGCGGCGTAAAGCTGTACGGAGATCTTGGTGAAGATGTACGCGATGATCGAGATGCCCGCCAGATAGACGGCGGACTGGCGGTTGAAACGGCGCTCGAGGAACTCCGGCATAGTGAAGACATTGCTGCGGAGGTAGAAGGGAACGAACACCCAGCCGAGGATCAACAGAATGAGGCACGCCAGCCACTCAAAATGGCCAACCGCGAGACCGGAGGAGGCGCCGGTTCCGGACAAGCCGATGAAATGTTCGGTAGAGATATTGGAGACGAACAGGGATGCGCCGATGAAAAACCAGCCCACGTCGCGGCCCGCAAGGAAGTAGTCCTCGGAGGTTCGCTCGCGCCGGGCAAAGTACATGCCGATGCCAAACACCAAGGCGAAATAGAAGGCGATAATGATGATGTCCGGGGTTGCCAGCGCACGGTGACTCGTCTCGACAAGCGAAGCGTAGAGCATGCACTCCTCCTTTTCGCGCCCAGTGGAATAACCATGCCCTCAGAAGCGGCGAATGAATTGCGATGGCGAAGTCTATAACAGGCGCACTAAAGCCTCAATGGTGATTCGGCCCCGCTCCCCAATGCGACATCGGGGTGAGCTTCTGAAATGCCAATAAGAGTGGGCCGGTGTTCTGCGCGGGAAGGCCAGATGTCGATTTGTCTATCGTTTGGATCTCAAGGAAGGTGCCAGGTGATCGTGAGAGGGCCCCTGCCTTCAGCGGCGACGGCCAAGGCAACGCCAGGGACTGCATCGCAAGTCTCATGCAGGACTTGATCGAGGCAATCGAAACTATCGTCGAGCCCCCTTCCAGAAGCCTTCAGGGCCGCTTCGATTTGCGTCCACCAGTGGAAAAACACCTTTGCTCGATTCTGCGGAGTGGCGGAATCGAACGCGCGCTGAGCGGCGGGCGGAAAGAAATTGCTGACAAGGGCTGGCATGCTTGGCACCGGCCGAATGGTCTCGACGTCCACGCCCACGGCACTCTCTGCGGACCACGCCACGGCGCACCAATCCCCGCAATGCGATACGTTGAATTGAATACCTTCCCCAATTGACACCGGGTTTCCATTGGATTCGGCGAGGATCGGCACGGCCTCTGGGGCGCAGTCCAACGGAACAGATAGCACCTCGCGCGCCAGCTTCCGGCCAGCCACGAATGCGTTGCGCCGCGGGAGGGAGCGAATCTCTGCAGCACGGCGGGTCTCGTCCGCGGAAAGCGGGGCAAGGGGATTCGAGTTTGAAAGAAGCTCGTCCACTCCGCGGAGATGGACCGCCACGTTAAGCGGGCTGGGCCACCTTATGAACTTCCTGAGATTCATCGTCGCAAACTCATGTGGGAGTACGCCCCCCTTGAGAATTAACTCTACACGCCGACAAACCAACAAAGCGAAGTCTTAAAGCTGGACAGGACTGATTGAGGCAGGCGGACCAAAGGCTATCGCAAAGAAGTTGCCCCTCACAATCAGGTAAAACGTTTACACGCGGCATGGGCTGAACGGAACACGTGATGGAGCGAAGTTCCTACAACAAGGCCTGGGTTGCTACTCTGCAGGACTTGATTGTGAGTTCGAACAGAATTCGTTCAGTCGCGTAGTTACTCGTGCCTTAGCGCAATCATCGGATCCACACGCGAGGCTCGGCGGGCGGGGACAAAGCCGGCCATCATCGTAACTGCAGCCAGCAAAAGTGAAAGGGCCAAAAAAGTCAGCGGATCGGCAGGCTTGACATTGAACAGCATGGTTTGCAGAAAGCGCGTCAGGACGAGCGAACCGAGGAGGCCCGCGGCCAAGCCTATGGTGACAATCACCAGTCCTTCTCCGATGGCAATCTTCAGAATATCCCGGCGCTGCGCGCCCATGGCGATGCGGATGCCAATTTCATTGGTCCTGCGGCTAAACGTATAGGCCATCACTCCGTAAATGCCAATCGAAGCGAGCAGCAACGCCACTCCGGCAAAGATTCCCAAAAGCTCAAGCGCAAATCTGCGCTGCGCCAAATAGTCCTTCATCACCGCGTCCATGGTGCGCACGCCAAATACGGGAATGCTTGGATCCAGCGACTGGACTTCTTGGCGTACGGAGTCGCCCAGGGCTGAGGCGTCCATCCCGGTCCGGAGATACACGACCGCATCATACGTGGGGGACTGGCTGAGCGGCAGAAAGATGCGCGGCGCTGTAGCCGTGTCCAAGCCGTCCGATTTGATGTCGCCGACGACACCGACGATGGTCATCCAGGGCGCCGGGGTACCATCCCGGCGACGCGGCCCCCCAATCCGTATATGTTCGCCGAGGGCATCCCCGCTCGGCCAATACTTACGGGCAAGTGAGTCATTGACCAGCGCGACGGGTTGGCTTTTTGAGTCGTCGGAGTCGCTGAAAACTCGTCCTCGGAGGAGAGGCGCCCTGAGCACCCCAAGATAGCCGGGGCTGACGCTACCCACCTCAGCGACAGGCGTGCTCTCGGAAGCTGCGGCCTGGCTCTCAATCGTGAATCGCAGCCGGAAACGCTGGCCGTCCATCGGGAGAGTCGTCGAGCTGCCAACGGCTGCCGCTTGCACGCCCGGGATCCCGCGTACGCGACGAACAACTTCTTGGTGAAACGCGGCGCGTTTTTCCACGGTCCCGTAGTGGTCCTCGGCGGGATCGTTCGGCACGGCCAGCCAAAGTTTGGCTATGACCACACCGTGGGGATCGAAGCCTGGTTGCACCTCGATCAACTGTCCGAAGCTTCGCAGCAATAGCCCCGCGCCGATGAGCAAAACGAGCGACAGCGCAATTTCGGATGCGACCAGCGTGCGTGAGATGCTCATCTGCCGCCTGCTCGCGCCTGAACCGCCGCTGCCCTCGCGCAGATTCAGTACCTGGTTTGGCCGCACCATCTGAAAAGCCGGCACGAGGCCGAAAACGATTCCAGTGGCGATGGAGACGAAAAACGCAAACAGCAACACACCGGAGCTGAGGCTTACCTCATTCAATCGGGGCATGTTTGCTGGAGCAAGACTCAAAAGCGATGATTTAGACCACGCGAGAATGAGCAAAGCAACCAGCCCCGAAACTGTGGCCAAGAGGATGCTCTCCGTAAGCAGTTGCCAAATCAGCCGGGTGCGGCCCGCGCCGAGAGCCTGCCGGACGGCAATCTCCCTCTGCCGATGTGCGGCGCGCGCTAAGAGAAGATTGGCCAGGTTGACGCAGCCGATGAGAAGAACGCATCCCACCGCGCCGAAGAGGACCAGCAACTCGGCGCGCACTTTTCCCACCAAGTCGTCCTGAATAGGCACGAGGCGCACTCCCCAGTTCGCCGCTGGAGGATATTCGACGGGAAACTCGCGGCTCAGTTGCGCAGTGAAAGCATCCAATCGGGCTTGTGCTTGAGCCACTGTCAAGCCGGGTTTCAGGCGTGCAATCGCGCCCGGCAAATATCGGGATGCTCGCTGTGGCGGCGTCGGAAAAGGAGCAGCGTTAAACCCGGCGGCCGCGAAAACTTCTACTTCGCTGCCCAAGGAACGTCCCGGGTTGTGAAACTCAGGCGGCAGTATCCCAATGATGGTGTAAAGGTCGCCGTCTAGCCGGATTTGTCTGCCCAGAATGCTTGGATCTGCGCCAAACATTCTGCGCCAGAAGCCATCACTGATAGCGATGCCTTCGGTGAAACCTGGTCGAGAGTCCGGTACGTTGTACACGCGCCCGAGTTGCGCGCGAACTCCAAGCAGCGTGAAATAGCTCGTACTGGTGCCGAGAAACTCGACGCGATCGGGATGCTCGCCCCCGGTGAGGTTGGCGTCGACGGGCCAGGCCGCGGAAATATCCTGAAACACGCCCGACTTGTCTTGCAGGTCCCACAATTCCGGCACCGACATACCGACGTCGTGCGTATTGTTAGCGCGCAAATCGTCGTAAACCCGAACGAGTTGCTCGGGATGTGGAAAGGGCAGCGGTTGAAGAAGAACGGCATGGACCACCGTAAAGATGGCGACGTTCGCGCCGATGCCGAGAGCGAGCGTGAGAATGGCGACGAGAGCGAAGCCCCGGCTGCGCCGTAGCATCCGCCAGGCGTAGCGAAGATTTTGGCCAATGGTATCGATCCAACCGACGATGTCCATGGCGCGCGTGTCTTCCTTTGCCAGAGTCGAGCTGCCAAAGCGGCGTTGCGCGTCGTAGCGCGCTTCCTGGGGCGGCATTCCTGCGGCGATGTTGTCTTGCGTGCGCATCTCGATGTGAGAGCGGAGCTCTTCGTCGACCTCGCGTTCGAGGCGACGGATCTGCAACAAGCCCTTGAGGCGGGAAAGCAGGCACATGGTTTTATCGGCTCCTTTGCCCAGAGAGATGGATGTCGGATGTCATTGGGCGAATTGCAGCACGCTAGCGACGGCTTCTGTGAGCCGGGCCCAATTCTTTTCTTCTTCTGCAAGTTGCTTACGGCCAGTCGCGGTCAGCCGGTA
>Ga0066709_100001987_pt1 | contig 14355 bp, 14 predicted proteins | sample GraSoiAngelo_158_FD_79665 | JGI IMG/M metagenome (GOLD analysis project Ga0066709, IMG submission 79665) | Grasslands soil microbial communities from the Angelo Coastal Reserve, California, USA - 14_1009_16_30cm | ecosystem: Environmental > Terrestrial > Soil > Grasslands | place: USA...
CGCCCGAGTTTCTCCCGCGCGACCTGCTCGGAAACGTACTGAAGATCGCCGTTCGGGACGAGGGCGATCTCCTCCACCCCACGTCTGCGAAGCGTCTCGACGAACGCGGCGATCTCGCGCGGCTCCTCGAGCACGGAGCTGCGTGCATCGAGGACGCCGGCGAGCAACAACTTGTCGAAGTCCTGCGGGATGTCGGTCAGATGCGTCGCGTAGAAGTCGATCCCGATCGCGTGGACGGGCAGATCGGCAAGGCCTTGCTCGAGCAGGCGCTGCGCGTTTCCGAACGTGAGCCAGAGCGCGAGCTTCGGGCCGCCCGAAAGCGCCTTCAACGCCTCCTCGAGCTTGCTCAGATCCGCCTCGTCCTCACGGGCCAGGAAGGGCTCCTCGAGGACGACGAGCTCGGCGTCGAGCGCATCGAGTTGCGGCTTCAGCACGCCCTCGGCGATCATCCTCGGTCCCACGCCGGTTCCGTGCGAGAGCGCAAACGGCGACGGCAGCGTGACGAGGCGCGGGCCAGTGAGCGGCGCGACGTAACGCGCGGCGAGCGGCTTCGCCAGCGTCGGAGTCGCCGTCGTCGCGCTCGGGGCACGGTAGAACGTGTTCGTGTCGAGGAAGCGCGTCAGGGCGCCCGTCTCGAGCCCTTCGGCCGCCTCGACGAGCGGCCGGAAGACGTCCTGCCAGCGAAGCATCCCGTCGGCGAGGAGGTCGAGGCCGGCCGCCTGCTCAACCGAGACGAGCTCGGCGAGGTCGCGCTCGACCTGCTCGTCGACCGCCTCCGGCGTCGTGCGGCCGCGATCGAGGTCCCTCGTCGCCTGGATGAGCTCTTCCGACCGCGGGTAGATGCCCGGTGCAAACGCTTGCACGGCTACCCCCGTCCGCCGACCGCGAGTTGATTCTCTGCGTGCTTGATGCGCTGCTCGAGCTGCCAGCGGTCGGCATCCGACTCACCGCGCTCGACCCGCTCGAGCTCGGCCTTCGCAGCTTCCAACTGTTGCCGCGCGCGCGCGTCGTCGATCTCCTTCGCGTCGACGGCGTCGTCGACGAGCGCGAGGGCGCGATCCTGCTCGACCTTGAAGAAGCCCGGGCCGGTGGCGAATTCGTGGACGTCGTCGTCCCGTCGGATGTGAACACGGGTCGAGCCGGCCTTCAGCATCGCGACGAGCGGCGCGTGCCGTGCGAGGACTCCGATCTCACCGTCCGCTCCGGGGACGATCAACATCTCGGCCTCGCCTTCGAAGACGGGCCCGTCGGGCGTGACGAGCGAGACGTCGAAGGTCGCCATTGCTACGCGGGGGTGGGGGTCGCTTCGCGCTCGGCGGGCTCGGGAGCCTGCTCGGCCGGCTGCTCTTCGGCCTGCTCCTCGATGCGCACGGAGCCACGGCCCTTCTCGACCGCTTTCTCGATCGTCCCGACCATGTAGAAGGCCTGCTCGGGGAGCTCGTCGTGCTTGCCGTCGAGGATCTCCTGGAAGCCTTTGATGGTGTCTTCCGTCTTGACGTACTCGCCCGGCTGTCCCGTGAACTGCTCGGCGACGAAGTTCGGCTGCGAAAGGAAACGCTGGATCTTGCGGGCCCGCTGGACGGTCAGCTTGTCCTCGTCGGTCAACTCCTCCAGGCCGAGGATGGCGATGATGTCCTGGAGGTCCTTGTAGCGCTGGAGCACCTCCTGGACGCGCGTCGCGGTCTGATAGTGCTCTTCACCGACGATGTCCGGCTGAAGGGCGCGGGAGAACGATGCGAGCGGATCCATCGCCGGATAGATCCCCATCTCGACGATCGCCCGCTCGAGGACGACCGAGGAGTCGAGGTGGGCGAACACGTTCGCGGGCGCCGGATCCGTGTAGTCGTCGGCCGGCACGAAAATGGCCTGGATCGAAGTAACCGACCCGGTCTGCGTCGAGGTGATCCGCTCCTGCAGCTGGCCCATCTCGGTTGCGAGCGTCGGCTGATAGCCGACGGCGCTCGGCATGCGTCCGAGCAGAGCGGAGACCTCGGAGCCAGCCTGGACGAACCGGAAAATGTTGTCGATGAAGAGCAGCACGTCCTGGCCCTCGTCGCGGAAGTACTCGGCCATCGTCAGGCCGGAGAGCCCGACGCGGAGGCGCGCCCCCGGCGGCTCGTTCATCTGCCCGTAGACGAGCGCCACCTTGTCGAGGACACCGGACTCCTCCATCTCGAGCAAGAGGTCGTTCCCCTCGCGAGTCCGCTCGCCGACGCCGGCGAAGACGGAGACACCACCGTGTTCCCTGCCGACGTTGTGGATCAGCTCCTGGATGAGGACGGTCTTGCCGACGCCCGCGCCGCCGAACAGGCCGACCTTGCCACCTTGGACGAAGGGGCCGATGAGGTCGACGACCTTGATCCCCGTCTCGAAGATCTCGATCTTGGCCGAGAGCTCCCGGAACGCCGGCGGGTCGCGGTGGATCGGCCAGCGCTCGACTCCGTCCGTCGGCGTTTCCTTCTTGTCGATCGGCTCGCCGATCACGTTCCAGAGTCGCCCGAGCGTCGCGTCGCCGACCGGGACGCTGATCGGACCGCCCAGGTCGACGACCTCCACCCCGCGGGCAAGCCCGTCGGTCGAGTCCATCGCGACCGCGCGCACGCGATCGTCGCCGAGGTGCTGCTGTACCTCCGCGATCAGCTCACCGTCCCCCAGCGGGATGCGCAGAGCGCTGTAGATCTGGGGCAGCTCGTCGGGGAAGAGCGCGTCGATCACGACGCCCTTCACCTCGATCACCTTGCCGACGTTGGGTGCGTTCTTCTCGGACTTAGCCATTCGGTTCCTGGAGAGGCGTGCCGGCCAAGCGGCGCCGTCCACGGAGGCGCCTGCCAGCATCCAGGAGTCTAGCCAAGGCGCCGACTCGGCGGCGCCGACCAGAAAAGGCCGTGCCGGCTTCGCCGGCGCGGCCGATTAAGGGCCTGTGCTCGCGATCCGCTCTCGGAATCTGCTGCGAAGCTTCGAGGAGCGCCGCCACACGGGCGGCGTGATCGAGCTCTCAGACGTACGAGGAGAGAAGAGACGGAATCACAGTAGGAGGATAGTCCCCCGAGGGCCTGTCGCCGTTACAGGTTGGTCTAGCTGTCGCCCGGCAAGCGGAGCGCGCGAAGCAGGATCGGAGAGACCCGGACAGGGGCCCTGAGGCGAGCGCGGTTGAACGCACGCAGCTCCTGCACCTCGCTGCCCGGCGGGACGAGCATGCTCGCGGATGGACCGGCGCTCGTCGAAGTTCCCGGCTTGAGCACGGTCTCCACGGCGCCGGCGAAGAGGGCAACCGCGAGCACCGCTGCGGCGGTGCTGACACGGAGAACCTGGTAGGCGGCCCGGCGGCGACGCGCGATGACGACCGGCACGCTGGGCTGCTCGAACGCAGCCGCGCGCAGCTGAGCCGTCGCAGAGTCGATCCCCTCCGCGAACGCTCGGCACGACTCGCACCGCGTCACGTGCGCGGACAGCAGAGCTTCCTCGAGCTCGGAGAGCTCGCCGTCGAGGCGGAGCGAGGCGTACTCGCGCGCCCGCTCGCAAACAGGATCACAGAAGGCGACGTTTTTCACTGGTAACTCAGACGGTAGCGCGCGATCGAAGTTAGGAAACCCTTCTAGAACAGCTTGTACCTGGGATCGGCTGCTACGCCCAAAACAATGAGCGTCAGGCCGATTGCGACGAAGACCGCGGACATGTTGATCGTCTCCTCCTGCTCGGCCGGTGTCGCCCAGCGCAGCATCCGGCTCCCGAACAGCGGCATGGCGTCAGAGCTGCGCTTGAGCCGCGCCGGCCCTCGGTTACCGACGAAGAAGCCGGAGATGAGCAGGAAAGAGCCGATGAGGTAGAAGCCGAGCGAGACCGCCCGCGTGGCCGACGAGCCCGAGGCGAGGCCGATCAGGAGCGAGAGCGCGGCCGTCACGCCGGCGACCATGGCGAGCAGGACGAGAAAGCGGCGGAAGGCCGCTTTCAGCATCAGACTTTGGCGGGCGCAGCTGCGCCCGATGGACGGCGGATCTCCTCCTCCGTCATCGGCCAGCGCTCGAGCGGGTAATGACAGGCCGCGACGTGGCCGTCGCCGAACTCGTACAGCGGCGGCGTCTCGACGTCACAGTGGCCTTCGCGGAAGCGCGGGCAGCGGGGGTGGAACCAGCAGGCCCTCGGCGGGTTGATCGGGCTCGGCACGTCGCCCTCGAGCACGATCCGCTTGCGCTCGCGGCCGAGCTTGGGATTCGGGATCGGCACAGCGGAGAGCAGCGCGCCCGTGTACGGATGCTTCGGCTCTTTGAAGATCTCCTCGCGACTGGCGACCTCGACCGCGTGACCCAGGTACATGACCATGACGCGGTCGGAGATGTGCCGGACGACGTTCAGGTCGTGGGCGATGAAGACGTAGGTGAGCCCGAAGTCCTGCTGCAGGTCTTTGAGCAGGTTGAGGATCTGCGCTTGCACGGACACGTCGAGCGCCGAGACCGGCTCGTCGCAGACGATCAGCTTCGGGTTGACGGCGAGGGCGCGCGCGACACCGATTCGCTGGCGCTGGCCGCCGGAGAACTCGTGCGGGAACCGGTTGTAGTGCTCCGGGTTGAGACCGACGACCTCGAGCAGCTCCTGGACCCGCCGCTTGATCTCGGCGTCGGTCCCGAGCTTGTGCACCTCGAGCCCCTCGGCGACAATGAAGCCGACTCGCTTGCGCGGGTCCAGCGAGGCGTACGGGTCCTGGAAGATCATCATCATCTCGCGCCGCATCGGCCGCATCTCGGTGCGCGAAAGCTTGGTTATGTCGCGCCCGTCGAAGACGATCCGGCCGTCGGTCGGGTCGAGCAGGCGCATGATGCAGCGCGCCATCGTCGACTTGCCGCAACCGGACTCCCCGACGACGCCGAGCGTCTCCCCTCCGCGCACGCTGAAGCTGACGCCGTCGACGGCCTTCACCGCCGCGATCTGCCTCTGGAAGATGATTCCGCGGGTGACCGGGAAGTACTTCTTCAGGTCCTCGACGACGAGGAGATCTTCGCCGGCCACCGCTCTAAGAGGCCTCTGCCATCATCCCGGCCAGCAGCTTCGCGGCTTCGCGGTCCTTCGTCTCCTGGTCGAGATGGCAGGCGTTCAGGTGGTTCGGATCGTCGCCACCGACGCGCAGCTCCGGGTACTCCTGCTTGCAGATGTTCATCACGTAGGGGCAGCGCGGATGGAACCGGCAGCCCTTGGGCGGGTTGAGGAGCGACGGCGGCGTGCCCTGAATCTGGACGAGCCGCTCGACGTCGGCGTCGAGGCGGGGCAGCGAGCCAAGGAGACCCCAGGTGTACGGATGCTGGGGCCTCGAGAAGAGAATGTCGACGTTCCCGCGCTCAACGACTCGCGCTGCGTACATGACGAGCACCTCGTCGGCCGCCTCTGCGATCACGCCCAGGTCGTGGGTGATGAAGATGATCGCGCTCCCGAAGTCCTGCTGGAGCCGCACCATGAGGTTCAGGATCTGCGCTTGCGTCGTCACATCGAGCGCGGTCGTCGGCTCGTCGGCGATGAGGAGGTCGGGGTCGTTGACGAGCGCCATCGCGATCATCACCCGCTGACGCATGCCGCCCGAGAACTGGCGCGGATAGTCGTCGATGCCCCGCTCGGCCCGCGGGATCCCCACGGCCTTCAGAAGCTCGAGCGCCCGCGCCTTCGCGGTCTTGGTGGACACGTCGCGGTGGAGCAGGATCGCTTCGACGAGCTGCGACCCGATCTTGTGCACCGGGTTCAGCGATGTCATCGGGTCCTGGAAGATCATCGCGATCTCGTTCCCGCGGACCTGCCTCAGCTGGCGGGAATTCATGCTGAGCAGGTCCATGTCCTTGAACATGGCCGTCCCGCTCGAGATCGTGTTCCGCTTCGGGTTCAGCCCCATGATCGAGAGACAGGTCACTGTCTTCCCCGAGCCCGATTCGCCGACGATGCCGAGGGTCTGGCCCTTCTCGATCGAGAAGCTGACGCCGTCGACGGCCTTGACGATGCCGTCGTCCGTGCGGAAATGCGTCTTCAGGTCGTGGACTTCGAGCAGCGCCACGCTATGCGTCCTGGTTTCGTTGACTTGCCATACAAGACTGGGTCAGCACTCTACGTCCGCCGAACTCTAACTAGGCGAGTCTGATCCGCGGGTCGATCCAGGCGTAGAGAAGATCGACGACCAGGTTGAAGATGATGATCGCGAGCGTGGCGAAGACGACCACGCCCTGGGTAATCGGTAAGTCGAAGTTGCTGAGGCTCTGAACGACGGTCTGCCCCAGCCCCGGCAGGCCGTAAACCGTCTCGGTGAAGACGGCGCCGCCGAGCGCGATCCCGATGTCCATGCCCAGCATCGTCACGACGGGGAGCATCGCGTTGCGGAGGACGTGGGATCGTAGCACGCGCCACTCGGGCGCGCCCTTGGCCCGCGCGGTCCGCACGTAGTCCTCGTTCAACGTCTCCGTGACGTTCGCCCGGATCATGCGCACGTAGAGCGCTGCGAACAGAAGCATGAACGTCATCCAGGGCAGGAACATGTGGTACGCCCACTGCACGGGGCCGCCGCAGTCGGTCGCGGGGTTGATGAAGTCGCAGTACCCCGAGATCGGGAAGGCGCCTAACTTGAAGCCCAGGAAGTAGGCAAGGATCAGCCCGATCCAGATCGGGTGCGCGGAGATCCCGATCAGGACGAACACCATCGCGCCCCTGTCTAAGAGCGAGCGAGGGCGGAGCGCGGAGAGGATGCCGACCGGGAGAGCGAGCAGCATCCAGGCAACAGCGCCTCCGAAGACGAGAGAAGCTGTCACCGGCGCCGCCTGGCCGACGATGCTGTTGACGCTGCGTCGCGTCGTGTACGACCTGCCGAGCTGCTGGTGAATGACCAGGCCCTTGAGGAAGTACCAGTACTGCTTCCAGACCGGCTGATCGAGGTGGAGGAAGTGCTCGGTCTGCTTGACCCGCTGAGGCGTGCACGCGCGCCCGCAGACGAGGTTCGCCGGGTTCGCCGGCACGATGAAGAAGATGACGTAGGTGACGAGGGTGACGGCGATGAAGAGGACGCACGCCCAGAGCAGTCGACGGATCAGATATCTGAACATTGGCCCTCGCTCTTCCTAGCGGTCACTGTTCCTGTTCCCTTGGCCGACGAACTCTATACCCGGATTTGAGACTCCTGAAAATGAAGCGGGGCGCCCAGAGGCGCCCCGCTTCGAGTGCTTCTGCCTACTTGCGGCAGAGGTGACCGAGATCCATCTGGAACACGGGGTGATACAGGTAGCAACCCACGTGCTTCGAGACGAAGTCACGGTTGATGAAGTTCTGGTACGAAGCCCACGGCACCGCGTCGTTCGCGGTCGTGAGCTGGATGTCCAGCTTGCCGAACGCCTTGAAGCGCGCCTTGCCCCCGAGGGCACCGGCCCGCGCAATGGCGGCGTTGTACTTCGGCACGTTGAAGTAAGAGACGTTGACGTTCTCCGTCTCCTGGATCGACCTACCCTGGAGCAGGGCGCCGATGAAGCTGAACGGATCGAGGTAGTCCGCGATCCAACCCTCATCGGTCATGTCGAACGGCTCGTTCCTCTTGCCCGTGAGCTCCTTCTGCGTCGCTCGCGTGAAGAGGTGGACGTCGACATTGATGCCCGGAATCGCTTCCAGGTTGGCCTTGATGACCTGTGACCGCAGCCGCCGTGCCCCGCTGTTGCCGTTGTAGAGCACGATCGTGCCGCCGCGGGTGTTGCCCTTCGCCAGAGCCTTAGCCTTGTCAAGCGCCTTGGAGCTGAGCTTCAGCGGGTAGGCGTTGACGTTCTTGAAGCCAGGCATGCTCGGCGGGAGGATCTGGTCGGTCGGCTTACCACTGTGGAAGCCGCCCTGGGCGATCAAGAGCGGGCGGTTGATTGCGTAGTTGACCGCCTTGCGCAGCTTGACGTTGCCCTTGAAGATCGGCCGGCTCGTGTTCATCGCGAGGTAGGAGAACCCAACCTCGGGAGACTCCCAGTACTGACCGTTCTTCCGGTTGATGCCGTAGTCCTTGGCGACCTGTGCATAGGTGTTCGGCGGAATGCCGTCATCGCACCAGTCGATGCCGCCCTGGATGGTCTGAAGCCGGCAGGCCTCGAGGCTGGCGTTCGTCAGCTTGTAGACGAAGCGCGTAGCGTGATGAGGCCGCTTGCCCTTGTAGTTCGGGTTCGTCCGAACGTCGATCAGACGATCCGGGGTGTAGTTCGCGATGTAGTACGGCCCCGAGCCCGGCGGGTTGTTGATCCCGTTCGGGTCGAACGGCGTGCTCGGCGGCAGCGGACAGAAGAACGGCATCGTCATCCGGGACACGAAGTCCGGTGCGGCCCGAGTCAGCCTGATCGTCAGCTTGTTGCCGCTGGCTTTCACGCCGGCGATCGTGCTTGCCGTGCCCTTGTTGTAGGCGTCGGCGCCGACGATCTCGTGCTCGTATGAAACCGCGGGGGAGTTCATGTCCTTGTTGGCTCCACGCAGGAACGCCTGCTTGAAGTCAGCAGCCGTAATCGTCTTGCCTGTGTTGTAGCGCCAACCCCTCTTGATCGTGAAGGTGTACTGACGCCCGTTCCGCGAGATCCGCGGGAAGCCCGCAGCCACCTCGGGAAGCACCTGATTACCCTTCGGCTGCTTCGCGTCCGGGTAATTCATCAGCTTGGCGCAGGTCGCGTACTCGATCAGCCACTCGTCTGCGAAATAGGCGAGGGCAGGATCGACGTACGTGATCCCGATGCTTTTGCTGAAGGTGAAGGTTCCCGCGGAAGACCGCTGGGTGCTGCTGCTCGCCGGACCGGCGAATCCGGCTGCGACGAGCAAGCCTGCTCCGACCGCCGCCATGACGATCGAAAGCCAGAGCTTTCTCCTCATGCTGCTCCTTTCGTGCATTTGAACCGGCTCACAGCCGGCTCAAGGGTACGCATCCCTTGCCTCATCTCAGACGAGGCGCGGGCGGTTTAGTTAGTTGCAGAAGCGACCGCTCGAAAAGCGGCTCTGAGAAACGTTTGCTAGAGGGTTGATGGGAGATTCGGCCGCCGTCGGGGGCGCTCCAGACCAAGCCGGGCAGCGCGGTCGTTCGCGGCACGTAGCAGCGCTACGGGTCGCGGGCGAACGGGCTGATCCGGCGCCGTGTCTGGGGCGTCATCCGGCCCGGCCTAATTTCACATCAGGCCTCTAGCGGGTTCCGCGTGGGTCGAACGCGTCGCGCAGGCCGTCGCCGAGGAGATTGAAGGCGAGCGTGGCGAGCAGCACGGCTAGGCCCGGCCACACCATCAGCCACGGCCGCACGGTATAGAAGTTCGTTGCGTCCTGGAGCATGTTGCCCCAACTCGCAGTCGGGTCCTTGATGCCGAGGCTCAGGAACGAGAGGCCCGCCTCGAGGAGGATGTTCTGGGCGACGACCAGCGTCGAGTAGACGATGATCGGCCCCACAAGGTGCGGCAAGAGGTGCGAGCGGATGATCTTCAGGTCGCTCGCGCCCACCATGCGCGCGGCCTCGATGAACTCCTTCTCGCGCAGCGACAAGACCTGCGCGCGGATGATGCGCGCCGGATAGAACCAGCCGAAGATCCCGATCACGAGGATCAGCGTGACTACTCCGGGCTCGAGGAATCCGAACGTGATCGAATCCAGCCGCCGGCCGATCGTGGCCGCCAGAGCGATCACGAACAGCAGCACCGGGAAGGCCATCACGATCTCGGTCAGGCGCGAGACGATCGTGTCGACCCAGCCCTTGTAGTAGCCGGCGATCGACCCGAGCAGGATGCCGATCATCATGCCGAGGATGGTCGCGCCGACGGCGACCTCGAGCGACGTCCTGGCGCCGTAGATCAGGCGCAGGAACTCGTCGCGGCCGAGGGTGCCGTCCGCGCCGAGAATGAAGAGCGCGTTCCCGGTCGAGATGTCCTTGACGTGGGCCCAGTTGCCCGCCGGCAGCTGCGTGTTGGGGTCGACCGCGGTGAAGTAGAGCTGGTTCGGCCCATGCCCGAGGAAATGAACCGCGAGCGGCCCGCCGATCGTCGAGAGGAAGAAGAGGAAGATGATGAAGATGCCGCCGACAATCGCGGCCTTGTCGCGTCTGAAGCGGCGCCACACCTGCTCCCAGTAGCCGCGGGCCCGTACCTGACCTTCAACTTCTCCGAGCTCGCCGTGCGTCTCGGCCGCAACCGCCGCCCCCAGGCCGGCGCCGGAGGAAAGAATCTCGGGAGATTTCTCTGAGGTCGCCACGCGGGTGAAAAGCATAACGGCGCATGCGCGCCTACCGCACTCACTCAGACTGTAGCGCGGCCTGGTTGTTAGTACATGCGGCTACCCGCTGAGAGCTTCCGCGCCGGCCACGACTTCGAGGATCTCCTGTGTGATCTCGGCCTGGCGGGCCCGGTTCATCGCGAGCGTCAGCGAGTCGATCAGCTCCGCTGCATTCTTCGAGGCGTTCCGCATCGCTGTCATCCGCGCGCCCCACTCCGACGCGACCGACTCGAGGAGCGCACGGTACAGCTCCGTCTCGACGTACACGGGCAGCAGCCGCTCGAGGATCTGCTCGGGCTCCGGCTCATAGATGAAATCGCCGAGGAGAGCCGACTGGTCGCTTTCGCCCTCGTCCTCGAGCAGGCTCTCGGGAATCGGCAGCACTTCTTGGCGGACGACGCGCTGGACGAGCGCCGACTCGAAGTGGTTGTAGATCACGAAGACCTGGTCGACGTCTTCCTCGCTGTACAGCTCCGAGACGCGGTGCGCGATCGCCTGCGCGCCCCCGTAGCTCGGGCTGTCGCTCAGGCCGGTCCACGCTTGATCGACCTGATAGCGCCGGAACCGCAGGGTCGAGGCTCCCTTCTTCCCCGCCACGAGCCAGCGTGCCTCTATGCCCTCCCCGCGCAGTTGCCGCTCGAGCGTGAAGGCCTCGCGAAGAACCTGGGCGTTGAAAGCGCCCGCCAGGCCGCGGTCGCCGGTCAAAGGCACGATCGCGGCGGTCCGGACCTCGCGCCGCTGCAGGAGCGGCAGCCGCTGGACGGAAGCGCTTGCCCGGGCAGTGCCGACCATGAGCTCCTGCATCCGCTCGGCGTAGGGCCGCATCGCCTCGATGCGCGCCTCCGCTCGGCGAAGCTTCGCCGCGGCGACGAGCTCCATCGCGCGCGTGATCTTTCGCGTGTTCCGGATCGACCGGATGCGGCGGTTGATGTCCTGAACAGTCGCCACTACGCAGTCGCAGCGCCCGCGGGTGCCGCCTCTTCCTTGACGGCGAAGCGTTCCTTGAAGCCCTCGATATCCTCGCTCAACTTCTCAGCGAGCTCGTCGGGGAGGTCGCCCGTCTCGCGGATCTCCTTGTAGATCGAGCCCTCCGTGCGGAGGTACTCGCGGAGCTCGTCCTGGAACCGGGGCACGTCCGAGACGGGGAGCTCGTCGAGGAAGCCGTTGATACCGGCGTAGATGGCCACGACCTGCTCTTCCATCGGCCAGGGCTGGTACTGCGGCTGGTTCAGCGTCGCCACCATCCGCTCGCCGCGGGCCAGCGCCTGCTGGGTCTGCGGGTCGAGCTCCGAGCCGAACTGGGCGAATGCCTCCAGCTCGCGGTACTGGGCGAGGTCGAGCCGAAGCCGGCCGGCGACCTTCTTCATCGCCTTCGTCTGCGCGCTCGAGCCGACGCGCGAGACAGACCGGCCGACGTCGATCGCGGGTCGTACGCCCGAGTAGAAGAGGTCGGCCTCGAGGAAGATCTGACCGTCGGTGATCGAGATCACGTTCGTCGGGATGTAAGCGGCGATGTCGCCCGCCTGGGTCTCGATCAGGGGCAGCGCGGTGAGCGAGCCGCCGCCGAGCTCGTCGGAGAGCTTGCAGGCCCGCTCGAGCAGGCGTGAATGGAGGTAGAAGACGTCGCCGGGAAAAGCCTCGCGGCCGGGCGGGCGCCGCAGCAGCAGCGACATCTGCCGGTAGGCATCGGCGTGCTTCGAGAGGTCGTCGTACATGCAGAGCGCGTGCTGCTCGTTGAACATGAAGTACTCGCCCATCGCACAGCCCGCGTAGGGGGCCATCCACTTGATCGGGGCCGCTTCCGAGGCAGGGGCGGTGACGATGATCGTGTAGTCCATCGCCCCCTCGTCCTTGAGCAGCTCGTAGATCTGGGCGACCGTCGAGGACTTCTGCCCGACGGCAACGTAGATGCAGATCATGTCCTGCCCGCGCTGGTTCAGGATCGTGTCGACGAGGATCGCCGTCTTGCCGGTCGAGCGGTCGCCGATGATCAGCTCGCGCTGGCCGCGGCCGACGTTCGTCATCGCGTCGATCGCCTTGATGCCGGTCTGGAGCGGCTCCTTCACCGGCTGGCGGTCGACGACGCCCGGCGCCTTGAACTCGAGCGGCCGCCGTTCCTTCGTCTCGATCGGCGGCCCGCCGTCCAGCGGCTGCCCCAGCGGGTTGACGATGCGGCCGATGAGCGCCTCGCCGACGGGCACGCTCGCGACGCGCCCGGTTCGCTTCACCGTCTCACCCTCCTTGACCTGATCCCACTCGCCGAAAAGGGCCGTGCCGACGTTGTCCTCCTCGAGGTTGAACGCGAGGCCGGTGACGCCGTGCTCGAGCTCGAGCATCTCCATCGCGACCGCGCTCTCGAGGCCGTAGACGCGAGCGATGCCGTCACCGACCTGGAGGACCGTTCCGATCTCGGCGAGGTCGGTTTCGACGTCGTACTCCTCGATCCGCTGGCGCAGGATCGCCGTGATCTCTTCGGGACGAAGCTTCAAATCGAACTCCTTCTCATGTAGTCACAGTCCCTGGGCGCTGGGGAGACCTCCCGGTTTCTCCAGACCCCTTCCCCCGGTCCCCGGTACCCGCGGACGAGCGCTGCGCGCTTCCTAGCACGAGTTCGCGGCGGAGGCGATCGAGGCGGCCGCGGACGCTCGCGTCGACCTGCCGCGAGCCGGCCTTGAGCACAAGCCCGCCGATGAGGTCTGGATTCACGCTGCGAGACGCTTCGACGCTGCGGCCGGAGGCCGCCTCGATCTGCTTCACGATTCCGCGAGCCTCCTGGTCGGACAGCTCGTACGCGGTGGTCAGCTCGACGTTGAGGATCGCCTTCTCGGCCGCGACGAGGGCGTCGAACTCGCGCACGATCTCTTCGATATCCGCCGCGCGGCCTTTCTCGCTGACGAGCCGGAGGAAGTTTCGGACGAGTTGATCGGCGTCCTCGAGCACCGCGTCGAGCGTGTCCGCCTTCGCCCGCGGATCGAGCTGCGGATTGCGCAACAGCGAGTTGAGCTCCGGGATCTCCTTCAGCGCGGTCGCGAACTGATCAAGCTCCTGGGCTACAGGCTCCAGTCGCCCCTGCTCCTTGGCGGCCTCGAAGAGCGCTTGCGCGTAGGTATGGGCGACGACGGGCATCTAGTTTCTTCCTTCCAGGACGGAGAAGTCGAGCTCGCCGATCGCTTCCTCGATCAGGCGCTTCTGGTCGTCCGCGTCGAGCACCTTGCCGGTCACCTTCTCGGTCGCGATCACCGTCAGCTCGGCGACCTCACCGCGAATCGCCTCAAGCGCCCGTGCCGTCTCGGCTTCGATCTGCTTCTTCGTCTCCTCGATCCGGCGCCGGCGGTCGGCCTCGAGCTCGTCGCGCAGCCGTTCACGCTGCGAATCGGCGATCTTGCGCGCCTCGACCAGGATCTCCTCGGCCTGGCTCTTTGCCTTCGCCATCAGCTCCCTGTGCTGCTCGAGCAGCCGGCGGGCCTCTTCGCGCGCGCGATCGGCCTCGGCGAGGGACTGGCGAATCCGTTCGCGGCGCTCGTCGATCGCCTGCTGGATCGGCCCGAACGCATACCGCTTCAACACGAAGAGCGTGATCAGGAACGCGACGATCGTCCAGATCATCAGACCCGGAGTGACCTGGATCAGTGGGTTCGCCGCTAGGGGCGTCATGAGACGAGGACGTACGCGAGGATGGAGCCAAGAAGGCCGTAGAAGACGACCGCCTCGGTCAGCGCGAAGCCGAGCCACTGGATGCCCTGGAGCTCACCGCGAAGCTCGGGCTGGCGCGCGACCGCCTGGATCATCGACGCGAAGATGTTGCCGATGCCGACGCCGGCACCGAGCGCGCCGAGCCCGACCCCGAGCGCGAGGCCGATCGCCTTGCCGGCCTTCGTGACGTCGCCCGACGTGGCTGCGAGAAGTGTGTGCATGTTCCTCCTTAGGCACCGCTTACGGTGCCGTCTCCAGGACGTGCGGGCTGTGCCCGCGCGTCCGTCTGAAATGACCGGTCGAACCGTACAAAGTTCGAAAGCAAACGCTCCTTAGTGAGCCGGCTCGATCGCCGAGCCGATGTAGATGGCGGACAGGGCGGCGAAGATGAACGCCTGGATCGTGACGACGATGATGACTTCGAACAGGTAGAACGCCGTC
>Ga0066709_100001988_pt1 | contig 14355 bp, 10 predicted proteins | sample GraSoiAngelo_158_FD_79665 | JGI IMG/M metagenome (GOLD analysis project Ga0066709, IMG submission 79665) | Grasslands soil microbial communities from the Angelo Coastal Reserve, California, USA - 14_1009_16_30cm | ecosystem: Environmental > Terrestrial > Soil > Grasslands | place: USA...
CGTCTGTGGCAACAACGCCAACGTGGCTGCGTTCGACACGAACGCCAGCTGCAGCGGCGGTCAGGCCACGACCGGCACTGGCGGCGGTACGGGCGACAGCCTCGTCGAGGCCTCGCCCAACACCCAAGCAGGCGTCTGTGGCAACAACGCCAACGTGGCGTCCTTTGGGACGACCGCGAACTGCAACGGTGACCAGTCCACTGGTGCTGGCGGCAGCGGATCCGGCGGTACTCCACCCGAGACCGGCGGCACCCCGTCCGGCGACGGCGGTGGTGGATCAAGCGGATCCGGCTCCACCCCACCCGACACCGGTTCCACCCCACCCGACACCGGCGGCACCGCGCCCGGCGACGGCGGTGGTGGATCAGCGGGAACGGGCGGCACCGCGCCCGGCAGCGGCGGCAACGGTCCGCTACATGACAGCGGGCTCGTCGCCGACAATCCGGCGGTACTCGCCTCGGTCGTCGTCTCCGACGGAGTCCCGACTGCGGCTGGTGCCGCGTCAGCGATATCGCCGACCGCAGCATTGGCGTTCACCGGCGCACGGACGGACATCGTTTCGGTGTTCGCGTTGTGCGTACTCGCTCTCGGTCTGCTCCTGACCAGAGCCGCACGGCGTAAGCAGTCGTTGCGTTGAACTAAGAGGGAAGGCGGGGCCGATTCGGCCCCGCCTTCCTCCTACACGCCGGCGCGGAGACAGGCGCGGTGTTGCACCATCACCGCGCGACTGTGCGTTGGGCGGCGGGATCGCTCGCGAGATAGAGACCGATCTGCTGGATCGCGACCGAACCTTCACCGACGGCCGAGGCCACGCGCTTGATCGAACCAGAGCGCACGTCTCCCACCGCGAACACGCCCGGCACACTCGACTCGAACATGTACGGCGTGCGGGTCAGCGGCCATCGGGCAGCTTCCTCGGTCTCCAGCAGGTCGGTACCGGTGAGGACGTAGCCGCGCTCATCGCGGGCGAAGGCTTCGGGAAGCCATGCGGTGTGGGGATACGCGCCGATGAACACGAACAGGCCGCCCGCCTGTTCAGTCGACGTCGCGCCGGTGGCGCTGTCGCGCAATGTGGTGAACTCGAGCTGCTGCTCCCCGCCGCCGTCGATCACATTCGTGTTCAAGCGCACGTCGATGTTGGACGCCGCGGCGATCTCCTCGAGCAAGTACTGCGACATGCTCGCCGCCAGGTTCGGGCCGCGCACGACGATGCTGACCTGCCGCGCCGACCGCGCAAGGTGCAGGGCCGCCTGGCCCGCGGAGTTGGCTCCCCCGACGACGAAGACGTGTTCGCCGGCGAACGCGGCCATCTCGGAGCGCGACGCTCCGTAATAGACGCCGGCGTGGATGAGGTTCTCTAGCGTGGGAATGCCCAAGCGCTGGTAGGTCACACCGTTTGCCAGGATCACGGCCCGGGCGTTGATCTCCGCGCCGTCGGAGGTGGTCAGCACGTGCCGGTCGTGTTCGGTCCGCAATCCCGTGACCTCGCGCATGAGCAAGAAGTCGGTGCCGAACACCCATGCCTGCTGATAGGCGCGTTGCGCGAGCTCGTCGCCGCTGACACCGCGCGAGAACCCGAGGTAGTTGCGGATCTTCGAGCTGGCGCCCGCCTGGCCGCCGATCGACTCGCGCTCGATGACCAGCGCGTCGAACCCCTCCGACGACGCGTAAACCGCGGCCGACAGTCCGGACGGGCCGGCACCGACGATGACGACGTCGAAGTCGCGCGAGCCCTCTAGCTCCGTGGTGACCCCGTACCCACGCGCCAGCTCAGCGTTCGACGGATCGACGAGCACGCGCCCGTCGAGGAGAAACACCGCGGGAGCGTCGCCGGCAGTCAGGCCCGCCGCTTCGACGCGGCCGCGACCGTGTTCTGAGTCGCACGCGTAGAACGCGTACGGGACACCGTTGCGCGCCAGCAGGCTGCACAGCTCGTGCGAGCGGCGCGCGTTCGCCTCTCCGACGACGACCACTTCCCGCGAGACATGCGGATCCGCTCGCGACCATTCTTGGAGGAACTCGCTGACCGTCCGATGGAACAGCTCGTCGGGCGAGCGCCACGGCTTGAGCACGTAGTAGTCGATGATTCCGAGCGCCATAGCGCGGCGAATGGCCGCCGCAGTGGGCTGATCCCCCCAGTCGCCGAACTCGATGAGCAACCCGCGCTTGGCTCGGGGGTAGAGCTCCTTGACCCGGGTGAGGAGGTCGGTGCCGCTGAGTCCCGGCATCCACTGATCGGCAAGGACGACCGCGACTGCGCGGTCAGCGTCGTGCAGCGCCTCGAGTCTGCCCAGCGCCTCGGGTGCCGATTGGTCGCAGATCACGTCGTAGTCGTGGCCGTACCGACGCCGCAGCTCCTCGCCGATCCGATGGATGGCGGCGGGATCGTCGTCGACAGCGAGTACGACCGGCTTCACCACGTCGTCCTTTCCCGGGCCGTGGCGGCGCGGTCATGGTAGGGCGACGATCGCGAAACGTCCGAGCGCCGGTCTCGCGGTCGGTCAGGCGACGGGCGCCCGCTCGCGCTCGAGCGACAGCTCCGCCAGTTCGCGGTCCAACGATTCGGAACCGCCGATGTGGACCTGCGGCAGCAGCCGATCCAGCCAGCGCGGAATCCACCAGTTCCAGTCGCCGAGCAACTCCATCGTCGCGGGGACGAGCACAAGCCGAACGATGGTCGCGTCGACGAACACCGCCACCGCAAGCCCCAAACCGAAGAGCCGCAGCGAATACTCGTCGCCGAAAACGAAGCTGCCGAAGACGCAGATCATGATGGCGGCGGCCGCAGTGATGACACGCGCAGTCACGGCGAGGCCATCGGCGACCGCGGTCGCGTTGTTGCGCGTGCGCTCGTACTCCTCACGGATCCGCGACAGCAGGAAAACTTCATAGTCCATCGAGAGGCCGAAGACGACCGCGAAGAGGAACATCGGGGCCCACGCCTCTACCGGCCCCGCCTTGCCGATACCGAGCAGCTCCTTGCCCCATCCCCACTGGAACGCCGCGACGACGACGCCGTACGCCGCGCCGATCGACAGCAGGTTCATTACGACGGCCTTGAGCGGCACGAGGATGCTCCGAAAGACCACGAGCAAGAAGAGGAAGGACAGCACCAGCACCGCGCCCATGAACAACGGCAAGCGACTCGACGTGTATTCGGCGAAGTCCTCGGCGGCGGCAGTGACGCCGCCCACGTAGACCTTGACATCGTTGCCGGTCGCTGCGCCCGGTGTCACGCGGTCGCGGAGCCGGTGCACGAGGTCTTCCGTTGCTTTGTCTTGCGGCGCCGACGACGGGTACACCTGCATGATCGCCACGGTCCCGGCGCGGTTGAACTGAGGCTGCGTCGCGAACGAGACGTCACGCGTTCGTTGCACGTCCGCGCGGAGATGGCCGAGCGCGCTCGCATCGGCCGGCCCGCCCGGGGTCTTCGCCGCCAGCAGCAGCGGCCCGTTGAAGCCCTTCCCGAAGCCTCGCGACAGCAAGTCGTAGGCCTGGCGGGTCGTATCGCTGGTCGGGCGGTTGCCAGCGTCCGCGAACCCGAGCCGCATCGAGACCACCGGCGCCGCGAGCACGAGCAGCAGGGCAAAGCCGATGATCACGGCCGGCCACGGCCGGCGCTGCAGGACCCGGCTCCACCGGTACCAGATCGACGCGCGCGGCTGTTCGGTGGCGCGGCGCCGGTGCGGGAGTCCCAACTTGTCGATGTTGCGGCCGACGAAGCCGAGCACTGCCGGCAACAGCGTGATCGACGCGACCATCGTCATGAGCACCCCGAGCGAGATCGCGATGGCGACGCCGCGGTTGCTCGACAGCTTCATGAGCAGCAGGCCGAGGATCGAGATCATCACGGTCGTGCCCGCGAAGAGAACGGCGCGGCCGGCCGTGTCGACGGCGCGGACTACCGCGCCCTCGGGCTCGAGCCCGGCGCGCAATGCCTCTCGGTAGCGCGTGACTATGAAGAGCGCATAGTCGATGCCGACGCCGATGCCGACCATCGCGACCGCGGCCATCGTGAAGTCCGGCATGTCAACGACGTTGCGCACGATGAGGACGAGCGCCGCGCCCGTGCCGATACCGAAGAGCGCCGTCATGATCGGCAGCCCCATCGCCAGCAGCGAACCGAACGCCACCAGCAAGATCGCCATCGCCGCGAGCACGCCGACGGCCTCGCTGGCGCCGCCGGGATTGGTATGGGCGAAGATGTCGCTCCCGAGCGCGACGTGGACGCCGCTGACGTGCACGCGGCCGGCGAGTGCTTCGATCTGATCGCCCGCGTGCTTGTATCCCTCTTGGCTGCGGTCGGCGAGGTTCACTTCCGCGTACGCGATGTGACCGCCGTGCCCGATCTGGCGGGCGCCCTCGGGCGAGTACGGGCTCACCACCCCGACCCGCGGCACCTCGCGTCCGACCCGCTGGAAGAGACGCTCCACCGCGGCCCGCACGGCGGAGTCGTCAACCCCCTGCTTGGCGTCGAACACGATCTGGGCTTGCACGCCGGTGCGCTCGCGGAACCCTGAGCGCTTGAGCAGATCGAACGCCGCCTGGCTCTCGGAGCCCGGGAGTTTGAAGTTGGTGTGAAACGCGCCGCCGGCGGCGTTCGCGATCGCGAATGTGCCGATCAAGACCGCGATCCACACGATCACCACCCGGCGGCGGCGGCGATACATCGTCCGGGCGAGGCGCTGGAGCATGCGATTCCTTCGGACGAGCCCAACCGACAGATTGCCGCGCGGCTCGGTCCACTACGCAACCCGGAGCACTGTGACTTTGGGCACAGCGCGTCGCGAGCGACGCGGATCGTCAGGCTTCGGCGGGCTGGCGGTTCCGCGCCGCCAGAACACTCCCCACGAGTGCGGCGAACATGCCGACCGCACACACGGCCAGGCCGGTACCGACTCGCGCGGTCACGTCCGCGGCGTCCGGAAAGACGTCACTCGTCCGTCCCCGGATATCCGCGACATTCGCCACGACGATCCCGAGCGCGCCGAGGCTGAGCACCGACGCGGCAATCGTGGCGACGATGCCGATTCTGCCCCGAACCATCAGCGTCGCGATCGCAAGGAGGAGGATGGCGATCAGGACGGTCGTCGCGCCGTCGCCATCGGTTCCGACGCGGCTGACGGTGCCGACGGCGGGTGCGGTCACCTTGTGCCACGTCATGAACGATCCCGCCGCTGCAACTGTTGCACCGCCGGCGATGACGAGACCGGCAACGGTTTGCGGCCGCCCTGGCAACGCGGCGTGCGCCGTGGCTTCGTCGGCAACGGTGTCGTGCGTCGGAGCAAACGCCGAGCCCGGAACGGCGACGCCTTCGGTGACGCCGCTGTTGGACGTGTCCGCCGCCTGCGTGAACTCGCCGGCAGCACGCGGGCCTTCCTCGTAGGCCTCGACGACCGTCGTCGCCGCACTGTCGGCGCGCTGCTCGCTCAGGGCGGCACCGTCGAGCGGGTCCCGGCCCGCCGTACCAGCCGTGGCGACGTGCTCGGTCCAGGCGGAGCCGTCCCAGTAGCGGTGGTCGAAGCGGGCAAGCGGATCGGGGTACCACGCGGCCGGCGGCGCGTCGGCCGCCGCTTCCTCGGCCCGAACTTCCCGGGCCGCGACGTGCTGGGCCTCGACTTCCTCGGGCCAGGGTTCCTCGGCCGCGACTTCCTCAACCCCAAAGTCCTCAGGCGCGTGGGACTCGAGGGCGTCGATCGACCGCACGCCGTCGTCAGCGACGTGGTCGGTCCATGCCGCGCCGTCCCAATAGCGGTGCTGGTGACGGCCCGTGGGGTCCGCATACCAGCCCGCCGGATGCACAATCGTCTGGCTCATAGCCACTTGATGGGTCGGCAGGTGAGTACGGCACCTTGACTGGGTTTGTGCCGGGTAGTCAGCCGACCCCGACACCTTCGAAGGTCGCGGCCCGCACGCCGCGATTGGCGAGCTCCGCGAGCAGCGACGGCGGGCTCACCAGACGGCCGAGCCCGTGAGCCCCCGCTTCTTGGTGTCGCTCGACTGCGGGCAGTGCGCCGACAAGCGCCGCCGCGACAACTGCCAGGGTCACGCCGGCGGCGATGGCCGGCCGTTCGAGGAGCCCGTACACCACCGTGGACCGGCGTTCGTCTTTCCACCCCCATGCTTCGACGCGCACCGCGCCCCAGACGTCGGTGACGGCGCGACGACTGAGCCGTGCCAGCCCGGTCGCGCGCAACGGAGGAACCGCCGCCCGCACGCTGAGCCGCTCGACGCCCGGCACGGCCGCCAACAACAGCGGTGCGCCCGCCGCGATCGGTTCACACTCCGTCGCGCCGACCGGATCAGGGAACCAGACGAGTTCGGGCCCGGAGCGACGCGGCCGGTGCCAGGCACCGTCACGCCATTCGAGCGGTCGCGAATGGTGCGCGCGTCGCAACGTCTCGACACAGGTCGGTCCGGCGACCCCGGCGCGCGCGACGTGCAGCTCGTCGACACGCTCGAGCGCGTTGGCCGCGTGCCGCGCCAGCACGTCAGAGAGGCCGGGTGCAAGCCCACAGCCGACCGCGACGACGACCCCGTGCTCGCGCGAGAGCGGGTCGAGCGCGAGGAGCGAGCTCATGGTCTCTTCGTCGTCTGCGACCGCAACCACCGGCCGGCTTCGTTCGACCGCTGCCGCCGCGAGTCGCACGGCATATGCCCCAGGCGCGGCGAGCACCACTGCTGCGACGTCACGCAGTGGGTCGCCTTCCGGCGCGAGCCGGACCCGCGTGTCACCGTTCGAGAACGCGTCGACCAACTCCGCGGCGCGTTCGGAGTCGCGGTTGAGGACGCTGACGCGATCGATGCCGGCGGTATCGAGCAGCTGACGGGTGGTGCGCGCCGCAACCGCGCCGGCACCGACCAGAAGGATCGATGTCACCGAAAATCGGGGCCCTCGAGCTCCCGCCATCCTCCGGTGGTCGGCGGTACGGATCCCTTGCCCCGCACCCGCACGAACATGCCGACGAGTACCGCTAGGAACGCGACAAGAAGGCCGCGTCGCATGGCGTTCACACGCGGGAGTATAACGAGTGGAGCTGAAGTCCAATTTTGCATGCACGCGCATGAACCCGTACGCTGCGATGAGTGGATGTCGAAACCGTGACCGCCGCGCTCGACGACATCACCGCCGCGTTGCGCGCCGACGGCGCCGACCTCCTCGTCAAGGAAGCAGATCCCCGGACTGCTCGCGTTCGGCTCGAACTCGATCTCACGAACGTGACCTGTCTCGAGTGCGTCCTGCCCCCCGACATGCTCGAGACGATGATCGAACACGCGCTCCGGCCAGCGGTGGGCGGCGAGTTCGAGCTCATCGTCGACGACACGCGGCGCGCATCCGCAGGGCCATGACCACTCGGGCGCGGCGCGCGCGTGTGCGCGTCGAGCCAGATGTCGCGCGCGCGTGGGAGCACCTCACCCAGACGTTCCTCACCGTGATCCCGAGTCTGTCCGACGCGATCCGCGGAGCCGTGGGGCTCGAACCGGGCGCGTTCTCCGTGCTGCGTCACCTCCACAGCAGCGAGACTCCCGGACGCTTACGTCTGTGGCAACTCAAGGAACGACTGCCCGAGCGCTACAGCCAGCCGGGCCTCACCCGACTCGTGCAACGCATGGAAGCCGCGGGCCTGGTCCAACGGCGACGCGACCCTGCCGACGGCCGGGGGACGTTGCTCACCATCACGCCCGCCGGCCGCACGCTCATTGCTCCGGGAAACGCGGCCTACGAGGAAGCGATCGGCCAGGAGGTCGAGCCGTACCTCACCGCGGAGGAAGCAGCCGCGCTCGCGGGATTGCTCGAACGCTTCCTCAACCGGCGCGCGCAACTGGAAACCGTCTCGACGAGCGCGTGACGGATTCGTCCCGACGATCGGGAGGGCTGTTCTTGCAATTTCCTGCGCGGTTTTCGATCGTGACGTACAACCTTTGGGGCCGCGAGCGCTGGCCCGAGCGCGCGGGCGCGCTGGGCTTGTTCCTCGGTCTGTACACGCCCGACGTGATGTGCGTCCAAGAACTGGTACCCGAGACCCAGAAGTTCCTCGACGAGCGGCTCGCGGACCACGCTCGCGTCGACGATCCGCTTCCCGGCTGGCACACGGAGAGCAACATCTGGTGGAGGCGCGACCTCTTCGACGCGATTCAGCACGGCGCCGCGGAGTTCGGCTGCACCGAATACCCGGACCGGAGGCTGTTCTGGGTTCGGCTACGCGTGTGCGATCGTCCTCGAACTGTCGTCGTCGCGACTGCACATCTCACGGATTTCGGGACTCGCCACGAGCTGGAGACCGGTCAATCGCCGCGCGTTGACGAGGCGCGCCAAATCGTCGCCGCGTTGAGCGCCATCGTCAGCGAGGACGAGCCCGCGCTGCTCGTCGGTGACTTCAACGATGCGATCGGGCCGCTCGTCCCGCTCTTGATGGCGGGCTATGCGAGCTGCTTCGGCTCGCTGCGCCAGATCCCTCCCCCGACGCTGCCGTCGAGTGTGGACCGCTTTGGTGGCGGCGCGTTCGCGAGCACCTTCGTGCTCGACTGGATACTGGCGAACCGTCACGCGCGTGCGGTTTCCGCGTCGAGCCCACACGTACGCGACGGGGACGTCCCGCCATCTGACCACTGGCCGGTCCACGCGGTCTACGAGATCTGACGCGATCCGCAGCAGGCGCCTCACGCGATCGTGAGCACGCGGAGGCGGTGGCCGTCGCGCCGGCATCGTGAGGAGGAGTGAGTGAGTGGGGCTAGGTGGAATCGAACCACCGACCTCTGCTTTATCAGAGCAGCGCTCTCACCGACTGAGCTATAGCCCCAGAACAAGGAAGGAAGAGCGTACCAAGGCGGCTGGATCAGTAGCCGGTGGTCTCGCTCTCTTCCTTGATGGTGATCTCGAGGCCACCGAAGAGCTCGGCGAAGATGTTGTAGAACGACGCGGCGATAACGGTGACGACGATCTGGAGCAACACCACGACCACGCCGACGAGCACGACACCGCGGAGCACATCGCCTGACAGGAAGTGGAAGTTCTTCGACTCGACGAGGGCGCCGATGAACTTCTCGACGCTGTGGACCACACCGGCGGAATCGGCGAGCAGCCACAACGCGACCAGCGCGACGATCATCACGAACATCGAGCTGACGTAGAAGCACAACGACAGCTTCGTCACCGACCAGAGGTCCACGCGGGTGACCGTTTGACGGAACTCGCGCGGAGCCATGCTTGCTGTCGGCGCCGCGTGCGCGTAACGGCGCTGCTCGCGCTTCGAAAGTCGCGGGAGCGGGGTGAGGTCGTCGTCGGCGTCCCACGCGTCATACGCCGGTTCGAGCGGTGTCGGGGCGACCGCGGTCGGCTCCGGCGCCGGCGCAAGGTCCGCCAGCTCGGTGCCGGGGTCGCCGTCGCCGTTCGACGGCGGTCCGTCAGGGGCCGGCTCGACCGCGACGGCCGGCGCCGGTACCGCGGTTCTCCCCCGCGGCGGGGGCGCCGGAGACTTGTCGCCCGCCGAGCTGACCGCCCGCGGGGTGCGCGAACGCCGCTCCGCTGGGGCGGCGTCCTCCGCGACCTCGTCAGGAGGGATGCTGGTCAATGGCTCAGGCGTCCTCTCCGGCCTCGCCCTCGAGCACAGGAGCGACAGCCACGATGGTCTCACCGTCAGCAAGGCGAGCGACCTTGACCCCGGTCGCGTCTCTGCCCTGAACGGATATCTCGTTCGCCTCCATCCGGATGATATTGCCGCCCGACGAGAACACCAGAATCTCGTCCTCTTCACTGACGCAGAACGCAGCCACAACGTTGCCTCGGACGGCGGTGATCTTCATACCCCGGACCCCTTGCCCGCCACGCCCCTTCCGGGGAAAAAGATCCAGCTTGGTCCGCTTGCCGTATCCGCTCGACGAGACGAACAGCATGACTGCGCCCGGGCGATAGACGTCACACGACACCACGGCATCCCCCGCCCGCAGGCGCATGCCCCGGACGCCCCCGGTGGCCCGGCCCATCGGACGCACGCCGGTCTCCGAGAACCGGATGGTCTGACCCTTGGCCGAGACCATGATCACGTCGTCCTTGCCGGTCGTCTGGACGACCCGGACCAGCTCGTCGCCCTTGGCGAGGTTGATCGCGATCAACCCGTTGCGGATGGCGGAGTCGTACTCGCCCATCCGGGTCTTCTTCACGATCCCACCCCTAGTCGCAAAGAACAGGAACGTCCCATCCTCATAGGTGCGCGTGTCGATGATCGCTTCGATCCGCTCTTCCTGGGCTAGCGACACGAGGTTCATAATCGAGAGGCCGCGCGCGGTGCGGTCCTTCATCGGGATCTCGTGCGCCCGCAGGCGATACACCTTGCCGCGGTTGGAGAACATCAACAGATAGGAGTGCTTCGTCGTCGTGAGTAAGTGATCGACGTAATCGCCGGTGCCGGCACGACTGCCGCGCACACCTTTGCCACCGCGGCTCTGCCGCCGGAACGCATCCGCCGCGACCGTCTTGATGTATCCCGACTTCGTGAGGACGACAACCACTTCTTCATCGTCGATGAGGTCGAGCACGTCGATCTCGCCGACATCGGCCGCAAGTCGAGTACGGCGCTTGTCAGCGTGGCGCGCCTTGAGCTCACCGAGCTCGTCCTTGACGACGGCACGCAGCTTGGCTTCGCTCTTGAGGATCGCTTCCAGCTCCTTGATCGTCGCGCGGAGCTCCTTCAGCTCATCATGCAACTTCTTGCTATCGAGCTGGGTAAGGCGACGCAACGGCATGTCGAGGATGTGGTTCGCCTGCACCTCGGTGAACTCGAAGGGTTTCGTCATGAGCTTGGTGCGAGCATCATCCGCGTCGGCTGAACGGCGGATCGTCGCGACTACGGCGTCGATCATGTCGAGCGCCTTCACGAGGCCCTCGACGATGTGCTCGCGCTCCTTCGCCTTCTTCAGCCGGTACTGGCTCCGCCTGGTCACCACCTCGATCTGGTGTTCGACGTACACGCGGATCGCCGCGTCGAGGGTGAGCAACCTCGGAACGCCGTCGACGAGAGCGAGCATGTTCACCGGGAACGACGTCTGCATCGGTGTGTGCTTGTAGAGCTGGTTCAACACCACGTTCGAATTCGCATCTCGTCGCAGCTCCACCACCAAGCGCGGCGTGTCACCCGACGACTCGTTGCGCACGTCGCGCACACCTTCGATCTTCCGCTCGTTGACGAGCTCGGCGATCTTCTGCCCGATCGTCTCGACCGATGTCTGGTACGGAACCTCGGTCACGACGATCTGCTGTTCGCCGCGCCGCCCCTCCTGAATCTCGGCGACCGCGCGCATCTTGATGGAGCCCCGTCCCTTCGTGTACGCGTCGCGGATGCCGTCCTTGCCGAGGATTGTCGCTCCGGTCGGGAAGTCTGGGCCCTTGACGATCTTCATCAGATCGCGTATCCCGGCATCAGGGTGCTCGACGAGGTGGATCGCCGCTTCGATCACCTCGCCGAGATTGTGCGGCGGGATGTTCGTAGCCATGCCGACCGCGATCCCGCCGCCACCGTTCACGAGCAGGTTCGGGAACCGGGCCGGCAACACGCGCGGCTCAATGTTCTGACCGTCGTAGCTCGGCGCCCACTCGACGGTCTCCTCGTCGATCTCGCCGAGCAGGTCCATCGCGAGCGCCGCGAGCCGCGCCTCGGTGTAGCGGGCGGCAGCAGGACGGTCGTTGGGGTCGGGCGACCCGAAGTTCCCGTGACCGTCGACCAGCGGGTAGCGCAACGAGAACTCTTGTGCCATCCGCGCCAGCGCGTCGTAGATGGCGGCGTCGCCGTGAGGATGGAACGACTTCATCACCTCGCCGACGGTCGCCGCTGACTTTGCGTGCTTCCGCTCGGGCCGCAGCCCCTCGGAGTACATCGAGTAGAGGATCCGGCGCTGGACCGGCTTCAGTCCGTCGCGTGCATCAGGTAACGCACGGGCAGTGATGACCGACATCGCGTAATCGAGGAAGGAGCGCTCCATCTCTTCTTGGAGCTCGATGGGCTCGATGTTGGCCAGCGTCGGCTGGGAGAGCTGGTCGGCCACGGTGCGTCGGGTCCTTTCTCCTTGGTTCGTTCTTGTCGGTCAACTCGCCGGCGAAGGTTGCCCAAACTCAGGGCTGCGTCAAAACGTCGACCCTGACTCAGACGTCGAGAAAGCGGACGTCCTTGGCGTTGGCCTGGATGAACGTCCGGCGGGCTTCGACGTCGTCACCCATCAGCTTTGCGAAGATCTCGTCAGCGATGGCTGCGTCCTCCACGGAGACCTGGAGGAGCGAGCGTGTGACCGGGTCCATCGTCGTCTGCTTCAGCTCTTGCCAGTCCATCTCACCCAGGCCCTTGAACCGGTTCACCTCGAGCCTGCGCCCTTCATGGGCAGCCTCGAAGGCGCGCAGCGCCGCGTCGTCCTTGAGGTAATGCCGCTCCTTGCCGATATCAGCGCGGTAGAGCGGCGGTTGCGCCAGATAGATACAGCCGAACTTCACGAGCTCGGGGAGCTGACGGTAGAAGAACGTCAGCAGAAGCGTGCGAATGTGCGAACCGTCGACGTCGGCGTCACACATCAAGATGACCTTGTGGTAGCGAACCTTCGTTCCCTCGAAGTCCGCTCCGACGCCCGTGCCGATCGCGCTGATGAGCGCTTGGATCTCCTCGTTCTTGAGCATGCGGTCGATGCGAGCGCGCTCGACGTTGAGAATCTTGCCGCGAATCGGAAGGATCGCTTGGGTTCGGGAGTCACGCGCCTTCTTCGCGGATCCCCCGGCGCTGTCACCCTCCACGATGAAGAGCTCACACTCGTCGGGGTTCTTGGACGCGCAGTCGGCGAGCTTTCCCGGCATCGAGTTGCCGTCGAGCAACGACTTGCGCCGCGTGAGGTCGCGTGCCTGGCGCGCGGCGACACGGGCCCGCGACGCCTGCACCGCCTTTTGCAGGATCGCGCGTCCCTCCGAAGGATGCTGATCGAGCCAATCCGCGAGTTTCTCGTTTGTGGTCTTCTCGACCAGCGAACGCATCTCGGTGTTGCCGAGCTTCGCCTTGGTCTGCCCCTCGAACTGCGGGTTGCGCAGCTTCACCGAGACGATCGCGGTGAGGCCTTCACGAATGTCCTCACCGAGCAGGTTCTCGTCCTTGTCCTTGAGGACGCCCTTCGCCCTGGCGTACTTGTTGACAACGTTGGTCAGGGCCTTCTTGAACCCCTCCTCGTGCATACCGCCTTCGGTCGTCGCGATGTTGTTGGCGAAGGAGTGCAAGCCTTCGTAGTAGCCGGTGTTCCACTGCATTGCGATCTCGACTTCGAAGTCGTTCGCCTTGTCCTCGAACGAGATCACGCGCTTGAACAACGGCTCCTTCGACTCGTTGAGGTGCTGCACGAAGTCCTGCAACCCACCGCTGAACTTGTAGGTGTGTTCGACCGGCGGTGTCTGGCGCTCGTCGCGCAAGACGATCTGAAGTCCGCGGTTGAGGAAGGCCATCTCGCGCAACCGCTCGAGCAGCGTCTGGGCGCGGAACTCGGTCTCCTCGAAGACGTCGGGGTCGGGCCAGAACGTCACCGTTGTCCCCGACTTCCGTGAAGAGCCTTTGCGCGCCAGTCGCGCCGTCGGACGACCGCCGTTGGTGAAGGTCTGCGTCCATTTGCCGTTGTCACGCTGAATTTCGAGCTCGAGCCGGCGCGACAACGCGTTCACGACCGATACACCAACGCCGTGCAAACCGCCCGAGATCTTGTAGCCGTCGCCGCCGAACTTGCCGCCGGCGTGCAGCGTGGTCATGACGATCTCGGCGGCAGACTTGCCCCTGTAGTCGGGGTGGTTGTCGACGGGAATCCCGCGACCGTTGTCGGTGACGCGGCAACCGCCGTCGGCGAGCAGCACGACTTCGATCTTCGTGCAGTAGCCGGCCATCGCCTCGTCGACGGCGTTGTCGACGACCTCGTAGACGAGATGGTGCAAGCCCGACGGGCCGGTAGATCCGATGTACATGCCCGGTCGCTCGCGGACGGGTTCGAGGCCTTTGAGGACCGTGATGTCTTTGGCGCGATACGCCACGCAGGGCTCCTGTCGAGGCTCGAGGCTTTACCGCCCTCCCCGTCCGGGAGGGGCGGCAGCGGGTGGTCGGGGGAAGCGTCCAAGCCGGGCGCTGCGTGAGCCCGGGGAGACGCGAAAGGCCTGGTCAGACGCCTGTTTTCGCGTACTTCAGTCTACCACCGGACCCCTCGGATCTCGTGATTTCTCGGGCATATCGACCGCGAATCGGACCGCGGTAACGGCCTGCTCCCCGACCAGGCGATTGGCCCGCGCGGTGATGTCGGCCTCGAGGTACCGGAGGTGGCTCGCCCACACCGGTTCGACCCCGATGACCAGCA
>Ga0066709_100001989_pt1 | contig 14354 bp, 12 predicted proteins | sample GraSoiAngelo_158_FD_79665 | JGI IMG/M metagenome (GOLD analysis project Ga0066709, IMG submission 79665) | Grasslands soil microbial communities from the Angelo Coastal Reserve, California, USA - 14_1009_16_30cm | ecosystem: Environmental > Terrestrial > Soil > Grasslands | place: USA...
CGGCGACGAGGTCCGGGCGCTCCGTCCGGACCATGTCCGAGAGATCGGTATAGGGACGACCTCCGTGCGCCGCGGCGAACTTCTCGGAGACAGCGGCGACGGAATCGACCATCCCGACGACCTCGACGTCCGGAAAGCTCGCCAGGATCCGGGCGTGTCGCTCGGCGATCCGGCCGCACCCGACGATGGCGGAGCGGAGCGGCGCATCCGACGCGGCGCGGCGGGCGTCCGCCGAGGATCGGGAAGTCAAGGGAGCCGGCGCGTTCTCGCCATTCGGGGCGCCGGAGCATAGCAAACGGCGGGGGAATCGGCGCGGCCGGGGGAAGTTGGTTTAATCTCGATTCGCTTGAATCTTCTCATTTCCGCGGGCGAGGCCTCCGGAGACGTTCACGGCGCCCGCCTCCTGCGGGCGATCACGTCGCGGCGTCCCGACGTTCGGGCGTTCGGAATGGGCGGCGCCCTTCTCGCGGCCGAGGGGATGGATCCGACCGTCCGCTCCGAGAATCTCTCGGTCGTCGGAATCTTCGAGGTCTTCGAGAAGCTTCCCTCTCTCGTCCGGGCGCTGACCGCCCTCCGTCGCGAGGCGCGCCGGCGGAGGCCGGACGCTGCCGTCCTGATCGACTTTCCGGACTTCCACGCGTTCCTGGCGAGGAGGCTCGAGCGGGACGGGGTGCCGCTCGTCTACTACGTCAGCCCTCAGGTGTGGGCGTGGCGCCGGGGTCGGGCGAAGACGATCGCGCGCCGCGCGCGCCGCATCATCACGCTGTTTCCGTTCGAGGTGGACATCTACCGCCGGCTGGGCGCCGACGCCGTGTGGGCGGGACATCCCCTGGTGGACGAGGTTCGCGAAGGTCTCGCCGAGCCGTCGCCGCTGCCGCCCAGGACCCGCCGGCGCCTTCTTCTCCTGCCCGGCAGCCGGACGGCGGAGATTCGACGGCATTGGCCTCCGATGTCGGAGGCGGCCGCGAACCTTGCGCGCCGGCTCGACCTGGAAGTGATCGCGCTCGCCGCGCCGGGCGTTTCCCCGGAGCTCCTGGCCGGGGCGGGGGAACGGGGAATCGAGGTCGTCGCGACCGGGAAGCATGCGCTTCTCTCCTCGGCCGACCTCGCCTTCGTCGCCTCGGGGACGGCGACGCTCGAAGGAGCGCTGTGCGGAACGCCGATGGTCGTGGTCTACCGGACTTCGCCGGCGAGCTTCGCGATCGGCAGACGACTCGTCAAGGTCCGCTGGATCTCGCTCGTCAACATCCTTGCGGGCGAAGAGGTCGTGCCCGAGCTCCTCCAGGGAGACGTGGACGCGTCGAGGCTCGAGAAGGAGGGGGAGAGCCTGCTCGAATCCCCGGAGCGGCTTCTCCGGATGCGCTTCGAGCTCGAGCGGGTGGGGCGGCGGCTCGGGCCGCCGGGGGCGAGCGACCGCGCGGCGAACGCTCTGCTCGAGGCGATCGGTGCACGGTCGTCGGACGGCCGGGACACGGAAGGTCATGGAGTCGAACGGCTCGCGTAAACCGCTTCCGCGGCTGCTCGTCTACTTCGGCCGGTATCGCGGGCGGGCGCTCGCCGCCCTGGCGATGATGGCGGCGGTGTCGGCCCTGACGGTCGTCTTCCTCTTCCTTGTCAACAAGCTGATCGACGACGCTCTCGGGGCGGGCGCCTCCGGCACGCTCACGGGATTCGGGAAGAGTCCCCGGGCGGCGGCGCCGCTGATCGCGTGGCTCCAGCGCGGTTACGCCGCGATGCGTTCGGCCGCCGATCACGCCGGCCTGCCGGCCCGCCTGGCTGTTCCGCTGCTCCTCCTGGCGACGCTCGTCGCGAAAAACGTCTGCTCCTATTTCTCGGAGTTCGCGCTGAACGGCATCGGCATCGCGATGGTCCGGGACCTCCGCAACGACGCGTACCGGCAGCTTCTCCGGAAATCGGCGCGCTTCTACTCTCAGGCGTCCACGGGAGACCTCCTTTCCCGGATGCTCTCGGACGTCGAGCAGATCCAGAGCGCGTTCGGGACCCGGCTCGCCGACTTCGCGCAGGGCGTGTTGACGATCCTCCTGGTCCTCGTCTACGCCTTCTCGCTGAACCCCGGACTCGCCTTCGGGGTTTTCGTCATCGCCCCGATCGTCCTCCTGCCCATCGTCGACAACACCCGTCGGCTGGGGAAGGCCGCCTTCTCCTCCCGCGAGCGGATCGGGGGAATCGGCGCTCTGCTCTCCGAGACCCTGCGCGGCCACCGCGTCATCAAGACGTACGGCGTGGAGGAATTCGAGGCGGACCGTTTCGCGGAGGCGAACGACCGTTATTTCCGGGTCACGCGGCGGACGATCCGACTCCAGGCGCTGAACTCCCCGCTCATGGAAGTGCTCGCCGGCATTGGCCTGGTCGGTCTCTTCGCCTACGCGGGCGGACAGATCGAACAGGGACGGATGACGGTCGGCGGCCTCGTCTCTTTTCTCGCCGCAATCATGATGCTCTACAAGCCGTTGAAGGACGTCACGAAGACGAACATGGCGCTTCAGATCGCCCTGTCGTCGGCGCGCCGGATCTTCGAGCTCGTCGATTCCGAGACCGAGATTGCCGACAAGCCGGACGCCGTGGACCTCGGCGCGTTCTCGCGCGCGATCCGCTACGAAGACGTTTCGTTCCGATACGGCGACGACTGGGTGCTGCGGAACCTCGATCTCACCATCCGGCGGGGGGAGACGGTCGCCATCGTCGGGCCGTCCGGTGCCGGGAAGACGACCCTCGTCAACCTGCTCCCGCGGCTCTACGACCCGACCGAGGGACGGATCACGTTGGACGGCGTGGACCTGAAGGACGCGACCCTCGCGTCGCTGCGGCGCCAGATCGGGATCGTCACGCAGGACACGATCCTGTTCGACACGTCGGCCCGGGAGAACGTCGCGTACGGCCGGCCCGATGCCCCGGAAGAGGCGGTGCGGGCGGCGGCGGCGGCCGCGTTCGCCGACGAGTTCGTCGACCGGCTGCCCGAGGGATACGAGACCCGCGTCGGCGAAGACGCCGGCCGGCTGTCGGGCGGACAGAAGCAGCGTCTCGCGATCGCTCGCGCCCTCTACAAGGACGCCCCGATCCTGATCCTGGACGAAGCGACTTCCCAGCTCGACTCGGAGTCGGAGGCGCTGGCCTCCCGGGCCCTCGCCAACCTGATGGAAGGCCGGACCACTCTCGTGATCGCGCACCGGCTCTCGACCGTGCGGCGCGCGGATCGAATCCTCGTGCTCGACCGCGGACGGCTCGCCGAATCGGGCACCCACGCCGAGCTCTTGACTCGAAACGGCCTCTACCGCAGGCTGCACGACATGCAGTTCTTCGTGGAAAAAGACGAGGCCGCGGAGGCGCGCCCGTGACGATCCGGAGCATGACCGGCTTCGGCCGGGCGAAGGGGAGCCTCGGCGAAGAGTGGACCGCGGAGGTCATCGCGCGCAGCGTCAACCATCGTTTCCTCGACGTCACCGTGAAGGTCCGCGAAAACGAGATCGACCTCGAACCGGTCTTGCGCCGCGTGTTTTCCCGGCACGTCGCGCGCGGCAAGGTCGAGGTCGCCTTGCGGCTCAAGCGGTCCACGCCCGCTCCGACGCTGATCGCCATCGACGAAGGGCTCCTGGAGGCTCTGCTCGCGAGGTTCGCGCTTCTCGCCGAGCACTACCCGGTGAGCGGCCGGCTCGAGGCCCGCGATCTGCTGACGATCCCCCAGATCTTCTCGGTCGAGACCTCGGGAAACGGGTTCACGCCCGACGACCTCGCCGCGCTGGAGGCGATTGCGCGGGAAGCGGCTCTGGCGCTCGTCGCGATGCGGGAAACGGAAGGCGCACTCGTCTCGGCGGACCTGACGGAGCGGATCGAGTTCCTCGAGAAGCGGCTGCACCGGCTCTCGCTGCGGCGCGGCGAGATCGCCGGGAAGGCGCTCGAGACCCTGCGTGAGAGGCTGCGGCCTCTGCTGTCCGAGCCGGGCCTCGACCCGGGCCGCCTGGAGCAGGAGGCAGCGCTGGCGGTGGACCGGTCGGACGTGGCCGAGGAGCTTCAGAGACTGGAAGGGCATCTCGAGCAGTTCGCGTCGCTTCTCTCGTCGTCCGACGAGCCGGTCGGAAAAAAGCTCGACTTCCTCGCGCAGGAGATCCTGCGCGAGCTGAACACGCTCGGATCGAAGGGGAGGGACCTCCAGATGATCCGGGAGGTCCTCGAGATGAAATCCGAGACCGAGAAGATCCGCGAGCAGGTCCAGAACCTGGAATGACGACCCGGCCCCGCGGAAATCTTTTCATCGTTTCGTCGCCGTCCGGAGGCGGAAAGACGACGCTCATCCGCCGGCTGATCGCGGACCCGCCCGGAGCTCCGCTCCACTTCTCGGTGTCGCACACCACGCGACCGATGCGCGCGGGGGAGAGAAATGGACGCGAGTATCACTTCGTGACCGACGGGACGTTTCGGAAAATGGCGGCGCGAAAGGCCTTCCTCGAGCAGAACGTCGTGCACGGGAGACGGTACGGGACCTCCCGCGCCGAGGTCCTGCCGCACCTTTCCCGGGGAGAGGACGTCGTCCTGGACATCGACGTGCAGGGCGCCCGCGACATCCGCAAGGTCTATCCGCGCGCGGTCTCGATCTTCATCGTGCTCCCGAACTTGGCCGAGCTCGAACGGAGGCTCCGGCGGCGCGGCCTGGACCGGGACGAGGAGATCCGCCGGAGGTTGCGGGCGGCTCGCGTGGAAATCCGGAAAGCCCGGCAGTTTCAATACGTTATCGTCAACGATGATCTCGATCGGGCCACTCTTGAGTTACAATCCCTCGTTCGGGCCACACGGGTCACCTATGCCCGACAGAGGACGTGCCTCGATCGCGTCTTCCGCGAATTCCGCTGAAAGAGGTTCGACACAATGATCCAGAACATTCCCGAAGGTGTGGACAGCAAATTCCGCCTGGTGCTCCTGATCGCGCGGCGCGCCGAGCAGCTGATCCGGGGCGCGCGCCCCAAGATCAAGACCGAGCGGGCACTGAAGCCCACTCGCCTCGCCGCCGAAGAGTTCCAGGAGAACGAGATCCGCTGGGATTACGGCGAAGAGGGGGGCGTTCTCGAGCCGGCCACCGAAGAGAGCGCCGCCGAGGAACTGGAAGAGGAAGAGGAGGCCATCTCCTCGCTCGACTGAGGCGTGGCGCCTCCGCCTTGAGCCAGCGATGAAGGGACGTCCGCGGGTTCTCCTCGGAGTGTCCGGCGGCATCGCCGCCTACAAGTCGGCGGAGATCGTTCGCGGCCTGGTCGAACGCAACGCGGAAGTCCGGGTCGCAATGACCCGCGCCGCGCGCGAGTTCGTCGCCCCGCTGACGTTCGCCGTCCTCTCGGGCCACGAGGTCTACCTCGAGGTCTTCGGGAGCGTCAACCTTCCGGCGGTGGATCACGTCGAGCTGGCGGACTGGACCGACCTTCTCCTGGTGGCGCCGGCGACGGCGCACACCATCGCGCGGCTCGCCAACGGTCTCGCGGACGATTTCCTGACGACCTACGCCCTGGTGCACCGCGGGCCGATTCTGATCGCCCCCGCGATGGAGACCCGGATGTGGGAGCACGCGGCGACCCGGCGGAACCTGGAGCTCCTCGGGGCGCGCGGCGCGCGCTTCGTGGGTCCGGGCCGGGGCTTTCTCGCTTCGGGCCGCGAAGGGCCGGGTCGGATGGCCGAGCCGGCCGGAATCGTGGACGAGGCGCTCGCGCTCGCGAGCTCGTCGCGGCGTGACCTGGAGGGCCTGCGCGTCCTCGTCACCGCCGGACCGACCCGCGAGCGGCTCGACCCGGTTCGGTTCGTCTCCAACCGTTCGAGCGGACGGATGGGTTACGCGCTCGCGGAGTCGGCGCGCGACCGCGGGGCGCGCGTGACTCTCCTCTCCGGACCGACCGGGCTTGTCCGGCCGGAAGGGCTGCGCTTCGTCGCGTTCGAGAGCTCCGCGGATCTCGAGAACCTCCTCGCCGCGGAATTTCCGGAGTGCGACGTTCTGGCGATGGCCGCGGCGGTCGCCGACTTCATCCCGGAGGCGAGCCGGCAACGGCTGCATCGCGAAGACGGGGAGCGGCGCGTGCGGCTGACGCCCGGTCGGGACCTCGTCGCCGGGCTCGCTCCGTTCCGCCGGAACCAGACCGTCGTGGCGTTTGCGGCCGAGACCGACGACCTCGAGACGGGCGGGCGCCGGAAAATGGAAAAGAAGAACGCGGACCTGGTCGTCGTCAACGACGTCGGCCGGTCCGACGTCGGGTTCGACTCGGCGGAGAACGAGATCCTGCTGATCGCGCGCGAGGGGCCGGCGGAGCGGGTCTCCCGGCGGAGCAAGCGCGAGATCGCCGACCGCATCTGGGATGCGGTCGTGCGGGTCCGAACGTCCGCCGAGCCGGCACTCCGGTCGCCGCGCGACGACGGAGACTGAGCGCCGCGTGCCGGACCGGCCGGGGCTCTCCGAAGAGCTCGAGTTCTTCCGGGACCTCGGTTTCCAGGAGGTCTTCCTTCGCGCGCCCTCGCCGCCGCCCGAGCTCGTCCCAGGCTCGATGCCGGACCTCGCTTCGCTCGAGAGATTTCTGGCGGACTGCCGGCGCTGCAGGCTCTCCGGCTCGCGCACCCGGATCGTCTTCGGCGCCGGGAACCCGTGCGCGGATCTGATGTTCGTGGGGGAGGCGCCGGGCCGGGAGGAAGACGAGCAGGGTCTTCCGTTCGTCGGAGCCGCCGGGGGACTCCTGACCCGGATCATCGAGGCGATGGGGACGACCCGCGACGATGTGTACATCGTCAACACGGTCCGCTGCCGTCCGCCCGACAACCGCAACCCCGAGGAAGACGAGGTCGCCGCGTGCCGGCCGTTCCTCGAAGAGCAGATCCGCCTCATCTCCCCGAAGGTGATCGTCACGCTCGGCGCCTTCGCGGCGCAGGCGGTCCTCGGCTCCGAGGCCGCGATCTCGCAGCTGCGCGGGCGCTGGCAGGCCGCGCACGGAGCCCGCGTGATGCCGACCTATCACCCCGCTTTCCTCCTGCGCTCGCCCAAACACAAGAAGGAGGTCTGGGAGGACATGCAGAGGGTGAGGGACTTCTTGACGGCGGGAGGGTGAGGCCCGAGTCCTCGATCCCAAGTCGCGAAACCTATAATCCGCCGGTGCCGCTCGCGACCGGCTCCCGTCTCGGTCCGTACCAGATCATCGCCGCGCTCGGCGCCGGAGGGATGGGGGAAGTCTACCGGGCGCGGGACACGCGGCTCGAGCGCGACGTCGCCGTCAAGGTGCTCCCGGAGTCCATGCTCTCCGACGCGCAGGCCCTGGCCCGATTCGAGCGCGAAGCCCGGCTCGTCGCGGCGCTGTCGCACCCCAACATCCTGGCGATCCACGACATCGGGATGGACTCCGGAATCTCCTATGCGGTCACAGAGCTCCTGCAAGGCGAGACGCTGCGGGAGCGGATGAATTCAGCAGCGGTGCCGCTCCGGAAGGCCGTGGACTATGCCCGGCAGATCGCGCGGGGTCTCGCCGCGGCGCACGCCCGCGGAATCGTCCACCGGGATCTGAAGCCCGAGAACGTCTTCGTGGTCGCGGACGGCCACGTGAAGATTCTGGACTTCGGGTTGGCCAAGCAGCCGGCGGGGGAGCCGGCCGGTTCGAGCGAGGCGCCCACGGTCGCGCGGACGATGCCCGGCACGATCCTGGGAACCGTCGGCTACATGTCGCCCGAGCAGGTGCGGGGAGAGCCGGCGGACTACCGGACGGACATCTTTTCGTTCGGGGCCGTTCTGTACGAGCTCGTCTTCGGGTCTCCGCCGTTCCGCGCGGAGACCGAGGTCGAGAGCATGGCGGCGATCCTGCGGGAAGACCCTCCCGCGCTCGCCCGCCGCGGGGCGGCGCCCGCCGCCCTGACCGGCATCGTCGCGCGGTGCCTCGAGAAAAAGCGGGACGAGCGGTTCCAGTCGGCGAGCGACCTCGCGTTCGTCCTCGGAATGTTCGAAGAGGCGAGCGCGGCCGAAGGGACCGAGGAGCGGGAGCCGTCCGGCGCGCCTTCGCGCCGCTCCGGCGCCGCCCCCGCGAGAGCGACCTCGTCGGACTCTTCGCGCGCCTCGATCGCGGTGCTCCCGTTCCGGAACATGAGCGCCGACGCGGAGAACGAGTACTTCAGCGACGGCATCACGGAGGAGATCATCAACGCGCTGTCGAAGATCGAGGCGCTCCGCGTCGCCTCGCGCACCTCGGCCTTCGCCTTCAAGGGGAAGGACCAGGACGTGCGCGGAATCGGCGCCGAGCTCGGGGTGCGAACGGTGCTGGAAGGGAGCGTCCGCCGCGCCGGGTCCCGCCTCCGCGTCACCGCCGAGCTCGTGAGCGTCGCGGACGGCTATCACCTCTGGTCCGAGCGGTACGACCGGGAGATGCAGGACGTCTTCGAAATCCAGGACGAGATCGCCCTCGCGATCGCCGGAACGTTGAAGGTCCGGCTGCTCGCGGGGGAAGAGGGCGCGATCGTCTCGAGAGGGACCGAGGACTTCGAGGCGTACAACCACTACCTGAAGGGGAAGTACTTCTTCAACCGAAGGGTGCCGCGTCAGGCAATCTCGGAGTTCGAAAAAGCGATCGCGCGAGACCGTGCTTACGTCCCGGCGCACACCGGCCTCGCTGACTCCTACTGCATTTTCGGCTTCTACGGCGGGATCCCGACTCTCGACGCATTCGCGAACGCGCGCGCCGCCGCGAACGCCGCGAAGGAGCTCGATCCCGATTCGCCCGAGACGCACCTTTCCCAGGGGCTGGTCGAGCACTACTACGGATGGGACTTCGAGAAGGAGGAGCGGGAGTTCCGCCGGGCGATCGAACTCGCGCCACGATCCGGAGCGGCGTACTCCTGGCTCGGCCTCCTCCTCGCTTTTCAGGAAAGAACCGGGGAGGCTCTCGAGCTGACCCGTCGGGCCACGCAGCTCGAGCCGCTGTCACCGAACGTTCAGACCAACGTGGCCTGGTGCTTCTTTGCAGACCGCGACTTCGCCGGAGCCGAGCGGGAGGTCCGCCGCGCTCTCGCCCTCGATCCGGACGCCCTGTATCCGCTGTGGATGAGCGGGTTGACGTTCCAGATGCTCGGTAACCACGCGGAGTCGGTCGCGGCGTTCGAGAAGGCGGTCCGGTTGACCGGCCGGGAGCAGACCTACTACCTCGCGCTCATGGCAGGCGGTTACGCGGCGGCCGGACGGCGCGAAGACGCCCGCCGGATCGCCGACGAGCTCTCGGAGCGCTCGTCGCGCGAGTACATTGCTCCCTACCACCTTTCGTTCCTGCACCTCGCGTCGGGAAACCACGACCAGGCCATTGCGGCGCTCGAGCGCGGGTGCGAAGAGAGAAATGCCCTCGGGTGGTGGGCGAAGACGTCTCCCTTCTTCGATCCTCTGCGATCCGACCCTCGGTTCGGGAACGTCCTCGCGAAGATCGTGCCGGCCTGACTACGGAGTCGTCGGCGTCGTCCCGAAGATCGGGAAGTGGCTCGCGGCGCCCATGAAGAAGAGCATCGGGATCGAGAGCCAGGCGTTCGTCCGCGACGCCAGGAACGCGCGCCGCGCCCACTTCGGCAGGTCGGCCGGCGCCGGCGTCCCGGTCTCCGCGGTCGCGCGCGTGGCCGCGATGATCTTCTTCTGGAGCGGCCAGATGATCGACCAGACGTTGATCATCATCACGGTTCCGAGCCCTCCGCCCACCCCGATCGCCATCGTGCGGTTGCTGCCGCCCTGGCGCACCGATCCGACGGCGACCCACGCCGCCGCCAGAACGACGACGACGATGATCAGCGCGAGCACCCGGCCGTCCTTCAGCGGGCCTCCGGCGACCGAGAGACGGTAGAGGCCGGCCAGGAGAAGCCACGCGACGATCCATACGGCGAGGACGATGCCGAGCTTCGCGTCGATCTTCTCGGTGTGCAGGAGGAGCGCGTAATAGATCGCGCCGGTCAGCCAGGTCGCGATCGCTCCCCAGCGGAACCACCAGAGCGAGCGGCTCAAGAGCGGCGGGTTGACCTTGCCCTTGATCGACGCATCGATCTCCTTCTGGAAATTGACGTTGACGAGGTTGAACCAGTAGAGGAAGCCGATCCAGGTGATGCCCGAGAGAAAGTGACCCCATCGAAGCAGGAACGTGACGTTGGTCTGCCAGTCTTCCGGCCAGGTCAGCATCGAAACCTCCTCACTCGAGCGGTCCCAGGAGCGCCTCCGGCGTCATGGCGGCCGCGAGCTCTTCCTCGGTCAGGATCTTCTTTTCCAGCAGCACCTGCTTGACGCGCACCCCCCGCGACACCGCTTCCTTGAACACCTCGGCCGCCGGCGCATAGCCGATCCGCGGCGTCAGGGCGGTGACGACCGACGGGGATTCCTCGAGATACTGCCGGCACCTCTCGACGTTCGCCGTGACGCCGTCGATGCAGCGGTGCCGGACGACCGGCAGGAAATTGACGAGGAGCTGCGGCCCCTTCGTCAGGTTGTACGCGAGCAGAGGCATCATGACGTTCAGATCTAGCTGTCCCCCGCCGACCGCGAGCATGTTCGCCGTGTCGAAGCCGACGATCTGGAAGCACAGCATGTTCAAACACTCCAGGATCGCGGGGTTGACCTTGCCGGGCATGATCGAGGAGCCCGGCTGGACCGCGGGCAGGCGGATCTCGTCGAGCCCGGTGACCGGCCCCGAAGCGAGAAGCCTCACGTCGTTGGCGATCCGTCCGAGCTCAACCGCGAAGCCGCGGAGCGCCGCCGAGTAATCGCCGGCTGCCGCCCGGCTCTGCAGCGCCTCGCGCGGGTCGGCCGCGGGACGGAGCTTTTCCCCGGTCATTGCAGAGAGACGCCCGATCGCCTTCTCGCGGAAGCCCGGCGGTGTGTTGAGCCCGGTGCCCGCGGCGGTCCCTCCGAGCGCGAGCTCGGTCAGGCCGTCCAAAGACCGGTCCAGGACGGCCCGGCGGGAGGCGAGGGCGGACGCGTACGCCCGGAACTCCTGACCGAGGGTGACCGGCACCGCGTCCATCAGGTGCGTGCGCCCCGACTTGATGACTGCCGCGAAATCGCGCCCTTTCCGCCCGAAGGAGTCGGCGAGGAGACCGATCTCGGGCGAGAGCTTCCGTCCGACGGCGAGCGCGGCGAGGTGAAGGGCGGTCGGGAAGGTATCGTTCGTCGACTGACCCAGGTTGACGTGGTCGTTCGGATGGACCGCCGAACGGTCTCCGCGGGCCTTGCCCAGGACCTCGGAGGCACGGCCCGCGATCGTCTCGTTCACATTCATGTGAAACGAAACCCCGGCGCCCGCCTGGTAGACGTCCACGACGAACTGGTCGAAGTGCCGGCCGTCGAGGACCTCGTCGCAGGCCTGCGCGATGGCGCGCACGAGCGCCGCGTCCAGGCGGCCCATCTCGAGGTTCGTCTCGGCGCACGCCTTCTTGATGCGGGCGTACGCGCGGATCAGCTCGGGATGGGCGCGCTCCCCGGAAATCGGGTAGTTTTCGATCGCCCGGGAGGTCTGCGCCCCCCAGTAGGCTTCGTCCGGAATTTCGCGCAACCCGAGGCTGTCCTTCTCCGATCTCAGACGATCTCCTGGGCTGCCGGGCTGCAGCGTGGGCGCGGAGTCTCTCGCACGAGCTTTGCAACATTAGCATTTTTCGACGCGCCGCCCGGACTGCGCCGGACGGAGAGCGCCGTAGAAGGAGGAACGATGACGATCGAAGCCAAGAAGTATGACGACCTCGTGGGGAACCTGGAGGGCTTCTCACCCAAGCAGATCGAGCAGCACATCAAGCTGTACCAGGGGTACGTCAAGAAGATCAACGAGATCCGGGCGGAGATGGAGAAGATTCCGTTCGGCGAGCGCAAGGACAAAGCGAACTTCTCGTTCGGGAAGTACTCGGAGCTGAAGCGCCGCGAGTCGGTGCCCTACAATGGCACTTACCTGCACGAGATGTACTTCGACAATCTCGGGGGATCGCGCGCGAAGCCGAAGGCCGACCTGACGCGCGCCATCGAGGGAGCGTTTGGTAGCCAGTCGAACTGGGAAGAGGACCTGAGGGCATGCGCGGAAACGGCGACCGGGGGATGGGTTCTTCTGACCTACGACCGGATCGACGAGAAGCTCCATCACAACCAGGTGTGGGAGCACTCGAACGGCATCATGCTGAACCAGGAGCACCTGCTCGCGCTCGACACCTGGGAGCACGCGTTCATGATCGACTTCGGGACGGACAAGAAGTCCTATCTCACGGCGTTTCTCGCGAACGTGAACTGGAAGGTCGTCGCGGAGCGTCTCGACAAGGCGACCCAGCGGGCGCGCGCCGCCTGATTCACGTCGCCGCGTTGCGGCGACTGGCGGCGGTGCTCCTCGTCGGGGCCGGGCTCGCGGGAGCTTCCGCCTGCCGGGCGGAGCGCCCGGTGAAGACTCCCCGGGATCCGGCCCGGGTGTCGCGGGCTCCCGCGGCGATGCTGGACGCGGGCTACCCGTTGCGCCGCGAGGAGCTCGCCGCGGTCGACGCGCTCCTGCGCGCGAACCCCGCTTTGCGGCGGGCGACCGACGCCGACCGGCGCGAGTCGGAATCGAACGACTTCCGGAAGCTCTACGGCGTCTATCACCCGTACTTTCTGCGCGGCGACGTCAACGACGACGGAATCCTCGACTTCGTCCTGGCTTTCGTCCGGCGGGACTCCGATCCGGAGTCCCCCTGGTTCTCGATCGTCGTCTTCGCCGGAAAAGAAGGGGGAGGCTTCGCGCCGGGCACGTTCCTCGAGCGGGACGTCTCGCTCGCCGACGGAGATCTTTCGATCGACCGCGACTCGATCGTGATCACGCCGGACACCGACGAAGACGAAGTCGTCCGCCGGTACCGCTGGGACCCGGTTCGTCGCTCGTACGCATTCGTTCACGACCAGAACGAGGAGGACGGACGGGCTCCGGGGGCGCGGACGTAGACCGAGTAACGCCTTCACGTCGTAGTCGAGTTTTCAATAAGGAGGCGGGTGCAGGCCCGCAGGACCTGTCCCCGCGACAGGTCCCGTCCCCGCGACAGTAGAGTGGGGAAGTGCGAGCGGTATCCGTCGCCCTTCCCCTGCCGATCCGGAAAAATTTCGCCTACCGCGTCCCGGAGACGCTGCCGCTGCCGACTCCGGGCACCCGCGTCCGAGTCCCGTTCGGCGAGCGGGTCCTGACGGGGATCGTGGTGCCGGACCCGGTCGAGCCCGACGGGGGCGGCGTTGCCCTGCGGGACGTGCTCGAGGTACTCGATGACGAACCGGTCTGTCCGCCGGAGCTGCTCGAGACCGCGGCGAAGGTCGCGCACCGGTTCTTCGCGGCCGAGGGGGAAATCTTCAAGAGCGCGTTGCCCGCCCGGCTCCCCGCGACGGGCGCCGTCCGTTATCGGGTGACCGAGAAGGGCGCGCTGGCTTCGGTCCGGGCCGACCCCGAAGCCAGCCCTTTCCTAGAGGCTCTCGCGGACGGGCGGATCGTCCGGCTGGCGGAGCTTCCGCCCGAAGCGCGGCCACGTCGCGAGACGCTCCGATCGCTCGAGCAGAGGGGATGGATCCGCGCGGTCTCCCGCGAGAGTCGCGACGCGCGCCGGCCCGTCTTGGCGTACGTCCCGAGCCGCATCGACCCGGCGGAGCGGGACTCGAAGCTCGGCCGCAGCCGGCGCGGCCGGGAGGCGCTCGCGTGGCTCGAGACGCTCGGGCGGCCAGCCACTGCCGCCGAGGTCCGGCTGTCGACCGGCGCCGGAACCGGCGTGCTCCGCGGCCTCGCCCAAAAAGGTCTCGTCCTCACCTTCGAGCAGGTCGAAAAAGACGAGCCGTCGATCCCGCCGCCGCGCCCCGCGGGAACATCGGACCTCGTCCTGACCGCGGAACAGGCGCGGTCGCTCGAAACGATCCGGTCCGCGATCCGGGAGCGGCGCTATCTGCCCGCGCTCCTCCAGGGAGTCACGGGAAGCGGCAAGACCGAGATCTATCTCCGCGCGATCGCCGCTGCGCGCGACCTCGGCCGGGGCAGCGTGTGGCTGGTACCCGAGATCGCGTTGACGCCGGTCTTTGCGCGTCAGCTGCGCCGCCAGTTCGGCGACCGCGCGGCCGTCCTCCACTCGGCGCTTTCGGAAAAGGAACGCGCCCGGGCCTGGGACCGCGTCCGTTCGGGCGAAGCGCCGATCGTCATCGGACCCCGGTCGGCGGCGTTCGCCCCGGTGGCCGACCCCGGGCTCTTCGTGGTCGACGAGGAACACGACTCCTCGTACAAGCAGCGCGAGAGTCCCCGCTACGACGCCCGCGAGGTCGCCGCCATCCGCGCGAAGGCGCTTGGCGCCGCGCTCGTCATGGGATCCGCGACGCCGTCCATGGAGGGGTATCACGC
>Ga0066709_100001992_pt1 | contig 14349 bp, 8 predicted proteins | sample GraSoiAngelo_158_FD_79665 | JGI IMG/M metagenome (GOLD analysis project Ga0066709, IMG submission 79665) | Grasslands soil microbial communities from the Angelo Coastal Reserve, California, USA - 14_1009_16_30cm | ecosystem: Environmental > Terrestrial > Soil > Grasslands | place: USA...
CCGACGTCGATGTTGACGAACGCGGGGCCGGCGCACTGCTTGCCGCACTTCGAGTCGGTGACGGTCACCGTGGCGAAGTAGCCGCTCGGGCCGCTGGGCACGCCGTAGGTGTGGTCGATGAACGGGCTCGCCTGGGTGACCGGCGACGATCCGTCGGCGAAGGTGAACGTGTAGGAGGCGATCCCGTCCCCGTCTGCGGCGTCCGGATCGAATGATGTCGAGGCATCGAAGTGCACCAGCAGCGGCGCCTGGCCCGACGACGGCGAAGCCGTCAGCCTCGCGACCGGCGCCTGGTCCACGGCGCAGAAGCAGGACGCGTTGCCGACCAGCGTGTAGCTGCCGTTGCCTGTGATGTCCGACGCGTTGTTCTGCGACTTCTGGCCCGCGTCGGGCCGCGCGAGGTACGTCCTGACGTTCAGCGCGGGGAGGGTGTTGCCCGCGACCAGACCGCCCTGGTCGGCATTGCCGGCGGCGAGCCGGATCGTCATGACGCCGGTCGCAACTTCGAAGCTCCCGAAGTCGGCGTTGCCGAGCACCAGAGGCGTGTTCGCGTTGGGCGCCGGATTGGTGGGGTCGAGGGGTGGACCGAAATCGCCATAGACGAAGCTGAGGGTGTTCGCGACATCGGTCTTCATCGCCACGAACCGGCGATCGCTGCCGTCCGCCGCGACGGCCTGGCGGTTCCAGACGATGTACCACTGGCTGCTCGGCGTGAGCGTGCCGCCGGGCGCCATGTGCATCGTGAAGACGAGCTGGTTGACCCCGGGCCCGAGATAAGGCTCGGCCACGAAGAGCTGCCGGACGTTGACGCTCGGATCGGGTGGCACGTTCGCGCCCGCCGGGTCGTTGTCCGTGCCGTTGGCGTTCAGGTCGTCGTTGGTGAGAAGTCCTGGGAGGACGCACGGCGTCGGGCCGCCGCCGAGTGTCGGTCGGAAGAGACAGTACGGTCCCTCGCCCATGGCGCTCAGCGCGGTCACCGCGTACGCGTTGTCGTCCGTGGGATTCACCACGTCGTTGTAGGTCGTCCCGGTCTGGGTCGAGATCAGCACAGGCGATCCGCCGTTGACCTGCCGGTAGACCTTGTATCCCGTGAGGTCGGAGCCGCCGTTGTCCGGGGCCATCCAGGACAGGCTCACGGCGGAGCCGGTCCGGATCCCCGACCCGGCCGGCGCCTCCGGGATCCTCGGCTCGACCGGGTCGTAGGCGGCGAGCATCCGCTTGCCCCCGGACTGCCGGCAGATCACGGCTGCCGCCGTGAACGAGTTGTCTCCGCCGCCCACGCAGCCTCCGATGCAGCCGTCTTCCGAGCCGACCACGATGCGCCCTTCCTTGTCGATGGTAATGTCGAAGAAGTCGAGCAGGTTGCGGCACGTGCCGCTGCCACAGATGCCGCTGTGGCGCTGGATCGGATCGCCCGGCGTGGCGTTCACGGTTGTCCAGGTGTTGCCGCCGTCGAATGTGGTGGCGATGTAGAGGTACCAGTCCCCCGTGAAGCCGGGCTGATCGTAGTCGGCGCCGCCGGTGGTTGTGCCGAAGAAAGCGAAAGCCGCGCGGTCGGGGTCGCCTGCCGCCACCTCGGGGAACGTGCAGTTCTGCACGCCGAGCGACGAGCCGACGTCGCGGATGTTGACCCAAGTGGCTCCCTTGTCGTGGGACACCGCGATGCGCGGGTGACCATCCGAGGACTGCCAGCCCAGATAGGCCGTGCCGTCGGTCGCGATCCCCACCGACGCGTCGTCGTCGCCCTTGGTGGCGGCGAGCGGGCTGTCGACGGGACGGATCGTCCAGGTGACGCCGTCGTTCTCGGAGACGATCACAGCGGCCCTGCCCCCGAGCACCAGCGGGACGCCCGCGATGGCGCACTCCTTGTCGGGCACGTACACGGTGCCGTCGTTGGGAGCGACCTTGATGTGCCCGTGCAGGCCGTCGCAATCGAGGACCGTGAACATCGGCACGTTCGGAAGATAGGCCTGTCCGCCGCTCAGGCTCAGCGAGCACGTCGCGTCCGCGACGCATTGAGATGCGTAATAGACCGCGTTGGCGTAGCCAATGCCGGTCAGGGGAGAGTGGAAGATTCCGCCCCCGATCGTCTCGTGATCGACGCACGACGGGGCGCCGGCGGGCGGCGCCACAGGCGTGAAGCTGTCGCCGTCGTTGTCGGTGTAGTCGACGGTGCTGCCCGCCGGCGTGAGCCCCTCGAGCTGGCACACGAAGGTCCGGCCGGTCGTGTGATCGGAGAAGAGGATCGGATCGCCGAAGACGCGCGTTGTGCTGGCCGTGATCAGGGGCTTCTTCGTCCAGATGGCCTCCGCCGGCGAATGGCAGTCGTCGAAAACGACCTTGGCCATGTACGACATGAACCCGCCGAAGTAGAGCGACGTGCCGCCGTTCGGGATCGGGCCGGCGCTGTTGCTGAAGGTCTGCTCGGTGTTCCAGTTGATCCCGATCGAGGGCTCGCCGGCATTGTCGCCGAACGGCGAGGGATAGTTGAAGAACCGGGGCGCGCCGGGGACGGTGGCCGAGATCTGCTGTGGTCTGGCCTCGAGCCTCGGGCTCGCCGCCAGCGCCGTCGCCGCCTCGAAGGCGGTCACGGCGATGCAGGCTGCGAATACGACGATCCTCCGCGCGCGAATCTGTTCTGGGTACCGCGTGTCCTGTGGCATGACGCCTCCTCGTCCGGTCGGCCGCCCGCGCGGCCGAAGATTTCCCGGACAGTCCCAAACGCGCGACCCCCGCTCACCCGATGGTTGAGCATGGGCGACGGAGCTTGAGGGGGAGTTGAGGGACGACGTGAACTCGTTTGGCGCCAACGGATTTGGAGAAGTCCGGGGCTCGGTCAAGACGCCGGATTGCCGGGCCCCGCGCCGCTGTGCAGCGGGTTCGGCCGCGCATGAGGCGCCACGGCATCTGCGACTTCCCGCCGGATGAGCTCCAGGCTTTCCTGCATGCGCCGCCGCAAGCCGGCGAGGAACGCCGCTCGAGCCACCTCGTCGTTCGGCGTCTCATCCGCCTCGTGCACGGCGAATGGCGTGGGTACGCGGATGTGGGCCACCCGCGGGCCGACGGCAACCGGAATCAGGTTGTGCAGCGCGTTGGCCACGCCGTGCCGCATCAGCGAGGCGCGGGTGCGCTTGAGATTCTCGGCGATCTGCTCCTGCGTCAGAGCTGCTCGATCGTAGAGCGCCGGATCGAATGCGATGAGACGCGTCAGCTCTTCGATCCGGCGGCGGTCGTCCCGGGCTCGCTCGGGATCATCTTCGGCGCGCGCATGGATTGCGCGCCGCAGCAGGTGGAGCATGCGCCAGCCCTCGCCCGTGACCTCGCCGTAACGCCCCTCCAGGTCGGCGCGGAGGAACGATGCGAAGCGCGCCTGGGCTTCGAAGTACGCCGGTTCCGCCAGATCGGGCGAGACCCCGGTGAATCGGAAGCGCTTGCACTGGCGGACGAGCAGGTTCCGTTGCAGGGCTGCGAAACGCCGTCCGACCTCGAGCCCCGTGCCGGCCGGCAGCGCGAGCGCGCGCTCGATGCCGCTCATCTCGCGGTTCAGTCCCGCGCCGACATCCCGAGCGAAGTGGAGCTTCCACACCACCGGCACGACGAACACCGGCCTCGGGAGCTTCGTCGTGTCGATCGCGTGCCGGCATTGCCACGCCATGTCCACGATGCCCGGCACCAGCGGGCTCACGCGGTCGCCCTGCCAGGTCGCGCCGCCCTCCGGATGGAGCAGAACGCCATGGCCCGCGATGGCCCATCGCACGGAGTACTCCTTGCCGCCGCCACCGGGGGCGTTGGCGATCAGGTTGTTGCGAAGCCAGAACCACTGCGCCACCGGGTTCATGTTCACGATGTCGTACGCGGCCCAGTGCGCCATGAGCGGCGAGACCCGGCGCGAGACCTCCTTGTCGAGCATCCAGTCCGTGAAGAACTCCGGGTGGTTGGGCCCCAGGAAGGCCGCGGTGCCCGGATTCACCGCGCTCCGCAGCCGCTCGACGTCGGCGGTGGGAAAGTCGATGTCCTCGAGACCGGGCAGCCCGCGCAGGACGAGATGCCGGTTGACGGGTCCCAGGGCGCGGATCAGCGCGGGGCTGGGGAGTGGATCGCGGTAGAAGCTGGGATCGAAGCGGCGCGAGCTCATCGTGGGGGTGAGCCCCGGCTCGTCGCGCTTACGTGTGAACCAGCTTCTTGTAGCGCAGGCGATGCGGCTGGTCGGCATCTGCGCCGAGCCGCTCGTGGCGGTTCTTCTCGTAGTCCTGGTAGTTGCCCTCGAACCACACCACCTTTGCCTCGTCCTCGAAGGCCAGCATGTGGGTCGCGATGCGGTCGAGGAACCAGCGGTCGTGGGAGATCACGACCGCGCACCCCGCGAATGCGAGCAGCGCCTCCTCGAGCGCGCGCAGCGTGTCCACGTCCAGGTCGTTGGTGGGCTCGTCGAGCAGCAGGACGTTGGCGCCGCTCTTCAGGACGCGCGCGAGGTGGACCCGGTTGCGCTCGCCCCCGGAGAGGTCCTTCACGCGCTTCTGCTGGTCGGCGCCGCGGAAGTTGAACGACGCGACGTAGGAGCGCGAGTTGACCGAGCGCTTGCCCAGCTCGATCGCGTCCTTGCCCTCTGCGATCGCCTCCCAGACGTTGGCGTCGGCGGGCAGTGAATCGCGGCTCTGGTCCACGTAGCCGAGCTTCACCGTCTCGCCCAGGCGCAAGGCCCCCGCGTCCGGCCTCTCCTGCCCTGTGATCATGCGGAACAGCGTGGTCTTGCCCGCGCCGTTGGGCCCGATCACGCCCACGATGCCCGCGGGGGGGAGCTTGAACGACAGGCTCTCGATCAGCAGGTTGTCGCCATAGCCCTTGCGCAGCCGCTCGGCCTCGATCACAACGTTGCCGAGCCGGGGCCCGGGCGGAACGTAGATCTCGACCTGCTCGACCTTCTGCACGCCCTCTTCCGCAAACAGCTTCTCGTACGCCGCGAGCCGCGCCTTGCCCTTGGCCTGCCGGGCGCGCGGGGCCATTCGCACCCACTCCAGCTCGCGCTCGAGCGTGCGCTGGCGCGCGCTCTCGGCCTTCTCCTCCTGCGCGAGCCGCGTGTGCTTCTGGTCGAGCCACGAAGAGTAGTTGCCCTCCCACGGGATGCCGGCGCCGCGATCCAGCTCCAGGATCCAGCCCGCGACGTTGTCGAGGAAGTAGCGGTCGTGCGTGACCGCCACGACCGTGCCCGGGTACTCCTTGAGGAAGCGCTCGAGCCATGCCACCGACTCGGCGTCGAGGTGGTTGGTGGGCTCGTCGAGCAGCAGCAGGTCGGGTCGCTGGAGCAGCAGCCGGCACAGCGCGACGCGACGGCGCTCGCCGCCCGAGATCCTGGTGACGTCGGCCTCAGGGGGCGGGCAGCGCAGCGCGTCCATGCCGATCTCGAGCTGGCGGTCCAGCTCCCACAGGTTCTCGGCGTCCATGCGATCCTGGACCTTCGCCTGCTCCTCGAGGAGCCGATTCATCTCATCTTCGCCCATCGGCTCCGCGAACTTCGCGCTGATCTCGTTCCAGCGCCTGACCACCGCCAGCTTCGCGGCAACTCCCTCCTGTACGTTCTCGAGCACGTTCTTCTTGGGGTCGAGCCGGGGCTCCTGGTCGAGCAGCCCGACCGTGTAGCCCTTGCCGAGGAAGGCCTCGCCGATGAAGTCCGGGTCAACTCCCGCCATGATCCGCAGCAGCGAGCTCTTGCCCGCGCCGTTCAGGCCCAGCACGCCGATCTTGGCGCCGTAGAAGAACGAGAGCCAGATCCCCTTCAGGATCTCGCGCTTGGGCGGGACCACCTTGCGGAGGTCCTTCATGGTGTAGATGAAGTCGGGAGACATGCGATGCGCCCTGATGTGGAGACGATGCTTCGATGTGAGCGGCTGGGCAGAATGCGCGATACGGGGCGGCGCGCGCAAGCGCCGTACGCACGGCCCCGCCGGCCCTAAGAGGCTAGTGCGCCGGCGCTGCGGGCTGGCGCCGCTTGACCAGCCACCAGACGCCGAGCCCGATGAGCAACAAAGGCAGGGCGGGTACCAGGCACGCGATCATGCCGGCGCCGAACACCAGAACCCCTACGAGCCCTACGACCAGCAGGATCGGCAGCAGGAGAAGGGCGGCAACGCCCCGGAGCATGAATCCGAGCAGCTTCAAGGGAAGCAGCACGAGCGAGAAGACGAGCGAGAACACGAACCCGATGATGCCGAGAACCATCAGCGCCGTCAGAAAGAGCACGCCACCCACCAGAAGCTCAGCCACCTGAGCGACCCTCCAGTCGTCCGCCCGGCTGCGGCCGTGGGCAGGCAGACGCCTGCCGCCGCCGGCACCGGTGACATGGAGATTACGCCACGGGGAGCCGTCCGGTTTCAACTGCCCCCACGGGTTGCTACATTGCCGGGTCCGGCCGCGTCGGCCTTAGGGCCCCGCGCTCCGCAGCCCGCAGGGAGGAAGGCATGGCAACCACCCGCATCACCGTGATGAACAACGGCTCGCTCCGAGTCGAGGGCGACTTCGAGGTCGTCGACCAGGAGGGGAGGCCCTTCGGCCTGGCCGGACGAACCCGCGTATCCCTCTGCCGCTGCGGGCAGTCCGGCAACAAACCCTTCTGCGACAGCGCCCACAAGACCTGCGGCTTCCAGGCCGCTGTCGTGGCGTTCGACCTGCCGCCCCCCGCTCCCAAGCCCAGCGCCTGAGCCGACCGGCATGAAACCGGGCACCCTCGCGGTGCTGGCGATCGGTCTCGCGGCCGCCAGCCTGTGCGTGCGGCTGGGCTTCTGGCAGGTTTCTCGCTGGCACGAGAAGCAAGCCCGGAACGTCGCGCTCAGCTCGGCGCTCGCGGCTGAGCCGCTCGAGGTGGCGCAGCCGCTGCCGGGCATGCCGACGGTCGAGGACCGGCGGATCGAGGTGTTCGGGGCCTTCGACGAGTCACGCCAGGTGCTTCTCTCCGGCCGCGGGCAGGCGGAGCTGCCCGGGGTGGAGGTGGTCACGCCGCTCGTCCTGCCGGGCGACTCGCTGGCCGTCCTGGTGAATCGGGGGTGGCTCTATGCTCCCGACGCGGTGCATGCCCGCCCTCAGGACTTTCGCGAGCGCAGTCCACGGGCTGTGCGCGGCATCGCGCGCGCCATGGGCCGTCGTGGGGCGGGGCTTCCATACTTCGCGCTCGAGCGCGACACCACCCACGCGCTGTGGTCCGCCCGTTCGCTGGATCCCGACACGCTGGCGGTGCGCTTTCCCTACGCGCTCGCGCCCTGGTTCCTGCTCGAGCTGCCGGGCAAGGGCGTGCCGGAGAAGCCGCTCCGGAGCCCGCCCCGGCCGCTGGACGAGACGATGAACCTGAGCTACTCGATCCAATGGTTCGTGATCGCAGCGATCCTGCTGGTGAGCTCGGTCGCGCTCGCCTGGTCGAAACGCCGCGTCCGTCCGCCACGCCGCGTGCGGCCGCCGCTCGAGCCGCTAGGCTGACGCCCCCGTGATGCGCCCATGCCCAAAGAGCCCGGAGACTCGCTCATGCCCTCGACACCGCCAAGCCTGGTACGCTTTCTACCCCTCTTGCTCCTGATCGTGGTCACTCCCTCCACCGCGCGCTGCGCTCCCAGCCCCGAGCTGGCGAAGCTCTGCGACGAGTACTGGCAGGGATCGCTCCGCGCCAATCCCACATATGCGACCTCCATCGGCGAGCGGCGCTTCGACGCCCTGCTCCCGGACATCACCCCGGCCGGCATCGACCGGGAGCGCAAGCGCCTGGAAGGCGTGCTCGCGCGCGCCCGCGCGCTCGACTCGGCGAAGCTCGGCGGCCCGGACCGGCTCAACCGCTCGGTCCTGATCGAGACGGTGGAGGACCATCTCGCCGACCTCTCGTGCCACTTCGAGGACTGGGTGGTGGATCCGCTGGGCGGGCCGCAGGTGGAGTTCTTCAACCTCGCCGACTACACCGTGATCCAGACGCCGGAGGACGCACAAAGGTTCGTCGCCCGCTGCCGCGCCATGGGCAAGTACATGGACGACCACATCGCCAACCTGCGAAGCGGGCTCCAGCGCGGGCGCGTCGCGTCGCGCGACGCCGTCGAGAAGGTCGCGCAGCAGCTCGAAGCTCTGCTCGCCCAACCGGTCTCGAAGTGGGCGCTGATGGGCCCCGCGCAGGCCGAGCACGAGCGCTGGACCGCCGCGCAGCGCGAGCAGTTCCGCACGGACCTCGCGGCCGCGCTCGACGGGGCGCTGAAGCCTGGGCTCGCCCGTTACCGCGACGCGATCCGCAAGGAGATCCTGCCGTCCGCACGGCCGCCCGAGAAGGCCGGGCTCGTGAACCTGCCGGACGGGGTCGAGTGCTACAGGAAGCGCATCCGCGACCAGACCTCGCTCGACTTGAGCCCCGAGGAGCTGCACACGATCGGGCTCGAGCAGGTGCGGACGATCCGCGAGGAGCTGAGCGCCCTCGGCCAGAAGGTGATGGGAACTTCGCAGGTCGAGCGGATCCAGCACCGGCTACGCGACGATCCGGCCATGCAGTTCAAGACCGCCGATGAGGTCGAGGCCGCGGCCCGCGACGCGCTCGCCCGCGCCAAGGCGGCGATTCCGAAATGGTTCGGCGTCCTGCCCAAGGCCGACTGCGAGGTGAAGATCATGGGGATGCACGAGGCGCCCCAGTCCACCATCGCCTACTACCGCAATCCCACGAAGGACGGCTCGCGCCCCGGCTACTACATGCTGAACACCTACAAGCCCGAGACCCGCCCGCGCTACGAGGCGCAGGCGCTGGCGTTTCACGAGTCCATCCCCGGGCACCATCTCCAGATCGCGATCGCGATGGAGCTGAAGGACCTGCCCGAGTTCCGCAAGTACGAGGGCGTGACGGCGTTCGTCGAGGGCTGGGCGCTCTATACCGAGCGGCTCGCGGACGAGATGGGGCTCTACTCCAGCGATCTCGACCGCTTCGGCATGCTCTCCTACGACGCCTGGCGCGCCTGCCGCCTGGTGGTGGACACCGGGCTCCACGCCATGGGCTGGACGCGGCAGCAGGCGATCGACTACATGATGCAGAACACCGTGCTCGCGGAGAACAACGTGGTGAACGAGGTGGATCGCTACATCACGTGGCCGGGACAGGCCCTGGCCTACAAGTGCGGCCAGATCGAGATCCTGAAGCTGCGGGAGGAGGGGAGGCTGCGGCTCGGCGCGCGCTTCGACATCAAGGAATTCCACGACGTCGTGCTGCGGAACGGTGCGCTCCCGCTTCCCATCCTGCGCCAGGAGGTCGAGACGTACTACGCGGAGCGCGAGCGGGCGAAGTAAGGGCTGGACAACTGGTCGTGCTGTCGTCCGTCTCGCGCCGCGGGTTTCCGGAGTGCCCTGCACTCCGCCTGGCCGGTCAGCGAGAGGGACCTCGCCTGCTCACATCACCACGAAGCGGATACGCTCGAACGATTTTCCGGCACATTCCGGAGATCTCCGGAAGGTACGTCTGATCGATCCCGTACTCGAATGAGTGGCTCTGGGTCAGGTGCTCGGGCGTGATGTGGACCGTTACGCTCAGGTGACCGAATCTGTCGATCGGGCGGATCAGGACCTTGAGTTCCGGCTCGAGGGGCTTCAATTCGGCCGCCTCGGCGCGTTTCTCACGGAGATCGTCGCATCGATCCGCGAAGCCAACGATGTCCGAGACCATGAGGATCGCTCCAGATGCCCAGACGCTGGCGCCCGCGGCGCCACAGTGCGCAGTGACGCGAAGCCAGTTTCCGTCCCAGTAATCTGTCGAATCAGGAAACTGGTACCCGTGAACCCAAATTTGGAGCCCATCGATTCTGAGGTCGGGATCGCCAAGCTCTTCGGGCTTTGGGAGGGCCATCTTCGCTCTTCCTGAGCGTACTACCTCAGGATCGCGAGCCTTCGCACGGCGCGCTGGCTCGCGCTCTCGAACCGCAGGAAGTAGATCCCGCCCGGCGCGCGCGCGCCGCGATCGGTGCGCCCGTCCCACGTGATGGCGCGCACTCCGGCGTCCATCTCGCCGTCCCAGAGCGTGCGCACCAGGCGGCCGTTCACGTCGAAGGCCGCGAGACGGGCGCGCCCACGGCGCGGCAGCGCGAGCGTGACGGTGGCGCTCCCGGACGTCGGGTTGGGCCGGACCTCCTGGATCGCGAACGCCGCAGGCGCCGCCGGCCCACCGGGCACGTCCACGGTCCCGCCGCTCAGGGGAGTGAGGCGGAGCGACGTGACCGCCATCCCCGTCGGCTGTTGAGCAGAGTCCACGAGCAGGATCGTGCCGTCCTCGCGATACGTGTCGCCGGATCCCGCAGGCACCTGGTGAACGGTGCCGCCGAGGAGGGCCCGCTGCTGGAGGTGAGCCACCGGCTTGCCCGGGATGGTGAGCGTGACCTGAACCGATGAGAACTTGCCGGCGCCTGTGCCGACCGGAGTGAACGGAGGCACGTCGAGCAGGCCCGAGGTGTAGTTCACGGACTCCTCGATCTCGCCCGCCGAGAGGGTGTCCGCGAGGTGGATCGTCACCGGGCCGGGGATGCGCCCGAACAGGCCACCCGGCGATGTGAGGTCCATCTGGGTGAGCTTGATGCTCATCTGATCGAGGTGGTCTGCGTCGGGGTCTCCCAGCGAGCCCAGGTACGTGTTCGTGCGGGTCGGCCCGGTCATGACCAGCTCATCGAATCCCCACGGCCCGGTCACCTCCAGCGCCAGGCGTGAAGCCGGGAACGAGTCGCGCTGGGTCCCGGACGGATTCACGTCGTCGGGCGTGAACAGCATGCGCCGGGCCTGGTAGGCGGACGTCGCGTCAGCGTCGTCCAGGAGCGAAGTTGTCACGAAGTTCCGGTATTCCTCTCCGGGCGCGGGAGGAAACTGCGTCAGCGTGCCCAGCAGGTGCTTCGCGACGTGGTTGTGGAACAGCGAATCGCCGATCTGGAGGCTGAAGTAGAGATCGAAGAAGCTCGAAGCCGTCCCGGAGCTCGCGAACGGCGGGAGGTCGAGGCGCGCGTTCTGGGTGTTCAAGCTCTCCTCGATCTCGCCGATCGTCGCCGGCAGCGTATGGGGAACCGGCCGGCTCAGCGAAAGGCGAACCTGCCCGTAGTGCTGGCTCACGCCGCTCATCGCCAGATCCACGACATCCGCCTGCACCTGCTCCAGGCCGTCGCCGTCCGTATCGCCGACGTTCCCGATCCTCGCGTCCGCGATCGTGCGGCCCTTGAGCGTGACCGTGTCGAGCCCGAGCGGGCCCTTCAGGTCCAGCGTGATCCGCGAATCGAGGAGCGTATCGGTGACGGCCGTGGGGTAGAGCGTCATCCGCATGTTCCTGAACTTGTAGGCCGTGGATGCGCCGTTCGCGTCCAGGAGGGGTGTGTCGAACACGCTCGTGAGCGTTTCGCCCGTGTTGGCCGGCATGCGATGGACGACCCCGGATGGGTTCGGGGACGGATCGGTGTGCAGCAGGAGCTTGAGCGCCTGAATCTCCACCTCCATGTATGCATGGAGCTGGAAGAACGCGCTGCCCGCCGGCGTGAAAGGCGGCAGGTCGAGAACCCCCGGAGTCGCGTTCAATGTCTCCTGGATGCTGCCCACGCTCCGCTGGAACGGCAGCGAGGTCGAAGGCAGCAGCCGCACCGTGACCGGACCCGCGTTCAGGCTGGTGCCCGTCAGCTCGAGCTGCGTGAGCTCGGTCGGAACCGATTCCGTCCCCGAAAGACCGACCCTCAGGGCATGGATCGTCGAGGCCAGCCTCCCCGAGCCGTTCAGGGCCACGGTCTCCGTGCCCCAGGGGCCGACCAGGTCGACATCCGTGTGCAGGCTCGTCAGCGTGTCGACCCGGTCCGGGGCGCAGACCAGAGCGCCGCTCGCGGTCCACGTCCCGCCGCTCCCGGGGCTGAAGGAGTCGAGGATGATGTAGTACGTGCCGGCCGACGGGAACTTGTAGGACAAGGTCTCGTGCCCGCCGACCAGCGTGTGGTCGGAGCCCGCGACGCATGTGCCGGAGGGATTCGAGCAATCGGTCACGATGTAGATCGAGGCATCGGCCTGGTCCTGCTGGTAGTCGAGAGAGAGGCTGTCCCCGGGGAACGCGCCGACCTTGTAGACCACGTCGCGGCCGTCCGCCGCGAATCCCGTGCATCCGCCCTCGGGCAGCGTGTAGTCCGGGCAGGCGTCCGCCGTGCTGCCGGAGATGAAGATCGAGCCGCACGAGATGCGGATGGCGCCGGCGCACCGGTCGTTCGCGGGAGCCCCCGACGGCGAGCAGCTCACGAACGCCATGTAGGTTCCGGTCTGCGAGCTGAAGGCCGCGATTCGACCGTAGTAAGTGCCGGTGTAAGGCGCGCACAGCGAGAGGAGCGAGTAGCGCCCGGGTCCGCTGTCGTCATCCCTCCCGAGCACCGTGACCCCGTCGGAGCTCACGATGCTGATGCGCGTGTCGCCGATCGGCGTCGGCCCGTCTGCGTCGGTCCCGAAGATGATGGCATCGCCCGCGTTGGCTGTGAACGAGATCCAGTCGGTGTCGCGCACGGCTTGCGCGGCGATCGCAGCGGGCCGGAACGTGTTCCCGCACCCGAGGAAGTTCGCCTGCCCCGGCACGTCGTTGGGTTCGGCCTCGGGAACGTCCGAGAGCGTGCCGTACTGGAGGCGGAGTGACGGCGCGTACTTCATGTCCTTCGCCTCCGGCTTCTTCACATCGTCATCGGCGCGCAGCGACGGCGCGAAGCAGGGGAACGCCAGCAGGGCGAGCACAGCCCAGCCGAGCCGCAACCGCATCTCAGGAACCTCCGCGCAGCCCGGTGGGGCGCGCAACCGACGCAACGAGTGGGAATTACAGAGGTTTCTATTCTCCCACTCCGTGACGATAAGAGCAATGGAATCTTCTGCGCGGGCGCACTTCGCTCCTGTTCGCTCGGGGCATGCGAAGCCGGGCCACGGGGTGTATGATTCCAGCGCATTCGGGGACCCTGTGAGTCCCTCGTCCAACCCGGAGGCCCTGTGCGCCTCCGCAACCGGAAAGGACGCAATCATGAGCGGCACCCGTCCCACCGATCCGTTCGGCGCGCGCGATTCTCTCAACACCCCCGCCGGCGATTTCACCCTCCACCGCCTCGACCGCCTCGCCGGAGCGCTCGGCGTTCCGATCGACGGCCTGCCGTTCTCGATCAAGATCCTGATCGAGTCGGCGCTGCGAAACTGCGACGGCTACCAGGTCACAGAGGACGACGTTCGCCTGCTCGCGGGCTGGAGCCCTCGCCCGGGCGAGCCGGTCGAGGTCCCGTTCAAGCCCGCGCGCGTGATCCTCCAGGATTTCACGGGCGTGCCGTGCGTCGTGGACCTCGCGGCCATGCGCGACGCGATGGTGCGGCTGGGGGGCGACGCGCGGAAGATCAACCCGCTCGTGCCGGTGGACCTCGTGATCGATCACTCGGTGCAGGTGGACGTGTACGGCAACGTGCGGGCGCTCGAACAGAACGCCGAGATCGAGTTCGAGCGCAACCGCGAGCGCTACGAGTTCCTGCGCTGGGGGCAGAAGGCCTTCTCGAACTTCCGCGTGGTGCCGCCCGCGACCGGGATCGTGCACCAGGTGAACCTCGAATACCTGGCGCGCTGCGTTGTGACGGCCCCGGATCCCAGGGCCGGCGGGCGCGTCGCATATCCCGACACGCTGGTCGGGACGGACTCGCACACCACGATGATCAACGGGCTCGGCGTGGCGGGCTGGGGTGTGGGCGGGATCGAGGCCGAGGCCGTGATGCTCGGCCAGCCGCTCTACCTGGTGATGCCCGAGGTCGTGGGCTTCCGGCTCACCGGGCGGCTGCGCGACGGCGTGACGGCCACCGATCTCGTGCTGACCGTGACCCAGATGCTGCGCAAGAAGGGCGTGGTCGACAAGTTCGTCGAGTTCTGCGGTCCCGGCCTCTCCGCCATGTCGGTCGCGGACCGTGCCACCATCGCCAACATGTCTCCCGAGTACGGAGCCACGATGGGTTTCTTCCCGGTGGACTCCGAAACCCTGCGCTACCTCGAGCGCACCGGGCGCGCCGACGCCGCGAGGCTGACGGAGGTCTACTGCAAGACGCAGGGGCTCTTCCGCACCGACGCGACGCCCGATCCGCTCTTCACAGACACGCTCGCACTCGACCTCGCGGAGGTCGAGCCCAGCCTGGCCGGTCCCAAGCGCCCGCAGGACCGGGTGGCGTTGCGCGAGATGAAGCCTGCGTTCCGGCGCTCGCTCCTGGCTCCCGTCAAGGAGCGCGGCTACGGGCTCGCGGAGAGCGACCTCGGGCGCGGCGTCGAAGTGAGCGTGAACCACCACCGCGAATCGATCGGGCACGGCGCGGTCGTGATCGCGGCGATCACGTCGTGCACCAACAC
>Ga0066709_100001995_pt1 | contig 14337 bp, 15 predicted proteins | sample GraSoiAngelo_158_FD_79665 | JGI IMG/M metagenome (GOLD analysis project Ga0066709, IMG submission 79665) | Grasslands soil microbial communities from the Angelo Coastal Reserve, California, USA - 14_1009_16_30cm | ecosystem: Environmental > Terrestrial > Soil > Grasslands | place: USA...
CCACCTCAAGCACGCTCTATACGTCTAGTACATTTTATCGGATTTGACGGTCGGCGTGGTGGTCGGGGGGACGCACATCGACATCATTGACTACGGGCGCGACGCGATGGTATTGTATCCCGGCAGTGAACTGAAGTCGGATGCGTCGAACTCGTGGGGTCCGCACGTGAATTGCGTAACCGAGATGTTGAAGATCGTCGGATTTGTAAGGGTCGAATACTTGGTCCATCCGTTGGCGCCCGATCGCGGCTTCTTTTATGCTTTCAAATGAGACGCTTTGAGAGACCGAACGGCCGATCTCGGCTGGTGAAATCCAAAGGAGAACACTATGGCTTATGATTTGTTGATCAAGAACGGCCGCATCGTTGACGGCTCGGGCGGGCCGTCCTACCGCGGCGATGTCGCGGTCAAAGACGGCAAGATCGTCGAGATCGGCAAATTATCGGGACCGGCGGCGCGCACGGTCGACGCCGCGGGCCAGGTCGTCGCGCCCGGCTTCATCGACAATCATTGCCATTACGACGCGCAGATCACCTGGGACCCGCTCTGCACCTTCTCCTGCGATCACGGCGCGACCTCGGTCGTGTTCGGCAATTGCTCCTTGTCCCTGGCGCCGGTCAAGAAGGGTCAGGAGGACCGGCTCTGCGAGTTCCTGTCCTATGTCGAAGCGATCCCGATGGAGGTGCTGCGCACCCTCGAATTCACCTGGGAGAGCTTCCCGGAATATCTCGATAACCTCGACCATCATCTCGGGGTCAATGTCGGCAATTTCATCGGCCATACCGCGGTCCGCTACTACGTCATGGGCGACGAGTGCCAGAAGCGCACCGCCACCGATGACGAGATCCGGCAGATGCAGGATCTGGTGCGCGACGGCATGAAGGCCGGCGCTCTCGGCCTCTCGGTATCGCGCAACCAGGGCCATTTCGATCCGCAGGGCGTGCACATCCCGGCGATCTGGGCCGATGAGAAGGAAATCTTCGCGCTCGGCGATGTGCTGCGCGAGATGGGCACCGGCCTCATTCAGTCGGGCGGCGGCAACGGCGCCGAGATGAAAGACGCGGTGATGAGCCGCCTCAGCGAGGCGACCGGCCGCACGGTCGTCTACAACAATCTCGGCCAGACGATGCGCCGGCCCGGCCAGTGGCAGAAGCAGATGGTGCAGGTCGATGCGACGACCGCGAAGGGCATCCGCGCCTTCCCGATGTGCACCCCGAACCGCATCACCGACTACTTCCAGATGCGCAACACCCAGACCTTCCGCGGCCTGCCGGTGTGGCACCCGATCTGCTTGTCCTCACCCGAGGAGCAGCTGAAGGCCTACGCCGACCCGGAGATCCGCAAACAGCTCCATGCGGAGGCGGTCGAGTTCAAGAACGGGCCGGCGATCGGCATCTGCAGCACCTGGTGGGACTACATGGTGGTCCAGACCGCGGTGCTCGAAAAGAACAAGTGGATGGAAGGCAAGACGATCGGCGAGATCGCCAACGCGCAGAACAAGGGCATCATCGACGCTTTCCTCGATCTGACGATCGAGGAGAATCTCGACACCGAATTGCTGCACGGCGAGAACAATGTCGACGACGCGGCGGTCGCTCAGATCCTGACCTATCCGAACGCCGTGATCGGCTTGTCGGATGGCGGCGCGCACGTCCAGTTCCAGAGCGGCTACGGCTTCAGCACGCGGCTCTTGTCGGAGTGGGTGCGCGAGAAGGGCGTCATGACCCTCGAACAGGCGGTGCGCCGGCTGACCTTCGAATCCGCGTCGATCTTCGGCCTGCACGACCGCGGCCTGCTGCGCCCCGGCATGGTCGCCGACATCGTGATCTTCGATCCCGACACGGTAAAGCCGCTGCCGCTCGAAGTGCTGCACGATTTTCCGAGCGGCGCCAAGCGTATCAAGGAGCCGGCCCAGGGCATCCATATGACGATCGTCAACGGCCAAATATTGCTCGAAGACGGCAAGCACACCGGCAATCTGCCCGGCCGCGTGCTGCGCAACACCTACTACCACGCCAACCACGCATGAGCCGCCCGCACCCGCCGCTGCCCCGAATATCCGGGGCGGCGGCGCGGCCGCGCTCAACCCTCGCCTGCCCTCACCTCGAACGATGCCGGCATCTCGCCGGAACGCCAGCGCTCCCACATGCCGGCAAAGGCCGCCTCGATGTCGCGCGCGTAGCGCGCCATGTCGAATAGCGGCGTGCGCGCGCGGTTGTCCGCCAGCCGGCGGCGCAATTCCGTGAGCCGGGCCGGCGCGCGCCCCAGTTGGATGGCGAGAGCCTCGTATTCGGCCGGCGAGGCCCTCACCAATTCGGGCAGGCCGATCGCGTGTAGCAGGCTGCCGGCCATCCGCCCGACATAGCTGTCGCCGCTGCAGGTCAGCACCGGCAGACCGGCCCACAACGCATCATTGGCCGTCGCGCCGGCATTGTACGGAAAGGTGTCGAGAAACAGATCGGCGGCGGCAAGCCGCGCCAGATAGTCGGGTATCGGTGCGGGCCGGGCAAAGACCAGCCGCTCTGCTGCGATGCCGCGCGATGCCGCCTCGCGACGCAGATTGCCGGGCACCGCGGCATTCGCTTCGAGCAGCCACAAGACGCTCTCCGGCACCGTCCGTAACAGCCGCATCCAGGCATCGAAGACCGCCGGGGTCAGCTTGTAGCTGTGGTTGAAACAGCAGAACACAATGCCGTCTTCCGGCAGCCCGCAGCCCGCCCGCGAAGCCGGCCGCACGGCGGGGCGAGCAGGATCGCTCGGCTGATAACAATGCGGCAGCTGCACCAGCTTCTCGCTGTAGAAGGGCTGCTGATCGGACGGCGCGAGAAAGCCGTCGACGATGATGTAATCGATGAAATCGGCTCCCATCGTGCCGGGATAGCCGAGAAAGTTGACCTGGATAGGGGCCGGGCGAAACGCCAGGATCCGGGTTCTCGGGTTCTGGCTGGTGTAGCCGGTGAGGTCGATCAGGATATCGATCCCGTCGGCATGGATGCGCGCCGCGGCAGCGGCGTCGTCGATGCCGGTCAGATCAGTGAAATTATCGAACGCCGCGACGAGGCGCTGGCGCATGCCGCTGCCGTCATCCGGGCCGTAACAATAGGCGTTGACGGTGAAGCGCGCCCGGTCGTGCCGCGCGATCAGCTCCGGGATCAACCGGCCGACCACATCACCGCGCAGATCCTGCGACAGATAGCCCAGACGGATCGGGCGATGCGCGGCCGCGGGTTCGTGATTGAACCGGCTCACGCCCGTGGCGAACCCCTCGCTCCATTGGCGCGCGGCCAGCAGCCGGTCAGCCGGCGTCGCCGGCAGCATCAGAGCGACAAACGGAGGCACTTCCCGGGCGCCCTGCCGCATGAGCGCCAAGACCTGCGCAGCCGCGCGGTCGAAATCCGCCCAATCGCAGGCTTGCGCCTTGATGTAAGCGAGGTTGGCCCAGGCTCGGACGAGATCCGGCCTCAGCACCAGCGCCCGCTGCACGGCGGTAATGGCCTGCGTCAGATCGCCGGTCATGGTCAGCGCGTCGCCGAGGGCGTTCAACGTGTCAGCCGAATTCGGCTTCACCTTCAGCGCCTGGCGGTAATGCGCGATCGCCTTATCCCAGTCGCTTTGCGTCGCGAGCGCGATTCCGAGATTGGTGTGAGCCTCGGCATGATCCGGCCGAATTTCGAGAGCCCGGCGGTAATGCACCATCGCCCCGTCGATATTGCCGTGCTCGTGGAGTGCGGCCGCGAGGCTGTAATGGATGTCGACGGAATGGGGTTCGAACTGGAGGACCTGCCGGTATTGGACAGCAGCGCCGGACAGGTCGCCGTGGGCATGCAGCGCTCTGGCGAGATTGAGGCGCGTCGTCACGGAGCCCGGATCGAGCGTCAAGGCCTGTTGGCAATGCGCGGCCGCCCTGTCGAAGCGGCCGAGCGAGTGGTAGATGCCGCCGATATCGTTATGGAATTCGGGATCGGCGCCGTTTTGCGAAATCGCGCGGCCAATCAGCTCCAACGCAGCCTCGGGCCGGCCGGTCTGGTGCGCGACCAGGCCGAGAAGGTGCAGACAATCGGCATGGTTGGGGTTGGCGGCGAGAAACCGTCGGTAAAGCCGCTCCGCCTCGGCGAGATGCCCGGCCTGATGGTGTCGTGCCGCTTCCGCCAGCAACGCTGCATCGGGCGCGCGGTCTGCGGTTCGAGACGAGGGTGAGGCCAACCGGCCCTGCTTTGCTGCAGCCCGACGCTGCTGGCGGTTCATGACGAGGGCTGCCGCAATAATGTCGGCTTAGCCTATCACCGATCACGATCCGATCGGGAAGCGCGGCGCGATGATGCAGTGTTCGAGGATGCCGCGGCCGCGGTCGGGCAGCCGCCGCGTGCTGGCGAAGCGTTCGAGCGCGCCGGTGATCGCCTCGGGCCCTCGCTCGGCGCCGGTCGGCAGATATTGCACGAGGTTGTCGCGGAACCCGTGCCGGGTCACGAAATAGGTGTCGAGGCCGCGGCCCTGCGCCACCCGCTGCTGGCTGTCCGCCATCGGCCTGACTGCGCTGTTGACCGCGAAATCGGCCCAGTTGGTCGCCATGCAGCCGCCCGGGGCGAGCGCATCGAGACAGCGATCCCAGAATTTCTCGTCGAACAGCGCCGGGCCCTGTGCGTTGTAGAGATCGACCAGGATTACATCGAAGCGCTCCCGGGTTCCGGCCAGGAAGCGCTCGGCGGTATCGATCACGGCCGGCTGGCTCAGATAAAACCAGCGCCGCGCGATGCCGACGACGCCCTCGTCGGAATCGACCAGGGTCGGGGCGCATTCCGGCACATAGGCGCGCATGAAGCGCCACATCGCCGCGCCGCCGACCCCGAGCAGGAGGGCGCTGACCGGCCGCTCGCACAGGGCAAAGGCCAGCGACATCAGCCGCTCGTAATGAAACACCAGCTGCGCCGGGTAGAGCAGATCCATGCTTGACTGCTCGGTGACCTGCGGCTCCCCTGCCGCCGCGCCGCCGAAATTCGGGCCGAACGAGCCCAGCGTGCGGTAGTGGCGCGGCCCGCGGTCGAAATCGACGACAAACACCGCCGCGCCAAACGCGTCGGTATGGCGCAGGATGCGCAGCCGCGACGAGCTGCCGAAATAATCGGCGACCAGCTCGCGCAGATGCGCATCGCCCGCTCGCGCCATCACGCCGCCGCCGGTTCGATACTGACCGCCGCGAGCATCGCAACCGTCTCAGCGAATTGGCCGAGCGCCTCCCGCCCACGCTCGGACAACGCGTAGGTGCCGCGGCTCAGCCGCAGAAACCAGCCATAGACATCGCGCTGCATTATGGCGGCGGCGTCGGCGACGCCGGTCGCGGCGCGCAATGCCTTGAGCGGCATCGGCCCGTCAGCCAGCACCCGGGCGCAGCGCAGCGCGTCCTCGCGATAGGCGGTGACGATCGGGGTGCGGTTGCGGCCGCCGATATTGCCGTCGCCCGAGCGCCGCGCGAACTCGTCGATCAGCCGCGCCGTCCGCGCCGCTTCCCGCCGCGGCCGATACGGCACCGGCTCCTCGATGATGGCGATCGTGCCGCCGCGCCGGCCGACCAAGAGCAGCCCGAGGCCGATGCGGCGGCACAGCCGCCGCACCCCCGGCGCTTCGGGCGACAGGCCGCGGGCGGTTCGCGGCGGACGCGGCACCGCCAGATAGACACGGTCGCTGATCGCCAGCCGGTCGATGCCCTGCAACACCAATCCCAGCGTAAAGCGCAATTTCAGCTCAACGATGACCGGCGGCTCGTCACCGCGCCGGGCAACGAGATCGCAGCCCTTCACCTCGCCCTTGACCGTGAAGCCGCGGCTCTCGAAGAAGCGTTTGACCGGTCCATAGAGCGCCGCTTCGCCCAGCGGCCCGGGTTTTCTTATCGTGCCGTTCCGCACTGTCGTGCCGTTGCTGTTTCGCCCCGGACAGGAAGCGGAATTTTGCCGCCGCTGCCAAGCCCCTTGCGTTGCGCCGGTCCGGCGCGACCTATCTGACGGAAGCGCGGTCGGTTTTTTTGCCGTCGTCTCTGTCTGATTCGCCCGAGGGAGCACCCGTTGCGCGCCCAGTTGTTGACCCAGGCCGGACGGCCGCTGGTCGCCGCCGATCTACCGGAGCCTCGGCCCGGGCCGGGACAGCTGCTGATCGCGGTCAAGGCCTGCGCCGTCTGCCGCACCGATCTGCACATCCTCGACGGCGAACTGCCCGATCCGAAGCTGCCGCTGGTGCCTGGCCACGAGATCGTCGGCACCGTGGTGGAAAAGGGAGCCGACGCCGACCGGTTCGCGACCGGCGACCGGGTTGGCGTGCCTTGGCTCGGCTGGACCTGCGGCATCTGCGATTACTGCCGCAGCGGCTATGAGAATCTATGCGACCGCGCCCGCTTCACCGGCTACCAGATCGATGGCGGCTACGCCGAGCTGACCATCGCCGACCAGCGCTATTGTTTCGCGATGCCGACCGAATTCGATGATGTCGAGGCGGCGCCGCTGTTGTGCGCCGGGCTGATCGGCTATCGCACGTTGCGCCTGGCTGGCGACGGGCAGCGGATCGGCATCTACGGCTTCGGCGCCGCGGCCCATATCGTCGCTCAGGTGGCGCGCCACCAGGGGCGGCAGGTCTTCGCCTTCACCCGCCCCGGCGACACGGCGGCACAGCTTTTCGCCCGCTCGCTCGGCGCGATATGGGCCGGCGGCTCCGACGAGATGCCGCCCGAACCGCTCGACGCGGCGCTGATCTTTGCGCCCGTCGGCGCGCTGGTGCCCGCCGCCCTGACCGCAACCCGCAAGGGCGGCACCGTGGTGTGCGGCGGCATCCATATGAGCGACGTTCCGTCCTTCCCGTACCGGCTGCTGTGGGAGGAGCGGGTGGTGCGCTCGGTCGCCAACCTGACTCGGCGCAACGCCGAGGAGTTTCTGGCGCTGGCGCCACAAGCCGGCATCAGCACCGCGACCGTCACCTATCCGCTGGCCGAGGCGAACCGTGCGCTGACCGACCTGCGCAACGGCGCGCTGCAAGGCGCCGCCGTGCTGGTGCCCTGATAAGCCCCTCTCCCGCACAGCGAGAGAGGGTGCCGAGCGTAGCGAGGCGGGTGAGAGTGCCGGCGACTGGATAGACCCTCACCCTCCCATCGCTGCGCGATGGGTCCCCCCCTCTCCCGCGGTGCGGGAGAGGGGCCTATCCGCGGTCTCGCATCGCGGCAAAGCAGCCTGTAAGGTCTCCTTCAGACCGGAAGTTTTTTGGAGCGAAGCGATGTCGCAGCATCACGCCGTGTCGTGCCGGCCGGAGCATTGCCATTGGGGATTTTTCGACGCGGCGTTGAAGCCGGTCGCGACAATCGCGTCGGGCGACACCGTGTCGATCGATTGCGTATCCGGCGGGCCCGAGGTGCTGCCCGCGGGTTCCGGTTTCGAGATCCTCGGCGATCACCGGGCGATCCTCGACGCGCTGACCCCGCGGCTCGGCGCCCACATTCTGACCGGGCCGGTCGCGGTCGCGGATGCCGAGCCCGGCGATGTACTGGAAATCGAGATCCTGTCGATCGAGCCGCGGCAGAATTGGGGTTACACCCGCATTCGGCCCCTCGCCGGCACTCTGCCCGAGGATTTCCCGATCCGCAAAACCTGGCACAGCATGATCGACCGCCAGCGGGGGGTCATGACGACGCCCTGGGGTCTCGAGATCGAATTGGCGCCGTTCTTCGGCGTCATGGGTGTCGCGCCGCCGCCGGTCTACGGCGCCTGCAGCTCGATCCAGCCGCGCGAGTTCGGCGGCAACATGGATCTGAAGGAGCTAACCGCCGGGACGACGCTGTATTTGCCGGTCTGGGCGCCGGGCGCGCTGTTCTCCTGCGGCGACGGGCATGGCGTGCAAGGCGACGGCGAAGTCTGCGTGACCGCGCTCGAAACCGCGCTGAGCGGCACCTTCCGCCTGACCCTGCGCAAGGATCTGCATTTCACCTTGCCGCGCGCCGAAACCCCGACCCATCACGTGACGATGGCGTTCAACGAGGATCTCGACGACGCCGCCAAGGACGCGCTGCGCGAGATGATCAAGCTGATCGGCGAGCGCATGGGCCTCCCGGCCGACGACGCCTATATGTTTTCGAGCCTGGCGGTGGATATGCGGGTGACCCAACTGGTCGACGGCAACAAGGGCATCCACGCGATGCTGCCGAAGCGCTACTGCCCGAGCTGAACCTCCACCGGCGTCCCAGCGAAAGCCGGGATCCATTGATCCGCGCCCGAGACGTTGAAAGGTGGGTCCCGGCCTTCGCCGGGACACCGGGATTAAGGCGAATATAAAAGCAATCTCCGGGTAGAGGCGCTCTCGTCCGATCGCCATTCTGTCACCATGTCAGAGTGACGGAGACCACGATGTTGAACGCAGAGCAATGCTGGGCCGCTGTGATCGCGCATGACGCGACGCAGGACGGCCGTTTCTTCTATTCGGTCAAGACGACCGGGGTCTATTGCCGGCCGGGCTGCGCCTCCCGGCAACCTCGCCGCGAGAACGTCGCGTTCCACGAGACCGCCGCCGCGGCCGAAGCCGCCGGGTTCCGGCCGTGCAAGCGCTGCCGCCCGAATGAGGGCTCCTCGGCCGACCGGCACGTCGCCGCGATCGGCCGTGCCTGCGCCCTGATCCGCAGCAGCGACGAAATCCCGAGCCTCGCCGAGCTGGCTGATGCCGCCGGGATCAGCCGGTTCCATTTTCACCGCGTCTTCAAGCAGATCACCGGCACGACGCCGCGCCAATGGGGCAAGGCGCACCAGCTCGGCCGGTTCGGCGATCGGCTCGATGCCGGCGAGGGCATCGCGCAGGCCGCCTATGGTGCCGGCTTCGGCGCCAGCTCGCGGGCCTACGAGGCCGCCCCGAACGGTCTCGGCATGACCCCCGCGGCACGGCAGCGTGGCGGCAAAGGCGAGAAGATCCGCTTTACGATCGTCTCGACCTGGCTCGGCTGGGCGATGGTCGCCGCCACCGAGCGGGGCATCTGCATGACCGCGCTCGGCGATAACCGCGCCGGCCTCGAAGCCGAGCTGCGGCGGCGTTTCCCGGCGGCGGAGTTGCTGCCCGCCGACGCCGCGCTCTCGGGTTGGGCCGAGCGGGTCGTGCGCTTCATCACCCGGCCGGGCGACACGCTCGACCTGCCGCTCGACATCCGCGGCACGGCCTTCCAGGCGCGGGTGTGGCATGCCCTGCAGAAGATCCCGCCGGGCCGCACGGCGACCTATACCGACATCGCCGCCGCGCTCGGCCAGCCCAGGGCGGTGCGCGCCGTGGCGCAGGCCTGCGCCAGCAACAAGCTGGCGGTCGTGGTACCGTGCCATCGCGTGGTGCGGCGTGACGGCGATCTCGCCGGTTATCGCTGGGGGGTCGAACGCAAGCGCGCGCTGCTCGACCGCGAGCGCGGCGCGGTGATGGCCGATGCGGCTGCCGAGTGAGCGTACCTGGCCGGATCTGCTGACGGGGCTCGACGAGCGCGGTTATGCCGTGCTCCCGGGCCTCCTCAGCGAGCGGGAGTGCCGCAGCGTCGCGGCGCTCTACCCCGACGAGACGGCCTTCCGCTCGCGGGTGATCATGGCGCGCCACAATTTCGGCCGCGGCGAATACAAATCTCTGCGCTACCCGCTGCCATCGCTCGTCGCGGATTTGCGCCAGGCGCTCTATCCGCCGCTCGTGCCATTCGCCAACCGCTGGTACGAGCGGCTGCGGCTCGAGCCGCGCTTTCCGGCCAAGCTCGATGCCTATCTCGCGCGCTGCCACGCCGCCGGGCAGCAGCGCCCGACGCCGTTGATCCTTAAATACGAGGCCGGCGACTACAACTGCCTGCACCAGGACCTTTATGGCGGGCTGGTCTTCCCGATCCAGGCGACGGTGCTGCTAAGCAAGCCCGGCGAGGATTTCACCGGCGGCGAGTTCCTGCTGGTCGAGCAGCGCCCGCGCATGCAGTCAAAGGGCGAAATCGTGCCGCTCGGCCAGGGCGACGCGGTGCTGTTCGCGGTCAATTCCCGCCCGGTCGCCGGCACGCGCGGCGATTACCGCGTCACGATGCGGCACGGCGTCAGCCGCCTGCTTTCCGGCCAGCGCTTCACGCTCGGCATCATCTTCCACGACGCCGCGTGATGTCGTTGCTCCGATCGGAATGAGCCGATATAGAGGCGGTTGAGGAGGATAGCCAATGCAGTCGCCGATTATCCACAGCGACCCGGAAATCCTGGGAGGGACCCCCGTTTTTGTCGGCACTCGGGTCCCGCTACGGAACCTTATAGATTATCTTGAGGGAGGCTATAGCCTCGACGAGTTCCTTGACGACTTCCCGTCCGTCAGGCGCGAGCAGGCCATAGCGGCATTGGAAGCCGCACATGAGGCATTGGCCGCTGATGCGCATCCTGTTGGATGAACAGTTGCCCCGCCGATTGGCTCGGCAGCTCGCAAATCACCAGGTCCGCACGGTACAGCAGCAGGGCTGGGCAGGGCTGCGTAATGGTGAGCTGCTGCGCCGCGCTGGAGCAACGGGCTTCGAAATTTTCCTGACTGGTGACCGAAACTTCCAATTCCAGCAAAACCTTGCGGGATCGCCCCTTTGTGCGATCGTTCTGATCGCCCGGAGCATCAAGATCGAAGACCTGCTTCCGCTCGTTCCATTATTGCGGGAAGCGATCCGGGATATCCGACCGGGCGAAGTACTGCAGGTCGGCGTTCCGTAATCTGCTACTCCGCGGCGACGGCGCGATCGGCCGCGGCGAAATAGCGGCGGCCGCTGGCGCGCTGGTTCTCGTAGATCGAGCCCTGGTGCTCGGCCGGCGGCAACGGCAGGCGCACCGGCACCGGCGCGAGCCGCGGTTCGAGGGTCGGCTCGCCGGCCAGCAGCAATTCGTCGAATTTCTCGATGCCGCCCGAGAATCCCAGCAATGGCCAGGCATCGGCGGCGCGGTATTGGAACAACAGAAAGCGCCGCTCGCGGCCCGAGAAATTGGTCGCCGAGCCGTGCACCGCCCGGACATGGTGCACTGTCACCGACCCGGCCTTGCCGAGGCACGGCGCCGCCCGCGAGAGGTCGATGTCACAGCGTGCGGGATCGATCGCGCCGCAAAACCGTCCGTTCGGACCGTGATGGTCCCAGATAGGTCCCTTGTGGCTGCCCGGCACGACCAGCATCGGCCCGTTCTCGCTGTCGACATCGTCGAGCATGATGCCGACCGCCGCGAGATCGTCATTGGTGTGCGGGTAAAAGGCCCAATCCTGGTGCCATTCGACCGGCGCGCCATGCCCGGCCGATTTCATGTTGAGCTTGCCGGTGTCGAACCGCACGCTGCCCCACAGATCCTTCAGGATCGCGACCACCTTGGCGTTGCGGCTGGCACGGAGATAGGCCGGATGATGCAGGTGCGGTGCCTTCAGCCGGCGCACCCGCGGCTCCCCCGCCGAATGCGAGTCTTCGAGGTCGTAGATTTCGTCATTGGCGGCGACCGAGGCGGCGTTGCGCACGAACTCGTCAGTGACCCGGCGCAATTCGTCGATCTCGGCCGGCGAGAACACCTCCGGCACGACGATAAAGCCGTCGCGGTCATAGGCGGCGCGTTGCGCATCGTTGAGCATCGGCGGTTCTCCTTATTTCTTCGGCGCCAGACCGGCCCGGCGAGCGAGCACAGCGTGCACGGCGGCGACATCCTCTTCGGCGTAGCCCTGCGCTTCGGCTTCGTCATAGAGCGGCGCGGCGGCGGTGAGCATCGGCGTATCGACGCCGAGCGCGCGGGCAAATTCGGCGATAATCGCGCTGTCCTTTTGCAGGACATGCATCGTCGCGGTCGGCGGCGTGTAGACGCCCTTCGCCATCATCGGCCCGCGCAATTCGAAGATGCGCGAGGTGCCGGCGCCGCTGCCGATGACGTCCAGAATGCGCTCCGGGTCGAGCCCGGCCTTTATCCCGAGCACGATGGCCTCCGCGGCGGCGACGTTGTGCACGGCGACCAGCAGATTGGCGACGAATTTCATCCGGCTGCCATTGCCGAACGCGCCGAGATAATGGCTGACGCGGGCAAAGCCGTCGAACACCGGGCGCGCGCGGCCAAACGCCGCCTCGTCGCCGCTGCCGTAGAGCGCCAGATCGCGAGTCACCGCCTGCGCGCCGGTGCCGGACAGCGGGCAGTCGAGCAGGGTCATGCCGGCGGCCTGCAGCCGATCATGCGTCGTCTGTTTCACCCCGATCGGCATCGTGCTGAGCTCGGCGATGACGAGCCCCGGTTGCGGCGACGCGACGAGGTTCGCGACGGTCGCTTCGAGCGCCTCGACCGTCGGCAGGCTGGTCAATAGCAAGTCGGCGCCGCGTGCCGCCTCGGCCGCCGAACCGCAACCGATAACCCCATCCGCCGCAAGCCCCGCCACCTTCCCCGGGTCGGTGTCGTAACCGCTGACAGTGTGGCCGGCGGCGATCAGATTGCGGGCGATCGCCCCACCCATAATGCCGAGCCCGACAATGCCGATGCGCGCTCCGGTCATCATGCGTCAGCTCTGCAGGATCGGCTCGCCGCGCATGTATTTGCCGCGGCAGAACAACAGTGTCGGCTTGTCGGTGTAGGCGAAGCGCTCGACATGGCCGATGAAGATGATGTGGTCGCCGCCGTAATGGCGAAATTCGTTGCGGCATTCGAAATGCGCCGCCGAGCCGACGATGACCGGGGCGCCCGATTCCGGGATGATGTGGTCGACATCGATGAACTTGTCGTCGCTCTGCGTGGCGAATTTGTTCGACAGCTCGATCTGGTCGAAGGCGAGGATGTTGACGACGAAATGCGAGCCTTCCTGAAATGCCGGCAGGCTCTGCGCGTAGAGCGAGCTGCTCCACAGCACCAAGGGCGGGTCCAGCGATACCGAGCTGAACGAGTTGGCCGTCATCCCATGCAATTTGCCCTCGCGGTCGCGCGTCGTGATGATCGTGACCCCGGTCGCGAAGGAACCGAGTGCGTTGCGCAACTCGCGGGTGTTGAAGCCCTCGGCCGAGGTGCTGTGCACCACCGCCTGGTGGCTGCCCGGAAATTCCTGTGACACTGTTCTTCCTCGAGCCTTCGTTTGACTCATCTGCGTCTAGAGCGTTGCGTCGGGCGACAGGCCGAGCGCCACGCGGCCGTACATCGCACCGTTGATGTCCCAGTTCAGCACGTAATGCGCGTTCGCGGCATGCACGTCGCGAAACGCGCGTTGCAGCGGGTTGCGTGCATAAATCGCGCCGCCGCCGGTCGCCTGGAACAGGACGTCGACCGCCTTTGTGCACAAGGTCGCGGCATAGGCGCCGTCGCGGCGGTAGCGGGCGCGGTGGTCGAGGCTCGGGATTTGGCCCTCGCCGACGATCCGGGTCGCCTCGTCGCAATCGCCGAGCAGGACGGCCCGTGCTGAATCGGCGATCGCCGCCGCCTCGGCCAGGTGCACCTGGACGGTGACGAAATCGGCGAGGTTGCGGCCGGTGTAGTAGCTGGTGCGGGTGCGCATCGTTTCGACGAAATATTCGATCGCGCCCTGCGCGATGCCGAGCGACACACCGGCGATGCAGAACGCGAACAGGCTGATCGCCGGCAATTGATACAGCACCGAAGGATTGACCGCGCTGCCCGGGTTGGGGCCGCCGGTGATCTCCTTGACCGCGACCGTGCGGTATTCCGGCACGAACACATCCTCGACCGCGACATCCTTGCTGCCCGTGCCGGCGAGGCCGATGACATGCCAGGTATCGATGATCGTGAAGTCGCTCGCCGGCAGCACGAAGATGCGCGGCTCGGCGGTGCCGCTCTCCTCGTCATGGACGATCGCGCCGATCAGGCTCCAGGTCGCGGCGTCGACCCCGCTCGAAAACGGCCAGCGGCCCGTGAGGCGGTAGCCGCCCGGCGCGGGGCGGGCGCGGCCGCGCGGAAAGATCAGCGCCGAGCCGATCAGATTGTCGGGCGACTCGCCCCAGATTTCGTCCTGCGCCTGCTTCGGCCACATGCCCAGCAGCCAGTGATGCGCCGCCAGATTGGCCAGCACCCAGCCGGTCGAGCCGTCGCCGCGGCTGATCGCCGCGACGAGCTCGACGATCGCGCGGAACGGCAATTCGCTGCCGCCGACCCGCTTCGGCTGGAGGATGCGGAACAGCCCGGTGCGGTGCAGATCCTCGATCGTCTCGTCCGGCATGCGGCGCAATTCTTCGGCCTTGGCGGCGCGCTCGCGCAATACCGGCACCAGCGCCTCGGCGCGCTGCAGCAGCTCCGGAAAATCCGGCGGCCCACCGGTCCTGCCCAGCTCTGGGCGACCCTGTTTCGCCTCGGCCATCCGACACCTCATTCCTTCGCCGCGCCCGGCATC
>Ga0066709_100001997_pt1 | contig 14335 bp, 12 predicted proteins | sample GraSoiAngelo_158_FD_79665 | JGI IMG/M metagenome (GOLD analysis project Ga0066709, IMG submission 79665) | Grasslands soil microbial communities from the Angelo Coastal Reserve, California, USA - 14_1009_16_30cm | ecosystem: Environmental > Terrestrial > Soil > Grasslands | place: USA...
CGGCCGGGAAACGGCGCCCCGTCGTCGATATGTATTCTACTCATGCGCGATTTGCGGTAATGAGAGTTGAGGCTGGCCGGATTGACGTTTGCGAGTGCAGACGCACGTTCTCTGGATCGCCTGTTGGGAGAGAGGGGTTGCGATGTTCCTGCCATTGTCTTGGCGCAAATGGCTGCGCCTGCCGAGCCGCATCGCGCTGATGCTCGGGGTGGGTGCGCTGTCCGCCGCCAGCGCAGAGGCGGCTGTCGCAGAGGCTCACCTTGACAAGGGGCTGATGCGTGTGCCGCAACAGAGCGCCAAGAACTTCGGTGAGTTGCGTATCTGGACCGAAGGCGGGCGGATCTACCTTTCGGAAGGCGACAGGGACGCGCAGCAACTTCGTCTGGCGGATACGCCGGAGGCGCACCTCCTGCAGCAACTCCTGGACCGCGATGGCGCGGCCGCAGCATCGCCAAAAATCCTGCATAACCGGATTATTCTGGTCGGCGGCGGCGGTGATGGCTTTCATTGGGCGCCTGCCGGCAAAGCCGATAACCCGGAGAACGCGAAGGCCCCGGCGAAGAGGACCGCTTCCTCGAAGCGAGCGGAGCCCGGCAGCGTCAACCGGTTCGGGTCGGCTACGGCGCCTAATAGCGCGAAGGCTTCCGAGGCCGAAAACAGAAAATAAATTGTCGCGCATGGCCATCTGAGGGTCGGTTGACTGCCTGCGCACTTTCCATGCTGATGCGGGCTGTCGAGGAGCCGTTGCCGAAGCGCTTTTGGCAAGGGACACATCGGACAGCCGATCCGGGAGAGACCCTGGCGCGGGTTCGGCCTCACGCCGCGCGGATGGGCATTACTCGACTTGGCAACATTACGGGGCTCGACCGTATCGGCATCCCGGTTGCGGTCGCGGTGCGGCCGAATTCCCGCTCGGTGTCGGTCTCGCAAGGCAAGGGATTGGGGCTGCCGCAGGCAATGGCTTCGGCTTTGATGGAAGCCTGCGAAGGGTTCCATGCCGAGGAGGTTGGTCCAGTCCGGCGCGCGACCTACCGTGAGTTGGCTGGTGACCATGCCGTGGCCGATCCTGCGGAGATGTGCGCCGGCGCCAGGCCGTTCGATGAGCGCGCGCCGATATCCTGGGTCAAAGGCTACGACCTGCTTGAGCAGGAGCCGTGCTGGGTACCAGCCGAGATCGTGCACACCGACTACACCGTGCAGCGGCCGGACGGCTATTTCTTGGCTGGCTCCAATGGGCTCGCCTCCGGCAATCACATTACCGAGGCTATCAACGCCGCCATCTACGAGCTTATCGAACGCGACGCCGTGGCGCTCTGGATTGCCCAGCCGATCCTGCGTCGCGCCTGCTGCATCCTCGACCTTGCCTCGGTTGACGACCCGGATTGCCGCGCGTTATTGGCGCGGTACCAGGACGCCGGCATTGCCGTTCGGGTATGGAATGTGACGACCGATATCGGTGTCGCCGCGTTTCTATGCGAGATCCGCGACACGTCGCCGGGCGAGCCGCGACGACTGCGTCGCTATCATGGCTCCGGCTGCCATGCCGACCGCGCCATCGCGCTCAGCCGCGCCCTGACCGAGGCCGCGCAAACCCGCCTGACTTATATCGCCGGCATCCGTGATGACCTGTCGCCTGCCGAATACGAAGAGGCCCCGGATGCCGAAATCGGCGACGCGCTGCTGGATGCGCTTGCACGGAACAATACGCCGGTGTGCTTTGGCGAAATCCCGAGCTTTACGGCCGACGATCTGGCAGAAGATCTCCATTGGGCATTGGACCGCCTGCGTGCGGTCGGGATTGCGCGGGCGATCGCTGTCGACCTGGCCAAGCCGGAGTTCGCGATGCCTGTCGTGCGGCTTGTCATCCCCGGGCTCGAATGGGACCCGCACCACCCGAATTACCGCCCCGGTCAGCGTGCCCGGGCAATGATCGGGCGATGAAAGCGACCATCTTCGCCGGGCCGTCGTTGCCGCCGCGGGTGCGGCCGACGGATGCGCGCTTCGATTGGCGTCCGCCGGTCCGGCAGGGCGACGTCTATCGCGCCGCACTTACCGGCCCGGCCGTGATCGGCGTCATCGACGGCTATTTCGAGGTGGTGCCGACGGTGTGGCATAAGGAGATCCTGTGGGCGATGGCGCAGGGCATCCATGTATTCGGCGCCGCCAGCATCGGCGCCCTGCGCGCCGCGGAGCTCGATACGTTCGGAATGCGCGGGGTCGGTCAAGTGTACGAGGGCTACCGCGACGGGGTGCTCGAGGACGACGATGAAGTCGGCGTGCTGCACGGCCCCGAGGAACTCGGTTATCCGACGCTGGCCGAGTCGATGGTCAACATCCGAGCCACCCTCGCCGAGGCGGTGCGCCGGGAGATTGTCGCGCCTCGATTGGCCGAGCGCCTCATCGCCATCGCGAAAGCGCTCTTTTATAAGGAGCGTGGCTACGAGGCGATGCTGCGGACCGCCGCTGAAGCCGGTCTGCCTGCTGCTCCGCTACACGATATTGCCGCTTGGCTGCCGCAGAACCGGGTCGACCGGAAACGCCTCGATGCCGCGGCGATGCTCGACGCGATCCGCGCTCACCTGACAGCCGGCGCGCCGCCGCTGCGCGTCAGCTACGAACTGGCCGAAACCGTCGCCTGGCAGACCGCCCGCCGCCTCGGCTGACGCCCGCTTGCCGCTCAGAAGCAACCCAGTTTCCCGAACAGCACCGGTCTCCTGCCAAGCGATCCAGGGATGTCGTGGTTAATGGGCCCGGCTCCGGTCATAATCTGAACCTGCAGTTTCGCCAGCGGCGATGCGGCTTTCCGGAGCACAGACAATTTGAACGTCTCGACGAAATCTTCCTCGGGCGAGAACGCGGCAAACAGGTTTGCCCATCTGCCGTACGGCATGGGCGTTCCACGATCCCAGTAGAAAACATTCACCAGATCACCGATCTGGCTCGGTGGTGCGGTTTGAATATCGCTAATTTGTACGTCGTCGGACTTGTGTCGCGATCGGGGGAGGCCCCATGGCAGCCAGCGACTGGGTGGCGGATCCTCAATTAGCGTTCTCGCGTCCCACGATTCTTTGTAGAATGTCCCGCCGCAAAACAGATTGAAGTTCGGCGGGTTGCGATGCGCGGGGTCGCCCGGGTCCGGCACAAAGACGTCGTACCACAGAACATGACCGAACTCATGTGCCAGTGCCGCGAGAACTGTCGTAAGGGTTGAGTCCGCCGGGGCGCCGAGATCGGACAGATATCGAACGATGGTCAGGCCCTTCAGTAGTCCCTGTACGATGTCGGTTTCAAAATCACGGTAGCTTTTCGGGGTCCTGTGGGGTGCAGAACCTTGGCTCCAGAGCGCGCTGGGGATGCCGACGTACCGATGGCGATTGTTGGCGTTTCGGTATCCCCACGACCTGCCGTCCGACGTGACGAAGACCCCATTGAGGCTGCACAACTGGCCGCGAAAGGAGGGAGGTGCCATAAGTAATGCAGCCTGCAGACCATCGTGTATATCGGAATCGACGGCGCTGCCCACCGGTGGATCGCGGTTGGTCGTCGAGGGGTCGAATGCGGGCAGCGTCCGAACCGAGTCCGCCAACGTGATGGCATTACAAGACGCGGCCGGTATCGGCCACGTGCTCGCGGCCGCTATTGCTTGAGGCTGGACAGGCGGAGGAGGCGGCGCGCAAGCGGAGCACATCGCCAGGATCAGGCCGGCGCAGAGAAGGAAGGTGCTGCGGATCATCAGGATTCTCCTCCGGCAAAATCTTTGCAAACGAGAGTTTCGCCAGCGAGTGAGCAACAAAACCGTTGCGATCAATTATGCGAGCGCTCTTCTACTCGTTCCAGTGATTTTTAGCCGTATGGAACGAATGGCGGCGTGGAGGGTAACCGACGCCTGTGCACGCCTATTTCGCGATCGGGGCCGGCGTGGTCTCGCGCGGAGGAGCGCTGCTCGGGTTGCGGTCGAAGAAGCCGTAGGGCACCAGCGACAGGCTGTGCCACATCGTGGGCAGGACCGGCCAATCTTCGGGCCGCGGCAGGTGGTGGAAGCCGATCGTGGCCCACAGCACGATATCGATGTTTTCGATCGGCCGATGCCGCGCCGCGTAAGCCGGCAAACCGTCGCCGCCCTTGCTCTGGTTCGGGTATAGGCCGGCCGCGTACAGCTCTTTGGGATCGTAGGCGGTGACCCAGAGCGGCGCGGCGGAAAACGCGGCGCGGCTCTGCGCCAAATCCTCCGGCGGGAGCAGCGAGGTTGCCGAATGTCCCGAGCGCAGCTCATAGCCGGGCTTCTGCCCTAGCCGATTCGTGAGGTTGGGATTGATGATACGCCATATCTCGGCGTTGCCGTGTTCGCTGGCCGAGAGCGGACCCTCCGCCGTGACATTTTCCTCGACGGCCCGCCATAGGGCGCGCCCGCCGGCAGCCCCCTCCGCCGGCTGCGGCGCCAGTCTTTGCCGTACCAGCGCGTTGGCGGCCCCGTCGATATCGACATCGAGCCGGAACGACAGGAAATGGTCGTGGTTGACCGCCGCCAAATTCGGCGCGACCAGCGTGCCGGTCTGCGTGTCCTTCGCCGCCGAGGGGTCGGCCATGTGGCGCGCCGCGACGCCCTTGACCATGTCGATGCCGGTCGCGCCGGCCTCGACGCGAATGATCCCGGCGTCGCTCAGCACCCAATCGATGATGTAGTCGTAATTGCCGAGGCTCTCGATCGTGCGCAACACCAGCTCGACCGCCGGCTGGCCGGCAAAGCCCTTGCTGGCACCCCCGGCATGGCGCCACAACGGTGCGCCGGTGTCGCGCTCGAACAGGCAAATAACCGATTCGCCGATGCGCGCCTCGCCATGACTGTCCGCCAGCACCGCGTCGAGGAACGCCGCGCCGGCCGGGCAGTCGATCCCCGGCTTTAGCGGCGAGGCCATGAAGCCGAAATCGTTTTCGCCGACGTCGAGCCAGGCGCGGAACGCCCAGTTCGGGTCGAGGTCCATATAGGGCACGAAGATCTCGGCGAGCGAGCCGCGGTACAGCACCATCCGATCGCGCGCGCCGTCGCGGTACTGCACCAGTGACACGATCAGCCCGGCGCGGCGGTCGAGCCGGTAGTGGAGCGACCATTGGCGCCATCGGATCAGCCCGCCGTCATGCGTCACATGCGCATTGCTGAGGGCTTCCGTTTGCGGCCGCATCGGCTTCGCAGGCGCGCCTTCAAATGCATGCGCCTCCTGGCTGACCGGCACCGGGCCAGTGTCCACCAGCCGGATCACCCGCCGCTCATCGAGATCGACGAGCGCCAGGAGCCCTTCGATAGGCCGGCTCCAGACATTCGGCGTGCCGGCGGTATCGAAGCAGGCCACGCGGGCGAGACGGCGCCCCTCGTCACTCGGCTCATCGGCATAGCCGGCCGGCATGGGCGCGCAGAACAGCTTGTCCGGAGTGATGGAATCGTAGCCGCGCCGATGCATGGCCGCCCGCCACTCGGCGTCCGCGATCGTGATCTTTTGCGCCTCGCTCAACTCCTCGAGCCCGATCGCGGGCTGAACATTCGGGACGGTTTCCCAGCGTTCGAGCACGCCCGAAGCAAGATCGATCACGCCTTCGTAAACAGTCCGGTCGCGCCGCGCGATGACGAAGGCTTTGCGGCCGAAAGCCTGGTCGGGCCGCCAGGCGAGGACAGCGCTCTTGTCAGGTTCGTCGAGCGTGATCAGCGGGAAGCGGGTCGCCGCGTCGGCGTGTCCGGCTGCACGCAGCATGCGCATCGCGGTGTTGATTTCCTCGGGCGATAATGCGTCGAGCGGATGCGCCGAAGCAGCGGCAGCACCAACGGTCACCAGTGACAGAAACGCCGCGAGCAGCAGCGCACCCCGTAACGCAGTCCTCACGAGAGATCACCATTCGATCGTCGTGCCGACCGTGCTGGCGATCACCGCGCGGCACAGCTGGGCGCGATGCTCGAGTACGGAAAGACCGTCGGCAGCGGTGCTGGCGGTTGTCATCGCAATCTCCTCCCAGCCTATGCTCCCGATGCGCTTCTGAAACGTAACACGTTTAAAAGCGCAACTCGGGTTCCACCTGTGCTGTTCATTTAACGACCACCAGCGCCCAGCGATCCACAGCAGGCGCGCTCCTCCGAAGGGAGGAGTTGTCGGCCATCCCGTTCTCCTCTCGTGGAGGGTTCGATGGAGGAAGAAAGAGGCGAGGCACCGCGGTTCGAGCGCGGTATGGCGCCCGAGCAGCGCCCGCTCGGCAGCATGGCGCGGATGGTGATCGGCGCCATCGCCATCGCCGGGCTTTATTTCGCGCGGCCGGTGCTCGAACCGATCGCGCTGGCGGTCCTGTTGAGCCTGCTCCTGGCTCCGGCGGTGCGCTGGCTGTACCTGCTCGGGATTGGCCGGAACGCCGCCGTCCTCGCGACGGTGCTGTTCGCCTTTATCGTGATCCTCGGCTTCGCCGCGGCGATCGGCGAGCAGGTCATCGGCCTGGTCCGCAACCTGCCGCAATATGAGGAGAATCTCTCGGCGAAGATCCGGACGTTGAACGGCGTTCCGGGCGCCGGAATGCTGGGCCGGGCGACCCAGGTGTTTCACGATCTGGCGAGCCAGCTCGAGGGATCGACCGCCGCCCGCGTACCGGCGCCCGCCGCGGCGCCGGGCAATGCGGCGCCGGTACCGGTCGAGATCCGCCAGAACGAGCCGGCGCTGGTGCAGCTGCTGCGCAACGTCATCGGGCCGATGCTGCTGCCGGTCGCCGAGGCCGGGCTGGTGCTCGTGTTCGTGATTATGTTTCTGTTGAAGCGCGAGGATCTGCGCGACCGCCTGTTGCGGCTCGCCGGCGCACGCGACCTGCATCGCACGACTGCGGCGATGAACGAGGCTGCCGAACGGGTCAGCAATTACCTGCTGGCGCAGCTGGCGGTCGGGCTTTGCTACGGTCTGCCGATCGGGATCGGCCTGGCGGTGATCGGCATCCCGAACGCGCCGCTCTGGGGATTGCTCGGCGTGGTGCTGCGCTTCGTCCCGTATCTCGGCGGGCCGCTGACAGCGGTGGTGCCCTGCGCTCTGGCGATCGCGGTCGATCCGGGCTGGGGCCTGTTCTTCTGGACGGTGCTGCTGTTCATCGCCGCCGAGACCGTCACAGCCAATTTCATCGAACCATGGATTTACGGCCGGACCACCGGGCTGTCGTCGGTGGCGGTGGTCGCGGCGGCGACGTTCTGGACTTGGCTGTGGGGCCCGGTGGGTCTGCTGCTGGCGACGCCCTTGACGGTGTGCCTCGTCGTGCTCGGACGGTACCTGCCGCCGCTGCGCTTCCTCGACATTCTGCTCGGCAATCAGCCGGTATTGTCGCCGCAGGAAAGCTTCTATCAGCGCCTGCTGGCCCGCGATCCGGAAGAGGCGACCGAGCAGGCCGAGGAATTTGCCAAGGAGAAATCGATCGAGGCTTTTTTCGACGAGGTCGCGATCCCGGCGCTGGTGCTGGCTCAGGCCGACAGCGATCGCGGCGTGCTCGCCGGCAACCATCGCGCCGTCATTGCCGAGGGTTTTGCCGCGATCCTCGACAACCTCGCCGAAGACGGCCTGGTAGAGCCTGAGGAATCCGAAAGGCAGGGGCCGCCGATCGCCTGCCTCGCCGCCCGCAACGAACTCGATCTGGCGGCGGCCTGGCTGTTGCAGCATCTGCTGCGGCTGCGCGGTCATCACGCCGTGGTCTTTTCACCCGATGCGCTGTCGACCTTCAATCTCGACCGCCTGCCGTTGCGCGGCGTCGCGATCGTCTGCCTGTCGCTGGTCAGTACGAATTCGACGGCGCGTGCCCGATACCTCGTGCGGCGCATCCGCCGGCGCGCCCGGCGCGCCCGGCTGATCATCGGGTTCTGGGGTCAAGACCAGGCTGATTTCCCGGCCGTCGAGGCGATTGTCGCCACCGCCGCCGATGGTGTCGTCACTTCGCTGGTCGCCGCCATCGCCGAGATCGAGGCGGCATTGGCAGAAATGTCTCCAGCCGCCGAAAGACTGACCCGGCAATCGGCGTGATTGAGCGTAACGCCTAGCGGCCCTTCAACGCCGGTTTGCGGCGCTCGCGCCAGGCCTGGTGCGCTTCCTTTTTGTCCTCGGTCAGTTCGAGCGCCATAAAGCGGTAGAGATCGGCATTGGCCGCCTCGCGCATCGACGAATCCATGCCGAACGCTACCGCCTCCTTGGCGAGGCGCGCGGCCAGCGGCGGCAGTGACGCGACGTGCTCGGCGACTGCCATCGCTTTCGCCATCAACTCATCGTGCGGCACCAGCCATTGCGCGAGGCCGATGCGGTAGGCTTCGTCGGCCTTCAGCGGGAAACCCATCGCGACCTTCATCGCCTGGCCGCGGCCCACCCAGCGGGCGAGCCGCACGGTGCCGCCCTGCGCCGGAAGGATGCCAAGCGCGACCTGCGGCAGCCGCCACTCGGCGCGTTCGGAGGCGACGATCAGATCGCAGCAATAGGTGACGATGCAGCCGATCCCGACGGCATAGCCGTTGACGGCCGCGACCAGCGGCTTGGCAAAATCCGACAACAAATTCATCGCCTGATGGCGGCGCCGCTTCGGCAGAGCCTCGATCGCGTCGGCGATCGAGTCGCTGGTGTGCGTCTTGGGGTTCTTCAAATCGGCGCCGGCGCTGAACGCGCCGCCGGCCTCGTCGCCGGTCAGCACGACGCAGCGGATATCATTGTCATCTTCGAGCTGCGGCAGGAGCTCCTTCAGCGCGGCGTTGTAATCCTCGCCCCAGGCGTTGCGCGCCTGCGGCCGCGACAGAGTCAACAGCGCGACCGCGCCGCATTTTTCGTAGAGCAAGGGCATGGGTTTCCTCCGGCTTAAATGACGCCGTCGTTTTCGAGCGCGGCGATCTCGGCGGCCGACAGGCCGAGCCAGCCGCCATAGATCTCGGCATTGTGCTGGCCGAGCTTGGGGCTCGGCGTGGTTTCGACCTTGTCGGCATCATGGAACCGTAACGGCGAGGTCGGCACGACGAGCGGCCCGATCTCGTCATGATCGATCTCGACGAGAAAGCCGCGCTCGTGCATGTGGCGGTCGTGCATGACCTCCCCGACATCGCGCACCGGCGCCAATGGGATGCGGCGCTGCTTGGCGATCGCGAATACCTCATATTTGCCGAGTGTCGAGGTCCAGCCGGCGATCAGCGCGTCGGTTTCCGCGCGGTGCGCCACCCGCGCGGCGGCGTCGCGGAAGCGCGGGTCATCGCGCAGATCCTCGCGACCCATCGCGCTCAGCAGATTGTGCCAGTGCTCTTCGACCGCGAGGTTCATCGCGATGTAGCCGTCCTTGGTCCGGTAGACGTTGATCGGCACCCGCCCGTGGCTGGCATTGCCGGTGCGCGGCGGCACCTCGCCGGTGCGCCAATAGGCTTCGAGCTGTGAGGCCAGCGTCGGATAGGCGGCTTCCTGCATCGCGACCTCGACGAGCCGTCCCTTGCCGGTCTGCTCGCGCTCGAACAGGGCCGTTACCGTCGCTGCGTAGAGATGGATGCCGGACAGGAAATCGACCACCGCCGGACCCGCCTTCAGCGGCGGCTGATCCGGCAGCCCCGTAACGCTGATCAGCCCGCCCATGGCCTGGACGGTCAGATCCATCGCCAGATTGTCGCGGTCGGGGCCGCTGAGGCCGTAGCCGGAACCGGACGCGTAGATCAGGCGCGGGTTGATCTCGTGCAATACGCTCCAGCCGACGCCGAGCCGGTCCATAACCCCGGGCGCGAAGTTCTCCAACAGCACATCGCCCTTCTCGGCCATGCGGAACAGCAGGGCGCGGCCGCGCTCGTGCTTCAGGTTCAGCGTGATCGCGCGCTTGTTCGAGTTGAGCATCGCGATCGGGAAGGTCGTGCTCTTGCCGGGCGGGGCGCGGCGGCGCAACGGTTCGCCCTGCGGCGGCTCGATCTTGATGACGTCGGCGCCCGCCTGGGCCATCAGCAGGGTTGCATAGGGGCCTTGATAGACCTGCCCGAAATCGAGCACCGTGACACCGGCGAGCGGCCGGTTGGCGCGCATCAGAATCGCCTCGACTCTGCCCCTCTCCCGCACCGCGGGAGAGGGAGGGACCCATCGCGCAGCGATGGGAGGGTGAGGGTGGTCGTATTTGTTAGACCCTCACCCGGCTCGCTTCGCTCGCCACCCTCTCCCGCAGTGCGGGAGAGGGTTTCACCGCGTCGCATTTGGTTACCGTCCCTTGAAGCGGCCGGGAGGCCGCTTCTCGGCGAAGGCGCGCGCCGCTTCCTGGAAATCCTCGGTCAGATAGAGTCTGAACGGCGCCGCCATGAATTGCGCTTCGCGGGTCAGGCGTTCCATGTACCAGCGCCGGGTGCGCACCGTCGTGCGTACCGAGAGCGGCGGGTTCTTCGCGACCTGCAACGCCAATTCGCGCGCCACTTCGAGGTGTTTGTCGGGCGGCGCTAGGCGATTGATGATGCCGGCCTCGAACGCTTCCTCGGCGGTGAAGAAGCGCCCGGTCAGCGCGATCTCGTCGCCGAACGCGCCGGCGGCGCGATACTGGAACAGCGCCCAATAGCGCGAGGCGCCGAGCCCGCGCGGCGTCTCTGTTAGCTGCATCCGGGTGCCCTCGGCGGCGACGATCAAATCGCTTTCCAACATCAGCCCGAGGCCGAGCCCCAGCACATAGCCGTGCACCGCGCAGATGACCGGCTTCCAGTTGACGGCGTGGGTCAACAGATCGGCGGAATTGGTGCCCCAGCCCTGTGGACCGCCGAGCTTTTCGAATTCTTCGCGGCTGCGTAGCTGGCGCTGGCGCACATCGGCGCCGCTGCAGAAAGCACGGCCGCTTCCGTTGAGGATGGCGATCTCGGCTTCAGGGTCGAGATCGAAGCGGCGGAACGCTTCGGCCAGCTGGCGCACCACCTCGTCGCTGACCGCGTTGAGCTTGTCAGGGCGGTTCAGCGTGATCGTGGCGATTTGGTCGGCACAGGCATATTCGACGAAGTTCTGTTCGTCCTTATCCACCACTCCCTCCCGCGAGCTGCCTCGATTGGGGCTCAAAGGCAGCTTGCGAGGGGAGGCGGGCGGCTGTCAACGCCGCCCCGCCGGACGCTCGCCGCGTCCGGCGATCAGCTTCGGCGTTCGGCTCAGATTACGTGAAACACATAGAGCAGAATGATCACCGGGATCGGGATCCCGATCAGCCACAGAAGAACACCGCGCATCGTCGTATCCGATCGGTTGTTGCGGGGGCATCAAACCTGTCGTAGAGGGCGAGAGCGGCAGCGCTAGCCCTTACCCACGATTTCCTTCGCCGCGTCCTTGGCGTGCCCGACGGCGCTGCGGACCTTGCCCTCGGCCCTTCCGTCTTGCCTTCGGCTTCGAGGTCGCGGTCACGGGTCATTTGCCCGGTCTTCTCTTTGATGGTGCCGGTCGCCTTTTCAGGCCGCCTTCCATCCGCTGCTTATCCATTTTCTTGCTCCAAACATTCCTCTGCCTGGAAACAGAACAAAAAGCGACATCGCGCGGTTCCACAACAAAGCTTCGCACTCCGTCAGCAAATAACCAAAGTGGCGAAACGGAACATCCGCGCAATCCTCTACGTTAATTTAGTGCAGCACTAGTGGCCGTGTTTTGTGAGGAGAATGGTTATGCCTGTGTTGCTGGTACCCGCTTTGTTTATCGGGGGGACGGCAGTGATCCTGGGCGGTGGCTATTTCCTGCTCCACGGCCTGCATGTGATCGCGTGGTAATGTGAGAAAGACGGAGACCGGACATGGCGACCACACGGCAAAAGAAGAAAGTCGAAAAGGTCATGCATGAGCACAAGCAGGGCACCTTGAAGAGCGGCTCGGGAAAGAAGGTCAAGAGCCGCAAACAGGCGATCGCGATCGCCATGTCCGAGTCCGGGCAATCGAAGACGCGAAAAAAGACCAGCCGTAAAAAGGCCGCATAGCCCGGCACTCGGATTCCAGCCGGCGCCTCGCTGCTAGCCCGCCGGCACCGCGGCGAGCCAGTCGCGGTCGCGCGCCGACGGCCGGCGTGCCAGCCTTGCCGAGAGGCGCTCGGCCGCCTTGTCGTGCCTCCCGGCGCGCAGGCAGGCGGCAATATAGGTATCTTCAAACACTTCACGTTGCGCGTGACTGCCGCCGAGCCGCGCCAGTTCGGGCAACGCTGCGCCGAGTTGGTCGGCGGCTGCATCATAATCGCCTTGTGCGAAAGCGGCGGCGCCGGCGCACAACGCCGGGATGACGTCGCCCTGCGGCAGGCGTCCGGCCTGATCCAGCTCACCCAATTGCGCGATCCGCGCCGCGAGCGCGGCATCCTCGCCCGAGACCGCCTCGGCGAGGGCGGCATGGACATCGGCAAAATGGATGCCGGCGCGCGGGAAATAGCGCTTGGCGTGCGCAATGACTTCGTCCCACGGCTCGTCGAGCGGCGGCGTCTCGCCGTAGATCCGCCAGCGCCACAGGAACGACGCCGCATCGGCCAGATTGAACAGAGGCGGCGCGTGCGACACGGCGGGCCGGATTGCATCCGCGTACAGCGCGCGAGCTCGCTCCGGCTGGCCGCGCGCCAATTCGAACAGCGCGAGGTGCCATGACAGATGGCAATGCAGCTGGCTCTCGCGGTCGTAACCGGGCAGCCAGCCAGCAATGAAGGCGGCGCCGGCATCGGCATCGCCGGCCTCGAAATAGCCATGCGCGCGGGCATGCGCGGCAAAGGCATTGTTGGGGTTCAGCGTCAGCGCCCGCTCGACTTCCTGAGCCCCGGCAGCGACATTGCCGGTTTCGATGCGGGCCCAGCCGAGATAGGTCAGAAACCACCAATCCTCGCCCCAGTGCGGTGCGAGCCGTTCCAGCAGCGCCAGCTGTGCCTCGTGATGGTCGGGCCGGCCGCTGAACCCCAACAGCCCGAACACACCGAGCGCCAATGACAAAGCCAGCGCATCGCGCGGGTATTCCGCAGTATGCGCTTCGAGGCGCGCCATCGCCCGCGATCCGGCGCCGTCGATCGTGAGGGCGATCACCTCGATCGTGCCCTGCTCGCGCGGGCTGAGCCGGTCACGCAGACTCCGCGCCCTCGCCGCGGCTTCCTTGGCTTCCGGGACGCGGGCCTGCACCTGGCACAGCCGTGCCCGCGCGATATGGGCCAGCGCAAATTCCGGATCAGCCGCGAGCGCCGCATCGAGCAGTGCCTCGGCGCCGGTATTGGCCGACAGCAGCAAATCGACGGCCTGGTTATAGTTCTCCGCGGCTTGCGGCGATTGCGTCGTCAGCGAAAGTTCGAACCGGTCCGTTATCGGCATGGTGTCACCTCAGGAAGTAACCACAGAGGCACAGAGGACACCGAGAAGCAGCGAAGAGCTGTCATTGCGAGCGCAGCGAAGCAATCCCCTCGCCGCCTTGCTTACACCCGTGGGGATTGCTTCGTCGCTGCGCTCCTCGCAATGACAAGATCGAAATTCTGTGTCCTGTGTCTCTGTGGTGAAACCGGTCACTTCACCTCGACCAGTTCGATCGCCTCGCGGCTCGGGCCTTCGATCATGAATGCGCGGGTGTCGCCCAGCCGGTAGGGCTGTTCGAGAAAGGTCACGCCTTCGTCGCGCAACTTGCCGACCCAGGCGTCGAGATCGCCGACGCTGAGCCCGATATGGTCCTGCATCTGGCCGCGGCTGCTGGCGAGCGGCTTGTCGCCCTGGTTCATGTACCAGGTCAGTACGACATCGCCGAACTCGACGCCGGCGCGCGGGGTGCGGAACATGCCTTCGCGGTTGAGCGCCGGCCAGGTACGGTCGGCGCCGCGCTCGACCCGGCAATTATCTTCGCTCAGTTCGGTGTCGGGAAAGCCCTGGCGGACCGGCGCGTTCAGGTGCTTTTTGTACCATAAGAGCGCGCAGAAGGGCTGCTCGTGCCACATATGCACATGGTTGAAGCGCTCCTGCGGGTAGTCGCCGGCGATCTCGAACAGCGCGTCCTCCGGGCCGCCGGACATGTAGGCGAAGCCGCCCTTGCGGGTCGGCTGAATGCCCTTTTTCTTCGCCTCGGCGATCTGCGCCTTGGTCAATCCCAGGGTGTTGCCGGCGCTCGGCCAGGTATCGCTGCTGATCAGCACCGAGCCGCCCTCTTCGCTCGTATAGAGCGGCCGCATCTTCACGTCGGGGCGACTGCTGAAGGTCCGTACGGTGGCCTGCGAATCGGTGACGTGCCAGCCGAAATGCCAGATCGCGCTTTGCGGCTCTCCGGTGGGCGGCCGGCCGGTCTTGTCGAACAGCACCATCACATCGTTCGGCGAGAACAGCGCCGGATGCCCACCCCAGCGCCCCTTGCGGGTGCTCGGAAATTGCCGCGTGTAGAAATCGA
>Ga0066709_100002001_pt1 | contig 14326 bp, 13 predicted proteins | sample GraSoiAngelo_158_FD_79665 | JGI IMG/M metagenome (GOLD analysis project Ga0066709, IMG submission 79665) | Grasslands soil microbial communities from the Angelo Coastal Reserve, California, USA - 14_1009_16_30cm | ecosystem: Environmental > Terrestrial > Soil > Grasslands | place: USA...
ACGCGCTGCTGCTCGGTCACGGCTGGATCGGAGTCTGGCCGAGCGAGCATGCCGCTCCGACACCCGCGCGGGGGACGTGCGGTGTTAGAGTCCCGACACCACAACACAAGGAGGGCGCCGAAAGTGACAGCCAGCATCACGAAGCGCCCCGTCGGCACGCAGCTCTAGCAGCTCGCGTCTTTCGGCGGGTCGCTCCTCTCCGCCGACTCATCAATCTGCATGAGGAGTTCACATGTCCGGACGCTGGCTATCTACACGGCTGTATTTGTTGCGCGAAGCGCTGAACTCTTTCGGCGCGGGCCTCGCCATCAACGTTCTGGCGATCTACTACGTGCGACAGGCGCATCTCGACGCGCTGCAGCTCGTGATCGTCGGGACCGTGTTGGAGTCGTCGTACTTCCTGTTCGAGATCCCCACCGGCGTCGTCGCCGACACCATCGGGCGCAAGGTCTCGGTCGTCGCCGGCGCGTTCGTCATCGGCGTGTCGTGGGTCGGGCAGGCCTCGCTCCCGATCTTCGGCGTGATCCTGCTGTTCGAAGCGCTGCGTGGCCTTGGCGAGGCGTTCGCCAGTGGCGCGCCGGAAGCCTGGCTCGCGAGCGAGGTCGGCGACGACCAAGCCGCACCGGTGTTTCTCCGCGCCGGACAGATCGGCAATGCCTCGTTCCTGGCTGGGCTGGTCGCGAGCGTCCCGCTCGCAGCGGTGGCGCTGACGTTGCCGGTGCTCCTCTGCGGCGCCATCGGCATCGCCACCGGGTTCCTGCTGGCGTTCGCCATGCGCGAGCGCCCGTTTCGGGACCCCGTTCAGCGCCGCTCGTGGTCCGCGCTCGCCGCGACCGCAAGAGACGGCGCGCGGGTCGTGCGCAGACGTCCGCTCCTACTCACGATCCTGGCGCTGGAGCTGTGCTTCGGCGCCGCGAGCGAGGGCTATGACCGACTCTGGGAAGCGCACCTGTTGAACGACATCGGATTCCCCGCCCTCTTCGGCGGCGATCCGGTGGCGTGGTTCGCGATCATCAACGCCGGCAGCATGCTGCTCGGCATCGCCGTCATGGAGCTCGTGCGACGACGCGGCAATACGAGCACGCATGGAGGCGCGACGCGTTTTCTTTTCGCCTCGGAGGCGCTGGTCATCGCCGGCCGCGTCGTGTTCGCATTCGCGCCGAACTTCGGGATTTCGCTCATCGGTAGATGGGGGCCGTCGCTCGCGGCCGGATTCGGGCCGGTCTACACCGCCTGGCTCACGCGCAACATCGATCCCGCCGTCCGCGCCACGGTCATCTCCGCCGCGAGCGTCTGTAACGCCGGCGGCCAGATCGTCGGCGGTCCCATCGTGGGTCTGGTCGGACGCAGTCGCGGCATCCCGGCCGCGATCGCGTCGACCGCTGTGCTCCTGCTGCCGACGCTATTCCTGTTCGGGCGCGCCGAACGTCAGCAGCCCGGAATTTCTGAACCTCGCGTTGCCGCTATCGAGGAGCCTGCGATCGTCTGAGCGAGCCGAGTTTAGGACGCCACGGCTTCGGCGCCGACGGACTCGTCGAACTGGCTGCGGTAGAGCTCGTAGTAGAAACCGCGCCGGCGCAACAGGTCCGCGTGTGTCCCCTGCTCGACGATCCGGCCTTCGTCCATGACGACGATGGTGTCGGCGTTGCGGATGGTCGAGAGACGGTGGGCGATGACGAAACCGGTGCGACCGTGGCGCAGACGCGCCATGGCCTGCTGGATGAGGACTTCGGTCCGGGTGTCCACGCTGCTGGTGGCCTCGTCCAAGATCAGCACGCTCGGATTCGCGAGGAATGCGCGAGCGATCGTGAGCAACTGCTTCTGCCCGGCGGAAATGTTCGAGGCATCCTCGTCGAGCACGGTGTCGTAACCGTCGGGCAACGTGCGGACGAACTGGTCGACGTGCGCCGCCGTCGCCGCGGCCACGATTTCGCCCATCGTCGCGCCTTCCTTGCCGTAAGCGATGTTGTCGCGGATCGTCCCGGCGAACAGCCAGGTGTCCTGCAAGACCATGCCAAAGGTGCGCCGGACGACGTCGCGTGGCAGCTCGCGCGTATCGACGCCGTCGAGGCGGATCGAGCCGCCGTCGATCTCGTAGAAGCGCATGAGCAGATTGACGATGGTCGTCTTGCCGGCGCCCGTCGGGCCAACGATCGCGACCGTCTCTCCCGGCGAAACATCGAGGCTGAAGTCCTCGATGAGCGGCTTCTCGGGCTGATAGCGGAAGGACACGCGGTCGAACGTGACCCGGCTCGCCGGCGCCGACAGCGCGCGACCGCCGACGCGGTCCGGAAGCTCCTCGGGCGCGGCCAGGAATTCGAAGACGCGCTCCGCGGACGCGAGTCCGGACTGCAGGAGGTTGGCCTGCGCCGCGATCTGGGTGATCGGCATGGTGAACTGGCGGGAGTACGCGATGAAGGCCTGGACGTCGCCGAGGGTCATCGTGCCGGAGGCGACGCGATACCCGCCGATGACGGCGACGCCGACATAGTTGAGGTTCGATAGGAACTGCATCGCCGGCTGGATGATCCCGGAGAGGAACTGCGCGCGGAAGCTCGCCTCGTACAGGCCCTGGTTCTGTTGCTCGAACTGCTCGATCGCGCTGCGACGTCGACCGAACACCTGCACTAGGGCGTGCCCGGTGTGCATCTGCTCGACGTGCGCGTTCAGCGCGCCCGTGCGAGCCCATTGCGCGACGAATTGCCGCTGCGAACGTCCCGCGATCAGCACCGTGACCACAAGGGAGAGCGGAATCACCAGGATCGAGATCAATGCGAGGAGCGGGCTGATCCAGAGCATCATGCCGAGCACGCCGATGACCGTGAGCACCGACGTGAGCAACTGACTCAGACCCTGCTGCAGCGTGGTGCCGATGTTGTCGACGTCGTTGGTCACGCGGCTCAACAGATCGCCGTGGGCGTGGCTGTCGAAATAGCGCAGCGGTAGCCGCGCCAGCTTGGTCTCGACGTCGCGACGCATCCCATACACCGTCCGCTGGGCGACCCCGGCCATGAGGTACGCCTGCAGCCAGCCGAGGACCGCGGCGAGCACGTACACCCCCACCGCGACGGCGAGGATCTGCGCCAACTCGGTGAAGTCGATGCCCACGCCGGGCACGATGTTGGTCCCCGAGAGCATGTCGGCGAGCTGTTGTTGACCACGCGCGCGCAGCCCCTCGACGGCCTGGGCTTTGGACATCCCGGCCGGCAGCATCTTGCCGATGACGCCGTCGAAGATGACGTTGGTGGCGTTGCCGATGATCTTCGGGCCGACGACGCTGAACGCGACGCTCGCCGATCCCAGCAACGCGACGACGGCGATGGTGGCCCGCTCCTGGCGGAGGCGCGCGAGGAGTTGGCGCAGCGTGCCGCGGAAGTCTTTGGAGCGCTCCGGTGGCATGCCCAGACCCATGAAGCCGCCGCCCGGACCGCCCGGCCTTCCGCCGCGACCGGCTGGGCGTCCCATCATCATGCCGCGGCCTCGCCGAGCTGCGATTCGACGATCTCGCGGTATTCGGAGCTGCGGGACATGAGCGCGTCGTGCGTGCCGCTGCCGACTATCCGGCCCTGGTCCAGGACGATGATGTGGTCCGCACGCAGGATCGTGCTCACGCGCTGCGAGACGATGACCACGGTCGCGTCGGCCGTCTCCGACCGCAGCGCGCTGCGCAATCGCGAGTCGGTCGCCGCGTCGAGCGCGGAGAAGCAGTCGTCGAACAGGTAGATCGCTGGACGTCGCACCAGTGCCCGCGCGATCGCCAGACGTTGACGCTGTCCGCCGGAGACGTTTGTGCCGCCCTGGTCGATCGGCGCGTCGAGCTGCCCAGGCATCGCGACGACGAAGTCGCTGGCCTGCGCGACCTCGAGTGCGCGCCACAGCTCGGCGTCGCTAGCGGCCTCGTTGCCGAAACGGAGGTTCTCCGCGACCGTGCCTTTGAATAGGTACGCGGTCTGCGGCACCAGCCCGAAGTGGCTCCACAGGCCGTCCAGCGATTGCTGGCGCACGTCAACCCCGTCCACGAGCACGGCGCCGGCGGTCACGTCGAACCCGCGAGTGATGAGGTTCAGCAGGGTGGATTTGCCCGAGCCGGTGCCGCCGATGATCCCGGTCGTCTGGCCGGGCCGCAGCGTGAACGAGAGGTCATGAAGCACCGGACGTTCGCTGCGTGGATAGGCGAACGTCACGTCGCGGAACTCCACCAGGCCCGTCGCCCGCACCGGCGCGATCGGTGCCGGCGGGTCGGCTATCGCCGGCACGGTGCGGAGGACCGCGTCGATGCGCTGCGCGCTGGCCTCGGCGCGCGGCACGAGGATGACCATGAACACCGCCGTAATGACCGCGAAGAGGATCTGCATGATGTACATCAGGAACGCGGTCAGGTTGCCGATGGGCATGTCGCCGCTGTCGACGAGGTGGCCACCGAACCACAGGATGGCGACCGTGCTCAGGTTCATGATCCCGAGCAGGCTCGGGAACGCGATCGCGAAGATGCGGTTCACCCGCAGGGCGGTATCGGTGAGGTCGGCGTTCGCGGTCTCGAACCGCTGCTGTTCCGAACGGGTGCGGATGAACGCGCGCACGACGCGGGCGCCGGTGATCTGTTCGCGCAGGATCTGGGTGATCGTGTCGATCTTGACCTGCATCTGACGGAACAGCGGCACGGCCCTGAGCAACAGGATGGCGATGACCGCGGCCATGAGTGGGACAACCACGACGATGAGCCACGACAGCGTCGCGTCCTCCCGCACCGCCATAATCACGCCGCCGACGGCCAGGATCGGAGCCGAGACGAGGATCGTCAGGGCGATCTGCAAGAAGAGCTGCACCTGTTGGACGTCGTTGGTGTTGCGGGTGATCAGCGACGCGGTCCCGAACTGTTGCATCTCCCGCGCCGAGAATGCCTGCACTCGTGTGAAGATGGCCGCGCGCAGGTCGCGGCCGACACCCATCGAGGCGCGCGAAGCGAAGTACACGCCGATCACGGCAAGCACGCCGAGCATCAGCGTGATGACGAGCATGACGCCGCCGGTCCGCCAGATGTAGTCGGTGTCGCCCTTGGCGACACCGTTGTTGATGATGTCGGCGTTGAGGTTCGGCAGGTACAAGTTGCCGATCGATTGCGCGAGCAGGAGCACCGTGACGAAGGCGACCTCACGGCGGTAGGGCGGCAGCGCGCGGCGAAGCAGTCGGATCAGCATCAGGCGTGCGCCTCGACGCGCTGCGGCGTCGGCGGATTGCGCAGGGCGCCGACGCGGAGGAATGCTCGCAACGAAGTCGCGACCGCTGCCCGCTCCTGGGGCGTCATCTGCGCGAGCGCGCGGCGCAGCCGCTCGGTCGAGCGCCGCTCCTGCTCGGCGAGCACGCGTTCGGCCTTCGCCGTGAGCCGTAGCAGCACCGTGCGCCGATCCGCCGCATCGCGGTCGCGCGCGACGTACCCAAGCCGCGCCAGCCGTTCGCTGAGCGCCGATGCGCTGGCGAGGCTCATGCCGACGGCGTCGCCGAGGTCGCTGACGCGCAGGGGCTGCCGTCTGCGGAGCACGAACAACGCGCGAAGCTGAGGGAACGTGAGATCGAGGGCGGCCCAACCCTCCGGCGACGAGGCCGTGGAGAGTCCGCGCAGCTGCCGGACCAGCTCCTGGATCTCGCTATCGGCGGTCACGCGAGATACTCTACGTCGCGTTGATAATATCTGTCAACGCGATCATTTCTTACGAAGGCCGGGATCAGCGCGGCGGCAGGATCTCGATGTCGTACCTCGCGGAGGCAGCGAGCAGCTTCGGCACGTCTGGATCGGTCGGCTCGGGCAACGTCCTGGCCTGGGCAGCCTCGCCCACTTCGGCCGCGAAACGCTCGAACTGCGCGGGCAATGTGAGCTGCAGCATTTTCAGCGGTCCGGCCTCGGATGCCTTGAAGCTGTGCGGGATATCGCGGGGAAGGAACGCAAAGGAGCCGGGAGTCGCGCTCCAGGTCCTGTCTCCGCAGGTGATGGTGGCTTCACCGTCGAGGACGTAGAAGGCCTCGTCTTCGGCGTGATGGACATGTGGCGGCGGCCCGAAACCGGCCGGTGCCAGCGATTCGATCAGCGTGAATGCGTTCCCGGTGTCGTCGCCGCCCGCCTTCACGGTCATCAGATTGTTCAGGAACCAGATGCCTTCGCCTTCGCCCTTTGCCAGCACATAGCCGTTCGCGCCGACCTTCATCGTTCTCACCCCCATCGATCTCGAGGCCGCACTGTAAGCGTGACCGGCGAAGCGAGCACCAGTCTTCGTCCGCCCCGGTGAACGTCGGGTCGTTTGTGGCTGCGGCGGTCGGATCCACGGGCGCCGCGTCGCTCCTCTACGCGGGTCATCACCTGGATCGTCGCGATCGCCGTCACGATCCGTTTGGGAGGCGCACGCTCGCGACGGGTTAGACCCGACCGAAGACTGGGATCGCCGCGCCGGTCACGCCGCTCGCCCGCGGCGAGGACAGGAACAGGATCACCGCGGCCAGCTCCCCCGGCGAGACCCATTTCTTCGGATCGGCCTTCGGCATGTTGGCCCGATTCACCGGGTGATCGATGGTGCTTGGGAGCACCGCGTTCACGGTGATGCCTTCGTCCTTGACCTCGTCGGCGAGTGATTCCATCAGCCGGACCACACCGGCCTTGGCGATGGCGTAACCGGCGGTGTTCTTCGCGCCATGCAGCGCGGGTCGCGCGGCGACGCAGACGATCCGACCATATGCGCGCGCCCGCATGTGCGGCAGCACCGCACGGATCGTGGTGTATGCCGTCACGACGTTCTGCTCGAACAGCGCGCGGATCGCCTCCACATTCGTGTCCGCGACCGGGCCGGCGGCGAAGCCACCTGCCAGCGCGGCCAGCGCGTCGATGCGTCCGAAGCGACGCACGACGGATTCGGCGAAGCGCGCCATCGACGTCTCGTCGCCGAGGTCGGCGGCTTCGAGCCACAGCCGCTCGCCGGCGCCGGCGAAGGCCTGGCGTATCTCCTCGACCCCAGACCCGTCCCGGTGCGGAGCGGCGACGTGTGCCCCGCCCTCAAGGAACGCTGCGACAACGGCGTGCCCCAAGTGTCCGGTCGCTCCGGTGATGACCACGACTTGGCCGCCGAGGTCGTTCACGCAACTGAGGTTTGCATGACGCGGTCGCGAACGCGAACGGCCGCATCGGCGCCCACGACCAGGCAGAAGAAGAGGAGCGGCGTGATCGCAGACCAGAATTCCCCACCCTGCTGGAACGCGAAGGCGTACAGCAGCCACGGCACCGCCGTGGTGATGACCGCGACTGCGCCGAGCCACGGCAGGCGCGCGCGCGATGCGGCGATGACCTCGAGGACGACCGCGACCGGCAGCAGCAGGTGCAGCTGGTCGTACGACCAGCCGCGTTGCGCGACGAAGAGCGAGACCGGCACCGTAGCCGCCAGCAGGAGAATCGGATCGGGCCGGCGGACCCGCCACCACACCAGCAGCGCGCCCGTCGCGGTGGCGACGAGCACGGTCGGCGGGATCGTCGCCACGGCGCGATCGAACGTCCAGGCGGTGGCGTTGCTCACGGCCGAGGACTGCAGGCTCGTGGCGATGGCCAGCCACTCCGCCGACCAGCCGGGGCGCAGCGCGAACGAGATCGCGACGAGCGGCATCACGATCACGAGCCAACCCTGGACGAGCCGCCGTCGATCCCGGGAGGCGATGAAGAAGGCCACGAACACCAACGCGAATGCCTGCGGCTTCACGATCAGCAGCCCCAGGAGCGCGCCGGTCAGTCGCTCGCGTCCGCTCCACGCCACGGTGGCGGCCGCGGTGAGCAGCGCGAACAGCAGCGCGGTTATGTTCCCGCCGATGAGCGCGAGCCAGGTCGGCTGGAACGACACTGCGAGTCCGGCCAGAAGCGCCGCATCGCGCCGTCGCTCGGTGACGAGGACGTGACGCGCGAGCAGCGTCAGCGCGAGCGCGATAGCCGCCGCCTGCAGGACGAACCACAGTGGCGCCGCGAGCTCGAACGGCAGCGCCGCCAGGGGCGACAGCAGCACGAAGGTCCAGAGCGGATAAGCGGTGGTGAAACCGGCCGGCAGGTTCGGTTGATGAAGCGCTTGGCTGCCGTACCGGGCGTGGAACGCCGTGGACCACCCGAGGTCATAGGGCGAGGCGCCCTCGAAGAGCGCATGCGGTCCGGCCCAGAACTGGAAGAAGTCGTTGTTGCGGTAATCGGACGCCGGCCAACCGATCGCGGCGAGCGCGACGATCGCGCCGATGATCGCGATCGCGACGAGGGTGGAACGGACGATCGCGTTCATGCGTCCGTACTATGAACCGCGATGACGTTGCTGGATCGCATCGACTCGCCCGCGGATCTGAAAGCACTCTCCGCTGAGGAGCTGAAACAGCTGGCCGCGGAGCTACGAACGTACCTGGTGGACACCATCAGCACGACGGGTGGGCATATCTCGTCGAGCCTCGGCGTCGTCGAGCTGACGCTGGCCCTGCACCGCGTGTTCGATTCGCCTCGCGACAAGCTGGTGTGGGACACCGGGCACCAGGGGTACATCCACAAGCTGCTGACCGGACGGCGCGACCGCTTCGACACCATGCGTCAGTTCAACGGCGTGTCTGGTTTCCTCGTACGGACCGAGTCCGAGCACGACGTTTTCGGGGCCGGCCACGCCGGCACGTCGATCTCGGCGGCACAGGGGATGGCGGTGGCGCGTGACCTGCGCCACGAGCGGCAACACGTCGTCGCGATCATCGGCGACGGCGCCCTCACGGCCGGAATGGCCATGGAGGCGCTCAACGACGTCGGCCACAAACGGACCCGACTGATCGTGGTGCTGAACGACAACGGCATGTCCATCGCGCCCAACGTCGGCGCGGTATCGCGAATGCTCGAGGCGCTCCGCACGGCGCGCCCGTACCGCAGCTTCAAGCACCTGTCGGATCAGCTCATCGAGCACATGCCCGCGGGCGATCTCGCCGAGGAGGCCCGCCGCCGGTTCATCACCAGCCTCAAGGCCCTGCTCATGCCGAACCTGCTGTTCGAGCAGTTCGGCTTCACCTACTTCGGCCCCGTCGACGGACACGACCTCGAGGCCACCGAATCGCTGCTGCGCAAGGCCCGCGACTTCCAAAACGGACCGGTGCTGGTGCACGTCCACACGCAGAAGGGCCATGGGTACGGGCCGGCCGAGGATGACAACGTGAAATGGCATGGCGTCTCACCGGCGGGCTCGAAGCCGCCGTCGACGCCGACGTACACGAGGGTCTTCGCCGACACCGTGCGAGAGCTGATGCGCGCCGATGAACGCGTGGTCGCGGTCACCGCGGCCATGCCCGATGGCACCGGGCTTACGCCGTTGTTCAACGAGTTCCCCGGTCGGGTGTTCGATGTCGGGATCTCCGAGCAGCATGCCGTCACTTTCGCGGCGGGGCTAGCGACACAGGGCGTCATCCCCATCGTCGCGATCTACTCCACATTCCTGCAGCGGGGCTTCGATCAGGTCGTACATGACGTCGCGGTGCAACATCTGCCGGTCGTGCTGGCGATGGACCGCGCCGGGATCGTCGGCGATGACGGCCGCACGCACCAAGGCCTCTTCGACATCTCGTACCTGCGCCCGCTACCGGGCATGACGCTGATGGCGCCGAAGGACGAGGGCGAGCTGCGGCACATGCTGCACACCGCCGTGTCACATGCCCGAGCCAACCGCGGTCCGATCGGGCTGCGATACCCGCGCGGCAGCGGTGTCGGCGCCGATGTATCCGGACCGCTGGTGGAGCTACGGATCGGTGAAGCCGAGCTGCTGCGCGAGGGGACGGATCTGGTCATCGCGGCTTACGGCACCGTCGCCGGTGAGGCGCTGGCGGCGGCGGCGGAGCTTGCCGAGAGCGGCATCGACGCCACGGTCGTGAACGCGCGCTTCGTCAAACCGCTGGACGAGGATCTGTTCTTGGGTCTCGCGGCGCGGACGCCGCGGATCGCGACGGTCGAGGAGCACGCTGTCGCCGGCGGCTTCGGATCGGCGCTGGCCGAGCTGTTCCACGAGCGCACCGCCGCCGTCGAGCTGGCGATGCTCGGCGTGCCGGACGAGTTCGTGGATCACGGCGCCCAGAAGCTCTGGCGCGCGCACTACGGTCTGGATGCCGCGGGCATCGCGGCGGCGGTCCGCTCGCGGTGGCCGTACTTGGTGAAGACGCGAGCGGAGAAGAGCGCCGGCTAGGGGCGCCTAGTCCCGGCTGTCCTCGGGCCGCGGCGTGCCGAGCGGTCTCGGTGTGAGGCGCGGTGCGGGCGTCGCGCGCTGCTGCTGGCCCGGCGTGGACGAGTGGTCCTGTTGTTTGCGGTCCTCGTCGTCCTTCTTCTTGTCCTTGGCCGTCTGCTCCAGGTCCCGAGCCTGCTGCAGGGCGTTGTCGATGCCGGGCGTGTCGTGGCGGGCCTTGAGCTGCTCGAGGATGGCGATGTGCTTCTCGGCGGCGGTGACGGCGACGTCGACGGCCGCCTCTTCCTTGTCCGCTGGAGCCGCGCCCTTGAGTGCGACCACGGCGGCTTCGAACCTCGCCACCGTCTCGAGGTACGCGGCGCTGGCGGTCGGCGCCTGCTCCGGCCGAGTGTTCGAGACCCTGTTCAGCTCGTCCAGACGGCGATCGGCCTGATGCGCGAGCACCTCGACCTTGACCGCGTCGTCCGACGCCAGGGCCAGCTCGACCTGCTCGTACGCCAATTTCAGCGAATACGTCACGTCGCCTGGAAGGCTCGATGCCGCGGCGACTCCGCTGGCACTGAAGATGGCCAGCATCACCACTGCGAACGCGAGCGCGTAGCGCGGCGCGGCGGTGGTCGGCAGCGCGAACCACCAGCGGCGCGTGGCCGGTTCGGCTGTGGTCGCGGTCCACTCGCTGGCAGCGGTCGCGAGGAGCGCGCGACGGAGGTCAGTGCGGAATCGCTTGCGAGGCCGCGGGGCCTCGACCGTCGCGATGATGTCGCTGAGCTCTTCGTGCGGCGTCATCGGAGATCCTCGGCGGTGATGGTCTTCTTCAGCGCCTGCAGCGCGCGGAATTGGAGCCCGCGCACGGTGCCGGGGCGCTTGCCCATGATCTTGCCGACCTCTTCCGCCGAAAGCCCCTCGACGAACCGGAGGATGACGACCTCCTGCTGTTCGGCGGTGAGTGTGCCAAGGGCGGTCTTGAGGCGGGCGCGGCGGTCGGTGGCGAGGATCCGCGCGTCCGGGTCGACGACGTGGTCGCCGGCGTCCGGGTGGGCCAAGGCGTCCTCGAAGGAGACGCGAGGTCGGGCGGCACGGGCGCGGTCGATGACGGCGTTTCGGGCGATGCGGTAGAGCCAGGCGAGGAACGGCTGGCGCGGCTCGTACCGAGGCATCGCGCGGAGCGCTCGGAAGAAGACTTCGCTCGTCACGTCCTCAGCCTCCTCGACCTCTCTCACTCGGTAGTACACGTACCGGTAGACCAACTCGAAATACCGGTCGTAGAGGGCCGCGAAAGCCTGCGGATCGCCGTCACGCGCCCGCTGTGCGAGCGCGGCATCCTCGGTGGGGCTAACGAGCGCGGCTTCGCGGGCGTTAGGAAGGCTCGCAGCCTTGGGGGTTTCCACCGAGGGGTGACCGTATCAATGCGAGAGCGCCGCGGAAACCCCCAGTCCGTGCCCCCTAGGGCTTGTACAGAAGGGCCGTCTCATCCGCGGACGCGCCACGTATCGAAGCGGTAGCGGCGAGGCCGTACGAGCGGGCGTCGACGGCAAGGAGCTGGGCCGACCCGAGCACGCCCGTCGGGGAAGCGACGGCGAAGACGCGGCTGCCATCGGGCGACAGCTGCAGCGCGAAGATCGTACGTGTCGACTGCATCCGGCCGACGACCTCGAGTCGCTGCGTGTCGATGAGCAGGATCCCGTTCCCGGCAGCGCCGCGCGCGGCGTAGAGCGTGCGGCCGTCCGGCGACAGCGCGATCTGGGTGACGGTGCCGAACTCCTTGGCCTCGGCCACGAATCCGAGCGAGGCGATGGCGCGATCGAGGTCGGCCAGCGGATCAAACTCGTGCGAGAGCGACGGCCCGCTGTTCGGATCGAGGCTCTTGTTGGCGATGACGGCGAGGGTATTGGTGTCAAGCACGAGGACGCCGACGTGACCCGTGGGAGAGCCCTCGCTCCCGACCGCGTACACGCGGGAGCCGTCCCGGGAGAACACCAGCCGCGCGCTGGCCGAGAGGCCGGGCGTATCGGTCAGATCCACCTTCACGCGCCGCATCTCTTTGCCGTCCTCGACGTCGAACACGATGAGCTGACCGTCGGGCGTGAATTGGAACAGACGCCGGTCGTCGGGCGCCAGGTACACCGGCGAGTCCTCGACGCCGGGGGTCGGGATGGCGCCGATCACCGCCGCCTTCTCAACGTCGACGATCCGTACCGCGGAGCCGTCGCGAACGTACGCGCGCGAGCCGTCTTTCGAGAGCGCGAACTGATATGGGCTCTGAAGGCCGACGACGTTCCGGAACTCAGCCGGTTTGCGGATGTCCAAGACGCGCATCACGCGCGTGAACTGTTCGAACGTCAGGACCAGCGTGTTGCCGTCGGGTGTGAGCATCGCCCACGGTTTTGGCGCGCCGACCGAGACGCGAGCGCGCTCCTGAAGGGTGGCCGGGTCATAGGCGACGAAGCTCGACGCGGATGCCACGAGCAGGCCGCGATCGATCCCGGTCGGCAAGCTCGGCGGGTAGCTGATCGCGGCGACGACGGCGAGAACCCCGGCGATGGCGGCGGGCACCGCACCGCGGAGGGACGGCAGCGTACGTGACCGCGTCCGACGAGTGTGGATCTCGCGCTCGATGTCGCCGCGCAGCCGCGCCAGGAACTCGGCGCGCGGGCCTCGCTCGCGCGAGACGTCCAGCGCGGCTGCGAGGCCGGACAGAGCGTCGGCATCCCGCTCGCCGCGGAGCTCGTCGAAATCGTGTTCGCTCACTGGTCCACTCTGTCTCGTAGCGTACGCAGCGCCCGAAGTAGCAGCTGCTTCACGGCGCCCTCGGACCGCCCGATCGCCTCGGCGACGTCCGTCACCTTCATGCCTTGCACGTACCGCAGCAGGACCGCGGTCCGCTGCGTCTCCGGCAGACGTTCGACAGCGAGCCACAGCTCGGCGTGCGTCCGCTCGTCGGGTCCGGGCGGATCGAGGGTGGCGATCAGCCGGGCGTGCTCGTCCTCGCGCCGGCGCCGGCGGAAGTCGTCGACGATCAGGTTGCCGGCGGTGCGGTACAGCCAAGCGATCCGCGCGGGCGGAGCCGCCGGAAGACGGTTCGCCTCGCGGACGGCCCGCAGGAACGTCTCGCTCACTACGTCCTCCGCCAACGCCGCGTCGCGGGTCCTGGCCATCGCGAACCGGTACAGGCGCTCGGCGCACTCCGCGTAGAGCGCCTCGATCACGGACCCGGCGCCTTCACCCTGTCTGTCATAAGACGGATCGGGGTGACGCGGCAGCCTCACGGCAGCCGGTAACGGCGACCGGCCCTGACCAGGAGTCCTTCGGCGCGGAGGCGCTCGGCCAGCGCCGGGGCGCGGTCGTCGGCGATCCGCCGCGTCAGGTCGCGTGCCGAGAACGACGCGCCGCGGCCGCGGAGGGCGGCGACGATCCGGCCGCGGACGCGCCGGTCGCTTGTTCGATACGCCGTCTGGCGTCGGCCCACGACGGCTGGGCCGGCTCCTTTGGCCCGGCAGACGGACAGCAACGGGCATTCGCGGCAGTGCGGATCGCGAGCGGCACAGTAGCGGGCGCCGATATCCATGACCGCGTGGTGCCAGCGGTCAGCGGCTTCCCGCGGCAGCTCGGCCTCATCGAGCGAGACGGCCTCCGCGGCGGTCGCGACGCGGCCGAGCAAGACGCGTCCGAGTACGCGGCGGATGTTCGTGTCAGCGAACGCGACGCGCTCGCCATAGGCAAAACACGCGACGGCTGCCGCGGTGTACGCCCCGACGCCGGGAAGCGAGTCCAGATGCGAAACGGACCTCGGCAGTCCGAGCGGGTTCGCCCGGGCGATGCGATGGAGGTCTCGAGCGCGCCGGTTGTAGCCGAGTCCGGACCAGGCGCGCAGGACATCGCCGAGCGGTGCGCGGGTAAGCGCCGCGAGGGTCGGAAACTTGCGCAAGAAACGCCCGTAGGCCGGGATTACGCGCGAGACCTGCGTCTGCTGCAGCATCACCTCGGAGACGAGGATTGCGTACGGATCACGTGTCTCGCGCCACGGAAGGGCGCGTCCGGATCGCGAATACCAACGCAGGAGGCGTGTCGAGAGTCGCATCGCGCGCGCAGCCTAAGACGGCCGTCGCTCGCTCGCATCT
>Ga0066709_100002003_pt1 | contig 14326 bp, 20 predicted proteins | sample GraSoiAngelo_158_FD_79665 | JGI IMG/M metagenome (GOLD analysis project Ga0066709, IMG submission 79665) | Grasslands soil microbial communities from the Angelo Coastal Reserve, California, USA - 14_1009_16_30cm | ecosystem: Environmental > Terrestrial > Soil > Grasslands | place: USA...
AATCACCTGAAGACGTTCATACCGTAAGCCGTAACACGAGTAAGACGAAACCAGCGAAGTTCGTCGTATTTTTTATCAAAAATGAAGGAGCACCGATTCTCACTCCCATTCACTAGCTTCGGACGCGAGCATTGAATTTCTCCGATGAAATCATTTTGCCTAAAGCAATATTCCTTACGTGGAGGCACGAACTAACTTTGAGAAGGGTTGCCACGGTTTCCGTTCCAATCGTGGCAGAGACATGCGCACGCAGAGGAGCTGGGTTTTCGCGATTTCTCCAGCTTGTTCCTGGTGAAGGAGAATCGCAGACAACTGGGAAACCCTGCGTGTTGCATTTCTTTTATAGAGGTCAGGTTAACATGGCGAGTCTTTGGAACGGACGAACGAAGCGAAAGTGGGGTGCAATGCTAAATCTTGAACCTGGCGATCGAATTGAACTGTTCTACGAGGATTCCCCGGAAGCGACAATTCGCGCGACCGTTAACCGTTTGTTGAGCGATCGGGACGAAGGAATGGGTCTTGTATGAATTCAAAAACCGCGGAACTCACTGAGAATGGGTCAGAGATTGTCCGTCTGTTCGCCCGGTTTGCGCTAGGAGCTTCCTTTCTATCCGCTGTGGCTGATCGTTTTGGCTTGTGGGGGCCAAATGGAGCAAAGAACGTATCCTGGGGAAATTTCGCTCATTTCGTGGAGTACACGGGCGCGGTGACGTCTCTTTTCCCCAGTTCATTGACGGTGTCCTTTGCATGGGCAGCTACCGTCGCGGAGACACTCTTTGGGATATTGCTTATCGCGGGCTTCAAAATGCGAATGGCTTCCGTCCTCTCCGGTCTTCTCCTTTTGTCATTTGCTATAGGCATGGCCACAGGTCTTGGCATCAAGACGCCATTCGACTATTCGGTCTTCTCGGCAGCCGCTGCAGCATTCTTACTGGCGTTCTGGGAGCCTGACAGATTCACGTTGGACAAGCTTTTGAGTCGATCACGAACCTAAGCGGGCACAAGGCCGCATACAACACTGAGTTCCGGTGGCGGGAGTTCCACGACTAATACACCGAGTTCCACGGAGTGAAGCAATGGCAAAGATGACAATGGAGTTTACAGACGAACCGAACCTGCAGTTAAAGCGTCGGGCTCTCGGCCCCGAAAGGCGTTGCGATCAGGTACTGAACAGAAGCGCCGAGTCAAAAACCGGTGGTATTCGGGAGACTCAGGATATGTTGGAGTTCTACGCTCTCCAGAAGATCAAGCGCCTTCTTGAACATAGCGCTTCGCGGTAGCGAGGCCCATACCGTGTGGATCCTCCAGTAATCACCGCAATTTTTCTCCGCAAATTTCTTCGACATAACCAACTCCTTGTGTGGGCGGCCCGAGTTGATGGCCTCAGCGTTCGTCCCCGTTCTGCCAGCTCAAGTTCTTTGCACGCATACCTCCAGTTCTCGGTGCTGGGGTTGTGCGCAGAAAAGAAGGCAAACGCTTGCTCCCTTACATTCCAATCTGTCGTAAAGTGGTATTCAACGTCAGCGCGATGACATGCTTCACCTGATCGGCACCAACTGCATGGGCCAGTTTCGGTCTCTGCTCCGATAGCCACCGGTCGTAACTCGTTGGAGTTTGTTTGAAATCGTCTCTTCTCCATCCACGCTCCACTGTGAGTACCGATTGGACAGAAAATGCTTCCGATACCAGTGATGCCGCTGCGAAGGAGCATGTCCGCGCGGCGAGAGAGGGGCCCGCCTATCACGTTGCCAAATCCATTATTCGAGTGAAGCCGGGTACAACCTTGCTGAGACTGTGTGACGAGCGTATGATTCTTCAAGATTTCCTTTCTCTGGGGTTGATTCGATTTTTGGCCTGAATCTTGGACAAGGTTCGCTCCTGCAGTGGGCCGATTCGGGAGTTTGATGTGACTGTCCGCGAGCAGCCAACGGCGAGCATGCTAATAGATCGACGGCTTGCATGCGGGCTTTGTGTAGCGCTAGCTCTGGCTGTCATTACGATTTTCATTCTTCCCTCAACGCAAGGGCCCTATTCCGTCGTACGTGGCCCCGCCACCGTATTCCAGGCAGCTCGAGCCGCCCCGTGCGCGCGCTGTAGTGGTGCAAGGGCCATTGTGCCCCGTTTCCGCCTTTCCAATTTTGCCTTTTCTTGTCATGTCATCCATAACCGTTGCGAACACAGAGTCCACGCTGGGAGCGCGAGAACGTGACACAGTCCTCCGCTGTTGATCCCCACGTGAGCCGATCTCATGAGTCCTCGAAAGCGCCCTTCGTCCGCGTAAGGGGTTCGGTTCAAGCGTTCTGCAAATGAAATGCATAATTCTCGTTTAACGCCGACATGGGCTCGGAGAACCTCAAATGAGTTCTCATCGGTACATCATGGAGTAGAACATGACCAACTCACCCAACTCGAAGAGTGACACACTATTGGAGACTTCGATTCCAGAAGCAGCTTCTTTACAGTCGATCCTGTGCACGGAGGAGTTGCAGCGCCGCCCATCGCGTCCACCCGAGTATGAAAAGGAGAACCGCGCACTCGTGAAACTAGCGAGCACGTTGGCCGATTCGCCGGGCACGATCTTTCAGACATTAGCCGAAACGATCCTGGATATTACCCAGTGCGACTCCGCTGGCCTTAGCCTCCTGACGCGGGATGGGAAAACGCCGGACGCTTGCGGCGAAAGGTTCTATTGGCCGGCTATCGCTGGTATTTGGAATCCGCACGTCGGAGGTGGGACCCCTCGCAACTTCGGGCCCTGCGGGGACGTGCTTGATCAAAATCGTACTCTGTTATTCAGACATTTCGAGCGGCGCTACCCCTATCTGATACCCGTCATTCCAGCAGCCGAAGAATGCCTGCTAGTCCCGTTTTACGTCGCTGGCGAGGCGGTTGGAACCATTTGGGCGATCATGCACAGCGATCGCCGCAGGTTCGACGCAGAAGATGACCGGGTCATGGCCTCTCTTGGGAAATTTGCCTCTTCCGCGTATCAAGCTCGGATGCACATAGAGGACCTCAAAATCCAGGTCGCTGAGCGCGAAAAGACGGAAGCAGCGGTACGCGAGCTGGCAAACGGGTTAGAAACGCAAGTTCGAGTTCGGACTCAAGCCTTGGAACGTAGCACCCGAGATTTGTTGGATACCAACGAAGCGCTAGAAAGGGAAATCGCCGAGCGCAAGACAGCCAAGGAGGCGCTTCAGGTTCGCGAGCTTAGTCTCCGTTTGTTAGTCGACAGCATTCCGGCACCCGTTGCGGTCATGGCGCCATCTGGGGAAGTCGAAACCGTCAACAAACCGAATCTTGAGTACTTCGGCAAGACGTTAGAGGATTTGAGAAAGTGGGGTACCAGCGATGCCGTTCATCCAGATGACCTTCCCCACGCAATCGAGATATGGATGGAGGCAATCCAGACCGGCCAGCCCTACGACGTTAAGCAGCGCTTGCGACGCTTCGATGGTGTCTACCGTTGGTTCGGCGTACACGGGTTTCCCTTGCGAGATCCTGATGGACGCATTCTGAACTGGTGCGTCTTACTCACTGACATCGACGATCGGGAACGGGCTGAACAAGCTCTGCGTGTCGTTGTCGAGACGGCCACTGACGCCGTCGTTAGTGCGGACGAGAGCGGTGCGATTCAATTTGCCAATCCTGCTACCACGAGAGTCTTTGGTTATGACCCGGCTGAATTGATTGGAAAACCTTTGACGGTCTTAATGCCGGAGTTCATGCGGAAACTGCACGAGAATGGGTTCAGACGATACCTGGCTACCGGCCAGCGGCATATCAACTGGCAAGGTACCGAGTTTACTGGCCTTCGCAAGAATGGGCAGGAGTTTCAGTTGGAAGTCTCGTTCGGAGAACTGACCACGAACGGGCGCCGCGTATTTACTGGCTTTATCCGCGATATCACTGAAAGAAAGCAGGCCGAGCAAGCATTCCGGCTTCTCGTAGTGGGCACAGCGGCGACCACGGGCAGCGACTTCTTCCAGAGTCTGGTGCAGCACATGGCCCAGGCACTGCGCGCACGCTATGCCTTTGTCACCACTTGTGATGACCAGAAGCATGCCCGCACGCTGGCCTTCTGGAAGGGCGACGGCTTTGGGGAGGACTTCGATTTTGACATCGCCGATACGCCATGCGAAAAGGTGCTTCATGGCGAGGTTTGCCGTTACAGGCAAGGGCTGCAGGGCCTGTTCCCTCTCGATAAGGTTCTGGCGGATTGGCAAGCGGAAAGCTACCTCGGCGTTCCTATGCTCGACCGCAGCAATCGCGTCATCGGCCACCTAGCAATTCTGGACGACAAGCCGATGGAGGCCGACTCGCGCGCCATCGACTTGCTTAAGATCTTCGCTTCCCGCGCTGCCGCCGAATTGAACCGGCAGAAGGCCGAAGACGAGCTGCAGGCGGCGCTGCAAGAGCGCGAGAGAATGCGGGAAGAACTGGCCCATCTCGCACATCTGAACCGAGTGAGCACCATGGGAGAACTGACAGCTTCTCTCGCCCACGAAATCAAGCAGCCGATTACAGCAGCTGTAACTGACGCTCAGGCCTGCCTGCGATGGCTTGATCGCGACCAACCCGCTGTGGTAAAGGCTCGCGAGGCAGCTTCCAGGCTCATCGGAGACGCGAAGCGTGCATCTGACATCATCAGTCGCATCGGTTCGCTATTCAAAAAGGACATTGTGCACCGAGAGTTGGTTGACGTAAATGACGTCATCCAAGAGATGATCATGCTTCTGCGCAGCGAGGCGGCGCGCTACTCGATCGCGATCGATTGTCAGTTGTCCGATGGGCTTCCCAAAATCACAGCCGACCGCATTCAATTGCAGCAGGTTCTCATGAATCTCATGATCAATGGCATCGAAGCCATGAAAGACTTGGGCAGCAGTGGTGCGCTTAGCATCAGGTCACAGGAAGACGGGAATCGTCACGTGATGGTGTCGGTCCATGATAACGGCACGGGGCTTCCGCCAGAGCGGGTGGATCAAATCTTCAATGCATTCTTCACCACTAAACCTCAGGGCACCGGTTTGGGACTGGCGATCAGCCGATCGATCGTCGAATCCCATGGCGGCCGCTTGTGGGCTACCTGCGACAACCGGCCAGGTGCGACATTTCACTTCACCTTACCCATTGAAGCGACTGCACACCAGGCTGCATAACCGGGGGATTTGGTAAAAGGGCGCTGACGACACCGAATCTGATTACCCTGTTGGTTGGTACTCCCTGTCCTTGTTGGCGGCGAGCTCGTTTGGGTCGTATTTGGGGAGCGGCCGCGATATCCCCAGCCTCTTTATTATGGCAACTAAAGTAGTCCGCTTCAGTCCCAGCCGCACAGCGGCGCCGTGGGGTCCTCCGACAACCCAGCGTGTCGCCCGCAATGCCTGCAAGATCAAGGCGCGTTGGGAATCCAAGTACGTTCTGGGCGCAGGAGGTACCGTCACGGGATTCGTGTCCGACAGTGGCAAAGGATTCCCAAGCACCCCGTCGTCCGACCGAATCACGGCCCGTTCGATCAAGTTCTGAAGTTCGCGCACGTTTCCGGGCCAGGAATACGAGGTGAACGCCTCCAGAGTCTCTTTCGGTACATGATCGATCCGCTTGCCCATGCGCCGGGCGAAAATCTCGACAAAATGCAAGACCAACTGAGGAATATCTTGACGGCGTTCCCGCAGCGGCGGCAGTACGACCGGATATACGTTTATTCGGTAGTAGAAGTCACTGCGAAACTCTTTCCGCCTGACCATCTCGGTTAAATCGCGATGCGTCGCCGCAATCAGACGGACGTTGATGCGATGTGTTTTGCCGCTTCCCAGGCGCTCGAACTCTTGCTCCTGCAGCACCCGCAGCAGCTTCGGCTGTAGCGCCAACGGAATATCTCCGATTTCATCGAGGAATAGGGTCCCGGTATCAGCCATTTCAAAGCGGCCGATCTTCTGGGTGAGAGCTCCGGTGAAGGCGCCCTTCTCGTGACCAAACAGTTCGCTTTCTAATAGCTCAAAGGGAATGGCCGCGCAATTCAGCTTCACGAACGGACGTCCGCAGCGTGCGCTCAGATGATGAATGGCACTGGCGATTAACTCCTTGCCAGTTCCCGTTTCGCCAAGAACCAGGACGGTGGAATCGGTCGGTGCTACGCGTTCCACCTCAGCGAGCACGAATTCCAGTGGAAGGCTATTTCCTATAATGTGGTCAAACTCAGGATGACCCCGCTCGCTTGCCCGATCTTTGTTGAAGCCTTCCACGGATTGCCCCACAGAAATGCTTCCCGCGAAACGAGAAGTTTAGCTATCGAGTGCCACTCGCACACCCTCGAGCAGTACTTCGTCATCAAAAGGTTTGGTCAGAAACTTTACTGCTCCTGCCCTTAAAGCTTGCATCCGCATCTTTTCGTCACCTTGCGCAGTAATGAAGATTATGGGAATTCTGTAATGCTCCTGTTTTAGCTTTGTTTGGAGTTCCAAACCTGACATTCCCGGCATACGGATGTCCGTGATCAGACACGCAGTATGCTCTCGTTCGCCGGAGTTCAGGAATTCCTCCGCCGATGCGAACTCCAAGCTCCGGAAGCCAGCCGACTCCATCAGGTCGTGAAGTGAATCCCGGACCTGCTCGTCATCGTCAACGATCGCCACCACGTTCCTCTTCTCCTCTTTGGCCACACTGGCAAGAAAATAATCCAACGCAAAAGAAAGCGCAATCACACCTTGGTATTAATGTAAGACGGGATGACGTTGCCAGAGATTGAGCCGACATCGCTATCGCGTGCGGAAAAGCAGGAGCTTCTCCGCCATTCTGACAAGCTCGGCAAGAGATCGAGCCCCCATCTTGTGCATGACCTGGCCGCGGTGAATCTTAACGGTTACTTCGCTGATCCCGAGTTCGGAAGCAATCTGCTTATTGAGCATTCCCGAAACCACAAGTCCCATCACTTCATGCTCGCGCGGACTCAGGACTTCATAGCGTTTTCGTAAAGCAGCAAGCTCCGCTTGCTCGAGCCGACGTGCGGAGTCGTGAACTAGAGCTCGCTGAACGGCCTCCAGCAGTTCCTGATCTTCAAATGGCTTAGTCAGAAATTCCAGCGCGCCTGACTTCATTGCTCTCACCGTCATCGGTATATTGCCATGCGCGGTGACGAAAATGATGGGAATCTCGAGGCCTGTGTTCCTCAGCTGCTGTTGAAAGTCCAGGCCACTGATTCCAGGAAGGCTCACGTCCAATATCAGGCAACTGGGACCTTGCCAAGGCGTTCTCTTTAGAAACTGTTCCGCCGTCTCGAAGCATTCGGATCGTAAGCCTGCCGATTCCAACAAGTCCTGTACCGAGGCGCGTATGTCGGCATCGTCATCGACGACAAAAACCGTTGGAATATCCGCAGACACCATTTCAGGCTCATTGTAAATGCCCTGACTCCGCTGGACTGCGGAGAGTTCGAATCGTCGGCCTCATCGGTTTTGTTCTGCTACGAGTCCAAGCGCGCTGCTCGGCAAAATCAAGAGCTAAGTTCGGCGCGGGAAATCCACAATGTGTGTAAGCACGCGTGAGAGTTCCGATAATCTCGCTGATTAAGATTGCCGCGAAATTACATTGGCGGGCATGGTGCAGAAACAGAGCAATTTGAAGTCCTTACGTTCGGTTTCTTTCCATTGCGGAAAGAGGTGCAGCCAGACAATGGCGTTAATTCCCGACAACGAGTGACAGTCGTGCGTCACGATCCTGACAAAGCTGGCATCGGGGTGACGGCTGGCACGGTCTCACTTCTCGACATTCGCCCTTTGTTGCAATGTCGCAACAGTCAATGCACTCGACGCGCAACCTTTCCTCGGTAGTTTGAGATCCCGGAATGCGAAGATTGGCTGATGGCACCTCGATTGCTCCTGAGGTGGCGTCCGATCGAAATGCTGGATCGCATCCCGGTTGATGTGCGGGGGAATGAATCATGACGAAAATCGAAATTGTCTGGCGGAATCCGGAACCTGTGAAACAAGCTCAGAGAAAGCAGAGTCTCGAGGAAAGCAGCGACCACGCGTTGTACGTCGTACAGGAATTTGTAGAAACCGGATGTCTCAGTTACTGGACAACGATCTGCGATTTCGAGGTTCTGGCCGGCGGCCGCGCCGCCTGATCCGGCATGCGGCGCAATAGAGCAAGTCCGAGCCCCTGTGGTGACAGCCATTCTCATCTACTACTCAGTGAACGCTGCGCCCGAATAATCCAGGCAACTCCCGGCTTCCGTTTAGTTCTTCAATCATGAAGTGATTCGCAGAGCGCATCTAAACGTGAAATTCAATCGTACTGGGCTACACAGACTGGTGCTAAGAAGAAGGACAACAAGATGACCAAGGCCAAACGGACCGCCGATAAAAAGGTTAAAGAGAAACACACCCCCCACAAACCAACTTCCAAAAAGGCGTCAAAGAGGGAGAGAAAGAACACCCGAGCGAAAAAGACGACTGCAAGCATCAGGAATCGGCCAATGTCGAAACGCTCACCTGGGCAAGAAGAGGCTGAAGTATTTCCACAGGAAACGGCGAGAGCACATTCTGGCGAACTATCGGGCGACTTGCAGGGACTGCCCGAGATCGAACATCTCGATTCAGAGAATCTCCATGAATTACTCGAAGAGGGGAACGCATTCGAGGCCAATGTGCTAGTTGGTGTTCAAGATGCAGAGGACAACGAGGGGAAGGAAATCCACACACACGAGGTGCCGGAGGATGACGTGCCCGGTGAATACGTGGATGAGGAGTGACGCGGGATCGATGAGCTGACTTCTTGCTCCTTCATGTCACACGGAATGAGGTTGCCGAGCGACCGACATCGGACGGGGATGCCCCGCACCAAATGCTAGGTGGAGGGTGCTAGGTCGACACTGTTTTTTTAGAAATCGGAGTCACCACTGCGTTTTTTGATCGTTCTATCTCGATGCCCAAAATACGTGATGCCGGCACCTCAAGGCACACCCGCTGGTGAACATTTACAGGATGAAGGGAGTATGCAATCACAGACTACGCACCACGCTCCGATGCAAGAACACCGCTTGTATTAGTGGGGCTTCAGCAAAGCGCTTTGTTGTGCGCGGCTGTGCAGCACCGTTCCTTTGCAGCCGTGACATCCAAGGCTGAACACCTGATCGAGTCACCCGCGGCAGCTTTATCGTCAAGATAGTCGTAAGTATGCGAGCTCATTTTCGACCTCCTGTGGGGCCAAAGCGCTCAGTCCTGATCCGATCACGATGGTTACCTGAAGCGATGAGGAGGTTAGATGCACTTTCGACAAACGATGTAGGACCACAGACGTAGCAAGTTGGAGCGAGGTTCGCGGGCCAGGTTGCGTTCGCGATTAGAGCAGCATCGATTCGACACGGAGGGCGCGGCCAATCCTTTGGAGCGACTTGCGTGTACGCGTAGGTAATGACCACAGAGCGGTCTAGGTCTGAGAGCGCTCGCAATTCATCACCGTAGAAAACCGCTCCTGGTTCGCGTACGGAGTATAACAATCGGAACAGCGCACTGTTTCCCGACGCAACACGCGAGCGAATCATAGCCATGAGCGGCACAATGCCGGAACCTCCTGCTATAAGTTGGATCGGCTCGGTCTGGTTAGACCGCCACACGAACCACCCCCCGATCGGACCGCGCAACTCCAGACGATCGCCGACTATGACTTCTTCGGTGAGATAGGGCGAGACCTCGCCGTTCGGCAGACGGTCTACGGTGATGTCAATGCGTCTCTCGGAGTTTGGCGAAGAGGCAATCGAGTAGGATCGGACCGCAGCGTACCCATCGGGGGCCGTCAAACGCACATCAACATGCTGGCCGGCGACGTGGCCCGGCCAATCGGGAACTGCAAGAGTGATCGTCCTGGCGGTTGCTGTTTCGTCGTGCAGTGCAACAACCGTTCCAGTACGCCACATCACCCGCCCGAGTATCGCTGTTCCTGCCATGGGTCCCCGTACATGTGATAGCCCAGGCTTTCCCAAAAACCTGGTCTGTCGCGCGGCATCAGCGTCATGCCCCTAACCCATTTGGCACTCTTCCATAAATAAAGATGCGGGACAAGAAGCCGCGCAGGACCGCCGTGTTCAGGGGCAAGATCTGACCCTTCAAATTTGAATGCCACCCACGCCTGCTTGTTCATCAGGTCCTTGAGTGGGAGGTTCGTCGTGTAGTCGCCGTACGAACGCATCATTGCGTAGGCAGAATCGGTTTTCACGCTTGCGAGTAGCACATCCAACGAAACGCCTTCCCAGAATGTGCCGAGTTTCGACCATCGTGTAACGCAATGCAAATCAACCCTGATGTCCTCAGTAGGCAACTGACGAAACGATTTCCAGTCCCATCGCCGTAAAACGTCAGTGCCGTCGTCGACCTTGAATTCCCACTGGTCGAGCGCTACGTGCGGCGTCGGTCCTGCGGACAAAACGGGAAAGTCAGGAGTAAGGTACTGCCCCGGCGGCAGCTTTACGTCTGCCGCGCTGCGCCGGCCGGAAAAGCCTCGCGAGAAGATCGTCATCCAAAAGCTCCTCAAAGAGTGAAATATTGCGCTGGCGTTATGAAAGCACGACGAGGCCCAAAGCGACAGAACGAATATCAAATACTGAAAATGGGACTCATCTCACGGGTCTCGTGGAGCAGTACGAAATCATTTGGGACCCCGAAATCGTGACATCCTAGTGCCGCTGAGACATCTTCTCGCCACTCGGTTTGGCACGTACACAACTCAAGCTGTCGATTAAATGGTGGCACGGCACTGGAAAAGCGGCATTTCGATCTTGGCCCCGCGCGTGCAAGGTGGCGGAGTTGGATGAAGGCGATACACCAATTCAAACTAGAGGAGTGGTTTATGGGGTTCCGTATCTCCATGTTGTTTCTCACCGTCGCTGTGTTGGCTGGCTATCAATCGGCTAGCGCGCAAGCTAACCACAAATTCAACGGCTATGACCTTGTCGATAAAACCGGCAATATTCGCAAGCCGGCTGACTATCGAGATCTTTATCAGCTACTTGGAACATATACAGTTCTCGATCCGAAGGGAGACCAAATTCACGTGACCTACGCCACACCGGGCACGGCTGAGTATTACCGCAAGACTGGAAAGTTTCCCGATGGTGCAGTGTTGATCAAGGAAGTATTCGGAACGGATCACGCACAACTGACGACAGGTGATTCGCATTGGGCTTCGGGAACAAAAGTGTGGTTTGTCAAGATCAAAGACGACAACAACCGCTTTCCACAAAACCCATTGTGGGGCGATGGATGGGGATGGTTTCTTTTCAAGGCCGACGCACCCCAGAAGCAGGTGGCGACTGATTACAAGAAAGATTGCCTCACCTGTCACGTCCCAGCCAAGTCGACGGACTGGACCTACGTGCAAGGTTTTCCCGTACTGAAGTCAAAGTAGGGTTGGCATCGAAAACTGTGATTGGAACGGACAAAATGCGATCACGAATTGTATGGACGATCGTCGCGCTTGCTGGATTACTGATTGTGATTTCACTGATGCGGTTCAATTTGACGGCCCTGCCGGAACCTGGCCATGTTGAAACGCGCGCCGCGAATCTGGCCAAACGCGTCCTCATTTACCGTGCAAGCCGTCAATCAACCCCTCCGCGCCCGCTCGACACAAAAGCAAGTGTCGACAACGGAGGTACGCACTACGGCCTGGAATGCAGCATATGTCATGGTACCGATGGCCATACCCAAGCGCCGCTGGGCCGGTGGATGTACCCACGCCCAGCGGATCTCACCAGTGGTCAAGTGCAGAGCTATTCTGACCAAGAGCTGTTTTGGATCATTCAGAACGGAATTCGCTTCACCGGGATGCCGGCCTTCGGTAAGGTCGAGTCGCCAGATCACATTTGGGATTTGGTGAATTATGTTCGCACCCTGCCCGGCGAGTTGCACGGAGAGAATTCGACTGAATCTGTTGGGAGAAAAGATCCCTCGGTCTCGGTAGCACGTCATCGTTTGGGACGGCATGTGGGGTGCGCTCGCTCTGGTTCTTGAGCTTAGCACCGATGGATTTGGAGGCCGAAAATCGCAAGGAGCCTGAGATCCTTTTCACCCATTTGATGGAAGGGATCGGCCTGGCTTTGGACCTGAAGGGCGGTCGAATGTTCATTACCGACTTCGGCGGCTCGGTCTACAGCGCCAATCTCGACGAGTCGAACCGGAGGACGTTGCTGTTTGCTGAAGGAAACCTCACGGGAATTGCATACGCGGAGGTGCCCTCTGGATATTGAGCGACAATGCCGTTAAGGGCGGTCACTTTGCAGCATCCGTAGGTTAAGCCAACTGATTAAAGTCGATTTCGACATCGGGCTGACGTGCCTTAGCATCGAACATACGCCTGTGTGTTCCCAACGAACAGAAGGAGGATTTCAATGACTCGACCCGAGACAAAAAATACTTGTGGACGGCGGCGACCCGCAGGAGACCCGACAGGTTAAGGAGCTGCTCGGATTTGTCGATGGCCAAACTACTAACCCTTCGTTGATCGCCAAGAACCCTCACATCAGAGAACTGGTTGCATCAGGTCACAAACTTTCCAGTCGAGACGAGATGGACGAATACAAGAAAATCGTTCAAACAATCTCCCCGTTGGTCGGCGATGCTGGGGTGTCTATCGAAGTTTTCTCGGATGAGAAGACGACGCCGCAAGAGATGTTCAGCCAAGGGCAGGAAATGTTTTCGTGGATTCCCAATGCGTACATCAAATATCCATGCACGGCTGAGGGGCTGCGAGCGGCAGAGATGTCGGTGAAACAGGGCGTGAGGGTCAACATTACCCTCTGCTTCTCACTGCAACAAGCAGCCGCAGTGTATGCGGCAACGAAAGACACGAAGGAGCCTGCATACGTCTCACCTTTCGTCGGGCGTTTGGACGACATCGGTCAGAGCGGAATGGATGTCGTGAAGAACATTAAACGGATGTTTTCGAAGGGTGATGGTCACGTTCTGGTCTTGGCTGCCAGCATCCGCAGTCTCGAACACCTGCTCTACTGTTTCGTCCTTCAAACCGAGCTTGCAACCGTGCCCGCGCAAGTCTTGGAACAGTGGGCGAGTAAGAATTTCCCGATGCCCGACAAGCAGTTTAAGTACAAGTCCCCCGGTAAACCGATCCCTTATGAGGATCTCGACTTGGAACGACCGTGGGAAACGTTTGATATTCAACACGAGCTCACACGCAAAGGCATTGAGAAATTCGCCGCTGATTATCGTGCAACACTCTCCCGACCTGCATGAAGGTTGTTCGTGGAAACGTTCACGGCCACTGAGGAGAGTTGGCCAATGTCCTGTAGGCTACCCATTACGGAGGGTGATTTGGTGAAGGAAGCGGCGAACAACACCGGCCTACTGAGCGCACCGGAGGCGGCATCCGTAAGCGACAGCTTAGGCGTCGCGGCCAGCTTGCGTCTACATTGGCCCGAGTACCTTATGGAAGCGGGCGAAATGAGTGTCTTTATGTTTTGCACTTGCTCGTTTGCCACACTACTGCAACACCCCGCTTCTCCGGTCAGGCATTTTTTCGTCAGCAGCATCGTCCGCCGTGCGCTAATGGGATTGGCCATCGGCGCTACAGTCATGACGCTCATCATCAGTCCCTGGGGCAAGCAATCCGGTGGGCATATCATCCCGCCATGACGTTCGCGTTCTACCGGCTAGGAAAAATCCGCCATTGGGATGCGCTGTCTTACGGAGTCGCACAGTTCTCCGTCGCAACGAGCGGTGTTGCGCTCGCAACCTTTTTGCTGAGAGGCGCTCCAGGGGATGGCACGGTTCGTTATGCAGTGACCGCGCCGGGTGTATATGGTGCCGCCGTCGCGTTTGCAGCCGAGCTAGCCATCTCTTTTATCCTGATGATCACGGTACTGCTTGTGACGAACCACGAAAGGTTGGCGCGATACACGCCTTATTTTGTGGGTTCACTCTACGCCGTGAACATTACGTTTGAAACCCCTCTCTCCGGAATGAGCATGAATCCCGCACGAACCTTTGGCCCCGCCGCTTACGGAGGTTATTGGCACACCCTCTGGATCTATTTCATCGCACCGACGGTAGGCATGCTGGCCGCCGCTGAGTCACTTCTTCGAATCCGTCGGGGCGTCGCTCCATACTGCGCTAAACTTCACCACGCCAATGACGAACGTTGCATCTTCCATCACACACCACAACTTCCAAAGAGGAGGCTTTACGCAAATACTTCAAGATGACTCCCTCACTGCCTACGGCTGGCTGGGCAATCCAAATTCGACGCATTTCGCGTCCGATCAAGCGTCAGTTTCGACCGGCCTCTGCCGTGTGAATGCACACCAGAAATTATG
>Ga0066709_100002005_pt1 | contig 14324 bp, 9 predicted proteins | sample GraSoiAngelo_158_FD_79665 | JGI IMG/M metagenome (GOLD analysis project Ga0066709, IMG submission 79665) | Grasslands soil microbial communities from the Angelo Coastal Reserve, California, USA - 14_1009_16_30cm | ecosystem: Environmental > Terrestrial > Soil > Grasslands | place: USA...
GTGTCGTCGGGGCAGAGTCCGGAGCTCGTCTGGATCGCGGGGAGGATCGTCGCTCGATAGTAGTGGCTCGCCGCGAGCGCGTCCGCTGGGAGCGTCACCACGGCGTTGGTCGAGTCGGTGGCCGTGAAATAGTAACGAAGGTCCGTCCCGCGCGGGTAATTCGAGGCCGGCACGTCCGCGAAGTAGTTGTTGGACGATCCGGAGCCCACCTTGGTCAGCGTGATCGAGGTGAACGACGCGTTGTTGAGGCTGTAGAGGAAGGAGGCGGACTTCAGCCCCTTGGCGGCGCTGACCTTCACCGCAACGCTGTCCCCGCGCGGGGTGTTGAAATTGTCGTTCCCGTAGAACGCCGTCGTGCGGAACGTATCGTTGTAGAGATCTGTCTCCACCACGCTGATCGACGGACCCGCCGTGGCGATCACGCCGACCTTGAAATTGTCGAAGAGCACTTGGGTCCCGCTCGCCGCCTGGCTCCCGCCGCAATAGACCGGTCCATAGTCCTTGACCCCGATGCGGAACTGGATCGAGTCGACGCCCGCCGCGCCCGCGAGCGCGACCGTTTGGCGAAGCCATTCCTTCTCGCTGCCGTAGTAGAGAAGCCCAGTCGGATCGGCCCACGCGGACCAAGCGGGCGCGCCCGCGTTCCGGGTCCGGAAGGTGACGCCGTAGTAGAAGCAGGACTCGAACGGCAGGTCGCGGTAGACGTCGAAGAAGAGGAAGACCTGGTCCGAGCGGTTCACGGCGACGGCGGGGCTCAGGAGCTTGTCGTCGAGCCGCGGGACGAGCGCGCCCGTCACGTTGTCCGTGACCTGCCAGACTTTGCCCGTATTGGTCGTGCAGACCTGCTGGGTCAGCGGATTCGACACGATCTTCCAGTAGTCCCCGACCGGCGGGAAGGTGGATCGCGTCCACGTCCCCATCCCCGACTCCATGTCGTCGAAGAAGCGGATGTCGGACACGCCTCCCTTCACGGTCACGTCATCGATCACCCACCCCTCACCCGCTGGGTAGAGCCCGTCCTCGGAGGAGCCTTCGATGTCGCTCACGAAACGGAATCGGAAGTGAGGCGTGGACGAGGCGGCGACGACCGAGTCGGGGATCGTGACCGTATAGGTGTTGCAGAGGGTCCCGCCCCCGTCGTTCACGACCCCGGTCAGCGTGGCCAGGGCGATCCAGCCCTCGACCGGGTGCGACACCTCCACGTACCCGCGATCGAACCCGCTCTCGACGTTCATTCGAACCTTGAAGGAGAGCGTGTAGGGCGACGCCGCTCCCGCGAGATTGACGAAGTTCTCGAGGATCTGCTCCCAGCTGTTCGCGTAGCCGCGCCGGTTCGGATCGCCCGTCCAGGAGGAGTCGACGAGACCGCACCAGAAGGCGTTGCTGCCGCACCCGTAGAGGTTGGAGATGTTCCAGGCGGCGGGCTGCCCCGACTGATCGGAGTGGGTCCAGCCTCCCTCGTTCCCCGGGCTCGAGAGGCCCTCCAGGTCGTTGTTGAAGACGGTGATCGTGTCGGCGGACGTGTAGGTCCGAAGTGTCGATGAGCGGTTCGCGGGGTCCTGCAGGATGGCGCTTCTCGGCGCCACGTCGCCGGGGCCGCGTTCCAGGGGCGGGAACGCCGCCCGCGCGACCCGCGCGCCGGGGAGCAGGAGCAGGATGAGGGCCGTGGCCCGGAGGCCGGCCGAGGGGCGCATATGGGTACTATTTTACCAGAGAGACCTCGTCGGCTTCCCCTGAAACAATGGGCGTCGCCCCGATCGCTCGGGCCAAGCCACGAATGCCGAGCAGCGCCTCGAAGCCGGCCGCAAAGGCTTGAGGCTCAAAGCGCCCCCCATCGCGGAGCGGGAGACCCAGCCGCGCCGCGACCGATGCGGCCCGCCCCAGATAATGCCGAGGTCCCAGATCCGGGAACTCCGCCGGAATGGCGCTCACGCCGGAAGCTCGGGCGGAAACGGCCGCGGTATCCGGACGGGCCGGTGCCGGCGAGGCCACCTCGATCTCGGTGAGCAGCATGGCCAGCGCGCCGCGTGTCACCGGGTCGTCCAGATGGAGGTCCCGGTCCGCCATCGGGCCGATCCAGCCCCGCGCGACGGAGGCGCGGAGCCAGCGCGAGCCCCACGCCCCGTCGAGGACGGCCCAGTCGGTCCGATGAACCTCCTCGGCGCGCCAGACCGACCGATCCGGATCGACCCCCAGCTCCACCGCGAGCATGACTCCAAGCTCCCCGCGCGAAACGGTGGAATGCTCGGCGAGCGCGGCGTACTCACCGGGGATGCCCGCGCCCCGGTAGCGGGCCTCGAGTATTGGACGGATCGCCGCCCGCGCGCCGGCGTGGATCGGATCCAGGCGGAGCGCCCGGGAGAGTGATCGAAACGCCTGCTCCTTCTCTCCCGCTTTCAGGTAGGCGACGCCGAGCCAGTAGGGCGGCTCGGGGCTCGCAGGCTCGAGCTCGGCCGCGCGGTCGAGCTCGGTCTTGGCGTCCTTGTAACGCAGGATCGCGGTGTAGTAGCGCCCGTATCCCAGGTGAACCGCCGCGCTCTGCGGCGCCGCCTGGACCGCGCGCTCGAGGGCGCGCCGCGCAAGATCGGGCTCCGCGGCGGCCACCGCCGAATCGGCGAGGGCGACCAGCGCGTCGGGGCCGGCCCCGTCGTCGATGGGGGCGCGTGGCGCGGCAGCCGGGGGCGCGGCAGCCGGGGGCGACAGCCCAACGCCGGGCTTCGATCCGGAGCAGCCCGCGAGCCCGAGCGCGAGTCCTAGGGCCAGGGTGAGGCCCAGGGTGAAAGCGGGCCTCAGGACCGGGGAGCGTTCCGCGCGCGGCGCGCTCACCGCAAGAGTCTCCGCTCCTTGAAGCTCATGTACGCCTCCCGCGCGACGACGACGTGGTCGAGCAGCTCGATCCCGAGCAGGCGCCCAGCTTCCTGAATCCGTCGCGTGATGGCAAGATCCTCCTCGCTCGGTGTCGCATCGCCCGACGGGTGGTTGTGGGCAAGGATCAGGCTCGCGGCCGAAACGGCGATGGCAGGGACGAAGACCTCCCGCGGATGGACGATGCTCGCGTTCAAGCTCCCGATCGAGATGATCTCGCGGCGCAGCACCTGATTTCTGGAATTCAGATAGAAGCCAACGAAGTGCTCGCGGTTCGAGCTCCGGATGTCGTGGGTGAGCTCGTAGACGCTCTCCGGCCCCCGGATGAGCGGGATCTGATCGCCCTCGGGCCAGAGCCGGCGCCCGATCTCGGCGGCCGCGAGAAGCTGGGCCGCGCGCGCGGGCCCCATCCCCTTGACCGCGAGCAGCTCCTCCACCGCGACCTGGCGAAGCCGGCGCAGGTTGACGGAGCGCGCGACTCGGGTTGCGGTCTCCAGCACGCTCTCCCCCGCGCTCCCGCTGCCGAAGAGGACGGCGATCAAGTCCGCGTCGCTCAGGACGCCGGGGCCCAGCTCGAGCAGGCGCTCGCGCGGCCGATCCGCTTCTTCCATGTCACGAATGTTGAGGTTCTGTTCCCGCTGCATGACCGCCCCTTTCGGGAGCGGGACCACGGCGAGGCGAAACGCGAGGAACTGAGATGCTACGCGCCGGGTCGGCGCGCCGCAAGGGCGTTCGACCCGGGCGTCAGCCGAGCTGAGCCCGGAGCTCCTTCCTATGAATCCGGATCGGCGCCTTGGCGCGCAGCCGCTGCGTCCAGGCCTCCACCCGCTGGTCGACCAGCTCGCGGAGAAGCGTGTCGCGGTGCTTGGCGAACTCGGCGGGGGGCTGGACCTCCACCGTGTCCACGACGGCATAGAGCGTCCCCATGCTCCCGCGTATCGGCGGGAGCGGCGTGCCGGGCTCGGATGAGAAGACCCGGCTCAGAAACGTGGAATCCCGCGCGAGGGCGGGATCCCGGCTCAAGTCCGGGATCGGTCCCTCGCGCCCGAACTGCTTGCTCACGCGAAGGCCCCCGAGGCCGGCGAAGAGCGATTCGGGGTTCGCCCCCGCGAGGAACGCGGCCCGGTACCGTGCATCCAGCGAATCCGCGACCGCGCGGCGGCGGCGGAGCTGCCGCTCCGCCATCAGTCGTTCCTTCACATCCTCGAAGGTGGCCGGACCCGGCGGCACCTCCCGCACGCGTCGAACGACCACGTAGCCGTCGGGGAGCTCGATCGGCTCCGGCGCGACGCCGCCGTCGGGAAGCGAGCCGACCGTCTTCTCGAGCCACGGCGCCGCCCCGATCCCCTCGATCGGCTCGTTTGCCCCGACCGGATTCGACCGCTTCGCGCCGCCGTACGCCGCCGCGAGCGATTCGAAATTCGCGCCGGGCTCCGAGGCCGCGGCGATCAGCTTCAGCGCGCCGGTCCGGGCCGAGGAGTCGGCGACCGCTCCGCCCAGGACGCCCTGGATCTCCTCCTCGCATTCGCCGAGCGGTCGAAGGCGCTCCGCTTTCCGGCTCTCGACCTCCAGGACGTGGAATCCGAACCGGGTTTCGAACACCTGGCTCAGCTCACCGACGGGAGTCGTGAAGGCGACGTCGCCGAACTCCTTCGCCACCGACCCTCGCGTCAGCTCGCCCAAGTCTCCGCCCTTGGACGCGGACCCGGTGTCCTCGGAGACCTCGCGTGCCACCGCGGCAAAGTCTTCCCCGTCCGCGATCCGCTTTCGCGCGGCGAGCGCCTTCTGGCGCGCCGCCTCGCGGGCGCCGGCGCCGTCCGCCGCGCGGAACGCCACGAGGATGTGTCGCACGTGGGCTCTTCCCGGCACAGTGAATTCGAGCGGGTTGGAGCGCCAGTAGGCGGCGATCGAGTCCGCAGACACCTTGACGTCCTGGGGTTTCGCCCTCCGGAAGGCCACGGCGTCGATGACCCAGCGCGTCGGGGTGCGATAGTCGCCGCGGTGCTCGCGGAAGTAGCTCTCCGCTTCGCTCTCGAGGCGCTGACGCCGCTGCTCCGTCGCAGCGGCGCGCGCGGCGGCACGGACCGCCTCGTACGGCGGCACGTAGCCTAGATCGAGGGAATCCACCCGGACCACGAAGACCGAGTCGCCATTCACCCTCGGCCCGAGGACATCGCCCGGGCGGAGCGTATAGAGCGTGTCGAGCAGGTTCCCTTCCACGAGGAGCGGTCCGGGAAGCGGCTCGCCCCGATAGAGCGTGATCTCCCTGACCGCCGCCGCGTAGCGCGCCGCGACCCGCGCTCGATCTTCCCTGTCCTTCAGGCGAACCCCGGCCTCGCGCAGCGTGCGCCACGCCTGGTCGAGCCGGCGCTCCCGCCGGATGAGATCGGCAATGCCCGGGCGCGCCGAGTCGGCCCACGCGCGCTCCGAGCCCGAGTGCTTCAGCTCCCGGCGGAGCCGGTCGAGGCGCTTCTCCACGTCCTTGGCGGTCGGCGGGCGGCCCGCATCGAAGGAGTCGACGCCGCGGGCCAGGATCGACGCCGACACGCGCGGCACGGCGTAGACGTCGGGATGGAGCCGGACCTCGGCCCGCGCCAGCGAATCGATCGACGCGTCACGCACTTCAGCGTCGGCCTTCCTCTTTGCCTGCGTGACCACGTCCCGGAACGGGAGTCTGGCCGTGTCGTGGCGCTCGGCCAAGCGCACCACGACGACGAAGGGTCCGATGCGGATCGGCTCCTCGGCCCACTCGCCCGGTCGGGTGGCCCGAACGAGCGCGACCAGCGCGTCCGACCGGCCGAGTCCCCGGACCGGCTCGTTCAGACGGAACCATCCGGACTCGTGCACCCCTCCGTGCGGCTTCGCCGCGTTCTCAGGGAGCAGGCCCGCCTTCACCGCGGCGAGGAGATCGCCGGCGGTCTTCATCGCGACCCGCCCGGCCGCCTCGCGCGCGGAATCGCTCGCGGCGCCCTCGGGCACGGCCGAAACGCGGATGTACTGGATGCGCGCCTCCTCCCCACTCATGAACTCGTCGGGGTGGGCGTCGTAATAGGCGCGGACCTGGGCGGGCGTGGCTTCGGGGTCGAGCGAGACCGCGTCGGGACCGAGAACGATGTAGTCGATCGAAGCCTGCGTGGTCCGCTCTTCGAACGTCTTCTTGAGCTCGGCTTCGCGCGGCCCGAACCGGCGCTCCATCCAGCGCACGTACTCCTCGAGAAGAAGCCCCCGCTCCGCCTGGAAACGAAGCTCGGGATAGTTGGAGGAGGTAGAGTGCTTGAAGGCTTGGAACTTGGCCTCATCCAGCTTGCCGCCGGTCTTGAAGAAGTCGCTCTGCTTCATCCGGGCGTCGATCTCGGCCTCGGTCACCTTCATTCCGCGCCGCTGTGCGTCCGCGAGCCACAGACGCTCCCGAATAAGCTCGTCGAGGACGTTCTTCTGGAGGAGCTTCCGCTCCTCGTCGTTCAACGATCGCCCGGCGCGGGCCTGGATCTCCTCGAAGTACGGCTTCGCGAGGCGATCCCACTCGACCTGCAAGATCGGAATCCCGTCGACGATGCCGATCTGCTCCGGCGGCACCGCCGCGGGCGCCGCGGCCTTGGGCGAGGACCTGCGCGCGTGCGATCGCGGCGACGGGGCGGCGGGCGAGGCCGACTTCGGGGGCTCCGCGCCCCCAAGCGTCACGGCGGATACCACGACCGCCGCGGCGAAGAGGATCGCGAAGGCAAGCGGGCGGAGGGGACGGAGGTGGACGGGGCGGATCACGAACACGGGAGGCTTAGAAATGGTCCGCGTCCGCGCGGAAGAAAAATTTAGGCCCCCGGCGGACGGTTCTCGCGAAGTGTGGGGGGCAGAAGCATCGCGAGGCTGCCGTCAGCAGCCAAGGGCCATTGACCTCATCGGCATGAACCCAGAGCGTGGCCTCGTGTCCGGAAGAGATGTCGGTGGGTGTCTGACTAACACGTGCAGGCCACGCTGGGCTCGAGCCGATAGGCCGGAATCCCGTATGTGGACGTCCGCTTCGTGGTAGCACAGCCCATGCCACGCGGCGTGGCCGCATGGAGGTTTCCATTCGAGAGCTCAACTTGCTCCGATCGAGAGGGTTACGAGCCCCCGCGACATGTTGGGGCGAAGGCCCGCCTTTGTTCGCCGTAGGATGATTGTGCCTGATCTGCGCAGCCAAGAACGGTATATCACGCTAAGATGATACCAGGCGACAGATTGCTGGACATGTGCCATCAATGCACAGAAGTACTTCCGTGGCTCACATCGGAGATTCTTCCCGCCTCCGCGTAGCGCTCCAGCATTCGATAGAGCGTCCTACGAGGAACCCCGAGAACCCGCGCCGCCTCCGACTTGTTTCCCTTCGACTGCTCGAGCACGCGCAGCACGTACTGGCAGGCCATCTCATCGAGGGTCTGTCGTGGCTGGGATGGAGACGCGGATTGCCCCGCCTCCGCACGTCCCGTCACCCTTTCCGGCAGGTCTCCGACTTCAACCATCGACCCGGGGGCGAGGGCGACCGCTCTCTCGACGACGTTTTCCAGCTCGCGGACGTTCCCCGGCCAAGGATGGGCGAGCAGAAGATCCATGGCGGCCGGGGAAAACCCCCGCAGGGGCCGGCCCGACCGTGCCGCGTACTCGCGGAGGAAGTGTCCGGCCAGGAGCGGAATGTCCTCGCGCCGCTCCCGAAGCGCCGGCACGTGGAGCGCCACGACGTTGAGCCGGTAGTAGAGGTCCTCGCGGAAGAGCTTCGCTTCGACCAACGCCTCGAGGTCCTGGTGCGTGGCGGCGACGACCCGCAGGTCGACCGGCACCGTATCGGTCCCGCCCACCGGCTTGATCTCCTGCTCCTGAAGCACGCGGAGGAGCTTCGCCTGCATCGAGAGCGACATGTCGCCGACCTCGTCCAGGAAGACCGTTCCCCGATTCGCCTCCACGAAAAGCCCGGGACGACGTTCGATCGCCCCCGTGAAGGCGCCCTTGACGTGTCCGAACAGCTCGCTCTCGAGGAGCGTCTCGGAGAGGCTGGTGCAGCTCACCGCGACGAAGGCGCGATCGCGCCGCGGGCTCGCCTCGTGGATGGACCGCGCGATCAGCTCCTTTCCGGTGCCGCTCTCGCCGATGACGAGGACCGAGCTCTTCGTCCCCGCGACGCGCGACACGAGCTTGATCAGCTCCATCATGCCCGGGTGGGAACCGACGATCGGCCGCGCCCGCTTGGGTCCCGTCGTCGGGAGCATGCTGGGCCGGGGTACCGGCGCGTCGCCCTTCGCGGCGTCGCGGAGCCCCCTCCGCTCCATCGCGCGCTCCACGCAGAGCCGCACCTCGTCGAGCTTGAACGGCTTTCGGACGTAGTCGAACGCGCCTTCGTGGAGCGCGCGGATCGCGGTCTCGATGGTCCCGTACGCGGTGACCAGGATCACGGTCGGGTCGGGGGTGAGGCGGCGGAGCCGGCGAAGCACCTCGATGCCGTCGATGTCCGGCATCTGCACGTCGCTCAGAACGATGTCGAACGGCCGTGCGGCGGCCAGATCGAGCGCCGCCGTCCCGCTCGATGCGAGCACGACGTCGTAGCCCTCCCCCACGAACACTTCGCGGAGGAGACCGGACGAGCCCGGATCATCGTCAACGACCAGCATCGCGGGGCGGTGCCGGGTGTGCATGGCGTTTCTCCCAAGGGCGGGCGCGCCCTTCCTGGGCGCGCTCAGACGCTCATCTCACCCCTAATTGTACCCCACGGCCCCCGGCGAATGCGCCCGGACCGTCACGGGGGTTGATGGGGACCGAAGCGATCTTCTACCATGCGTGCGCTTCGATGCGGGCTCGTGTCGAGCCCGCGCAGATCCCCTTACTCGGGAGCTCACATGATGACTTCCAGCCCGGACACGGAACTCGAAGAGCCGCTCTCGGTCTCCGATCTCAAGGAGGCGTGGACGCTCCTCGTCCCTTCGGATCGCTTGGAAAGCTTCCGGGCCCTCGAGCGCACGCAGGCCGAGGACTTCTTTCTGGGCCTGAGCGCGCACGATCAGGCGGACCTGCTCCTGGGCCTGCCGCCCGCGGAGCGGCGCTCCTGGATCCGGCTCCTGGCGCCCGACGACGCCGCGGATTTGGTGCAGGAAGTTCCCGCGGAGGAGCGCGAGCCCCTGATGTCGCTCCTCGACGAGCCGACGCGCCAGGAAGTGAGCGGGCTCCTGGCCTATGCCGAGGACGACGCCGGTGGGCTGATGAACCCGCGCTACGCGCGCCTGCGGCCGGACATGACCGTGGACGAGGCGATCACCTACCTGAGGCGCCACGCCGCGGACCGGGGGGCGACGCTCACCTACGCCTACGTCCTCTCCCCGGATCACAAGCTCCTGGGCGTGGTCTCGTACCGGGACCTCATCACGGCCAAGGCCGACCAGAAAATCGACGCGATCATGCGGACGAATCTGGTGACGGTGCCCGAGCAGATGGACCAGGAGGAGCTGAGCCGCCTCTTCGCCGCGCACCGGTATTTGGCCTTCCCCGTCGTCGACGAGGAAGGCCGGATGAAGGGGATCGTGACCCTGGATGACATCGTGGACGTCGTCCGGGAAGAGGCGACCGAGGACATCCAGAAGATCGGAGGCACCGCCGCCCTGGACGCTCCGTATCTACGCGTCGGGATCGGCCACATGATTCGGAAGAGAGCCGGCTGGCTTGCGGTTCTCTTCCTGGGCGAGAGCCTGACGGCGACCGCGATGGGCTACTTCGAGGCCGAGATCGCGCGCGCCGTCGTGTTGGCCCTGTTCGTTCCGCTGGTGATCTCGAGCGGCGGCAATTCGGGCAGCCAGGCCACGACGCTCGTGATCCGCGCGATGGCGCTCGGCGAGGTGAAGCTCCGCGATTGGTGGCGTGTGATGCACCGAGAGATCTTGTCCGGCCTTGGCCTCGGAGCGATCCTCGCCTCGATCGGGATCTTGCGAATCTTGGTCTGGCAGTCCCTGTTCCACACCTACGGAACGCATAGCTTCTTGATCGCAATGACCGTCGCGTCGAGCCTGGTCGGCGTCGTGCTCTGGGGCTCGCTCGTCGGCTCGATGCTTCCCTTCGTGTTGAGGCGGCTCGGTCTCGATCCGGCGACGGCCTCCGCGCCGTTCGTCGCGACGCTCGTCGACGTGACCGGCCTGATCATCTACTTCTCGGCGGCGAAGGTGATTCTCTCGGGGACGCTGCTCTAGGGGATGAAGACCGTCTCGCCCGCCTGCTCCTCGGCGTGGTAGGAGCTTCGGACCAACGGTCCCGAGGCGACCTGGCGGATGCCCAAGGCGCGTCCGTACTCCCGGTAGTGGGCGAACTCCTCGGGCGTGACGTAGCGCTCCAGCGGAAGGTGGGAGCCTGACGGCGGCAGGTACTGCCCAATCGTGACCATCGAGACGCCGCGAGCGTTCAGATCGCGCATCAGCTCCTCCATCTCCTCCTTCGTTTCTCCCACTCCCACCATCGCGCCCGACTTGGCGGGAATCTCCGGGGTCCACGCGGCCACCTTTCCGAGAAGCTCGAGCGAGCGCTCGTAGCGACCCGCGGGACGGACCCGCTTGTAGAGGCGCTGCACGGTCTCCATGTTGTGATTCAGGACATCGGGCCGGGCCTCGAGCACCGTCCGGAGCGCGTCTCCGTCTCCGAGGAAGTCCGGGATCAGCACCTCCACCTTGGTCGACGCGTTCGCCTCGCGGATGGCGCGGATCGTCGCCGCGAAGTGCGACGCCCCGCCGTCCGGCAGCTCGTCGCGGTTCACCGACGTCACGACCACGTAGTGGAGCCCGAGCCGCTTTGCCGCGTCGGCCACGCGCGCCGGCTCCTCGGGATCGACCGGGAGCGGCTTTCCGCTCCGGATGTCGCAGAAGGGGCAGGAGCGCGTGCAGACGTTTCCGAGGATGAGAAAGGTCGCGGTGTGCCGGGAGAAGCAGTCGCCGATGTTCGGGCAATTGGCGCTCTCGCAGACCGTGTGGAGATCGAGGCTCCGGAGAATCGCCTTGGTCTCGTGATAGGCCGCGCCCGTCGGAATGCGGGCGCGAAGCCAGTCCGGTCGGCGCGGCCCGACGGGGGCGACGGTGAGGCGCTCGTAGAGGCGGAGCGGCTTCCGCTTCTCGGCCGCTTCCTTCCTCCGATCGGAGGGAAGCGTGAGCGAGATCGGGACGCCCGGCGCGGGGCGGTCAGATGTGAATGGAGCGCCCTTCGGTTCCAAACATTGCCTCCATGGTGGCTTCGGACAGCGTCGGGTGAGCGTGAACCACCTCCGCCAGCTCGATCGCGGTGGCCTCGAAGTGGCGGGCGACGACCGACTCGGCGATCTGTTCCGTCGCGAGCACGCCGATGATGTGGACGCCGAGGATCTCGCCCGTGCCCGCGTCCGACACCGCCTTCACGAATCCCTCGCCCTGACCCAGGATCGACGCCTTCGAGTTGGCCGTGAACGGAAACTTCCCCGTCCGGACCGAGCGCCCCGCCGCGCGCGCCTGAGTCTCGGTGAGGCCGACGCTGGCGACCTGGGGGTGGCAGTAGGTGCAGTTCGGGATCGCATTGTAGTCCACCGGGTGAGGATTCTTCCCTGCGATACGCTCGACCGCGACGAGCCCCTCGTGCGATGCCACGTGGGCGAGGGCCGCCGTCGGCGTCACGTCCCCGATCGCGTAGAGCCCCGGGACGTTCGTTTCCATGTATTCGTTGACGGTGACATATCCGCGATCCATCGCGACCCCGAGCGTCTCGAGCCCGATACCGTCCGTCACGGGCTTCCGCCCCGCGGCCATCAGCACGCGCTCCGTGCGGATCCGCTTCGTCTCCCCCTTCACCTCGAGCTCGCTCCAGGCGCCGTCGCCGTCGACGCGCACGCTCTTTAGGTTCGCGCCGACGTGCACCTCCATCCCCTGCCGCGAGAAGGAGCGCAGGAGCGCCTCGGAGACCTCCTCGTCCTCGACCGGAACGATCCGGGGAAGGCGCTCGATCAGGGTCACCTTCGAGCCGAACGAGTGGTAGATCGACGCGAACTCGACGCCGACGGCGCCCGCGCCGATCACGAGGAGCGTTTCCGGCACGCGGTCGAGGCTCAAGATCTCGTCGCTCGAGAGCACGATGCGGCCGTCCACCGGCGCCATCGGCAGCGATCCCACGCGCGATCCGGTGGCGACAATGGCCGCCTTCGCCTCGACCGTCGACTTGGCGCCGGCGGCGTCCTTTACCTCGATCCGGCCCGGGGCCACGAACGATCCGAACCCCTTCACCGTCGTCACCTTGTTCTTCCGGAGGAGCGATTCGGTTCCCATGAAGTTCTTCTTCACCACCCGGTCTTTCCGCTCCATCGCCGCCTTCAGATCGAGCGTCGCCTCCGCGACGCGCACTCCGAATTCGCCGGCCTTGCGACAGAGCGTGAGCACCTCCGCGGCCTCCAGGAGCGCCTTCGTGGGGATGCAGCCCACGTGAAGGCACGTCCCCCCGACCTTCTCCTTCTCGATCAGGACCGTCTTCAGACCGAGCTGGCCGGCGCGGATCGCGGCCACGTACCCTCCGGGGCCCCCGCCCAGGACCGCGATGTCGTAACGGTCCGCGCTCACGCGCGCCCCGCCGCGTCCGCGGAAGCCGGGGCAAAGGAGGGTGCGACGACGAGCGCCAGCTCCACCAGCACGTCGAGGTCCCGCTGCGTGAAGGCGGCGGGCGTCTCCGAGTCGATGTCGATCACACCCCACACGCGGCCTTCGTGCACGATCGGGACCACGATCTCGGAACGGATCGAGGCGCTGCAGCTCAGATACCTCGGGTCGGCGTTCACGTCGGGAATCACTTGCGGGACGGCGTGCTGCGCCACCCAGCCGCAGATGCCCTCGACTCCGATCCGGATGCGGTGGTGCGGCGACTCCGGGCCGCGGAACGGGCCCAATTCCAGAACTTCCCCCTGCGTCAGGTAGACGCCGGCCCAGGCGTACGCCGGGAAGTGCCACTTGAGCTCCGCCACCATGAACTCGAGCACGTCGCGAAGCGGATCGCCCCGCCGCACCCGTTCCGCCACCCGGGCCGGAAGGAGCCGCTGCGGCTCGGTCGGAGCGGGGCCCGCGGGGGCGGTGGCGAGATCCGCGGGACGGAACGTCGTCGAATCCTGTTTCACGGGAATTCCTCCTTGGAACAATCCCTGGAGACTACGATGACTTTTCCGCCAGCACCCGGGCGCGAATCAGCGGTTCGAACAGATCGATGGGCACCGGGAAGATGGTGGTCGAGTTGTTTTCGGTCGCGATCTCGGCGAGCGTCTGCAGATACCGGAGCTGCATCGCGAGCGGCTGGGTCGCGAGAACCTTGGCCGCCTCGGAGAGCTTCTGACTCGCCTGGAGCTCCCCTTCCGCGTTGATGACCTTGGCGCGCCGCTCGCGCTCGGCCTCGGCCTGGCGCGCGATCGCCCGCTGCATCTCCTGGGGCAGGTCGACGTTCTTCACCTCGACGGTGCTGACCTTGATCCCCCACGGCTCGGTGTGGCCGTCGATCACCAGCTGGAGCTCCTTGTTGATCTTGTCCCGGTTCGCGAGGAGCTCGTCCAGCTCCGCCTGGCCGAGCGTACTCCGAAGGGTCGTCTGCGCGATCTGGGAGGTGGCGTAAAGGTAATTCTCGACCTCCAGCACCGCCCGGGTCGCGTCGAGGACGCGGAAATAGATCACCGCGTTCACCTTCACCGAAACGTTGTCGCGCGTGATCACGTCCTGGGGCGGCACGTCCATGGCCACCGTCCGGAGCGGGATCTTGACCATCTTGTCCACGATCGGGATGAGGAAGATGAGCCCCGGGCCCTTCGTTCCGATCGAGCGCCCGAGTCGGAAGATCACCCCGCGCTCGTATTCCCGGAGCACCTTGATGGAGCTGGTGAGGAGAAGGATCCCGATGAACAGGACCGTCAAAAACGAATACGAGACCATTCGCGACCCCCTTTAGGCCTTCTTGACCTTGAGCGAGAGCCCGTCGACACGATCCACGACGACGGCGGAGCCCTTGGAGATCGGAGCGTCCGCCTGAGCGGTCCAGTACTCGCCGTGGAGAAACACCTGTCCCGACGGGGCGAGGTCGGTCAGCGCCGTCCCGCGTTCCCCGATGAGCCCCTGAATTCCAGTGACCGGCTTTCGCCGCTGAGCGCGGTACGCCGCGCCGAGAACGAACACGAAGAAGGCGACGGTGACCCCGACCACGGTCGCGATCACCGAGAGCGAGACCCGCGCGACGCCAGGCTCGCCGCCGAGCAGGATCAACGACCCGAGCAGCAAAGACACCACCCCCCCGAGCGTAAGAATGCCGTGGCTCTGCACCTTCACGTCGACCGCAAAGAGGACCATCGCGAACACGATGAGGAACACCCCGGTCAAGTTGACCGGCAGCGCCTGGAACGCGAGGAAAGCCAGAAGGAGACAGATCCCGCCCACGACGCCGGGAAGGATCGCCCCCGGGTTCGACAGCTCGAA
>Ga0066709_100002006_pt1 | contig 14322 bp, 10 predicted proteins | sample GraSoiAngelo_158_FD_79665 | JGI IMG/M metagenome (GOLD analysis project Ga0066709, IMG submission 79665) | Grasslands soil microbial communities from the Angelo Coastal Reserve, California, USA - 14_1009_16_30cm | ecosystem: Environmental > Terrestrial > Soil > Grasslands | place: USA...
ATGTGGTTTACGGCCCGCTCGCGAACGGGACCACCAGTCTAATGTATGAAGGCGCCCCGAACTGGCCCGAGCCGGACCGGTTCTGGCGGATCGTGGCGAAGTACGGCGTGACCGTTCTTTACACGGCTCCGACCGCGATCCGCGCGTTCATGAAATGGGGAGTGGAATGGCCGAAGAAACACGATCTGGGCTCGCTGCGTCTGCTGGGCACGGTGGGCGAGCCGATCAATCCGGAGGCCTGGATCTGGTATCACCAAGTCATCGGCGGCAAACGTTGTCCGATCGTCGATACCTGGTGGCAGACGGAAACCGGCGGCATCATGATCACGCCGTTGCCCGGCGCCACGCCCACCAAACCCGGCTCCGCCACGCTGCCCTTTTTTGGAGTCGTGCCGGAAGTGGTGGATGACAAGGGCAAGACCGTTCCGCGCAACACCGGCGGCAAGCTCGTTATTCGCAAACCATGGCCGAACATGCTGCGGGGCATCTGGGGTGACGCGCAACGCTACAAGGAGGTTTATTGGAGAGAAGTCAAAGCCAGTTATTTTACCGGCGATGGCTGCCGCCAGGACGAAGACGGTTACTTCTGGATCGTCGGCCGCATCGACGATGTGCTCAACGTGGCGGGCCATCGCATCGGCACAGCCGAAGTCGAAAGCGCCCTGGTCAGCAACCCGAACGTCGCCGAGGCCGCGGTGGTCGGCCGTCCGGATGAATTGAAGGGACAGGCTCTGGTGGCCTTTGTGACCTTGAAATCGGGAATCAAGGCGCTGCCGGAGCTGCGCGACGAGTTGCGCCAGCACGTGGCCAAGGAAATCGGCTCGGTCGCCAAACCCGACGATATCCGATTCGCCGAGGCACTGCCCAAAACCCGTTCCGGAAAAATCATGCGGCGCCTGCTCAAACAAGTTGCCGCCGGCACCGAAATCAAGGGAGACACCACCACGCTCGAGGATTTCACCGTGCTGGCCAGGCTCAGCCAGACTGAAGAATAGGTCGGTCGGACGAAGGCGAGCGCTGAATGACTAATGACGAATGCAAAATGACGAAAGAATGACGAAGGACGAAGCCCGAAGATTTGGGAGTTCCCATGGTGACGGCCGGCGAGCTTTCGTCATTCCGGCTTCTTTCGTCACTCGAAATTCGGATTTCGTCATTTGCTGCGCCTACGGTTTGCGCAACCGGTAGAATATAGGCCCGGCCCCCAACGGGATGGTAGCGGGATTGGCTTCGCCGCTCGGGGCCGCGCCCCAGGAGCCGGGACGCAACGTGCTGCTGTGCTCCAAAGAGAAGCCGGGCGAGGCCGGCGCCCAGGAAATGGTGATGGTCGCGCCGGAGACGCGGATGAACAGTGTTGGCGCGCCGGTGGTCGAGGGCACGATCAGTCCGGGCCAAAAACCGCCTTCGAGTCTGTAATTGCCGCCCGCCAGTCTGCCGGCGTCGGGCTGGCCCATCGAGCCGGTGAGTGTGTAATTGCCGCCGCTGCTGGTGCCGCCCCCGCCGTCAATCGTGAACCAGTCGATTGAGTAGGACTGCGCCGCCGCGCACAGGGGCGCCAGCAACAACACCAGCCAGTACAAGACTGACTTCCATCCCGTCTCCGGGTGCCGCAGCGAGGCAGACAGGCTGGAAGCCTGTCCTAAGTTCGAGCGTTTCATCGTCCGCCTCCTTCCGTGTGCACAGCCTGTTTCCCGAGCGGGGTCTTCAACTCCATGAGCTGTTGTCGCAGTCCCTGAATTTCGGCGTCACGCTGTTTCAATTCCTCGACAAGTTTCTGGTTCAATCCTTGGATCGCCGCTAGGGCCACGCCGTCGGCATCGACGGTTGCGATGTGGCGCTCATCTTCGCCTACATTGAACGCGTCGGCGAAATCCTGCGCCACAGGACCGATGTGGCGGACCGAATTGCTCTGGCTCTTGTAATTCCAGGTTTGAATCGGCAACCGCGCCAGGCGTTCGAACAACTCGCGCGGATTGACCGGAGTGAAATTGGTCTTGGCGTTGCGGTCACTCAGCGAGGACCACGAGCCGCTGCCGGGGGCCACCGTGACGCCTGCGACCGGTATGCCGTTACTGTCCACGCCGGATACGAAGCGAACACCCCCGGTCGCCCGCACGGCGAATTCGTTGGCGGCAGACGATGCGAAGAAGGCGAAGGCAGAGGAGTCTGCCCAGACAAAGCTCCCTTCGTGCTCGGCATTTGCGCGGTAGCCGGCCGCAAATCCGTGGGCGCCTGCTACAGTGCAGAATTGCCCTCCTGGGATGGTCGCGCAGATTGCGTTCGTTCGAATGAGGTTATATTCGCCGCCGCCAACGGTGGACGAGTAGGCCATGTCCTCGATTGTGTTAACGTTCCCACCCCCAATGGTGGAACGATAGGCGAAGCTTTGGATATGGTTTGCTTGACCACCCCCGATAGTCGATAGCTCAGCCCCGGCGAAGATGACATTGTTAATGCCACCGCTGATGGTGGCACGAATTGAATTGGTCCCTATGGCGTTGAAGGTCCCACCGGAAATGGTGGATTGGTTAGCGGCGCTGTGGATCGTGTTATTGTCGCCGCCGGCGATGACTGACGCGGAAGCGCTCCTCTCGATGGTATTAAGTTCGCCACCCCCAACCATTGAACGAAGGGCGTCAGTCTGGATAGTGTTTTGGAGGCCGCCACCGATCGATGAGTTTTCGGCCTCGTTTTGGACGGTATTGTTACGGCCCCCACTGATGGTCGAACCGAACGCGAGATTTTGGATCATGTTATCTAGACCGCCGCAGATCGTGGAATAGTTGGCGTTAGTCTGAATAACGTTTCCTGCCCCGCCACCAATAGTGGAAACGGTAGCCCCGATTTGTATGCTATTCTGGCTGCCACCAGAAATCGTAGAACCCGAGGCATCATTTGAGATCAGGTTAGAATCGCCGCCGCTGATCGTGGCTCCGTCGGAATTGCTCTGGATAATATCATTCAGCCCGCCCGCGATAGTCGCAAAGTCGGACGCTATCCGGTGGGTTAGGTTTACCGAGTTGCTCGCGCCACCACCGCCAATCGTCGCTCCAAACACACCGGAGTGGACGCTGTTGCCGGCGGCGCCGCCGATGACGTTCGGGCTAAAACCGTAAAAAGGGTCAGCGGCGGGCTCTAGCCGCAATGCAGGCGAGCCGTTCACGTCCAACTCCAACGGCTGATTGTCAGTCGTGCCCAGAAAGTTCACTCCCGGCGTCGTGCCCGCATTGCCATTCAAGCTCCACGCTGCCGCGGCGCTGGAAGCGTTGGTCCAGGTCAGGCCGCTGCCGTCAAACGCCAGCACCTGTCCGCTCGCCGGCGCGGCGAGCGTTTTCAATTGCGAGACGGACACGGCGTTACTGGCGACGTCGTTCGCCGTCGCCGCGGTTGCGGCGTCGGACGCGAAGAGCGCGTAGGGCGTCGGCGAGATCCGCTGGCGCGGACTGAGCGTGGTGAATTCAGTGGCGCCATTGGTGCGCGCGCTGATCGCCAGCCAGTAAGCCGTGCCGTTGAATACACCGGCGCCGAAGTCGAGTGTGACGGTAAACAGCCCGTTACTCACCGCCACGCCGTTGGTGGCAATCGCGCAACAAGGATCGTTGCAGGCGTCGCAAAACAGCGCGAAGCTCAGGTCGTAACTTCCATTCGCTGGCGTGCCGCCGTCGGTCAGGCGGCCCTGGTACGTGAACGCGGTGCCGAGGGTGGCCGAGCGCGCAACGCACAGCGGCAGGATGAAGTGAACGATGGTGAGAAGAATGAACTTTTTCATGATTTCCTGGTAAGGTTCAGATTTGCACCACAAGACCGGCGCGACCTCGCCGGTTGCTTAGCAAGAGAGCTCGAACCGAGCAAGAAAACTTCCGCAAGCCTCAACCTAGGGCAGGCGTCCACTCTCCACAGTACTGCCACGCCCGTCCTCCGCAGCACCACTCCTACGGAGGATGGAGAGGACGGGCCTCGCCGGCCTCTGCTCGAAAGCGGGCAAGCGGGACGCACTGCCCTACGGTTCGTTGACACTCCCTTGCTGGCCGACTAGCCTCCGCGCGATGTCCAGACTGCCATTCGAGCTGATGCTCGCGCTCCGTTATCTGCGTCCGAAACGGACCTTCGTATCGGTCATCACCTTGATTTCGATAGTCGGTGTCATGCTGGGCGTGGCGGTCTTGATCATCGTGATCAGCGTGATGAGCGGGTTCGACCGGCAATTGCGCGATCGACTTCTCGGCTTCAATGCTCATCTGCGCGTCGAACGCGGCATGCCCATGAACGATTACGGAAAGATAATGAGTGTCATTGCCTCGAATCGCAGCGTCAAAGGGGTCGCGCCGTATGTCATCGGCAATGTGCTGGTAAAGACCGAACCGGAGAGCGGCAGTCCCCAGGTGCTGGCGCCCCTCATTCGCGGCATCGACCCGCGGCTGGAGGAAAAGATCAGCGTGCTGCCCAAAAGCATGGTCGAGGGAAAGTTCGACGTGAAAGGGCGGGGGATGCTGGTGGGCAAGTCGATTGCGGACCGGCTGGGATTGAGCGTCGGGGATCGATTGGCGGTGTACTCGGTGAACAAATTTGAGGAATGGGAGCAGGGCCGAAAAAAAGCAAGGGAAGAAGCGCCCTTGGCGGACGATTACGAAGTGAAAGGGATTTTTGACGTCGGCTATTATGAGTTCAACGATCTGTTCGTGGTCTGCTCGCTGGCCAACGCCCAGGACATGTATGAGTTGGAGGACTCCGTGCAAGGGCTGCTGGTGATGCTGCACGATCCGGACAGGGTCAACGAGGTCGAGCGCGAGTTGCGCGCCGCGCTCGGCGCGGAATTTCATATCACGACCTGGGTGCGGGAAAACTCCCACATCATGGATGCGCTGTTGGTCGAGAAAAATGTGATGTATTACCTGCTGTTCTTCATCGTGCTGGTGGCGGCGTTCGGCATCACCAGTGCGCTGATTACTTTCGTGGTGCAGAAGACGCGCGAGATCGGGATGCTCAAGGCCCTGGGCGCGACCAGCGGCCAGGTAATGTGGCTGTTCCTGGGTCAAAGCTTGATGGTCGGCCTGCTCGGCGTCCTCGCCGGCTACGGACTGGGAATGCTGGCGGTCTCCTATCGGAACGAATTCCTTCAATTCCTGCGGCGGGCGACCGGTTTTGAACTGTTCCCGGAATCGATCTATGGATTCCGCGAACTGCCCGCCTTGATTGTGTCGCAGGACATCCTGGTGATTTGCGGCGGGTCGCTGTTGATTTGTTTGCTGGCGGGCCTGTTGCCGGCCTGGAACGCGGGGCGGCTCCGACCGGTGGAGGCCTTGCGGTATGAGTGAGCGGAGCGCCGCAGGACAGGCGGGGCAAGAAGGAACGATGCAATCCGAGGCGGACGGCGCTTTGTTGGCAGCGCGAAACGTCGGCAAGACCTATCTCATCGGCCAGCGCTCGCTGGAAGTGCTGCGGCAGGTGAACCTGGCGGTCGTTCGCGGCGAATTCCTGGCCGTGCGGGGCGCCTCGGGCGCCGGCAAAAGCACGCTGCTCCATTTGCTGGGCGGATTGGACTCGCCCACGGCGGGCGAAATCCGGTTCGAGGGGAAGAATCTCGCGGCGCTTTCGGGACGGGAACTGGCGGCCTTCCGCAACCGCAAGGTCGGGTTCGTCTTTCAGGCCTACCATCTTTTTCCCGAATTGAACGCGCTGGAGAACGTGTGTCTGCCGGCGCGCATGGCGCGAATGGACGCGGCGCGAGCGGAGGCGCGCGGACGCGAGCTGCTGAAGCGCGTCGGTCTGGTGGAACGACTGGAGCATCGGCCGGGCGAGCTGTCGGGCGGCGAGCAACAAAGGGTGGCGATTGCGCGGTCGCTCATCAACGACCCGGGCATGATTCTGGCGGACGAGCCAACCGGCAATCTGGATTCGCATACTGGCGAGGAAATCATCGAGTTGCTTTGCGCGTTGCGAGCCGAGCGGCAAACCACACTCATGATCGCGACGCACGATGCCAGGGTCGCCGCGCGGGCGCCGCGCGTGATCGAACTGGTGGACGGCAGGGTGAAGACGGGTGCGGGGTGATGGAGCGATGCGGTGATGGGGTGATGGGGTGATGGAAATGGCAACGCTTCACGCCCCATACCCCAATACCCCACCGTCCCTTCGCCCCATTCTTCTGTTGCGCCCTGCCGCCGGCTTCCCTTACTCTGACGCGGTTTTTGCGGGCATGAAAATTTACATTGACGGGAAATACTACGACGAGGAACAGGCGAAAATCTCCGTGTTTGACCACGGTTTACTTTACGGCGACGGCGTTTTTGAGGGTATTCGCGCTTACAATAGTCGAGTGTTCAGGCTGAAGGAGCACATAGATCGGTTGTTTTACTCCGCCAAGGCGATTCTGCTGCAGGTGCCCCTGGGCCATCGGGAGATGATGCAGCAGGTCCTGGAGACCTGTCGGCAGAACAAGATTCGCGACGGTTACATTCGACTGCTGGTCACGCGAGGCGCAGGCACGCTCGGCCTGAATCCGAACCGCTGCAAAAATCCCTCGGTGATCATCATCGCGGACACCATCCAGCTCTACCCGATGGAGTTTTACGAAAATGGAATGGAAATTGTGACCGTGGCGACGACGCGCAATTTGCACAGCGCATTGAACCCGGCGATCAAGTCGTTGAATTACCTGAACAACGTTCTGGCCAAAATCGAGGCCAACAATGCCGGGTGCGAAGAAGCGATCATGTTGAACGCCGAAGGGTTTGTGGCCGAGTGCACGGGCGACAATCTGTTCATCGTAAAAGCGCGTCAACTGTTCACGCCGCCATTGTCGGCGGGAGCACTGTATGGAATCACCCGCAGCGTGGTAATTGAGATGGCGCGAGCCCAAGGGGTGCAGGTGGGGGAGCCAAACCTGACCCGCTATGATCTGTTCAATGCGGACGAGTGCTTTCTGAGCGGCACGGGAGCCGAGCTGATTCCGGTGGTGAAGATTGACGGTCGGGTGGTCGGCACAGGCAAGCCGGGGCCGCTGACGCGGAAGCTGGTGCAAAAATACCGCGCCTTGACGAAAAGTTCGGGTGAGCCAATATACGATTAGATGCGGATTGAAATATGCTTTGCGACATCTGCAAACAGAACGTGGCGACAGTCCACCTCACTCAGATGGTTGGGGGCAAGACCAAGAAGGTGGACCTCTGTGAGGCGTGTTCCAAGGAGAAGGGCGTGGACGATCCGACCGGCTTTTCGCTGGCCGACCTGTTGCTCGGACTGGGCGCGGCGCAGGAGATGGCCCAGGCCGCCGCCGGAACGGATCTCAAATGCCCCACCTGCGGTTTTACGCAGGCCGATTTCAAGAAAACAGGCCGCCTGGGCTGCGCGGACTGTTACACGACGTTTGCCGAGGGTTTGGAAGGGCTGCTCAAGTCAATGCACAAAGGGATAAAGCACGTCGGCAAAATCCCGCAACAAATGCAGCAGCACAAGGATTTCCTCGAAAAGTTGAACCGCTTGCAAAAGCAGTTGGAGAAAGCCGTCAATGATGAAGATTTCGAACAGGCGGCGCTCCTGCGCGACGAGATCAGGCAGACGCGGGAAAAATTCGACAGCCTGGCTCCTGGTTGACTCCCGATGAACATCAATGAATTCCTGGCGCCGCCGGCACAGTCGTGTAAACGCGAAGGACCGCACGACCGGATCGTGATGTCCAGCCGGGTCCGCCTGGCGCGGAACGTGAAGGGCTTTCCGTTTCCCGGCTGGGCGAAGAAGGCCGACCGCGTCAAGGCGCTCGAGACAATTCGTCCGGCGGTGGAGAATCTGCCGCAGATGGCGGGAGCGTTTTCCGAGTCGATGGACAACTTCAGCGCGATGGACAAGCAGATCCTCGTGGAACGCCATTTGATCAGCCGCGAGCACGCGGCCAGGGCAGTCGGAAGCGGGTTGGTTTTAAACAAAGAGGAGACGCTTTGCGTGATGATCAACGAGGAAGACCATTTGCGCATGCAGGCATTGCGGCCCGGTTTGCAATTGCGCTCCGCCTGGCTGGCAATCGACCAGGTGGACAGCGCGCTGGAACGGCGGCTCGATTACGCTTTTTCCAACGAACTGGGCTATTTGACCGCTTGCCCCACCAATATCGGCACCGGCATCCGGGTCAGCGCCATGCTGCACCTGCCCGCGCTGGTCCTGTCGGAGCAGATCAATCAAATCATTCAAGCCGTTAACAAACTCGGTTTGGCGGTCCGGGGCCTCTACGGCGAAGGGACCGAGGCGCTGGGCAATGTATTCCAGGTGTCCAACCAGATGACCCTGGGTGAAGCCGAGACCGATATTGTCGAGCGGCTCAACAAAGTGCTGACCCAACTGATCGAGCACGAGGAAAACGCCCGGGCAACAGTGCTGGAAAAGAAGCCCAAAATGGTCTTTAACCAGATCGGCCGCGCCTACGGCGTGCTGGCCAATGCCCATAGTATCTCGTCCAAGGAAACCATGAACCTGCTGTCCCTCACGCGACTGGGGATTGATTTGGGAATGTTCCCCGGCATCGAGCGGTCGCTCGTGGACGAATTGTTCATCCTCACCCAGCCCGCCTATCTGCAAAAGCAGTTCTCGGAAAAACTATCCGCCGAGGAGCGGGATTTGATCCGCGCTGACATGCTGCGCGAGCGGTTGCGCAACGTCAGCCGCCCGATCACGCCGGCGCGGCCGGAAGGTTCAAAATCGGACAAACCGTCCGCTTCCTAGACACTCCGACTGTCCCATTCGCGTCCACTTCCGATCTTCGGTTCCCCGGCGGGCAGCCCTCCCTGCCGGAAAAGGTCCGTTTCGAAATTTTTGAGTGCATTTTTCGGAAAGAGTGACTACACTGCGACCCCAGCAATGCGAAATCAAAAAAAAGGCATGGATTTTGCACCGCCACCTTCTGCGACCGTCCGAACAACCCAGCCGGCGGCAGAGTGGGAGCACTGGACAAATTCGGCCGCCCAAAGCATGTTGAGCCACGAGTACTATGAGCGAAGAAGCGATGAATAATTTTACGCCTCGGGCCCAGCAAGTGCTGGCGCTGGCGCGCAAAGAGGCCGACCGGTTTAACCACAATTTCGTAGGCACCGAACATCTCCTGCTGGGCCTCATCAAACTGGGCCAGGGTGTCGCCGTCAACGTGCTCCAAAAAATGGGACTCGATCTGGAAACCGTCCGGATGGAAGTCGAGAAACAGGTCGGCACCGGGCCGGACCAGAAGATGATCGGCAATATTCCCTATACGCCGCGCGTGAAAAAAGTTCTGGCGCTCGCCGCCAAGGAAGCCAAGGCCCTGAATCACACCTACGTCGGCACCGAACATATTCTGCTGGGCCTGCTGCGGGAAGGGGACGGCGTGGCCGCCCGCGTTCTGAAAAACCTCGATGTGGATATCGAGCAGACGCGGCAGGAGATTTTGAAGGAACTCGATCCCAATTTCCAGGCCTCCGAGGACGCCCCAGCGGGCGAGGGGGCGGAGAAATCGCCGGCCGAGAAAAAAGGCGAAGTCAAGACGCCGGCGCTCAAGGCCTTTGGCCGCGACCTGACGGAGATCGCCCGCAAAGGCGAGATGGACCCCGTTATCGGTCGAAAAAACGAAATCGAGCGGGTCATCCAGATCCTCTGCCGGCGCACCAAGAACAACCCGGTTCTGTTGGGAGAAGCGGGGGTGGGCAAGACCGCCATCGTGGAAGGATTGGCCCAGGAGATTGCCCGGGGCAATGTGCCCGAACTGTTGCGCGACAAGCGCGTCATCACCCTGGACCTTGCGCTCATGGTCGCCGGCACCAAGTACCGCGGCCAGTTCGAAGAGCGGATCAAGGCGGTGATGGATGAGATTCGGCGCGCCAAGAACATCATTCTCTTCATAGACGAACTGCACACTATTGTGGGCGCCGGCTCGGCCGAGGGCACCATGGACGCCTCGAACATCATCAAACCCGCCTTGAGCCGCGGGGAGATGCAGTGCATCGGCGCGACGACGCTCAACGAATATCGCAAGTACATCGAGAAAGACGCCGCGCTCGAACGCCGATTTCAGGCCGTCAAAGTGGAGGCGCCCTCCATCGACGAGGCGGTGCTGATTCTGAAAGGACTCCGACCCAAGTACGAGGAACACCACAAGATTGATCTCACCGACAAGGCCTTGGAAGCCGCGGTGCGGTTGTCTGATCGCTACATCACCGGCCGCTTCCTGCCCGACAAAGCCATCGACGTGATGGATGAAGCGGGCTCCCGCGCGCGCATCGGGGCGATGACCCGTCCGCCCGATGTGAAGCAGCTCGAAGTGGAAATCGAGGACATCAAGACGCGCAAGGAACGGGCGATCAAGGAACAGGATTTTGAAGGAGCCGCCTCGATGCGGGACAAGGAAAGGCAGGCCAAGGAAAAGCTCGAATCGGTGTTGGGCGCCTGGAAGGCCAACCGCGAAGAGAAGCGGGTGAAAGTGGACGAAGACGACATCCTCCAGGTGGTCGCCAAGTGGACCGGGATCCCGCTCAAGCGAATGGAGCAAGGCGAAGCGCAGAAACTCCTGGCCATGGAAGAGGAACTTTCGCGCCTGGTCGTCGGCCAGCGCGAGGCGGTGACGGCTTTGTGCAAGGCTTTGCGCCGGTCGCGGGCCGATTTGAAGGACCCGAAACGCCCCATCGGCACCTTCGCCCTGCTCGGGCCGACCGGCGTCGGCAAGACGCTGCTGGCCAAATCGATGGCCGAGCACATGTTCGGCGATTCCAAGTCGCTCATCCAGCTCGACATGAGCGAATACATGGAAAAATTCACTGTCTCACGCCTGGTGGGATCGCCTCCGGGTTATGTCGGTTACGAGGAAGGCGGGCAGTTGACCGAGCAGGTGCGCCGCAAACCCTATTCGGTGGTTTTGTTTGACGAAGTCGAAAAGGCGCATCCGGACGTGATGAACATGCTCTTGCAAATCCTGGAAGAGGGCAAGTTGACCGACAGCGTGGGCCGCGCGGTCGATTTTCGGAATACGATCGTGTTGCTGACCTCGAACGTCGGCGCGGAGACGATCCGCAAGCAGACCACCATCGGCTTCACCGCCGCCAGTGAAGGGGCCAGCTACGAGAAGATGAAGGAAAAGATTCTCGACGAGGCCAAGAAAGCGTTCCGGCCGGAGTTTTTGAACCGGCTTGACGACGTGATCGTTTTCCGCGCATTGAACAAACCGGACCTGATCGAGATTCTCGATCTGGAAGTGAAGAAGGTCGTCGAGCGGTTGAAAGGCCGGAACATTCAACTTCACCTGGACGAGAAGGCGAAGGACTTCCTGGTCGAGAAAGGGTACGACCCGATTTACGGCGCGCGACCGATGCGTCGCGCCGTCGAGCGCTACCTCGAAGATCCCCTGGCCGAGGAAATTCTCAAGGGCCATCTGCACGAAAATGATCCGATCCAGGTGACGGTTGAAGGGGACAAACTTGTCTTCAAACAGCCGACCCCCGCGCAGGGGGCGCTCTCGAGTTGACGCTCAGTAAACCTTCCGCAGATGCGAGGGGAGGATGTTTAATTCGGAACGGTATTTGGCGACCGTCCGGCGCGCAATCTTGATGCCCTTTTGATCGAGAAGCTTGACGATTTCTTCGTCGGAGAGCGGCTTGGACGGTTGCTCGGCTTTGATCATGTCGGAGAGCATTTCCTTCACGCTGGTGTTGGAGATGCCCACGCCACTGGCGGTCTGAATTCCGGAGGTGAAGAAGTACTTCATCTCAAAGATGCCCTGCGGCGTCTCCATGTATTTGCCCGATACCGCGCGGCTGACCGTCGTCTCATGCACGCCGACAATCTCGGCCACCTGCACCATGGTGAGCGGCTTGAGGAAAGCGACGCCCTTATCCATGAACTCACGTTGCCGCTTTACGATCTCCCGGGCAATGTTGAGAATGGTTTGCTGCCGTTGGTGGAGGCTTTTGATGAGGAATTTTCCGGCGCGGATTTTTTCCCGGATGTATTCGCGGACTTCCGCCGAACTGTCCACCTGCGCCATGATGTCTTTGTAGGTGTTGCTGATGCGCAAGTGGGGGACCTGTTCGTTGTTGGTCGTCACGACGAAATCCTCCCCGACCCTCTGAACGAACACCTCCGGCAAAATGTATTGATTGTTGTCGGGCAAAAACGCCCGGCCGGGCCTCGGCTCGAGATTGCCGATCCGCGCCAGCGCCTTCTGCACGTCGTCAACCGTCGCGCCCAGACCGCGCGCGATCTCCGGGATGCGCCGTTTTCCCAGGGCCTCCATGAATTCGCTGACGATGCGGTATTCCAGAGTGTCCTGACGCCCCTCGCGTTCCAGTTGCAGCAACAGGCATTCGCGCAAATCGCGCGCGCCGACGCCCGTCGGATGGAAGCTCTGAATCACCTTCAGTACTTCGAGGATGCTCTCCGGCCGGATGTTGGTTGCAAAGGCCAGCTCATCCACGCTGGATTGAAGATAGCCGTAATCGTCTATGTTCCCAACAATCATCTCGCCAATCTGGCGTTGTTCGTCCGTCAGTTCCGACATGCGAATCTGCTCGAGCAGGTTTTCCTGGAGGGATGTCCCCGCCACCAGCGAATCGAACATGAACTGCCGTTTCTCCTCCTCTTCCTGACTCTGCCGCATCGGGATATTCGTCTGCGCAAAGTGATCGCGCCATTCCTGGTCGAGTTGCGTCAGGCGCTCGAACTCCGCCTGAAAATCGTCCACCGGCGCGTTGCTGTTCTTTTCTGTGGCCGGATCAAAGGTCACGTCCGCCGGCGGTTCCGTCGGGTCGGCCACGGCAGCCGCTTCCTCGTCTTCGCGACCTTCCTTCTCCTCAAGCGTCATCTCGGTCGCCGCCGCTTCCTCCAACACGGGATTCTGTTGCAGCTCCTGCTCCACCATCGCCTTCAATTCCAGCGTGGGCGCCTGCAACAGCGCCAGCGACTGTTGCAGTTGCGGAGCGAGCACCTGCGACAGGGTCATCTTTTGGGACAGATGTAACGCCTGGGCCATTGCGAGCATGATAGCCGCTGGTTTGAATAGCTCAAGTTATTTGCGGCATGGTGGTTGCTTTTTCACAAAACGTGCCATCGCAACAACGCTGGAAAGTCAATCTCATTTTCACCGGCTGTTCCCCTCCCGTGTTGCAAAACGATTGCCCGTTTCGGTCGCGAGTCCTAAGGTCCAGGCGTGCCCGTCAAACTTACCATCCTCGGCAGCGGCTCGGCCGGCAATTGCGCCTACCTGGAAACGGAGGAAACACGCCTGCTCATTGACGCAGGGTTCAGCGCCCGCCAGATACGGCGGCGGTTGGCCACCATCGGGCGCGCTCCGGATGGCCTGCAGGGCATCCTGCTTACCCACGAGCACAGCGATCACATCCAAGGTCTGTCCGCGCTCTGCGCCAGGCTGCCCATTCCTGTTTACTGCAATCGCGATACCAAGGAAGCGGTTGAAACCCAGCTCCAGGCCAGATTCGATTGCCGTATTTTCACGACCGGCGCAACGTTCGAAGTGGGTGACGTGATGGTCGATACCTTTTCCGTTCCGCACGACGCCCAGGACCCGGTTGGTTTTCTCCTGCGCACACACGCGGGAAACATCGGCTTTCTAACCGACCTCGGTCACGCCACCAACCTCGTGATCGAGCGCGTCCGGGCGGCCAATGTACTGCTGCTGGAAACCAATCATGATCTGAAGTTGCTCCAAGAGGATACCCGGCGGCCCTGGAGCATCAAACAACGCATCCTGAGCCGCCATGGTCACCTCTCCAACGTCGCGGCGGCGGAAGTCGCCGAGCGGATCGTTTCGCCCGCATTGCGCCATCTCTATCTTGGCCATCTCAGCCGCGACTGCAATCGTCCGGAGCTGGCGCGTCAGGTCGTGAGCGAACGGCTGCATAAGATCGGCGCGTCGCAGATCTGCATCGAATCGACTTCACAGGATTTGCCCTGCCCGACTCTGAGCTTGCTGGGGGCGTGCCCGGCGTAGCCCTGCCACTGAAAAGTCCATCGGATATGTGACACTCGGTGACTGTCGAACCGTCGCGCGAGTAAGTTTGGCGTTTATTTAACCGTTGCTTGGTGGCTAAATCGGCCGATGGAAAAACGTCTGCCTCCGCTTAGGCCCGGCACGCTTTACCTCGTGGCCACGCCTATCGGGAATCTCGAAGATGTCACGCTGCGGGCGGTGCGGACGCTCAAGGAATGCGATGTGGTCGCCGCCGAAGACACGCGGCGCACCGGCCAATTGTTGAGTCATTTCGGTATCTCCAGTCCGTTATTGAGTTACTACCAGTTCAATGAAGCCAGGCGCAGCGAAGAAATCATTGAACGACTGGGGCACGGCGAAAAAGTCGC
>Ga0066709_100002007_pt1 | contig 14321 bp, 14 predicted proteins | sample GraSoiAngelo_158_FD_79665 | JGI IMG/M metagenome (GOLD analysis project Ga0066709, IMG submission 79665) | Grasslands soil microbial communities from the Angelo Coastal Reserve, California, USA - 14_1009_16_30cm | ecosystem: Environmental > Terrestrial > Soil > Grasslands | place: USA...
CCCCGAAGCGCGTGATGTCGCTCGCGCCTTCTTGCCGCTAGCGCGCGGCGGCGAGCGTGCGCGTGTAGAGCTGGGTCACGATCGCCTCGATCGTGGCCGCGGTCACGCCCAGCGCGGGGCAGCAGGTGGCGCGCCCGGGGGGAGTCAGCCCGATCTCCAGGTGCGGCCCCGAGGAGATCCCCACGACGCCGCACCCGACCTCGGCGACCGGCTGCCCAGCCTGCACGTGGGCGCCGACCGGGACCAGCGCCGGCGCCGCGTGGCCGTAGTACACGTACCAGCCGGCATACGGGCCGCCGGCGACCCGCTCGATGGGGGCGTACGGCCCGAAGCCCGAGATGCCCTCCTGCACGATCGTGCCCGCCGTGATCGCCACCTCCACCGCGCGCGGGCCGCAGGCGCCGCCGGCGGTTGAGATGTCCACCCCCTGGTCGAGGCTCCACGTCTGCGGCGCGAGCGCCACCGAGATCGGCTCGATCGGGAACGCGTAGCTGCCCTCGGCGGCGTACGTGTAGGTGGCACCCCGTTCGAAGGACTGCACCGTTTCGCCCGACGGCAGGACGATCCCGGCGGCGCGAGCTTGCGCGATCTCGGCCTTGATCTGGGCGTCCGACGGCGCGCCGGCCGCCACGTGCAGGCCTCCCGAGCCGGAGGCTGCAGGCAGGCGGTCCGGCTTTGAGCCAATCTTGCCGCTCACCTCCCCGGCGGCCGCCGACGACGACGCCGGAGGCAGCGGCAGCCCGCCGCCCGCGCGCGCGCTGGCGGAGCGATGCGCGTGGCCCGCATGGGCGCCGCTTCCGGGCCCGCTAACGCCTGTCCCCGCGTGGCGCGCGGCGCGCGGGCCTCGTGCCCCGGAGGCGGAGTCGGCCGTCTTGCGAGCGGTCCCCGAGCTGCACGCCGCCAGCAGCAAGCCGGCCAGGAGCAGCGCCACAGTGCTCGCGCGGGCGATCATATGCCGAGGAGCAGCCGCAATCGAGATCAATGATGGACGATCTGCGCCCGCCGCGAGGGCGATTGATTCCGCCTACGATCACGCCAGGAGCGTGAGCTGGCCAGTACCCCCATTCACCCAGGAGCACGAGGACCTGCGCGACTCGATTCGCGGCTTTCTGCAACGCGAGCTCGCGCCGCACGCCCAGCGCTGGGAGGAGGAGCGGTGGTTCCCCAACGACGTCTTTGAGGCGCTCGCCGGCCAGGGACTGTTGGGGCTGAAGTACCCAGCCGAGTACGGCGGGCAGGGCGGCGACTACCTGCACGAGTCGGTGCTGTGCGAGGAGCTCGCGCGCATCGGCTCCGGCGGCACGGCCGCGGGCATCGGAGCGCACGTGAACATCGCCACGCCGCCGATCTGGAAGTTCGGCTCAGAGCGGCAGAAGCAGCGCTACCTCGTGCCCGCGATTCGCGGTGAGAAGATCGGCGCGCTCGGCATCACCGAGCCCGGGGCCGGCTCGGACGTTGCCTCGCTGCGCGCCAGCGCCGAGCCGGCGAGCGGAGGCTGGGTGCTCAACGGCGAGAAGACGTACATCACCAACGGCGTGCGCGCCGACTTCATCGTCACCGCCGTTCGCACCACCGCCGAGGGCGGCCACCACGGCACCTCGTTTTTGATCGTCGACCGCGGCGATGGGGTCAGCTCGTCAAAGCTCGACAAGCTCGGCTGGCACGCCTCCGACACGGCCACGATCGCTTTCGAGGACGTGTTCGTGCCCGAAGACAACCTGCTCGGCCCGCTGAACGAGGGCTTCAGGCTGATCATGGCCAACTTCCAGTGGGAGCGGCTCGCGATGGCCCTGGGCGCCGTCGGGGCGATGCAGCTGGCGTGGGAGCGCACGGCGGCCTTCGCGCGCGAGCGACACGCTTTCGGCCGGCCGCTGTCGGGCCACCAGGCGATCCGGCACAAGCTCGCCGATCTCGCCGCCTCCACGTATGCCTGCCGCTGCGTCACCTACGACGCGCTGCGCCGCTTCGTCGACGGCCAGGAGCCCGTGAGCGAGGTGACGATGGCCAAGCTGCTCACGCAGCGCGCCTGCTTCGAGCTGATGGACGCCTGCCTGCAAATCCACGGCGGCGCCGGCTACATGCGCGAGTACTGGGTCGAGCGCGCGGCCCGCGACGCTCGCCTGGGCCCGATCGGCGGCGGCAGCGACGAGATCATGCGCGAGATTCTCGGGCGCACACTGAGCCTGTAGCCGCCGCGCCGGCCGCGCGACTGTGGTCGAAGGCTGCCTTTCGGGGCTCATGTCGCCGCGCGCCGCGACCGATACGACGGCGTGGCACAACACCGCCTCGCATTGCTCGCCTCCGCAGGCGTGCTTGCAGCATCTGCATACCTGCCCGCCCCACCTGCGCTCGGCGCCGGACGCAGCCATGTCGCGGACTACCGCCTGGCCGCCCCTCACGGGACGCACAGGCACGGTGCGCGGTGCACCGCGAACCGCAGGCACCGCCGCGCGTTGCGCCACCGCGCCAGGCACGCAAGCTATCGCAGCGGCTCAGGAACGCCGCTCGTGCGGCGCGGCTCGCGCTGCCAGCACCGGCGCAGAGGCAGCCGGCGCCGGCGCGTCCGGCGGCGCGCCGGGCACGGGCCAGCCGCGGCCCACAGCAGCACGTGCGTCGATGCCAACCTCATGCCCACAGCGGCGGACCTCGACCGCATTCGCGCCGCCACGCTGTGCCTGGTCAACCGTGAACGCGCCGGCCAGGGAGAGAGCGCGTTGAGCGCCGACCCGCACATCGCCTGTGCCGCACAGGCGCACAGCGACGACATGGCTTCGGCCGACTACTTCGATCACGTCGGGCCGCACGGCGACACCCCCGCCAGCCGCCTGCGCGGCTGCGGCTACTTCGCAGGAGCACGGCTGGGCTATGAAATCGGCGAGAACATCGCCTGGGGCACGCTGTGGCTGGCCACCCCGCACGCGATCGTCGCCGCCTGGATGGCCTCCCCGGGACACCGCGCCAACATCCTCGACGCCCGCTATCGCGACACCGCGATCGGCGTCTCTGCGCAGCCGCTGGCATCCCTGGCGCGCGGCCAGGCGGGGGCCATGTACACGCAGGACTTCGGCGTCCTCCTCGGCGGGTAGCCCCGCCCCGCGCCGCCGGCGAGCGCCGCCGGCCGTATCGCCGGCGAGCGATGCCGGCCGTATATAACTTCGACTCCCCGACCGCGACAAGGAGAGCGAACGACCATGGGAGTACTCGACGGCAGGGCGGCGATCGTCACAGGATCGGCGCGCGGGATCGGACGCGCCACCGCGGAGCTGCTCGCCTCCGAGGGCGCCCACGTGCTCATCAACGACCTCGACGGCGACATCGCAGCGCAGGCCGGCGAGGAGATCGCCGGCGAGACGGCGGTGTTCGCGGGCGACCTCACCAAGCCCGGCGTGCCGGATCAGCTCGTGCAGACCGCGGTGGACGCGTTTGGCAAGCTCGACATCATCGTCAACAACGCCGGCTACACGCTCGACGCGCCCGTGCACAAGATGTCCGACGAGCACTTCCAGGCGATGCTCGACATCCACACCGTGGTCCCGTTTCGCGTGATCCGTGCCGCCGCTCCGCACCTGCGCGAGCCGGCCAAGAAAGAGCGCGAGGAAGGGCGCGAGGTGTTCCGCAAGATCGTCAACGTCTCCTCCACCTCCGGCACCTTCGGCAACGCCGGCCAGGCCAACTACTCGTCCGCCAAGGCCGCGGTGGTGGGGCTCACGAAAACGATCGCCAAGGAGTGGGGGCAGTTCAAAGTCAACGTCAACGCCGTCGCCTTCGGCTTCATCGACACGCGGCTCACCCAGGCCAAGGTCGAGGGGAACGTGATGCAGAAGGACGGCGAGACGATCCAGCTCGGCATTCCCGAGCAGATGCGCCAGATGGCTCCCATGATGATCCCGCTGGGGCGCCCCGCCAGCCCCGCCGAGGCCGCCGGCGCGATCTTGTTCCTGTGCTCGCCGTGGTCCAACTACGTGCACGGCCAGACGCTGCACGTGACCGGCGGCATGTTCGGCGGCATGTCCGGATAGGGACCGCGGGGACGCCGGCCCCTACCCGCCGCAGCGGGGCCCCGCCAGGTCCAGCATGCAGCCCGAGAAGTAGGCGCCCGCCTCGGAGCCGAGGTAAGCCGCGAGCGACGCCAGCTCGGATGCGCGGCTCGCGTCGCCGGCTCCGATCGTGACCGCCGTGATTCCGTGTCGGGCCCACTCGATCGACAGCGTGCGAGCGAGGTTCTCGAGTGCCGCCCGAGCCGCTGGGGCATGCGCGCCGGCACCGGGCGCCGGCGCCAGGTAGACGATCCTCCCGCCGCGCCCGCCGGGGATGAACGCGGCGTCCGCCAGCGCCCGCGTCACGCACCAGGTCGCCTCGGCGCACACGCGCAAGCCGGCCCGTCCGGCGCCCGCGGCGAGGAACATGCCCGCGCCGTCGACGATCAGCATCCCGGTCCGCGCCTCCGCGGCCGGCGCCGCGGCCACCGCCCGCTGGATGTCCGCCTCCGCGGCGAGCTCGCCGGCGACCGTCGCCTCGCACTCCGCAACGCGCGCCCCCAGCTCTCCGAGCGCGGCGTGGATGGCCGCGCGCGGGGAAGCGGCGCTTGGCTGCTCGCCGGCGGCGCCCACGAGCAGCACCCACACCCCCTCCAGAAGTCCCGGGCGCAGCAGCTTGGCGGCCTCGCTCGCGCGCACGGTCAGGGCGCGGCGATCGGCGCCGGCGCAGCGTCCGCCGCCAGCGCCTGACGCCCGCTCAGGCGGCCGCTCCCCTCGGCGCGCCCGGTCCGGTGCGGCGCCCTGCTCGCAGCTGCTTGAGGATGCCCTTGCGCCCGTGCTGCTGCAGGCCGGCATACAGGCGGCGGATCTCCGCCAGGATCTCGTCGGCCACCGCCTGCTGCTGCTCGCGCGTGGGGTCGGCGATCGGCGCCCAGCGCAGCGCGTCGCCGTACTGCACGGTCACGCGCGGAAACTGCAGCCGCTTCCAGTTGCGGATGCGCGAGGAGCCGTGCACCGCGATCGGCACCACCGGGGCTCCGCTCTGCAGCACCAGCCTGCCGATGCCCGGCTTGGCGCGCTCGGACAGTTTTCCGGTGCGCGAGCGGCCGCCCTCGCAGTACATCACCACCGCCCCCCCTTTGCCGAGAATGGTCTCCGCCGTGACGAACGTCTCCTCGTCGCGCGCTCCGCGGCGCACGGGAAACACGCCGCCGTGCGTGTAGATGAACTGCATCGGCCGTTTGAACAGCTGCGACTTGGCCATGAAGCGCACCTTCCGGCGCAGGTAGCAGCCGATCAGGAAGTGGTCCATGAACGAGAAGTGGTTGGGCGCCAGGATGACCGCGCCGCGGCCGGGCACCTTGTCGGCCGAGATCGGTCGGGCGCGCAGGAGCGTATACGCGTACAGCGAGGTGATCACCCGACACAGCTCATAGATGGCGTCCGGCTCGCGCTCGCGCGCGCGCTTGTGAAAGCGGTCGAAGTACTCCTTCGGCCGCGGGTCGGCGTAGACCTGCTCGCGCATCGGGGCCAGCTCGTTCATCTGAGCGGTCTACCGCGAGCGGCGCCCAAGGTTACGCGCGCGGCCGATCGTCGTGCGTCGCCGCAGGCCGCGCACGGCGCGCCTCACCGGCGAGCACGCGCGCGGGCGAGCGCCTCCGTCCAGCCGTCGAGCAGGGCGGCGCGCTCGTCCTCGCCCATGCGCGGCTCGTAGCGCCGGCGCTCGCGCCACGCGGCGCCGATGTCGCTGAGCGTCCACGCGCCGGCGCCGACGCCGGCCAGGTACGCGGCACCGAGCGCGGTCGTCTCCGCGACCTCGGGCACGACCACGGGGACGCCCATCACGTCGGCCTGGAACTGCATCAGCCAGGCGTTGCCGCTGGCGCCGCCGTCGGCGCGCAGCTCGCTGAGCGGCTGCCCCGACGCCGACTCCATCGCGCGCACCGCATCGACGGTCTGGTAGGCGATCGCCTCCAGCGTCGCCCGCGCCAGATGCGCGCGCCCGGAGCCGAGCGTGAGCCCGACGATCGTGCCGCGCGCGTACGGGTCCCAGTGCGGGGAGCCGAGGCCAGTGAGCGCGGGCACGAAGTACACGCCATCGTTGCCATCCAGCGCAGCGGCCAGCGCCTCCGTCTCGGCCGCGCCGGCGATGATGCCGAGCCCGTCGCGCAGCCATTGCACGGCCGCGCCGGTGACGAAGATCGATGCCTCGAGCGCGTACGTGCTCGAGTCGCCGATGCACCACGCCAGCGTCGTCACAAGCCCGGCCGGAGGCGTCGGCACGGTGAAGCCCGCGTTCAGCAGCACGAACGAGCCGGTGCCGTAGGTGTTCTTGCCCATGCCCGGATTCACGCACGCCTGCCCGAACAGCGCGGCCTGCTGGTCCCCCGCCGCGCCCGCCAGCGGCGCGGCGTGGCCGTGCAGCGCCTGCGGACGGGCGTGGCCGAAGATCCCGGCGCTCGGCAGCACGCGCGGCAACGCCCGCTCGGGAACCCCGAACAGCTCCAGCAGCTCGGGGTCCCAGCGCCCGGCGTGGATGTCGTACAGCATCGTGCGCGAGGCGTTGGAGCAGTCGGTCACGTGCTCCCCCGTGAGCTTGAAGGCAAGCCACGAGTCGACGGTGCCGAACACGGCGCGGCCGGCGAGCACGCGCTCGCGCAGGCCGTCGACGTGTTCGAGCAGCCACTGGATCTTGGTGGCGCTGAAGTACGGGTCGAGCACCAGCCCGGTGCGCTCCCGAACCAGCTGCTCGTGGCCCGCCGCGCGCAGCTCATCGCAGCGGGCGGCGGTGCGGCGGTCCTGCCACACGATCGCGCGGTGCAGGGGCTCGCCGCTCGCTGGATCCCACACGCACACCGTCTCGCGCTGGTTGGTCACGCCCACCGCGAGCAGCTCGCCCTCGGCCACGCCGGCATCGGCGAGCGCCTCCCCGGCCACGGACTGCGTCAGGCGCCAGAGCTCATCCGCGTCGTGCTCCACCCAGCCCGGCCTGGGAAAGTGCTGGGTGAGCTCGCGGTAGGAGCGGCCGACCGGCTCGGCACGCTCGTCGAACACCAAGCAGGTCGTGCCCGTGGTTCCCTGATCGATGGCGAGGATCACTCCTGACGCGAGCCTACCTGCGCGCGATGTACACGCGCGCGAAGTCCCGCAGCTGGCGGGCGCGGTGCACGAACCCTGCCGGCGTGCGGCCGCTTGCGCGGTGCGCGAGATCGAGCTCGACCTCGACCACGCGGTAGCCCGCGCGCACCGCGTCGATCGTCATCGCAAGCTCCATGCCAAAGCCCGCCGCGAACGGCAGCACGTCGTTCAGCACGTCCGCACGCAGCGCGCGCTGCCCCGAGATAGGCGCGGCCGCGCGCAGCCCGCAGCGGCGCCTGATCGCCCAGCGGGCAAAGGCAACCGCGACGCCGAAGCCGCCGCCGAGCCGCCTGCTGAAGGCCGCCACGGCGACGTCCGCCTCCCCGGCCCGCACCGCGTGCACGAGCGCCGCGAGCCGTGCCGCGGAGTCGCCGAGGTCCCCGTCGCAGAACAGCACGACCGCCTCCTCGCCGGAGCCCGGGCCCAGCTCCTGCAGCGCGGCGCGCGCGGCCAGCGTCGCCGCGCCGCCCTTGCCGATCGCCCGCCCGCCCCGCAGCACGCGCGCCCCCGCCTCGCTCGCGATCTCCGCGGTCGCGTCGCTCGAGCCGTCGTCGGCGAGCATCACCGGCACGCCGGGCAGGCTCCGCGCAAGCGCCGCCAGGGTCGCGCCGATGCGCTCGGCCTCGTTGCGGGCCGTGACGATCGTGAGCGTGTCTGCGGGCACTTTCTCGTCGGCGCTGCTGGCTATCGTCCGTAGGCGCCGCAGGCAATCGGACCCGGGAGGTATGCGTGACTGAGATTGAGGCCCATATCACCGGCACGGTATGGAAAATCGAATGCGCTGTCGGCGACGAGATCGAGGAGGGCGACACGGTCGCGATCCTCGAGTCGATGAAGATGGAGATGCCCGTCGAGGCCGAGGACTCGGGCACGGTCGCGGAGATACGCTGCGAGGAGGGCCAGTCGGTCAACGAGGGCGACACGCTGGTCGTGCTGGAGTAGCTCGGCTAGCCTGTCCGGCCGGTGTCCGCCGAGGCCGACTCCACCGCCAAGCGCTCCGTGCGCGAGCTCGCCGACGGCAAGCTGCTGGTGGATGAGCCCGCGCCCGGGGTGCTTCGCCTGACGATCTCAAATCCCGGCAAGCGCAACGCGCTCGATCACCCGATCCTCGACGCGATCACCGCCACGCTCAGCCAGGCCGGCGCCTCGCCCGCGCAGGCGCGCTGCGTGGTCGTCACGGGCGCGCACGGCATGTTCTCCGCCGGCTACGACATCGGCGAGATCCCCGACGATGAGTTCGAGCAGCGCGCCGAGCAGCTGGTGGCGCATCCGTTCACCGAAGCCATCGACGCGCTCGAGGGCTTCCCCCTGCCGACGCTGGCCGCGCTCCCCGGCCACACGATCGGCGGCGGGCTCGAGCTGGCGCTGGCCTGCGATCTGCGCGTGGCCGGCGCGGGCATCCTGCTCGGCATGCCGCCGGCGAAGCTGGGGCTCGTGTACTCGCACACCGGGCTGCGCCGCTTCCTCGACGCGATCGGCGCGCCGCGAACGCGCGAGCTGTTCCTGCTCGGACGCTACATCGATGCCGATACCGCGCTCGCCTGGGGACTGGTCAACCGCGTGGCGCCCGCGCAGCAGCTGGAGTCGGTCGCGCTGGAGCTCGCGGGCGAGCTGGCGAGCAACGCGCCGCTTGCGCAGGCCGGCAACAAGCGCGTGATCGCGGCCCTGCTGAGCGCTCGCGGGCAGCTGCCGGAGCCGGTCGCGCAGGAGCTGATCGGGCTGCGGCGCGCCTCCTTCGCCTCGAAGGACATGCGCGAGGGCGTGCGCGCGTTCGCCGAGAAACGGTCCGCCCGCTGGCGCGGCGAATAGCCGTCCGCGAGGCTGCATAACCTGCGGCGCATGCCGCCACTGATCACGCGCGAGGAGGCCCTGCGCCTGGGCCAGCTCGAGGACCGCGCGCAGATCGAAGCCCTGGTCGAGCGCGCCTGGAGCGCGCGCGTGGAGCGCTTCGGCGACTCGACGGACATGTGCTCGCTGGTCAACGCCAAGTCGGGTGGCTGCGCCGAGGACTGCGGCTTCTGCGCGCAGTCGCGCTTCGCCGACGCCGACACGCCGATGCACGCGATGATGGAGCCCGAGCAGGTGCTCGAGCACGCGCGTGCGGCCGAGGCCGCAGGCGCGCACCGCTTCTGCATGGTCACGCAGGGGCAGGGCCTGTCCAAGCGCGACTTCGAGAAGTACCTGCAAGGCGTGCGCTTGGTCGCCCAGCACACGAACCTCAAGCGCTGCGCCTCGATCGGGCACATGTCCGTGACGCGCGCGACCGCCCTGCACGAGGCGGGCATCCAGCGCGTGCACCACAACGTGGAGACCGCCTCCAGCTACCACGACGAGGTCACCACGACGGTCCGCTACGAGGGACGCCTGCGCACGATCCGGGCGGTGCGCGAGGCCGGCCTGGAGACCTGCGTGGGAGGCATACTCAACCTCGGCGAGACGCGCGAGCAGCGCGTCGAGATGGCGTTCGAGCTGGCGGCGCTCGACCCCACGAGCGTCCCCATCAACCTTTTGAACCCGCGTCCCGGCACCAAGTTCGGCGACCGGGAGCTGATCGACCCGTGGGAGGCCGTGAAGTGGATCGCGATCTTCCGCCTGATCCTGCCGGAGGCGCTGTTCCGCCTGTGCGGAGGGCGCGTGGAGAACCTCGGCGAGCTGCAGCCGCTGGCCGTCAAGGCGGGGCTCAACGGCGTGATGATGGGCAACTTCCTCACCACCCTCGGGGCCGAGCCGGCGGAGGATCGGGCGATGTTCGAGCAGCACGGGCTGAACGTCGCGCGCCAGCCCGACAACGCCGCCAACCCGCGGCCGGACAACCGCTCGGGGTGGCTGGCGGGGCAGACGCCGGACCTCGTGCACGAGTTCCTCGGCGAGCACGATCGCGGCCGCGCATCGGCGGCCAACGCGGGCGATGGCGGCCAGCGCGCGCTGCGGGTGCGCCTGTGGGCCCCCTCCACGCAGCTGCGCTACCGCGCCAAGCGCGCGAGGCAGAGCCGATGAGCGATATCGCAGCGCGGCTCGCGGAGCTGGAGCGGCTGGGGCTGAATCGCAGGCTGCGCCTCGTGTCGGGCCCGCAGGGGCCGACCGTGCTGCTCGACGGCAAGCCGGTGCTGCTGCTGTGCTCGAACAACTACCTCGGCCTGGCGGACCACCCCCGCGTGCGCGAGGCGGCCGCCGAGGCGGCGATGCGCTGGGGCGCCGGCGCCGGGGCGTCGCGCTTGATCTCCGGCACGATGACCGTCCACCGACGCCTGGAGGAGCGCCTGGCGAGCTTCGAGCGCAGCCAGGCGTGCCTGCTGTTCGGCGCCGGCTATCTCGCCAACCTGGGCGTGATCAGCGCGCTGGCCGGCCCCGAGGACGCGGTCTTCTCCGATGAGCTGAACCACGCTTCGATCGTCGACGGCTGCCGGCTGTCCCGCGCGGAGGTGATCGTCTACCGCCATCTCGACGTGGAACACCTCGAGTGGAGCATGCGCCGCGACCGGGCTCGGCGCGACGGGCGAGGCCGCCGGTTGATCGTGACCGATTCGGTGTTTTCGATGGACGGCGACATCGCCCCGCTGGCGGCGATCGTGGAAATCGCACGCGCCCACGGGGCGCGCGTGGCGGTGGACGAGGCGCACGCCACCGGCACGGTCGGGCCAGGCGGCCGCGGCGCGATCGCCGAGGCGGGGCTCGAGGGCGAGATCGACGTGACGATCGGGACGCTCGGCAAGGCGCTCGGCTCCTACGGCGCCTACGTCTGCGCCGAGGAGGACATGGTGCGCTACCTGATCAACGCCGCGCGGCCGCTGATCTTCTCGACCGCGCCCTCGCCGCCCGCGGTCGCCGCGGCCCTGGCCGCGCTGGAGCTGCTGGACGAGCGCCCGCACCGCGTGCAGCGCTTGCGCGCCAACGCTCGCGCCCTGCGACGGGCGCTGTCGGCCGAGGGCTTTGCCGTGGCCGACGACGACATGCCGATCGTGCCGCTCGTGCTTGGCGACGAGCGGGCGGCGATGGAAATGTGCCAGGCCGCCATCGAGGGCGGCGTGTTCGCGCAGGCGATCCGCCCGCCGACGGTCCCGGCGGGGACCTCGCGCCTGCGGCTTGCCGCCATGGCCTCCCACACCTCGGCCGACATGGTCAAGGCGGCGAGCGTGCTCGCCGCGGCTGCCCGCGAGCTGGCGCTCGATCCCGCTGCCATCGGACCGCCGCCCAGCCGCCTGCCGACCGACCAGCAGACAGCCGCCGATCACGAACGCGAAGAGGCGGCGCTGTACGAGCCGCAAGCGCGGTCGTTCTCGGTTCCGTTTGACCACGAGCAGGGCACGCCTCCCGAGCACGCCCCGTTTGACCACGAGCGCGACGGCGAGTTCGCCCGCGCGGCGTAGGGCCCGCGTCGAGCGCGAGCGTTGCGCGGGCTGCTGGTAACCGGCACCGACACGGGCGTCGGCAAGACGGTCGTGAGCGCGGCCCTGCTCGCCGCCATGGCGGCCGCGGGCGAGCGGGTGCGAGCACACAAGCCGGTCCTGACCGGGCTGGACGACGCGGCGCCTTCCGGCTGGCCCCCCGACCACGAGCTGCTGGCCAGCGTGACCGGCATGTGCGCGGAGGAGATCGCGCCGCTGCGATACGCGCCCGCGGCCTCGCCACAGCTGGCGGCGGCGCTGTGCGGCGAGCGCATCGACCCCGCTCACCTGCTGGCGTCGGTGCCGGCGGACCCCGGGCGGACGATCATCGTCGAGGGTGTTGGCGGCCTCCTGACTCCGTTCGCGGACGGCTACGGCGTACGCGAGCTCGCGGCATCGCTCGGGCTGCCGCTCGTGGTCGCGGCGCGGCCGGGCCTGGGCACGATCAACCACACGCTGCTCACGCTCGAGGCGGCCAAGGCGGCCGGGCTCCAGGTGCGCGCGGTCGTCCTCACGCCGTGGCCCGAGCGGCCGTCGGCGCTCGAGCTGTCGAACCGCGAAACGATTGCCCGGACGGCAGGGGTCGCGGTCGCCGAGCTGGCGCAGGTCATGGCTCCGCAGCCGGATGCGCTCGCGCGCGCGGGTGCGCGGCTGCCATGGCGGAAGTGGCTGGCGGCGTCGGCGCCACCGCAGCCGGCGGCGGCCTAGCATGCGGTTCTCAGATGGCCCGAGCGCGCAGCCATCCCGCGGCGGACGCCCTCGTCATCTTCGGGATCACAGGCGACCTGGCGAAGAAGATGACCTTCTGCGCGCTCTACCGCCTGGAGCGGCGCGGGCTGTTGAGCTGCCCCATCGTGGGCGTGGCGGTGGATGACTGGGGCACCGAGCGGCTGCGCCAGCACGCGCGCGAATCGATCGAAGCCAGCGGCGAGCCGCTCGACGAGAGCGTGTTTGACCGCCTCGCCGCGCGGATGTCCTACCTCGGCGGTGACTTCCGGGCGCAGGACACCTATGCGCGCCTCGCCGCCGCGCTGGGCGAGTCCCACGCCACCGTCTTCTACCTGGAGATACCGCCGTCGCTGTTCGCGACGGTCGTGCAGGGCCTCGCAGGCGCGAAGCTGCTCGGCGAGCGCGCCCGGGTCGTGGTGGAGAAGCCGTTCGGCCACGATGTCTCCTCCGCGCGCGCGTTGTCCGCTGAACTGCACCGGTTCGTGAAGGAGCCGCAGCTGTATCGGATCGACCACTTCCTCGGCAAGATGGGCCTCGAAGAGATCCTGTACCTGCGCTTCGCCAACTCGATGCTCGAGCCGGTGTGGAACCGAAACTACCTCGCGTGCGTGCAGATCACGATGGCCGAGAGCTTTGGGGTCGAGGATCGCGGGCATTTCTACGACCCGGTCGGCGCCCTGCGCGACGTGGTCGTGAACCATCTCATGCAGCTGCTCGCGGCGGCGGCGATGGAGCCGCCCGCCGGCTCGGACCCGGAAACGGTGAAGGACGCCAAGTTCGCCGTCTTCCGCGCCACCGCGGACGCGCGTCCGCGACATTACGTGCGCGGGCAGTACGACGGCTATCGCGAGATCGAGGGAGTCTCGCCGGACTCCGGCACCGAGACCTACGCGGCGTTTCGCCTGGAGATCGACAACTGGCGCTGGGCCGGCGTGCCGGTCTTCATCCGCGCCGGCAAGTGCCTGGCCGTGACCCAGACCGAGCTGCGACTGCTCTTCAAGCGCCCCCCGCGGCTGGGGTTCCTCAGCGTCGAGCACCGCCGCCCCCAGCCGAGCCAGATCGTGTTCAAGCTCGACCCGAGCACCGGCATCAGGATCATTCTCGACGCGCTGCGCGCCGACGCGCGGGGGCCGCGGGAGGTCGCGCTGGACGTGGAGTTCGCTCACGCCGGCGGCGAGGGGCCCGCTCCGTACGAGGTCCTGCTGCACGCCGCGCTGCAGGGCGACAGCAGCCACTTCACGCGCCAGGACAGCGTCGAGGAGACCTGGCGCATCGTCCAGCCGCTGCTCGACGCGCCCCCGCCGGTAGACCGGTACGCCAAGGGTTCGTGGGGTCCGGCCGCCGGCGATCAGCTTGTGGCGCGCTTCGGCGGCTGGCACGGTCCCTGGCTGCCCGACGCCGAGCGCTGATCCGCCGCCGCGGCGTGCGCGCGCAGGCGCGCGGCGGCGGCTCTACACTCGCTGCTCGATGGAGGCCGCGCGCGAGGACCAGGTGCCGCTCGAGTCGTTTGCGACAGGCGCGATCGTGCGCCAAGCCGCTCCGCGCCTGCTGCGCGACGGCTTCGGTCCGCTGGCGCTGTTCTTCGCCGGCTGGAAGCTGATCGGCCTGGCCTCCGGCATCGGCATCGCGACGCTGTTCGCCACGGCGGTGTTCGCGCACGAGCGCCGCCAGGGCAGGCCGGCGATGATCGTTCGCGTGGCACTCGCGTTCGTCGCGATCCGCGCCGGCGTCGGCCTGAGCTCGGGCAGCGCCCGCGCGTATCTGGCAGCGGAAGTCGTGGTCGACACGCTGATCGGCGCGACCGTGCTGGGACTGCTCGCGCGGGGGCGCCCGCTGGCCGTCGTGTTTGCCCGCGAGATCTACCCCCTGCCGCCCCAGATGACCGAGTCGGACACGTTCGCGCGTGCGATGAGCACGATCACCGCGGTGTGGGGGGCCTACTTCCTGGCGAGGGCGCTCGTGCGCCTGGCCGCGCTGCTCACGCTCACGACCGATCGCTACGTGCTCGTCGCCGCGCTCAGCGATGCGCCCTTCCTGATCGCGATCCTCGCGTGGTCGGTGCACCACACCGCGGGCGCGTTCCGCAACAGCG
>Ga0066709_100002008_pt1 | contig 14321 bp, 18 predicted proteins | sample GraSoiAngelo_158_FD_79665 | JGI IMG/M metagenome (GOLD analysis project Ga0066709, IMG submission 79665) | Grasslands soil microbial communities from the Angelo Coastal Reserve, California, USA - 14_1009_16_30cm | ecosystem: Environmental > Terrestrial > Soil > Grasslands | place: USA...
CATCAAGCCTAGAGTACATGATCCTTCTAGGCCCATATCCAAGATAGCAGCCACGGTTCGTTTCGAGCCATCGATAATTACGACTGGTCCATGGGTTTCAAGTTCTCCACCTACGCCACTTGGTTGATCCGCCAGGCGATCACTCGCGGCATCGCCAACACCAGCCGCACCATCCGCCTGCCCGTCCATATGGGCGATGCCGTCAACCAGGTCGCTCGGGCCAAGAACCGGTTGCACAAGCGACTCCAGCGTCAGCCCACGGTGGAGGAGATCGCCGAGGAGTCCGGTCTCGACGTCGAGAAGGTCGAGCTGGCCCTGGCCGTCTCGGCCGACGCGATCTCCATCCACCTCCCGGTGGGTGACGACGGGGACGCCGAGCTGGGCGACTTCCTCGAGGACCCCGACTCGGAGCTTCCCTTCGAGGAGGCGGCCGCCGCCCTTCAGCGCGAGCACGTGGCCCAGGTGCTGAAGCATCTCGATGAGCGCGAGCGTCGCGTTCTCGAGTTGCGCTTCGGCCTCGACCAAGGCGAGCCCCGCACTCTCTCGGAGGTGGGGGAGTACTTCGACCTCACCCGCGAGCGGATCCGGCAGATCGAGGGCCGGGCCCTCTCCAAGCTGCGTCACCCGAGCGTGCGCAGCGACGTCGCCGCCGCCGCCTTCGTCTGAGCTCATCGCGGGTCGGCTTCGTTCCGCTCGCCGATCCCCCGAACCGCCGGCGCCGCTCCGGCCTACAGATAGTCTGATCCATCGTGACCGGAGCGATCCCGTATAAGACCTTCCCCGACATCGACCTCGGCCCGTTCTCGCTGCACACCTTCGGCCTCATGGTGGGTCTCGGGGTCCTTGCAGGAGTGTGGGTCCTGGCGCTGTACAGCGAGCGGACGGCTGGGATCGAGCGCGACGTCTCGTACCGCTTCGGGTTCTGGCTCGTGGTCGTGGGGTTCGTGGGGGCTCGCGCCACGTACGTGATCACCAACTGGCGCGACATCAACAGCCCCCTCGACGTGGTGGCGGTGTGGCAGGGCGGCCTCCAGTTCGCCGGCGGCTTCCTCGGTGGGATCGCCGTGGCCGTGCTGTGGCTCCGGCAGAACCGAGATGTCGACCGCTGGCGCCTGCTCGACGGCATCGCCCTGGCCCTCACCGCCGGGCTCGCCATCGGTCGCATCGGCTGTTACTCCGTCGGCGAGCACTTGGGCGGTGCGACGTCGTTCTTCCTCGGCGTGCGCTTCGAGGGCAACTCGGCGCGCGAGGGATTTCCCTTCGGAGGACCGCATGGCGGTCCGCCCATCTACATCGGCGAGGTCATCCACAACACCGCCCTCTACGAGTTCCTCCATCTCGCGGTGCTCTTCGGTCTCCTGGTGCTGTTGCGGCGGAGAGCCACCATGGAGAAGGGCTCGCTGTTCGTGGTCTTCCTCGGCTGGTACGCAGCGGCCCGCTTCTCCACCGACTTCCTGCGCGCCTACGACCGCACCCGCCTCGGCCTCACCGGCGCGCAGTGGATGTGCGTGGGGATCGCGGTGGGTGCCGCCGTCATCGGCTGGCGCATCGTCACGGCGCGCCCGGGACCGATGGTGCGGGAGACGGACAACGACCGCGGTGAACCAGCCGACGCCGGGGCTGACGACGTGAAGGCAGCCCTCGAAGAGGGCTAGTGGGCGGCCGCCTTCTCGGTGTCCGAGCTCTCCGCCTCTCGGAGCCGTTGAGCGAGGACCACGAGCATCTTCCTGGCGATGGGCGGCGCCTCGGCGAGGAGGCCGCCGAACTCCTGGGCCGAGAACACGATCGCTTTGACCGGCGATTCCGTCTTGACCGTCGCCGTGCGTGGACCCTGATCGAGCAGGGCCATCTCGCCGAAGAAGTCACCCGATCCGTACGTGGCGACCTGGCGACCGTCGATGTAACAACTGGCCTTGCCGTCGAGGACCAGGAACGCCTCGGCGCCCCGCTCGCCCTGACGGGTGAGCTCCTTGCCGGCCGGGAAATCCAGTGGCGTCCCCAGCTTGGCCACTTCGCGGAGCTCTTTCTGACTGCAGGCTGAGAACAGTTTGACCCGGGACAGCAGGTCCAGTTGGTTCTTGGGTACACCCCTCGCCATCTGCCCCTTCTCCCTTCCGGTTGGCCGTGAAGGCGCGAACACTACCCTCTTCGCAGCGTGGGAGAACTGGTCCTGCACGACGACGCCGGGGAGTTCCTGCTCGTCCACGGGAGCGACGAGTACCTCTCGCTGGCCCGCAAGCCCCTGGTCTCAGGGGAGGTCCCCCTCGTTCGGTTCTCGCCCGAGCACGGCCCCGTCGTGGCCTCCGCCATGGAGGCGGTGCTGTTCGACCCCGATGCCGGCGTCGTGTCGGTGAGCGTCGGGTCCGACCAGCTGGAGGTGGCCATGACCCGATCGGCCGGAGGTTCGAGGGTGCGGGTGGCCAACCGCTCGAGGCGCCTGCGCGATTCGCCCGAGCCCGAGGCGCTCCTGTTGGACAAGCGGGTGGCCTCCGACATGGCGGACGCGTTGAGAGGACCGCGCCTGCTCCCTCTCACGGAATCACCACGCCGAGCGGTGTTGCACGACGCCGACGGGAACATCGCCGGCATCGAGGCCCACGAAGGCGTGACGACGGTGTCGTCACGCACCAACCGTGCGTGGGCCCGCGCTGCGTTCCCGGCGTCGCTCCGTCGTCTCGTCGTCGCCTGCCTGGCGATGGTGGCAGCCAACCCGGGAGAAGCCTCGATCCGCGTGGCCCATATCGCGCGCGGTGGTGATCAGGTCCTCCTCGAGCGGGTGGCCACCGCCACAGGCGGCTTCCCGTACACCCTCGCCAACGCTCGGCCGGGCCGTCCGGCGCGGCCCCGCCGCACTGTTCGCCTGTCGCATGAGATGGCCGCCTTTGTCATTCGCGCGCTGGCGCGCGACGAGGACGCTCCCAGCCTCGACGCCTCTCCGGAGTCAGAGACGGAAGACGGAAGGGTCGACGTCGATGTCCAATCGATCACGCAACACGTCGAGGTAGCTCGCGACGATGGCATCGACGGTGACGCGGGGCCTCACGCGGGCGGCGCGGCGGGCGTAGGCGCTTAGCTCGGAACGCGGGTCCCCGAGGTGGCAGCGTCCCCACGAGATCACCCATTTGGTGCCGTCCTCCGCCATGTGTAGGTGCCCGGGACCGAAGTCGCCGTGGCACAAGGCGACGGGCCGTGACCGCGGCAACGCATCGAGCGGGAGCCACGTGTGCTCCTCCGCCAGCGCCGACAGACCCCAGAACCGGCCGTGGACGAGAGCGAGCATCCGTGCTCCCGACAAGAGGTCGGCCGGTGTCCAGGCGTCCAGTGGCCGTGGGGTTGGCAATCGCTCGAGATAGATCCGACCCGGCTCCCTCGACAACAGACGCGGTGTCCGGCACAGCAGTTGAGGGGCGAGGCGGTCGTAAAAGAGCCCCTCGCGACCGCGGTCGTCCTTCGTCACCGCCGCGGTTGCGCCCCACATGACCTCCTCGACCACAATGCATCTTCATGCTGATCGCCATCTGCGGGGGAACGGGGGCGGTGGGGCACGCCCTGACGGTGGCATTGGTGAAGGCGGGCCACCACGTGATCATCGGGTCCCGCGACATCGAGAGGGCCAAGTCGGCGGTCGCCGAGATCGGGCTCGACGGCGTCGCGCCGGCCGTGAACCCCGACGCGTGCCGCGACGCCGAGTTGGTGGTCATCGCCGTGCCCTGGGACGCCGCCGAGGCGCTGGCTCGTCTGTGCGCTGACGACCTGGCCGGAAAAGTGGTCATCTCGATGGCCAACGCCATCGCCTTAATCGACGGCCAGCCTCAACCCATCGTCACCCAGACCGGCTCGATCGCCCTCGCTGTTCAGAGGGCGGCGCCGCGTGCTCGCGTGGTTGCGGCTCTGCACCACGTCCCCGCCCGTGAGTTGGCCAAGGGCGCCGAAGCCGACGTGCTCGTATGTGGAGACGACGTCGAGGCCATGAAGGTGGTGGCCGACCTCCTCGACGGCGTGGAGGGCCTCGAGGGCCTCGAGGCTGGTCCGCTCGCGCTGTCGGCCGCGGTGGAGGCGTTCACGGCGGTGTTGCTGTCGATGAACCGGATCCACAAGGGACGCGCCCGCGTGCGCGTCCTCGGTCTCAAGGGTCGCCAGGAATGAGCGGGGGGGGTATGGGGGGCGGAGCCGACGAGGCCGGCCCAGCCGCGGCAGGAGCCGACGACGGAGCCGGCCGTGGAGAGGCGGGCCCTCCATTGCGAGAAACCTGGGAAGTCGAGGTCGAGGAGCTGAGGCGGCGGACGGAGCTGGCTCAGCGCATGGGTGGCGAGGAACGCGTGCAGCGACAGCACGACGCCGGGCGGCTCACCGTACGCGAGCGCATCGACAAGCTCCTCGACCCAGGCACGTTCCACGAGCGCGGCGCCATCGCCGGCCGCGCCACCTACGAAGGAACCGAGCTGGTGGAGTTCGTTCCGGCCAACTTCGTGATGGGAACGGGACGGATCGACGGCCGGGTCGTCGTCGTGGGAGGCGACGACTTCACCGTGCGCGGGGGCGCATCGGACGCGTCGATCGCGCTGAAGCAGATCCAGGCGGAGCAGATGGCGCGCGAGTTCCGCGTCCCGATCGTGCGTCTGGTCGACGGTACGGGTGGCGGGGGCAGCGTGAAGTCCTACGACCAGCTCGGCCGCACCTACGTCCCGGCCAACCCGGGCTGGGACCACGTGGTCGCGGCCCTGTCCGAGGTGCCGGTCGTGGCCGCCGCCCTCGGGCCGGTCGCCGGTCTGGGCGCGGCGCGGGTGGCCACCTCGCACTTCGCGCTCATGGTGAAGGGCGTCTCTCAGGTGTTCGTGGCCGGACCGCCAGTGGTCAAGCACGCCATGCCGGAGGAACCCGACAAGGAAGAGCTCGGCGGCTCGCACATCCACACGCGCAACGGCACCGCCGACAACGAGGTGGCATCGGAGGACGACGCCTTGGCGCAGATCCGTCGCTTCCTCTCGTACATGCCCTCCAGCGTGTGGGACGCGCCACCGCGCGGAGCGCAATTCGACCCACCCGACCGTCGCGCCGAGGAGCTGCTGTCGGTCATCCCGCGCGACCGCCGCAAGCCCTACAACGCGCGGCGGATCGCGGAGCTGGTGCTCGACGAGGGCTCGTTCTTCGAGAGCGGGCGTCTGTGGGGCCGTCCGCTGATCACCGGCTTCGGCCGTTTGCATGGGTGGCCGGTCGGGGTCCTCGCCGGCGACCCGCTGCACTACGCCGGCGGGCTCACCGCCGACGCGTCGGACAAGCTCACGCGCTTCGTCGACTTGTGCGACACCTTCCACCTACCGGCGGTCAACTTCGTCGACCAGCCCGGCTTCGTCATCGGAACGACGGCCGAGCGCGCCGCCACCATCCGCAAGGGAGCGCGAGCGTTGGTCGCCGTGTACCAGGCGACTGTGCCGTGGGTGTCGGTCATCGTGCGCAAGGTGTTCGGCGTGGCCGGAGCCGCGCACGGCAACGCCCAGAAGCTCAACTACCGCTTCGCGTGGCCGTCGGGCGACTGGGGCTCGCTGCCGCTCGAGGGTGGGATCGAGGCCGCCTTCAAGAGGCAGTTGGAAGCGTCCGACGACCCCGACGCCATGCGGCGCGAACTCGAGGAGCGCTACAACCTCGTGCGGTCGCCGTTCCGCACCGCGGAGACGTTCAACGTCGAGGAGATCATCGACCCGCGCGACACGCGCCCGCTTCTGTGCGAGTGGGTCGTCAATGCGTACCGCCTGGTGTCCCAGGATCTGGGACCCAAGGCGCGCGGCCTTCGTCCGTGACCGTCTCCCCCCGCGCGTTCGGCCGTCTGGCCGTGACAGCACTGTTGTTGAACATCGCAATCGTGCTGACGGGTGCCGCCGTGCGCGTGACGGGATCCGGGCTCGGCTGTCCGACGTGGCCGGCGTGTGAGGGAGGCCGGATCATCGGGCCGTGGGAGTACCACGCCGTCGTCGAGTGGGGGAATCGGCTGTTCACCAGCCTCATCAGCGTGGTGGTGATGGCGACGCTCGTCGGATCGATCCTCAGGCGCCCGCGCCGCCGCGTGCTCGTGTGGTTGTCGTCGGCTCTGGTCGGAGGGGTCGTGGCCCAAGCCGTCCTCGGCGGGGTCACCGTGCTCGTCGCCCTCGACCCACCCTTCGTCATGGCTCACTTCCTGTTGTCGATGGTGATCGTCGTGGCCGCACTCGTATTGGTGGCGCGAGCTCACGACCTTCGCGCCGTCGAGATCGACACCGATGCCGCTCGCTTGGTTCGCCTCACGTTGGCCGTTGCGGCCGCCACCGTCGTCCTCGGCACCCTCACGACCGCGTCGGGCCCGCACTCCGGTGCTGACGACGTGCGCCGCCTCACGTCCCTCGAGCTGGCGGCCACCCTCCACGGACTTGCCGTCATGGCGTTGGTGGCGGCGGCGTTCTGGACGCGCGTCGTGCTGGAACGCACGGGTGCCGGGCCGGCTCTCAAGCGGGTGAGCTCGGCGCAGCTGTGGGTGATCGCCGCCCAGGGCGCGGTGGGCTTCGTGCAATACCAGACCCACCTGCCGCGCGGGCTGGTCGAGCTGCACGTCGCCGGAGCGACGGCGTTGTGGGCCACTTCGGTGTGGCTCGTCTTGCGGACGGCGCCGCAGCGCGTGCGAGAAGCCCGTCGCGCTCCCAGAAAAGAGGTGCTGGCAGAGGTTTAGACAGGCCCTCGCGCTGCCGATGAACCTTCCGTGGGCGGGAAGGGAAAGCGTGCGGTTGCCGCCGCAGTCGCGGGGATCGTCATCATGAGCATGGTGAGCCTGGCTCTGCGCGAGCCGGCGAGCGCTTTGCCGGCGCCCTGGGGACTGGTCCGGCCGCCGCGTCTCCCAGCCGTTCCCAGCCCAGGCATCCCCGACGGCGCCTCCGTCGTCTCCGGCAAGGGGATGTTCGTATGGCTGTGGGAGCCGGTGGGCCCTCCCGCCGGCGTGGTGGAGCAGGCCAAGCTGCTGGGGCTTTCCTTCCTGGTCGTCCGGGCCAGCGACGCGACCGACGACTTCTACCTGCGCGGGATCCTCGACGACCTCCTCCCGCGAGCACACGCAGCCGGCATCGCCGTCGTGGCCTACGACCCCCCTCAGTTCGCCCCCGTCGAACACGACGTCGACCGGGCCAAGCGGGTGATGTCGTATCGCGATCCCACGGGAGGCAGCCTCGACGGTTTCGCCGCCGACATCGAAGTCGCCGCCGACGAGAACCTCACCGATCACATCCTCTATTACGGGCAACTGCTCAGGGCGGCTGCCCCCGAGGGCATGCCGCTGATCGCGATCGTGTACCCGCCGCAACAGTTCCCGTCGTTCCCCTTCGAGGCCCTGCTTCCGTCGTTCGACGTCGTCATGCCCATGGACTACTGGCGGGCGGACTCCCAGTCGTCGGCCTCGTACGTGGCCGATTCGGTGCGTCTCCTCGCGCCGCTGGGCAAGCCCGTCTCCGTGATCGGTCAGGCCTTCGCCTTCGGCGAGGATCAGATCGACGAGTTGGCCGAGTACCCGACGGCCGACGAGGTCCGTGGCTCGGTCGAGGCGGCCCATACCGAGGGTGCCATCGGCGTCTCCTTCTGGGTGTGGCACACCGCGAACGAGAGCGTGTGGGACGCGCTGCGCCAGACCGACTGGCCGGCGTCGCACCGGGCGCCGAGGGCGGCCGCCCTCGCGTCGCGGGTACTGCCGCCGCGGGCTGCGGCAGGATGACGGCATGAGCGCATACGTCGTTGTCGACGTCGACGTCACCGACCCCTCTGCGTACGACGTGTACCGCGAGAAAGCCGCCGCGTCGGTGGCCAGACACGGCGGCCGCTACGTTGCCCGCGGCGGGGAGATGACGGTGCTGGAAGGTGCGTGGTCGCCGCGTCGCCTCGTGATCCTCGAGTTCGCCGATGCCGAGTCGGCGCGACGGTGGTACGCGTCGGCCGACTACGAGGCCGCACGTGATGCACGCGCCGGTGCGGCCACCATGAACATGGTTGTGGTGGAGGGCGTCGTCACCTGACCGGGTCCTTCGGCAGGTACGCGCGGCCGGAGTTGGAGCGGCGCTTCCTGCTGCGCGAGTTGCCTGTGCGCGCAGCCCGTCCGCGCGCCATCCACGACAGCTACATCCGTGGGACGCGGCTGCGGTTGCGTCGGGCTGCTGACCCACTTCAATTCAAGCTGGGCCAGAAGCTCCGTGCCGATGCCGACGACCCAGCCGTCGTCCATCTCACCAACTTCTACCTCTCACAAGAGGAGTACGACCTGTTGGCGACGCTTCCCGCCGACGACGTGACCAAGACGCGGTACTGGGTCGTCGCCGGCGGTGTCACTCTCTCGGTCGACGTCTTCTCCGGCGTGCTTGCCGGGCTCATCCTGGCCGAGACGTCTTTCGACGACGTCGCAGAGATGGAGCGCCTGGCGGTGCCCTCGTTCGCTCTCGCCGACGTCTCGCACGACGACCGCTTCAGCGGCGGCACCCTCGCCCGCACTTCACGCGCCGGCCTCGTCACCCTCCTCGCGGAGCGCGGCATAGATGCTCTCTCCACGGCACGCGAGAGCGGAGGCGGACGGGAATCGAACCCGCCAGGAGGCTCGTCACCCCCTCAACGGTTTTGAAGACCGCGGGACCCACCAGGCGTCCGTACGCCTCCGCTGGCGAGCGTATCAGTGGCCGTTCGTCCTCCTGCCGGCGGGAGCCTCTCAGGTCGCGGCAGCTCGTCTTGGCCTGCTCGCAACGCGAGCGAGCACCAACGCGACGAGCGGGATGAGCCAGACGGGGATCAGCGGCACGAGGCCTTCGCTCGTCGAGGCGCCGTGGCGCGAGTAGTCGGCGGCGATGACGACGTAGTAGGGCACACTGGCGACACCGGACACCGCCAGCGTCCATTCGGCCCAGCGGGAACCGCGTCGCATGGCCAACCACGCGATGGCGAGGTACGCGATGCCGAAGCTCATCATCATGGCGCACATGCCCACCATGGAACTGACGAGGAGCCCGTTGAGGCCCGGCTCGTTCGGCTTCAACGACGCGAGGGTCCGGCCGAGCAGGTGTTCGTCTCCGGCCTTGCTGAAGACCACGCCGCCCGACCCGAGCCCACCGGCGCCTTTGCCGAGCAACGACAAGGCCACGTAGAACGCGAAGAGGACGTTGACGGCGCCGTACAGGAGGAACAATGCTGTGGCCGCGCCGTGCAGGCTCTTCCAGCGAACGACGGAGCCATCCTCGGTGCTGGGCATGGCGTGAATGCTGACGCTCGGCAGCTGTTCAGCCGCGGATGCACAGCCGGGCACGGGGGCGCCGGCGCGGCGTACGCTCGCCTCATGTCCGTCCTCCAGTGCCCGAAGTGCGAGTTGAAGTTCACGAGTGAGTCCGAGCTCGACTGGCACCTGCGCAACGACCATGACGATCCCGACACGCTGGAGCCCGAGGTTCCTCAGCGCGGACCGGTCGGCTGACCGGACCTCAGAGCTTGCGCCAGTAGACGATGGCGTCACGTCCGTCGATGGCCTCGGGGATGCGCCCGGCCACCTGCATTCCCAATCGCTCGTAGAGCGCGCGGGCGGGGTTGTCCTCGAACACCAGGTTGTACTGCATTGCGTCGAAGCCGAGGTGTCGCGCCTGGACGAACGAGTGGCGGACGAGCGCCTCACCGATGCCTTTGCCGCGCCATTCGCTCACCACGAAGTACCCGGCGTTGACGATGTGCGCGCCGCGGCCGGGGAAGTTGGGCTTCAGGTAGTACGCGCCGACCAGCTCGCCGTCGATGCGCGCCACGATGACGGCGGACTTGTCCTCCACCCACACCTCGATGAACTCGTCGTCGGTGAGGGGTGGCTCCTGCGGGAAACCCTCGCCGCTGTCCACGATGCGGCCGAACTCGACACGGAGCTCGCGATGGTCGGCGGTGGTCGCCGGGGCCAAGGTCATCTTCAGCCCGGCCGCGGTGGTCGTCTCTTCCATCTTCTAAGATCCTCGTGAGATGAAGGTGTTCGCCATCCTGGTCGTGTTCACCGTCGTCGGCATCGTGATCGCCCGCGCCGTCAGCGGACGCGAAGGGTCTTGACGGATCGCTCGGGTACCATTAGGTTTCTCTAGCTAGAAAGAGGCACCGACCCGCACCCGCGGGTACTTCCCCCGGACCTCCTCGACCGAGAGGAGGCATGGTGGAACAACGCGACGTCGCTGCGGTGTGGTGCCCGGCGCAGCCACTGCTGGGCGCGGCGGTGGCCTCCAACCTCGCCGCCGTCCCGGGAGCCCCCGGCGCGGTGGTCGACTTCGATCGCGACTGGACTGAGACGTCTTCGGTCCTTCTCGACGGTCCCGCGCCCTTGGCCGGCCCCCCAGGTGACGTCTTGGGATCGGCGGCCAAGGCGAGTTGCGGCGTCACGGTTGTGGCCTCGCGCAGTTTCTCCGCCGACGCCGCAAGAGCGCTCGTGGATGAGTTGCGAGAAGGCGGCGGTGCGGTTCTGTCTCTCCCCGCCGTGCTCGACGCGGCCGCCGTCGCTGCCGAAGCCGACACCCTTCTCCTGATTGTCGAGCGGTCGTTCCCTGCCCTCCGCCGAGCCAAGCTCGCCATTGACCGGGTCCCGGCGGCGCGCCACCGCTCGTTGATCCTGGTGATCGCCGAGGGCCAGCCGAGCGACCTGACGCTGGCCGACGTCGTCGATGTGCTCGGTCATCCGATGCAGGCCCACCTCCCGCCCGGCGAGAAGGAGGTGGCCGCCACGCTCGAACGGGGGTCGCTCCCCGCCGCGTCAGGGCGAGGCCCATGGGCTCGAGCCATCCGTGCCTTGGCGGCCGACGTGTGGGATACCGCTCCGGACATGGCGCGAGCGGAGCGCGCCAACGGACGGCTGGCAAGGGTGGTGGAGGCGTTGCGTTGAGCGCATTGCTCCTGGCCCGTGTCCGTCGGCGCTTGTTCGACGGCGACCTCCCGTTCCTACACATGAGCGCAACGGATCGCGAGACCGCACTCCAAGCCCACGTGGAACGCCTGGTACTCGACGAGTCGCCTCTCCTTTCGTCCACCGCCGCCACCGGCTTGGCCCGTTCGATCGTGACCGAAGTCCTCGGCTTTGGCCCGCTCGAGGGACTTCTCGAAGACGGCGACGTCAGCGAGATCATGGTCAACGGACCCCAGGAAGTCCTCGTCGAACGAAGCGGTCGAATCGAGCGAACCGATGTCGCCTTCGCCGACCAGGCCGGAATCACGCACCTGATCGAGAAGGTGGTGGGACCCCTGGGGTTGCGAGCCGACGAGTCGCACCCGATCGTCGACGCTCGTCTGCCCGACGGGTCGCGCTTTCATGCCGTTGTTCCTCCCGTCGCCCTCGGGTCGCCAATCGTCACCATCCGTCGCTTCCGTCGGCGTCTCTTCTCACTCACCGATCTCGTGGCTGCCGGCACCTTGCCGCCGGCGGCGGCGTCATGGCTGGCCGGCGCTGTTCACGGCAGGGCCAACATCTGTGTGAGCGGCGGGACCAGCTCAGGGAAGACCACGTTGCTGAACGCGCTGTCGCGGGAGATCAACCCCACGGAGCGCATCGTCACCATCGAGGACGCAGCCGAGCTCCAGTTGGAAGGGCACGTCGTGGGCCTCGAGGCTCGACCCGCCAACGCGGAGGGCCGAGGCGCGGTGACCATCCGCGACCTGGTGCGCGCTTCGTTGCGGCTGCGTCCCGATCGCATAGTCGTGGGCGAGGTGCGCGACGCCGCCGCACTCGACATGCTCGCCGCGCTCAACACCGGTCACGACGGCTCGCTCACAACTCTCCACGCCAACGGCCCGGCCGACGCCATCCTCCGTCTCGAGACGATGTGTCTTCTGGCCGACGTCGGGCTTCCCGTCGAAGCCGCCCGCCGCCAGATCGCCACCGCCATCGACGTCTTCCTCCATCTGGAGCGCACGCCCGACGGGCGCCGATTGGTCACCAGGATCGCCCGGTGCCGTCCCGGTCCCGACGGCGCTCCGCGACTCCGCGATGCGTGGTTGCCTGGGCCGTCGGGCGGGCTCCTCGCCACCGACGACGATCGTCCGCCGGGGCGGGCGGAGCCAGGACTAGAGCCATGACCCCGACCACCGCGTGCGTGCTCACGGCCGCCGGCGCGGCGACGGCGGCTCTGGTCGAGTCGGGCCGGCTCCGCCAACGAATGAGCGCAATGTCACCGGAACGCCTCCGGCCCCGGTGGCGAGCACCCACGATCCCCGCCGGGCCGGGGGTTGTCGCCGTTGCCGTGATCGGTGGACTCGCCGGCGCGGCGTGGCTCGGTCCTGTCGGCTTCGTGGTTGGTGCAGTGGGTGGTGGAGTCGGCGTGGTGTGGGCCACGCGGCTCACGACGTCACGCCGGCAACGCATCGTCCGACGCCAGTTACCCGAGGCCCTCGACCTGATGGCGGGCGCGATGCGGTGCGGGCACTCGATCCGGCAAGCCCTCGCATCGGGCGCGGTGGTCGGTGGTCCTCTCGGCGATGCGCTGGCCGTGGCGTCAACGCACGTCGAGATGGGGGAGTCACTGGCCGACGCCCTCGACCAGTTGGCCCGGGTCGAGCCGATGATGGCCTCCGCGTGCGCCGCTCTCGCCATCGGCCTCACGGCTGGTGGCGACGCCGGGCGTGCCCTCCGACGGTTGGCCGAGGTGTCGCGTCAACGAGAGCGCGTGCGCCGAGAGTTGGCTGCGCTCACCGCCCAGGCGCGGCTCTCAGCCGCCGTCCTCGGGAGCTTGCCCGTCGGCGCGCTCGGCTTCTTTGCGGCCTTGGGCCCGCCCACGCACCGCGCATTCCTGCGAGAGCCACTGGGCCAGGCTTGTCTACTTGTCGGTCTCGCGTTCGACGGCGCCGGTTTTGTCGTGTTGCGCCGGCTGGGACGGACGGTGGGCGCGTGATCGCCGTGGTGTCCGCGCTCGCCGCCGCATCGGCGCTCGCCGCACTCGCGCCCCGGCATCCGCGTGCGATGACCCGAAGGCTGCCACGGGCTCAAGAGAACCGTCCGTCCCTGCCGGCCGGGATCGGCGGCGCGCTCCGGCGTCGCTGGCCGGAGGCGGTCGCGCGCGTCGACGGCATCATGAGGGGGCGTCCGCTGTCCGATGCCGGTCTCGGGATGGCCGTGACCGCCGTCGCCGGCAGCGCTCTGCTCGTGCTGCCCTTTGGTCGGCGCGGCGTCTTGTTCATGCCTGTTGCCGGGCTCGGCGCATGGTCGGCAGCAATGCGACTCAGGGCCACGAGGTCGGCGCGCGTCGACCACGGCATCCGCACGGTGGTCGCCGACGCGATCGATCTGATCTCGGTAACGGCAGGCGCCGGCCTCAACGTCTTCCGCAGCCTCGAGGTGGTGGCGGGTGCGGTGGCGCCACCGCTGTCAACCGAGGTTCGCCGCGTCGTCGACGGCGTCCGCTGCGGCCGGCCCTTGAGCGACGGCCTCGGCGACTTCGCGCGGCGGGTGCCCGTGCCCGAGGTCGCTCTGTTGGCGCGCACTCTCGAGGCCTCTCATCGGCAAGGCCTTCCGCTCGCCACCACGATCGAGACGGCAGCCGACGAGATTCGAACGGCTCAGCGTCAGGACGCGGAGGAAGCGGCGCGCGCCGCACCCGTGAAGATGCTGTTCCCTCTCGCCTTCCTCATCCTGCCGTCGTTCCTCTTGTTGGCGGCGGCGCCACTGGTGGTCCCGGCGCTGCGACAGGTGCCTCTTTAGAGATGCCTCCGCCGCGCCCCTACCCGAAAGAAAGGAATGCGCAATGTCCATGTCGCGCTGGCGCGATGACTCGGGCCAAGGCAATGCCGAGTACGCGCTCATCATCGTGGTCGTGCTGGCCATCTTCGGCGTGCTCCTCGCCGTCACCAACGCCCACGCTCCCAGCTTCTTCGCCGGAATCTGGCAGAAGCTCCTGACCGCAGTGTCATGAAGCGGCGGGGCAGCGCGGGGCGTGACTCGAAAGCGACGGGGGGGCACGGGGGGCAGAGCAGCCCCGGCGGCCCCGCGTCCGGGTGAGCTTGTTCTCGCCAGGCCGCCGGGAAAGCTGCGGGCCCCCCATTGAAAGCGACCAAGGCCAGGCGGCGGTGGAGTTCGCCCTCGTACTGCCCGTGCTGTTGATGGTCGTCCTTGGCCTCCTCCAGGGCCTCGTGCTGGGCGTGGAAGCGCTTCGCGTGTCCAGTGCGGCCCGCGAGGGGGCCAGGGCGGCGGCGGTCGGCCGCGACGCGGAGGGGGTCAGGCAGGCCGCCATCCGCGGCGGCGGGGGTCTCGATGCCGACCGACTCGACCTGGTGCTCCCTCCGCTCCCGGCGACATCGGGGCAGCCGGTGAGCGTCTCGGTGGGTTATCG
>Ga0066709_100002012_pt1 | contig 14315 bp, 20 predicted proteins | sample GraSoiAngelo_158_FD_79665 | JGI IMG/M metagenome (GOLD analysis project Ga0066709, IMG submission 79665) | Grasslands soil microbial communities from the Angelo Coastal Reserve, California, USA - 14_1009_16_30cm | ecosystem: Environmental > Terrestrial > Soil > Grasslands | place: USA...
CTACGCTACTTACTAGATGTATTATATCAACAGAAACGATACATATTTCCAGAGATGCCCTCAAGCCCTCTGTCACACTTTATCAGTACCAACTCTACAAGGTCGCGGCGAAAGAGATGGCACGATGAGTGATATTTCGGAAAAAGGATCGGACTTCCTTCGGGATCTGGGCAATGCCGCGCGCAAGAATCCCTTATCCGCTGCGCTGATCGGAATGGGTGTATTCTCGCTCTTCACCGGCAGCCGACCTGTTGAACGGGCCGCGGATTTTGTCCGACGCACCGGCTTTGACCGCATTCCGGATGCGGCCGGCAATGCTTTTGAGGCCGCCCGTTCGACCTTTAGGTCCGGCGCCGGTTCGATCGGCGAGCACGTCACGTCAGCAAAGGACGCTCTGCGAGACGACGGCGCGGACGCTCTCGATAGTGCAACTCGCTTCGGACGGGATTATTCCGACGCTGCTTCCGATTATGCCAGAGCTATTCCTGGTGCCGGGGCAGAGATGTTCGACACGGCCCGCTCCAACTTGACCGAGCTAATCAGGACCCAGCCATTGGCGTTGGGCGCGATCGGGCTCGCGATCGGCGCGGGCGTTGCAGCCGCCCTGCCTTCGAGTGAAGTTGAAGCCGCCTATCTCGGCGATACCAGCGAGACCGTTAAAGCGAAGGCCGCCGAGTTCGCCACTGAACAAACCGCTCGCGCGACGACGCTTTCAGAAGGCGTGATGGGCGCCGTCACTGAGGAAGCCCGCAAACAGGGCCTCACCATAGAGGGCGCGAAATCGGCGGTCGGAGATTTCTCGACAAAAGTCGGCCGCATCGTCGATGCGGCGGGCAAGGGCATTTCCGAGCGGGTGACCTCGACCAAATCATCATAGGCGATAGCAAAAGTTTGATTTGCTCAGGAGCCGCAAACACCGCGGCTTCTTCGAAGCTGCCTAAGGATTATTTGCGCGACCTCTGTCCCTCCCGCTAACGGCGGCACAAAGCTGGCCTGTTCGGGTCTAGGTGGGATGTCTGATTTTGAGGAATCAATTGCTAACGACGAGGTGGAACGAAGTTCCTCTGATGCCGTTGACGCGCAGGTAGGTAATACCGCGCCATGGGTCGTATAAATCACCCGCCGCTTCCAATAAAATCATCTTGGCAGATCGGGCTATCGTTCGTGCCTGGACCCGGCGGCTCGACGTATCCGTTGATACATTGAAGGTCGTTGTCGACAAGCTGGTAATTCCGTCGCAGCTGCAGCGCGCACGCCACCAGGCATCGCCGGTGCCGACCGAGAGCACGGCCGCCAAAGACGAATTAGCGACGCCAGTTTGATGGTGACGCGGCTAGCGATCGGCCGAGCCACCGCGCCGCATCCCTTAATAATCAAAACAAAACCGCCCGCCGATGTGGCAGGGCAGTTTAATCTTTCGATGTCAGTTATACTTGAATTGCGGCATCGCCTTCAACTGGTCCTTGGTCGCATTGAAGACCGCGTGATCCGGATACCACTTCTCGTCCGCCGCTCGCGCAGGCCGATCGGCGCGATTGGCTTCACCAGTTGTGCTGGTGTTGTTGGCGCCAACTGTGGATTTGTCGGCGGGCGCTGTGGTTGTCGATGAAGTGCGAGCGGGTTCATTGACCCATTTCAATTTCTCCATCGGCACTGCAACGTAATGCTCGCCCATGCCAAGAAAACGCCGACGCCGAGGACGACGTTATCGACTTTGCCGGACTTGTCGACGATCAGCTCTTGAATGTCGCCGATCTTTTCGTTGTTGTCGTTGTACACGTTGACACCTATCAACTTGGAAGACCGCCACTGGCCTTCTTTGTGAACAGCAGTATTAACGTTCGAGCGATCGGTGGTGGCGTTCTGCGCAAAGGTCGCACCGGTCAAAAGCGCGGTACCGAGCAATGCTGCTGCGAGATACTTGGATTTCATTGCTTTCCTCCAGTGAGGTTCGAGTTGGCAGGTGAAATGTTGCTTAGTGAACCGACCAGGTCAGTCAGTGCTGAAGCAGCATGATCAAAATGATCAGCGGGATCGGTATTCCAAGTAGCCACAGAAGAATCGGCATATGACGTTCCTTTCATTTTCGCGATTACTAACGACGCCATCCTCTTTTGCCCCAGGTTCCGTCACGAAGGCCTCCGCCTTCGGTCGCTGCCAGCGCAGCCGAAAAAGCTCCGATGAAAAGCGAAAGCGTCAACCAGATCGCCAGGTGCATCGCGGCTTTGCGGGCTTTATCAAGATCGGTCTTGACTTGAGCGATCACATCGCTAGCCCGCTTGTCCGCGTCGGCCTGGCTGAGGCCGGTCCGGGCGGCGACCACTTTGCCGACATAGCTGCGATCGGCTGCCGAGGGTTCTCCGCCGTTGCGAAAATCGGCTGTGAGCAGGCGAGTTAGTTCCTGGTGCATTTCAGCCTTACTGGCGTTGGCGGTGTTGGAGGTGTTCTCCGCGGTTGGATTGCCGGGCCGCAGGAGAGTATCGACATAACCATCCATCGGACCCGTTGCCTGCGACGAGCCGGCCGCCTGCATCGCGCCCGAGGTTGCGCCGCCAATTAACGAGGTGGCGGGAGCGGCGAGAAGGACCGCGCCGAGCACTGAAGCCAATGCCCATGCCAGGAAACCATGCGCGGCATCCCGGAAAAGAACCTCTGTAGACTGAACGCCGCTCCAGCGGTTGCGCAGTCGTCCCGCCAGGTAGCCGCCCATGGCCGACGAGATCATCGCCATCACGATGAAATAAAGTCCGGTGCCGATTTCGAAGGTTGTTGCCGAAACACCGGAATTGGACCACGGCGATACCACGGAAAATCCGAGCCCGGCTCCAAGCGACAGCAAGACCAGTGTCAACGCGCAAGACGCAATAGCGCCGGCCACAACGGCCGCCCAGGAAATCCCCGCCAAAGGTGGTTCAACAACATCATCTACTGCCCCAGCGGGGTGCATCGCCTGTTCCATAATTCCTCCCAGCATCTTGAATTTGATGACGGGAAAAATGTTGGAACGTGGCGAAAGTTCCTCCAGCGAATTCGCCGACGTGACAGCGCTGCGCCTTCACTTCCGCTGGCTTCGCGCGAGACCCGCGTTGCAGCAATCCCACGACGGACTCCGTCACGGTCGAGGTCGGTGTCGGCGCGAGTGCAGCAAAAAATCCGCCTCGCTGGTGGCGACGCGGATTAAGCGCACTAAGCGTTTTCAGTTTGCCAGAAATGTCGAACTCACGGCAGCGTCGAAAACCAATCATCCACGTCCTTGCGGGCTTGGTCCTTTGCGTAGCCATAGCGCTTTTGCAGTCGACCTTCGAGCTGGTCGCGCTGCCCATTGATGTCAGCCAAGTCATCATCCGTCAGCTTGGCCCACTTCTGTTTGACCTTGCCCTTGACCTCTTTCCAATTCCCTTCCACTTGGTTCCAATCCATCACGCATCCTCCGGCTTTTAGAATTCGGCAACGCTTGGACCGACTTCCTTGTTCCTGGCCGCCGCATTTAATGGGCCGACTTTGAATCATGCCCCCGACAGCCAACAAAAAAGCCCCGCTCGCGCGGGGCTTTTTTTGAAGTGGAATCACCAAGCCTGCCGATTGTACCAATCGTTCATTTCCTTCCTTGCCTGATCTTTATGGTAGCCATACCGCTGCTGGAGCTTGCCATCAGGCTGCTCCTGCTTGCCGGCGATCGCATCGAGATCGTCATCCGTAAGCTTGCCCCACTCCTCTTTGATCTTGCCTCTGACTTGCTTCCAATTTCCTTCAACTCGATTCCAGTCCATTTTCTGCTCTCCTCCAATGACGCTACAAATCAACGGCGAATCGCGCAAAGTTTCCAGCATCTGGCTGCCAGCCAAGGATTCCTGGCGGGCTTCGCAGCCGCGGCGACGGGAAAGTGCGAGCATGCGCGATTGAAGCGCGGCTACTGCGCCCTAGGCAAACAATCCCACAGGTTGGGAACGGGGAATCTCCGAACCGCTGCTGGTTGGCCTCGGCATTAGGAACCATCAGCGTAGTCAGACCTTCTTCACTGAAAGATGTTGGCGCTCCCGCCGCCATCGAGCGGGCCCTCAGCGTCTATCAAGAGCTACAGGAGCGAGACCAGTCGGTTCTTCTACAAGCGCGAAAAAGTCTCACTCGGCATATTCACGCTATGGTGGATAAGGGGGAGCGTGACGAGCGCCGCTTGACTGTAAGCGCTCTCGCTCACCTCAAATCCATTGAGCGTGACCATGCGATTAAATCCGCTCATTGCGCTCCAACTAGGAAGCGAAGCCGTAAACTAGCCATTTCACGCGAAACTCGGATTTGACTCTGGTCGATGTCCGCCGAGCGAACTAGGCGAGGGCAGCCTTTCGGATTTTTTCGTCGAGGTGGCCAGAGGCGTGGTCCTGAACAAAGCTGGGTCAAGGATGTTTCGTGAAGCCTGGCAAGCACATCACCAAGCTTGGCCGATTCCGGCTCGCCCAGCGCGAATGCCTCGCCATAAATCCTTCGCAGGACGCTGACCAGTGTATTGCCATGCTTGCGGATAATCTCGCCGGTCTTATCGCGATGGCGGGCGTCGATGATCATGGCGGTTGTTCCAGTGAAACGCGGCTTTGAAAATCCACACCAGTACTATTCGTTCCGTCCATGGTCATACCCCGCGCATGGGGCCGAACAAAATCTCTCTTGTCGCGGAAGGCGGGAGCTTGTTGGTTAACGCGCGGGCGGAGCCAATACGCAAGTGCCTTCGAGAGAGCGACCGCAGGAGCTTGCCTCATCGCCTGGGCGGGGGCTTAGGTTCAAAAAATGGCCCCGGTGAATTGGCCAGGGCGGGCATCTTTGCCCGCCCTTTACGTTTTGCTTCAGTCGGCGTTAGGCCTCGAGGATCGCGACGATTTCGAATGTCTTCGGATCCACCACCAGGATCTGATCGCGGACCAGGATGAATTCATATCCGCGCCACTCCGGATAGATGCTCACGACCTCAGATGGGAGCGGGCGCAGGCTCACACGCTCGCGCGGAACGCGGGTCCCGACCGTGATGTCGAAGTCGACATTGTTGACCGGCGCAGCGTGCTCATTCCTGATCACGGTGGTGATCTTGGTACGCTGCTCGGTCGAGAGCTTGGCAGCGGCGCCGGCCTGACCCGTCGTCGTCGTGGTCTGCGACTTGGTTTCCGCGTTCATGTTGCCGTTGCGGTCGCGGGTCTGGGCGTTCTGATCCTTGTCGCGGCCTTCGCGGCTCTGGGCGTTCTGATCCCGATCGCGGCCTTCTCGGTTCTGGGCGGCGTTCTGATCGCGGTCACGGCCCTCGCGATTCTGGACGGCGTTCTGATCCTTGCGGCCCTCGCGGCCCTCGGCCTTCATGTTGTCCTTCCGGCCTTCGCGACCCTCGGCCTTCATGTCCTTGCCGCCCTTGGTCTCGTTCTCAGAGCTCATGCCCTTGGCGCCCTTGGTCTCGCTCTCAGAGCTCATGCCCTTTGACTTCTGGCCCGGGGCGTTTTCCTCGCTGCGTTGGCTCTGGCCAACCGTCGACGATTTCTTTTCCGACTGCGTCGACTTCATGTCTGATGGAGATTCGCGGTTTTGAGCCGAGCTGCCGGCCCGTTCAGAAGCGGTGCCGGAAGCCGATCCCCCGGCGGAGGGCGAGTTCTGCTGCATTGCGGCGCCTTCATGGCCACTTCCCGTTCCCTGCGCATTTGCGAATCCGGTTCCCGCGACTAACGACAGCGCCGCAACCGAGATCAGAAAGCGATTAGTCATTGAATATCTCCTCACGTTTTTGCGTTGCCCGTGCCGACAACGAAAGGCGATATGAGATGTTCCTGACGATATGAAGTGAAACGCATAATGCAGGAGCTCTGGGCCGAGTATGTTGCGGCAAATCCTGAATTGTTCAAAACGTAACACAAGGGAGTAGCCGGGCGGCGGCAGCGATTGATGGCAACCCAAATCGTGATGGATCACACGGGAGATACCCGACACAATTTCGACCAGACCGATACCAGGCGATCCTGAGGGCCGAAGAACGTTTCAAAAAGTTGACCGGCCGAGGCTTTACCGCGGCGGCACGGATCGCCTCCGGGGAAGTAACAGTGACGCGGACGTTTGATCCAAAGGCGGAAGAGACATTGTTTATTCCGCGCCTCGTAGGCGGTTAGCTTCGCCTCCATGTTTGTGCAACTTTCATCGGCGTTTGTGCAACTTTCATCGGCGGCTCGCTGGCTGCGAGGCTTGTGGGAGAAGTTTCAGTCGGCTGGCCCAAGCGCGACGGAAGCGCGCGGGCTCGAGCTTTTGAAGGAATGGCTGTCGCCCGAACAGCTGGCTCAATATAACGCGAACGGCTTTTTTGACGTCACCGGTTGCGACAGCGGCAAGCGGTACCGAATCCACCATGGCGCCGCGATGAACATCGTTGAGATCGACGACGTTGGCGGCGTTCGCACTGGTTGGTGTTTTATCCCGGAAGCTTGCATAGTCGCAGGCGATGTCATGCTCGCACAAAAGATTTTCTTGGAAACGGACGAGCGCGGCGCGTTAGCGATCGCTAAAAACTTTAGGCCCAATTCACGGAGCTAGCAGGGTTCGTCCATTTTGACGCGAAGCGCGGATCGCGCACTTTGCTACGAGCAACCCTATGTCAGTGCTGAGCACAACTGTTATTGGCTGGATCGCTCTCAACGGCCTCGTCGCCAGCGCGCTACTAGCTCGTCGTTCAATACCTGAGTTACGATAGCGGCTATTCAGACTATTCAAACGGGTCATCCGCGGAGAGACAAAGCGGCGGTGACGCACCCCGCACGAACACTCGCAGCCGTCTCGGGCGTAGAGATCCCGCCTGGATCGAATCCTTCAGCGCACCGGAACGTCCCCAAGGACGGCCTCGGTATGCCACGCCGGGACCCTCACCTTGTCAGGGGCCCCGAGAGCCTCCGGCCTCCGTTGCCCCTCGGTGAAGATCAGTTTCGACCCAGGAATTGGGAACTTAGCGCGATGAACATGGTTTTTGTGCTGCGTGCAAAAAAGAGCTGGTATTTTTCGCTCTTCGGATGGGTCAATGAGTATTGGCGACTTATCTCATGATGACTGTCCCAACTGTCACCAGCGGTTCGAAATAGTTTTGCTGAAGTTCAAGTTAGCAGGCCCACAGATGATCAGCGCCTGCCCAAATTGCGCGATGATTCAGGACAATGATCCGAAGCGTGCGTCGAGGTTGGGGGAATTGTGGAAACGTGAGCACCTTCTCCTCAATCGTCCATCACGGGGTGCTGGAAACGAAGTGGCTGCGGTTCGGACGTCGAGGCGCTATTCGTTTGTGCGGGACCGGATGCCTGGCGATGCCAAATGAGCCCCCAAGAAACGATCGTGACTGGGGACGCTGAGGCCGCTGAAGCATTGGAGGCGGCCCGATCAATGGCCCCGGGCCAGACAAAATCGAAGCTTTGAAGAAAGCGGGCCTGCTGCGTAAGGCTGCTGATACGCGTGGGCTTTCCTTCGCTAGGCGTGGCCGGCCTCCAAAGTAGGTCGCTCATTGATATCGCGGGAATTAAGGTCTTGGGTGGCGGGCGCTCAACCTCACATCGGAACGACGATTTCGCACACGAGACCTTCGGTGTGCCAGTCGAAGCGAATCTCGCCCTTCAGTTGGCCTCGAATGATGCTGTCCATCACGCGCGTGCCGAAGCCCTGACGTGTAGGTGGCTTGACCGGCGGGCCACCCGCCTCGGTCCAGCGAAGAACGAGGCGTCCGTCTGACGCGCACGACCACTCGACCTGAACATGTCCTTCGGCTGCTGACAGAGCCCCGTATTTCGCCGCGTTGGTCGCAAGCTCGTGCAGGGCAACCGCAACGGTCTGTGCAATGTCCGGCCGCATCACGATGTCAGGACCATCGATGCGCGCGCGACCCTCCTCGTCTCGACAGTAGGCGGCAAGCTCCTCCTTGATCAGCTTGTGAAGCTCGGCTCCGGTCCAGCGAGATTCCACGAACAACTTGTGGACGTTCGCGAGCGCCTGGATGCGCCCCGTTATGGTGTCCTTGAGACCTTCGGGTGTGTCGGAGTTGGAAAGGTTCACAGTCGCCTGCACGGTTGCCAACACGTTTTTGGCTCGGTGTTCGGCCTCGCGAGCGAGAACGGTGATTTGCGCCTCGCTGCGCTTACGCTCAGTAATGTCGCGGGCGATTTTCGACGCACCGATGATTTTGCCTCCCGCATTCTTGATGGGCGAAACGGTCAGCGAAATATCGATCAGGCTTCCGTGCTTGCGCATACGAACTGTTTCATAGTGCTCGACGGGCTCACCACGTCGGATACGTTCGAGGATCGCGGGCTCCTCCTCTTGTCGATCCGGCGGAATCAAGATCGTGATCGGCTTACCTACCACTTCCTCGGCCGCATAGCCGAAGATTCGTTCCGCGCCCTTGTTCCAAGTGACGATTACGCCGTTGAGGTCCTTGCTGACGATTGCATCATCAGAGGACTCGACAATGGAGGCAATTCGCTGCGTCGCATTTAGGGACAACCACGTCTGATAAGCTGCCGCCGCGAAGGTGCCTAGGTTGGTCATCACGCGCAGGTCTTCCGCATCGAAGCGGCGGCTCGCGTCGTGTGCGACGACCCAGATTGTGCCGACCGCCTCACCCTTGATGTGGAAGGGTATCAGCAACCCTTCCTCAAGGACAGGCGTGATGGATGTCCAATAGGGGAAGTCGAGTTCCGGGTGTGAGCATACCATCGCGATGTTTTGGTCAAGGACCGTGCCGCACGGGCCGAAGTTGCGCGGTGTTCCTCCGTCAATGTGAGAAGCCCACTGTCCGGCGATCGCGCGCCAGTGAAAGTCGTTCTTCTGGTCGCTGTCCTCCAACAGGCTGAGCCCGGCGGAGTGTGCACGGCACAGGGTTAGTGCGGTATCCGCCAGCTTCTGCAAGATTCCTTCAGGCGATGAGGCCATCGACCGTGTCAGGGCGATTAAGGCCTTGTTCTCGGCTTCATAGTCGGGAGCACGCGAGGGCCGCCGACGCAACTCAGCCGTGGAGAGCATAGAACGTAAGACAGATGGATCGAGCGTTCGGCATGGGGCTGCATCGAGCTGCTCTGCCGGCCGTTTGGCTTGCTCAGGCTGCACTAGAGACATAACGCCCTCCCGGGTTGGCCCGCCAACGCGTCGGGCCGCACAATACGCTTCGAGACCTTTCGCCAGCTAGCCCTTCCGCGAGTGCCCAAAACAAAACGGACCCGGTGTGGGGATCGCTAGCCCGGACCGCCACCTCGGGCCTGACATCAGGCGGAGAAAGTGCCGGCGGGCAGGCCGGGAAACTACTCGTCTGTTAGTGTTCGTTCAAAAAGGCCCCAGCGCGCAGGAAAACTTGGGTAGCAAGCAGTGACGCTAGACGTTTCAGAGCCGGAACTTGTTCCAATCTCGGTGTGCTAATTTCCCGGAGCGAGTGTCCTCGCCAGGAGAGCAATCAATTGTGTACACTAGTGCACATACACCTCCAGAGGTTGCCACTGATCGCCTATGGTTTCAGGAAAGGGCCACTCGTTCGGGCATGAATGCCAGCCGGTGGCCGCAACGGCCACAACTCCGGTTTTCGAAGTAGACAATGTTGCCGCTGACATGCCTCTAGTTAGCGGCTTTGATCGGGGGCGGGGGCCCTTGATCCCGATCGCGGGTTTGTTGCTTTGATGGCGCATCACACGAGGCGAAGGCTAAGCTGTCGAGCCCGGCTGGTGTGGCTCGCGACGAAGTCCCTGATATACTCAGGCATCGCGATGTCTTCGATATCACAGCGGGCCAGGATTTCGTCGGCGACCTCTTCAGAGACGTCCTCGGCCCAGTGCTCTAGGGTGTTGAAAGCGACGATGCGGATCGGGTCGTTGAATTGCCCCGACATGAGATCAGCGATGATGGTTTCGAGGTCCGTCCGCTCAACCTCGGTTTCGCGGCAGACGCTACTTTGCGAACCCAAGCTATCGACTATGAGGTAGACCGTCTGATCGGCGCCGTAAGGCACGACAGACACCGTTAAGCCAGCTTTCGGCACACGCACCTCCAACGCAACGACACCGAGAAACAAGCCTGATGCTGTAACTTGGTTCCCGCCTTTTCACCGTGGCAAGAAGCCATCGAGCATGCTGATTCCTGCACGAGAACTACCGTAGGCAAAAAGCCACCGCCGGTGCTTCGGCAGCTCAGCCGTAATACCGCCAGCGCGGCGGCGGGCGGCGCGGCGGGCGCGCCATCAATAGCGCCAACACAAAGCCGATGCCGCCCGCGATCAATAGCGAACTGAGTGGATTGTCCTGCACCTGCTTCGCGATCGCTTGCGAGCCGTCACGGAAAGCATCGCCGCTGTTCGCATAAGCGTCTTTGGCGTAGCTGGCGGCGGCATCCGTAGCGTCTCGAGTCGCATCCTTGGCCTGGCCGTACAGATTCTGTACCGTACCTGCGGCCTCACCGGCGCGTCCCGCGGTCTGGGTTTTTGCGTCACCGGCGATATCGCCGAGGGTGCTCTCGACCTTACCGGCGAAATCTTTTGTCGAGCCGGCAATCCGATCCTTGTCCATTGTGCACACTCCCTGAAATTAATTCTCGAGAGCTAATCAACGAGATTAGCTCCGGTTCCGCCGCGCTCACAGAAAACCAGTTTGCAAACGTGGTCTGCCAGAACGTCAACGGTGGAAGGCATTCAGCCTTACCATTCCACACTGGGTGCTCGGCCGCGCTGACGCGGTCGCGCCTTCGAGTTCAGATATCCATAGATCGCGCCGACCGAGGCTGTGCGCGGTTCATTCGGGAAATGGTTCGATGCAGTTGATATAGGTGCGTTGCTGTAAAACAATCGAACTTCGATGGCTGTACGGAAGGCCCTGTTCGGCGCGTGAAGAGAGCCCGGTTCGGCGCCCGAGGAAACGTCTGAGGAAACAAATTGCGGAATTCATCGGCTCGTAGAGAGCCCTTACAGCGCGAGGAACGATTGGAAACATCGCCAATTGATTTAGATGCTTACTGAAACAGGAAGGGTTCCAACTATGAAACACCTTGCTTCTGGCGTTGCGCTTGTTCTTCTGGCGACGCCCGCACTGGCTCAGTCGATCGGAGAAAAGACCGGAGTGAATTCTACCCTGGGCATAACGCCGACGACCGTTGACTTCGTGATGGAGGCCGCCACCAGCGACATGTTCGAAATCCAATCCAGTCTGCTGGCGCAGGAGCGCGGCAATGCGGCGGAGAAATCCTTTGCCGCAACCATGATCAAGGATCACCAAAAGACATCAGATGATTTGAAGTCGATGATTCCCAGCGGCAACGTGACAGCGGAATTGCCGAGCGGGCCGGACAGCTCCCACCAAAGCGAAATCGACAAGCTGAAATCGCTTAAGGGAGCAGACTTCAGTTCGCGCTATGACAGCGATCAACAGAGCGGCCACAAGGAAGCGGTATCGTTATTCGAGCGCTACGCCAAAGGCGGCGACAATCCGAAGCTGAAGGATTGGGCGGACAAGACGCTTCCGACGTTGCGTCATCACCTCGATATGGCCAACGATTTGACGGCAGGCAAAACGGTCGGAAGCCACTAATTGCCGCGCGGGATTCGCGAGCGACTGCGGGATTCCCCGCGGCGTGACTGCTTCGAGTGGTGGCCGCATTTTTGAAGGGACAGCAGTAATTCGAGCCAGACCCTTGGGCGTAGCCACCGGTGGGAGCTTGCCTGCCACCGGTGATCTCGGAAATGCCGCCCGGCGGGAAAGCGCGTCGAACCTTCAAGCGCTTTCGACCTTGCCACAAACAAACAAAGAGAATTTGATATGGCTAAGAGCGTCAAATCCTGGTGGCGGCACGGCATTTTTTATCAAATCTATCCGCGTTCATTTCAGGATTCGAATGCCGACGGGGTCGGCGATATCCCAGGGATTATCGAGCGATTGCCCTACTTGCTGGCGCTCGGCGTTGACGCAGTCTGGCTATCGCCGGTGTTCGCTTCTCCGATGGCCGATTTCGGTTATGACATCTCAGATTATACCGGAGTCGATCCGCTGTTCGGCACGATGGAGGATTTCGACGCGCTTATAAAAGCCGCCCACCAAAGCGCTCAAAATGATCCTTGATCTGGTGCCTAACCATACGTCCGATCAGCATCCCTGGTTCATCGAAAGCCGGGGTTCGCGCAGCAATCCGAAGCGCGACTGGTACATTTGGCGTGAGCCGGGGGCGGACGGCCATCCGCCGAACAACTGGCTGTCGGAATTCGGCGGCAGCGCCTGGGAATACGACGCGACAACCCGGCAATATTATTATCATGCTTTCCTCGCCCAGCAGCCGGATCTGAATTGGCGCAATCCAGTGGTGCGCCGAACCATCCATGACGTGATGCGCTTTTGGCTTAGCAAAGGTGTCGACGGTTTCCGGGTCGATGTGGTCTGGCACTTGATCAAGGATGCGGAGTTTCGCGACAATCCTCCGAATCCTGATTTTCGCGCGGGTCAGCCTCCGCATCAGAGGATTCTGCCGCTCCATACCGCCGATCAGTCTGAGGTCCACGACGTGATCGTGGAGATGCGACGGGTGATCGATGAATTCGATTCCCGTGTGTTGATCGGAGAAATCTATCTTCCGCTCGAACGACTGGTTTCCTATTACGGCAAGGATTTTGCCGAGGCGCACCTGCCGTTCAATTTTGCGCTGCTGTCGGCGCCCTGGAACGCGCGGGCGATCGAGACGATCATTCATGAATACGAGGGAGCGCTGCCTGCGAGTGCGTGGCCGAACTGGGTGCTGGGCAATCACGACCGTCCGCGGGTGGCAAGCCGGGTGGGACCGGATCAGGCTCGCATCGCCGCCATGCTGTTGCTGAGCTTGAGGGGAACGCCGACACTCTATTACGGCGACGAAATCGGGATGCATCAAGTGGCGATTGCGCCCGATCAGGTCCGGGACCCCTTCGAAAAGAACGTCCCGGGGATCGGTGTGGGTCGCGACGGGTGTCGGACGCCGATGCAATGGGACGCGACCGCTTTCGCTGGCTTTTCGACTTCGAAGCCGTGGCTGCCAGTCGCGGATGATTTTGCTCACGAGAACGTTGTCAATCTCGAGGCGGATGAGCGATCGATCCTCAGTCTCTACAAGGCACTGATCGCCCTCAGGAAGAAATTGCCGCAATTAATGTCGGGCGATTACGTGCCGATCGCGGCGCAGGGAGAACTGTTGCTCTACCGACGGCAGAGCGAGGGGAAGGCGGTTGTGATCGCGCTGAACCTCGGGGCGGAGCCCATTTCGCTCACATCGAATAGCGCGGACCTCAACGGCGAAATTCTGCTTTCGACGTCTTTGGACCGTGAGGGCGAAAAGATAACGGGAGCGCTGGACTTGCGCGGCAACGAAGGCGTGATCGTCGGGGCTCACGCCGGATGACTGGTTTTGCCTGCGGCGTCGGCGTCGATATCGCTGCGCTTGAGCAGGTAGTCGAGACCTCCAACGCGATACCAGCGATATCCATAGGGTTCAAGGACGAGCGTATGTTTGCGGCGCTCGTTGGCCTGGCTGTGGTCTTCCGTCAGTAGGTTGACCAGCAGCTTGCTTGCGTGGTTCGAAAGACCGGCTGAAAACGAGATTTCCCGCGGCTTTTCATCGAGATTGTGTACAAACAATACCGAATTGTTGCGCCAGTCATAGCGGATGATCAAAACCGCCGGATCGCGCGTCGCGATCACTTCGAAGTCGCCCCAGCCGACCTCGGGGACTTCCTTGCGCATGCGGACGATGCGCTCGGTCCAGTTCAGCATTGAATTGGGGTCGCGGCGCTGCTTGGCGACATTGACGTGCTCGTACCCATAGGGGCCATTGTCCATGACGGGCGAGCATGGCTTGTTGCTTTCCGTGAATCCGGCATGCGGTTCGGTCGACCATTGCATTGGCGTGCGGGCGCAGTTGCGCTCGGGCAGATCGAGATTGTCGCCCATCCCGATCTCATCGCCATAACGGATCACGGGTGTCCCCGGCAGCGTGCACATCAAGCTGTATGCGAGTTCGAGGCGCCGCCGGTCGCCACCGAGCATCGGGGCGAGCCGGCGCCGGATGCCCCTGTCGTAGAGCTGCATGTCCCTATCGGGACCGAAGGCTCTGAACACGACATCGCGCTGTGCCTCGGTTAGCCTGCCTAGGTCGAGTTCGTCGTGGTTGCGCAGGAAAAGGCCCCATTGCGCTGTGGCAGGCCGTGGCTTCGTCGCCACAAGCGCTTTGGCGAGCGGGCGCGAGTCGGCAGACGCCATCGCATAAAACAAATGCTGGTTGACGTGAAAATTGAACATCATATGCATGCGATCGCCGTCGTTGCCGAA
>Ga0066709_100002015_pt1 | contig 14311 bp, 13 predicted proteins | sample GraSoiAngelo_158_FD_79665 | JGI IMG/M metagenome (GOLD analysis project Ga0066709, IMG submission 79665) | Grasslands soil microbial communities from the Angelo Coastal Reserve, California, USA - 14_1009_16_30cm | ecosystem: Environmental > Terrestrial > Soil > Grasslands | place: USA...
AACAACCGCTCCAACGCCAGGTACCAGTTCAACATCAACCCGTATGCGATCGCTCCGGGCGGGAAGCCGGGCGGCCTGGTGTTCGGCATCGTGCATTTCTTCTAAATCGATTGCAACGCGTAAGTTCCAAGCACAACTGGGTTTAGAGTGATCATGCGGGCGTCCGATGGACGCCCGTTTTTTTTGCCCCATGGTACCGTGGGCGCGAATCTGTCCCGGGTCACGGCAGATGCAGGCTTGGAGTCTCGATGATCGATGATCTGATCCTCGGTTTCGATCGCGCCCTGCGCACGCTTTCGGGCGTCGCGGAGAGCGGACGCGCGAATCCCGCGGCGGGCATGCCGGAGCCCGATCTGACGCCCGAGGAGCGGCGACACGCGGCAGGGCTGATGCGCGTCAATCACACCGGCGAAGTCTGCGCGCAGGCGTTGTATCAAGCGCAGGCTGTAAGCGCGCGTGACAGCGAGACGCGCCGCCGCCTGGCGCAGGCGGCCCGCGAAGAGGAAGAGCATCTCGCCTGGACGCAGCAACGCCTCGCCGAGCTCAACGACCGCACGAGCCTCGTCAATCCCCTTTGGTACGCCGGCTCGTTTGCGATTGGTCTCGCGGCGGGCATGACCGGGGACCGTACCAACCTGGGCTTCGTCGTCGAAACAGAGCGGCAAGTCGAAGAGCATCTGACCGGACACATCGACCGCCTGCCGCCGGGCGATCTGAAGAGCCGAGCGATCGTCACCGTAATGCGCGACGACGAGGCGCGGCACGGCCGCGTCGCCCGCGATGCGGGCGCGGAAGAACTGCCATGGCTCGCGCGTGTAGTGATGCGAGGAGCTGCCCGTTTGATGACTGTGACCGCGTATCGCCTGTAGAGAACGGGCTTTGTCGCGCCACGCGCGGGCTCCATGCGACAATGAGCACGCTGCAGTCGAAGGTCCGGCCGCCCGAAGATCGGATGAAGAAATCGCTCGTCGCCTTGATCATCGCCTGCGCCGCCTGGCTCCCGCCCGCGGCGCAGGGCCAGATCGCGAACGTCCGGCTCTACGGTAATCTGAACCTGGACTTCGAGCTCGTGAGCGGGAAACAGCCGGACGACAGGAATCCGACCGTCAATCGCGTCAGCAGCAATTCATCGCGATTCGGCCTGCGCGGCACCGAATACCTGGGACGCGGGCAGGTCGCCATCTTCCAGATCGAGTCGTCGATCAACGGCGACACCAACGCAGGCAACCTGGGAGGCCGCGAAACGTTCGTCGGCCTCCAGGGCGACTGGGGTACGCTGAAGCTCGGCAGGTTTCTCACCCCTTACGACGACATCCTGCCGATCTTCGGCAATGCGCCGACGCTGACCACGTCGATTCTTTCAACTGCCGCGGTCTGGGCACAGGGACCGCTGTCGAAGGTACAGGGCGGGTTCGACGCACGCCTCGGCAACTCGCTCCGTTATGAGACGCCGCCGCTGGGCGGCTTTCTCGGCGAGCTGCAGTACTCGTCGCGCGACTCCTCCGGCAACGCCGACGGCGCTGACAACGGCGACCATACCTCGGAGCTGCGCCACGCCAATGTCGTGAGCATCGGCGCCTTTTACAACAAGGGCCCGCTCGATCTCGGCATCGCCTATGAGCGCAACAACAATGTCCGCTTTGCCAATGCCGGCGATGATGCGCTGTCGATTGCCGGCGCGTACGATTTCGGCACGATTGCCGGCGCCGTCGGTCTGCGGGTCGGCGCTGTCTACGAGCGTTTGCGATACGACACCCCGACCGGCGATCTCAAGCGGGACTTCTGGGGCTTCTCCGCGACCGTGCCCGTCGGCGGCGGCTCGATCTACGCGTTCTGGGGCCACGCCGCCAACGGCAAGGGCGGCGCCGTCGACGGCACCGCGATCGGCGGCCTCACCAAAGGAGCCGACTCCGCCTGCGATCAGTGGGAGCTCTCGTATAGCTATCCTCTGTCGCTGCGTACGCTGCTCTACGCGGGCTACGTCCGTCTGAACAATCGTGCGAACGCGGGCTATGGTTTCAACATCAACGACTACAGCACCGCGGCAGGTGCCAGGCCGACCGGTTACGTCGTCGGGATGGCACACTTCTTTTGAACTCGGGCGCGCATTCGCGGTTCAAGAGCCACCACCTTCGACACCAAGGTCACAAAGGAGCCTGCACAGGTCACGAAGGATTCTCGTTATCCCTTTTTAGCCGGAGATCGTCCTTTGTGGCCTTGTTCTCTTTCCTTCGCGTCCTTTGCGTTAAATGCGGTCAGCCACTCCCGCAGCGCCTTGAGGCGCGCCGCGCGCATACGCTGTGACATGTCCCGGCCACCCGGACGACCGGCGGGGAGCGCGTTCATCTTCACGCCGCGGACGATCCGAAGCGCCTGGCTAAGCCGTGCAGCGGGCGGATCCCGGTCCGCGGCGCCTCGCTGCGCTCGACGCCACACCGCGCAAACGCGAAGCAGCCCATCCAGTCGCTCGGGCCGGCGCAGCGCATCGATAGCGAGCAGGAGATCGAGCAACGCGGGGGCTGCAAGCTCGGTCGCGCGCTCGACCCGGGCGGACAGGCGCGCGGCGAGGCTGGCGAGCTCTCGGCAATCGTTGGGCGCGTTGAGCCGGCGGCTGAGGCTTCCCGCAAGACGTTCGCGAACACTCGTCGCCGTGGCGAGAGCCCCCGCGACCACCGCGTAGCGAACCGCGAGCGGTTCGCCCGTCGCGGCAGCACGGTCGACAGCCCGCAAGATACCCGTGCCCGCCGCAGGTCCGTTGCGAGGCGATTTGGCGAAGCGCGCATCGAGCTCCGGGGCCAGTTGCACCAGTGCGCCACAATGGCGCAGCGTGAAGAAGAAACGCGACGGTGTGGCTTCCATCAGCGCCCTCGCGAGCTCCTGCCAGACGCGCTCCCTCGAGAGCGTCGCCAGCTCGCCCCGGGCGACGATCGAGCGCATCAGCGCTTCGGTCTCCGGCGCGACCGCAAAACCGAAGCGCGCGGCGAAGCGTGCCACGCGCAGGACGCGTAACGGATCTTCGGCGAAAGCCGGTCCGACATGACGCAGCACGCGTTCGCGCAAGTCGCGCGCTCCGCCGAACGGATCGACCAGGGCACCGTCCTCGCCCCGCGCCATCGCGTTGATCGTCAGGTCGCGACGAGCCAGATCCTCCTCGAGCGTCACGTCGGGCGAAGCGTGAAAGCTGAAACCGCGATGGCCGCGCCCGCTCTTGCGCTCCGTGCGCGCCAACGCGTATTCCTCGTGGGTATCCGGGTGCAGGAACACCGGGAAATCACGCCCAACGGGCCGAAAGCCAAGCTCGCGCATCGCGTCCGGGGTGGCACCCACGACCACGTAGTCGTGGTCGGCGACCGTTCGCCCGAGCAACTCGTCGCGCACCGAGCCGCCGACGCGATAGATCTTCATTCGCGGGCAGCTTGGGAGCCTAGCGCCCGCCCTGGGCGCGCAGTCTCGAATAACGGCTCAGCTTGACGGGCGCGAGGTAACTCGGCGCGATCGCCTCTAACGCCGTGGGCGCACCTCCGAACACGACGGGATACTCGCAGTCGCAAACGCTGTCGCGCGTCATCGACGCGAGGTTGTCGCGGGTCATCAGCTTCCCGGGGAGGATTTCGAGGATGCGCGCCTGCAGGCGCGACAGCCTCGCACCCAGCGGGACGATCGCACGACGGTAGCCGGTGACCTCGCCCACATAGGCGACCAGCTCGCGCAAGGTGTAAACCCTCGGGCCGCACAGCGCATAGCGCTGGCGCAACGTGCGGTCGTCGTCCAGCGCGCGGACGAACGCCGCGGCGACGTCGCCGACCGAGACCGGTTGGAAGCGTGCCTCGGCGCAGGCGAGCGCGACCACCGGCAAAAAACGCTCGAGGTCGGCGAAGAGGTTGAGGAATGAATCCTCGCTGCCGAAGATCACCGAGGGGCGAAAGATCGTCCACTCGAGATCGGACGCTGCAATGATGGCTTCGGCCTGCCCCTTGCTCACGAGATAGCGGCTCGGGCCCTGGACGTCCGCGTTGAGCGCGCTCATGTGCAGCAGGCGGGGCACGCCCGCGGCGCGACACGCAGAGACAGTCTTGCGGGCAAGCTCGACGTGAGCGCGGTCGAAGTCGCCGCGCCGACCCTCGTTGATGATTCCCACCAGATTGATCATCGCCTGCGCGCCAACGGCAAGGCCTTCGAGCGTCACCGGATCGTGGATGTCCGCCTGGACCACGTCGACAGTCGGCAGCAGGATGAGATGCTTGGCGCGTTCTCGACTGCGCGTCGGCACGAGAACGCTCCAGCCTTCCGCAACCAGCCGCGCGACTACGTGCCGTCCGACGAAACCGCTACCGCCGAGCACGAGAATTCTGCCGGTGCTCATCGGTCGGGCTCAGGGCGATCGGCGGGTGATTCGTCCGGAACGGCTACCGCGGTGTCGGCGCCGCTGTCGACGCCCTGGTCGATGCTTCTCTCGACGTTTTTCTCAATATTGGCAGCGGCGCCGCGGGGCGCGACGACGCCGAGGCGGTCATGAAGCGCAACGTAGCGCAAACCGAGCCGCGCCTGATAGAACATGGCGTTGGTCAGCACTTTCTTCACGTAGTCCCGGGTTTCGTTGAACGGGATCGTCTCGGCGTAGATCGCACCTTCGAGCGGCACGGCTCCCCGCCATACCTGCGCTCGTCCGGGGCCAGCATTGTACGCCGCGGCGCCAAGCACCGGCAGGCCATCGAGCTTGGCGAGAACGTAGCGCAGATAATACGCGCCCAGACGCACGTTGAGGCTCGGGTTGTCGAGGCGAGCGGCGCGATCCTCGCCACCGGTCTGGCGCGCAACCCAGCGCGCGGTGGGTGGCATGAGCTGCATGAGCCCCACCGCGCCTGCCGTCGACACGATGTTGGAGACGAAGCGGCTCTCCTGCCGCACCAATCCGTAGACCAACGCCGGATCGAGCCCGTTGTCGCGGGCGGCCGCTTCGATCTCGGCCCCGAAGGGCGTCGGATAGCGCAACGCGAAATCGTGTCGCCGGCGGGTGCGGTCGGCGGTGTTGATCGACCGGTCATAGAGGCCGTTGCTCTGCGCGAACGTCGCGGCCAGGAGCAGACCGCCGTCGTCGAGTCCGCGCACCACCGCTACCCATTCGCGCTGCGCCTCCGTCCGCAAATCGAGCGCGGAGAGCTTGACGACTCGCTGCACGGCATCGCGCGCGGCGAATGCGCTGAGCGCATCAGGCTCGGGCGCCAGAGGCTCACTGATCGGCATGATGCTCGCACCCAGCGCCTCGGCGGCGAGAAATCCGTAGAAATTAGGTTCCGTCGCGAGACCCCCGTAGAGTCGGGTCGCGTCCTGCTCGTGCCCGGTGGCGGCAAGCGCGCGCGCCTTCCAGTACCGCCACGCGGGATCCAGCGCTTCGTCCGGCGGCATCGCGTCGATCGCCCGCACTACCTCGCTCCAGGTGCCGGCCCTGAGCGCCGCGCGCACGCGCCACGCGCGTTGCGCCTCGTTCTGCGACGCGCCCTCGGCTTCGCGATACCAGTTGCTCGCCGCAGGGACGAGCTGGCGCGCGCCGACGTACGCGACGAGCAGGTTGCCGTAGAGGCGGTCCGCCTCCGGCAGGCGCGCTCGCCACTTCGCCCACGCCTCGTGCGCAGCCGCGACGTCGGTCTGCGCGACGCGATCGAGCGCATAGAGCGCCAGCTCGCGATCGGTGGGCGACGTCCAGCGAAACTCGCCTTTCGCGAGCGCGGCTCGCGCGCCGCGATCGATGCGCTGAAACTCGCGCGGCGAAGGCCGCTCGGACGGAGGCAATTCACCGGCGATGCGCGCGGCGAAGCGGAAGTTGCCGGCTTCGTGCGCAAGGCGAAAGCGCGCCCAGACGTCGCGAGCGGACAGTGCGCCCTGAGCGAGCAACGCGCCGAAGAGCGGCTGACACGCCTCGGGCTGCTCGTGTCCGCTGAACCACAACCGCCGCACTTCGAGCGCGGGATTGTCGCCATCGCGTTTGCGCTGGAGCTGCAGTTGCGCGGCGTAGCACGACAGTTCGACGTCCTCGGCAACGCGCGCCGGATATTCGGCCGCGAACAGCTCCCACGCACCGCGCCTGCCCAGCGACTTCAGCCATTCGCCGCGCAATCGGTCGGCAAGCGGCATGTCGGCGTAGCGCTCGAGGAACGCGCGCACGGCGGCCGGATCGGCGTCGTCGAGCTTCAGACGCAATCGCCAGTATTGAACGTAGGGCTCGAGCAGGTGGCCCTTGAGCCGCGGCGCCAGGTGATCCAGTCGTGCCGAGTCGCCGGCGCGATACGCGTCGCGCGCGGCCGCGAAGTCGGCATCGGTCGGTTGGGCGAGCGCCGCGAAGCTGACGCACACCGCCAGGATCGCAGCGCAGCGCGTGGCGAAGGCGGTAGAAAACGGCGCGGGCATCGGCGCCATTGTCAGCGACGCGTTCGGATGCGACAAGTCTTTCCTGGTGTTCCCTGATCCTTCGCGGCGTGAGCGCCGGGCTCGATGGTAGACTTCACGCTGTTTTCGAGGGGGAGTCATGGCTCGAAAGAACCCCGCGCCCAGGGTGGGTGTGGTGATGGGCAGCGACAGCGACTGGGAAATCATGCAGCACGCGGTCGCGCAGCTCGCTCACTTCGGTATCGCGCACGATGCGCTCGTGCTCTCCGCGCATCGCACGCCCGACGACGCGTTCGCCTACGCCGAGAGCGCGGCCGCGAATGGCCTCGCGTGCATCATTGCCGGCGCAGGGGGTGCGGCGCACCTCGCAGGAATCCTTGCCGCCAAGACCACGCTGCCGGTTCTGGGCGTCCCGATCCCCTCGAAATACTTGCGCGGTGAGGATTCGCTCTGGTCGACCGTGCAGATGCCCAAAGGCGTTCCCGTGGCGACGTTCGCGATCGGCGAAGCTGGCGCTGCGAACGCCGCGCTCTTCGCGGTCGCCATGCTCGCGCTAAGCGACCCGGCGCTCGAGCGCAAGCTCGCCGAATTTCGCACCACCCAGACGGCGGCGGTCCGCGCGATGAAGTTGCCGCCCGCGAAAAAGTGATCGTGCACCCGCGTTCAGGTGCAAGTAATCGTGCCGAGCGGTGGTGACTGCGGCGCTGGGGCGCAAGCACGTCGTCGAGCGGGTCCCGGCTCGCGGTCTCGCGATGGCAGCGGCGAATGCCAGGCGATGCGCCCGTGAGCCGCGCGGACCGTAACGGGTGGCGCGGCGAAGGGAGTCGTGGGTTGACTCCCGATGCCGCGCCGGGACCCGTAGGTGCGCCAGCCTGCGGCGTTCGGGACGCAGAGCCGGGCGTTCGCCGTTGGCCTTATTTCCGCTTCGCGCTCTCGCGTTCGGCGCCCACCGGTAGCTCCGCCACCCGCGCCATCTCCGGATCGGTGTAGCGGCATCCCGCAGCGATGTAGTCGGCAGCCATCCCGGTCGCGTCGGCGCCCCAGAACAACTCTTCGCCAATCGCGAGCGTCGGCACGCCGAATACGCCGCGCGCGATCGCTTCGTCGGTGTTTCGGCGAAGCGCGTCCTTGACGTCCTGGCTGGCGACGCGCGCCTCCGCGTCGGGCAGCTTCAACTCACCCATCAGCTCGGCCCATTCGATCGGTAGATCGCCCAACCTTCCGTCGCGCCACACGAAGCGGAAAATCCGACGCACCGCATCGGGCTCGCAGTCGGCCGCAAGCGCGAGACGCAGCAGCGGCAAAGGGTTGAACGGATGCGCCGCCGGGAATTTGAATGGAATGCCGAGGGCTCGCGCACGCCAGACGACGTGACGATACGTGAAGCGGCGCTTGGCCGGAATCTCTGCCGGGCCCTTATGCTCGTGCGCCTTGAGAAGGCCCGCGAAAAGGACCGGGCGGTAGCGGATGCGAATCGAACGCTCGAGCGCAGGCAGCTGCTCGCACTGCAGGTACGAGAACGGCGAGACGAAATCGAAATACCAGTCAGCGCTGGGCATCGGTAACCGTGGCGCAGCGCAAGGCAATGGCGTCGCCATGCCGCGCTCGGCGAAGCGGGAGCTCCGCGAGAAGCGCACGGCGTTGCTCCGCCGTCAGAGCGATCCAGCCGGCGATCTCGTCGAGCGTGCGGTAGCAGCCGGCACACAGTCCCGTAGGTGGATCGATCACGCAGATGCTGGTGCACGGCGAGCTGACCTCACCCGCGTCGGTCATGGGTGTACCCCCACGCTTGCGGCTGTCGCCGCTGCGCTGCCCCCAAAAGCGGGGGCGCCCGCGCCGTGAGATGGCTCGGCGGCGCTCACTGGTGGTACCCCCACGCTTGCGGCCCCATTGGCCAATTCGGCCGCTGCGCTGCCCCCAAAAGCGGGTGCGCCCGCGCCGTGAAACGGCTCGGCGGCGCTCACTGGGTAACCTTGGACGGTAGTGGATCCTTCGCGTTCAACGCGCGCGCCACGCGCGACACCGGTGCCCGGCCCAGGTGGTCGGAGATGTACTGGCCGGCGACGCGAAGCCGCGTCATGTCGACGCCGGTCTCGATACCGAGTCCATCGAGAAGATAGAGCACGTCCTCGCTCGCGACGTTGCCAGTGGCGCCCTTGGCGTACGGGCAGCCGCCGAGGCCGGCGACGGAGCTGTCGAAGGTCGCCACACCCATCTCGAGCGCCGCGTAGACGTTGGCCAGCGCCTGGCCATAGGTATCGTGGAAGTGCCCCGCCTGCTCCGCGAGCGGTACCGCCTCGCGCGCCGTGGCGATGAGCTTCTGCGTTTTGCCCGGCGTCCCGGTGCCGATCGTGTCTCCGAGCGAGATCTCGTAGCAGCCCATGCCCTTAAGTGCGGCGGCGACATCGCGGACGCGCTCCGGCGCGATCTCGCCTTCGTACGGACAGCCGAGCACGCAGGAGATGTAGCCGCGCACGCGCATGCCATGTGCCCTGGCCGCAGCGGCCACGGGTTGCGTGCGCTCGAGACTCTCGGCAATCGAGCAGTTGATGTTCTTGCGCGAGAACGTTTCCGACGCTGCGACGAATATGGCGATCTCGTCGCACCCCGCGGCCAGCGCCGCCTCGAAGCCTTTCATGTTTGGCGTCAGGACCGGGTAGCGCACGCCCGGCCGCCTGCGGATCGCCGCCATCACCTGCGCCGCATCGCCCATCTGCGGTACCCATTTGGGGGAGACGAAGCTGGTCGCCTCGATCGCCGGCAGCCCCGCCTCGGTGAGGCGATCGATCAGCCCGATTTTCACCTCCGTGGGTACCATCCCCGGCTCGTTCTGCAGCCCGTCGCGCGGGCCGACTTCGACCATGCGCACGCTTCGAGGCAGGTTCATGCGCCGACTTTCAATATCCACTCGGTTTCCACTCAGTATCCGCTCAGTATCCATGCCGGCGATCGACGATGCCGGTGACCGGCAAGCCCGCCTCGAGCCGGCGGATCTTGGCGGAGATCTGAGCGACCGATGCTTCGACCCGCGTCACCGCCGAAACGTGCGGCGTCAGCACGATTCGGGGATGATGCCAGAAAGGATGCGCCTTCGGCAGGGGCTCGTCGCGGAACACGTCGAGCGTCGCGCCTTCAAGATGGCCGCTGTCGATGAGCGCAAGCAGATCGGCGTCGACCACAACCGCACCGCGCGCGACGTTGACGAGATACGCGCCGCGCGGGAGCCGCGCAAGACGCACCTGGTCGAGGAGATCTTTCGTTTCCCGCGTCAATGGCAGCAGGCACACCAGAACGCGCGTCGACGCGAGGAACGAGTCGAGTTCCTGCGGGCCCGCGAAGCTCGTGACGCCGGAAATCGCTTTCGGCGTGCGACTCCAGACCTGGACCGGGAAGCCCAGGCGCACGAAGGCGCGGGCGACCTCCGCCCCGAGCACGCCTGCGCCGAGGATTCCGACGGTGAACTCGTTCTTGGACAGGCGCGATCGCTGATGCCACAGGCCCTCGCGTTGCTGATCGACGTAGGCGTCGAACTCGCGATAGCGGCGAATCACCGCGTGAAGGACGTATTCAATCATCTGCTCCGCCATGCCGGCATCGTCGAGCCGCACGAGCAGTACGTCGCGCGGCAGCGCCGAGAGTTCGGGCATCGAGTCAACGCCCGCACCGAGGTTGAAGATGGCTTTCGCATGCGCCAGATCGCGCACCAGCTCCGGCGGGGGCTTCCACAGCAGCGCGTAGTCCGCGTCCGCCGCCCGTGCTGCCGGCCAACGGTCAATCCCGGCCTCGGGCAGAGCCTGATTCAAGGCATCGATCCAGGCCGCGCTGTCACTGCCGGCCGTGTGAACGAGGATTTTCAAGCGACGCGATCAATCCGCCGGCGCGTCAGCGATAGCGATAAGGTCGGCGCCCTCGGCAACCTGATCACCCTGGCGATAGTTGACGGCGCTGACCGTCCCGGCCGCGGGCGCCGCGATCGTGTGCTCCATCTTCATCGCTTCGAGAATCATCAGCGGCGCGCCGCGTGCGACCGCGTCGCCCGGATTGACCAGCACCGCGACCACCGTCCCGGACATGGGCGCCATCAGATGCCCGCCATGCGGCTCCTCCTCGCCAGAATGCGCCAGCGGGTCGATGAGGCGCAGGCGCATCATGTCCCCGCCGCAGAACACGTAACGCTCTTCACCCTGCGCAACGACGGTCGCCGCGAAGCTGGAGTCATCGAGGCGTACGCGAAGCTCACCGCCTTCCGGCGCGAAGCTCGCGCGGGCGTCGCGATCGCCGACGGTCAGGACGACGTCCTCGCCCGCGCTGCGCAAGCGTACCGGGTGAACGGCCCCGCCAGCCTCGAAAGTGAGCACAATGGCATCATCGTCGGTATTGAGCCACCAGGGCTCGATCGCGTGCCACGGCGACCACCGATCGGCCGAGACCGCCGCGCGTGACGCCGAGTCCTCGCGCAGCCGGGTGAGCTCGGCGAGCGCGGCGACTGCGAGCACCCGCTCGGTGGGCGCGGATGGAGGCGGGAGCAGCCGGGCGCGATGGCGGGCGATCAGTCCGGTGTCGACCTTCCCGGTTGCGAACGCGCCGTGCGATATCACGCGTTGCAGGAAGGAAATGTTGGTCGTTACGCCGGCGACCTGGTAGCGGGCGAGCGCTTCCGCCAGCCGCCGGAGCGCGACGGATCTGTTTTCGGCATGGACGATCAGCTTGGCGATCATCGGATCGTAGTGCCGGCTGATCTCGTCTCCGCTGCGCACGCCGGTGTCGACGCGGACGTCGTCTGACTGCGGCGGTACGCGCAGGTGCACGATCCGCCCGATCGACGGCAGGAAATCGCGATCTGGATCCTCGGCATAGATACGCGCTTCGATCGCATGCCCAGTGAGCGGGATTTTCTCCTGCTTCAGCGGCAAGCGTTCGCCGGCGGCCACCCGCAGCTGCCATTCGACCAGGTCCTGTCCAGTGATCATCTCGGTCACCGGGTGCTCGACTTGCAGCCGGGTGTTCATCTCCATGAAGTAGAACGAGTCGCCGACTTTGGCCGCACTGGCCTCGGCCGGGACGATGAACTCCACGGTCCCCGCGCCGACGTAGCCGATCGCCTTGGCCGCCGCCACCGCCGCGGCGCCCATACGCGAACGCCGCTCGGGCGTCATGCCGGGGGCCGGAGCTTCCTCGAGCACCTTCTGATGCCTGCGCTGCACCGAGCAGTCACGCTCGAACAAATGAACGCAACCGCCGTGCGAATCCGCGAATACCTGGATCTCGATGTGCCGCGGCTCGGTCAGATACTTCTCGAGCAGCACGCGATCGTCCCCGAAGCTTGCCTGCGCTTCGCGCCGCGCTGCGCTGAGCGCCGCGGCGAAGGCGTCGCGCTGCTCGACGACGCGCATACCCTTGCCCCCGCCGCCGGCGGACGCCTTGATCAGCACCGGGTAGCCGATCGCCTCTGCATGCGCGAGCAGCGCGGCGTCCCGCTGGTCCGCGCCGTGATACCCCGGCACGACGGGAACACCGGCGTTGGCCATGATCGTCTTGGCCTCCGACTTCGAGCCCATCGCCCGGATCGCGGCCGGCGGCGGGCCGACGAAGGCGAGCCCGGCCGCGGCGAGCGCGGTTGCGAAGGCTTCGTTCTCGGACAGGAAGCCATAGCCCGGATGAATCGCCTGCGCACCACAGGCAAGGGCAACCGCGATGATCGCCTCGCCGTCGAGATAGCTTGCTCGCGGCGGTGCCGGGCCCAGCCGATACGCTTCATCGCATGACGCGACGTGCAGCGCGTTCGCGTCGGCGTCCGAATACACCGCGACCGTGCGCACGCCCATGCGTCGCGCGGTGCGCGCGATGCGGCAGGCGATCTCGCCCCGGTTCGCGATCAGGATCTTGTCAAACATCGTGCCGCTGTCGAGATTCCTGCGGTTCGGCCGCGTCCGCGTGGCCGAACCAGCGCAGGATGCGCACGACGAAAGCGTGCGTGAAGCGCCACAGCTTCGGCAGCAGCCAGATCGTGAGCGCGACCAACAGCGCCAGCACGAGGAGCAACGCAACGGGGTGAGCCATCGCAAGGTAGAGCAACACCCCGACGAGCAGATCTTCGCCAAAGGAGGCGGCCCAGTTGGAGAACGGCTCCGGCGACGTATTGATCGCCATCCGCGCCCCCGCCTTGGTGAAATGGCTGCCCGCGGCGAGCGTGCCGCCGATGATCGCCGCGGCGAGCGTCCACGCCGGAGGAGAATCGCCGAACACGCTCGCCGCCAGTGCGGCGCCCGCGGGAATACGCACCAGCGTGTGCGCGAGATCCCACACCGTGTCGACGCCCGGGATCTTGTCGGCGAAGAACTCGACCACGACCATGAAGCCGGAAGCGCCGAGCACCAGCGGATGGGCGAGGATGCGCAAATGCTCCGGCAGCTCGAACCAGCCCAGATAGCCCAAGCCGCCGACGATGAACAGCACGGCGTAGAGGCGAATGCCACTGGCCCAGCCCAGCGTCGCGGCAAGCGCGATCAGTTGCAACGTGTCGAGCCGATCCATGGGGGTGCAGGATATCTATTCGCCGCGCGGCACCCACGCGGCCTTGCGCTTGCCGAGAAACGCGGCCACGCCCTCCTTGCCTTCCGGCGACGCGCGGACGCGGGCGATGCGCTGCGCGGTGTCGGCGATCACACCGGCTTCGATGGGCCGGTGCGCGACCGCGCGGATCAGCGCCTTGCCTTCGGCCTGCGCGCGCGGGCCGGCGGTGACCAGGTAGCCGAGAAGCTCGTTGATCCGGGCGTCGAGCTCCGGGGACGGTACGATCTCGTGCAGCAGCCCGAGCCGATACGCTTCGGCAGCAGTGAACCGCTCCGCGCTCAGAAAGTAGCGCCGCGCGGCGCGCGCCCCGATCGCCTCGACGACGTAGGGGCTTATCGCGGCCGGAATCAGGCCGAGACGGGCCTCGGACAGCGCAAAGGTCGCGTCGTGTGCCGCGACGGCGACATCGCAGCAAGCGACCAGACCGACGCCGCCGCCGAAAGCCGCGCCGTGCACGCGGGCGATCGTCGGCTTGGAGAGCGCGTTCAGCGTGGACAACATCGTCGTGAGCCCCCGTGCATCGGCAAGGTTCTGCGCGCGGGAGAAGCCGGCCATCTTTCGCATCCAGTTGAGATCGGCGCCGGCGCAGAAGCTCTCACCGGCACCGAGCAGCACGACCGCGCGAACCGTCTCGTCCGCTTCGCTGACGCGCAGCGCATCGGTAAGCTCGCGGATCAGCGTTTCGTCGAAAGCGTTGTGGACTTCCGGCCGGTTCAGCGTGATGAGTGCGATGGCGTTGCGGATGTCGACCTGGAGCGCCGAGTACGACCTCGCGCCAGCCAACGCCCGGGAGCGGGCTCCCTTGGCGCCCTCCGCGCGCTTGTTCGATGCTTTGGCTTTCGCCATGCCGCCCCTCACATCCTGAAGACGCCGAAGTTCGTCGCCTCGATCGGCCGGTTCAACGCCGCCGAGAGCGCAAGCGCGAGGACCTTGCGGGTATCGGCCGGATCGATCACGCCGTCGTCCCACAGGCGCGCGCTGGCGTAGTACGGATGCCCCTCGCGCTCATACTGCGCGCGCAGGGGCGCCTTGAAGCCGGCCTCCTCCTCGGCGCTCCACGTGCTGCCTTTGGCTTCGATGGCATCGCGCCGGATCGTCGCCAGCACGGTGGCCGCCTGCTCGCCGCCCATCACCGAGATTCGCGCATTCGGCCACATCCACAGAAAGCGCGGGTTGAAGGCGCGCCCGCACATGCCATAGTTCCCGGCGCCATATGATCCGCCGATGATCACCGTGAATTTCGGCACGTTGGCACAGGCGACGGCCGTTACCATCTTCGCTCCGTCCCTGGCAATGCCCCCCGCTTCGTACTTGCGGCCGACCATGAAGCCCGTGATGTTCTGCAGGAAGAGCA
>Ga0066709_100002017_pt1 | contig 14309 bp, 8 predicted proteins | sample GraSoiAngelo_158_FD_79665 | JGI IMG/M metagenome (GOLD analysis project Ga0066709, IMG submission 79665) | Grasslands soil microbial communities from the Angelo Coastal Reserve, California, USA - 14_1009_16_30cm | ecosystem: Environmental > Terrestrial > Soil > Grasslands | place: USA...
AGCGGAGCGCAATACGACTGAAGCAGTGAACTGAGCCCCGGCGGAGGTCGCGTACCAAGTGACAGGCGAGTGTATTGGAATATTCTTGGTTGACGTTCCACGGGAATCTTTCTCAATCTGTTCGCCCGCCTGTCGTTACGCGGACGCCCGCCGCCACATCGGGCACCCCGCCCGATTACAGTACTTTGGCTCTTTCCCCGCGTCGGATTTCGGCATATACTTCGCCGCAGGTGGCCTTCTCTCCCCAACCGCCGGGGGTGCTGCTGCCCTCCCAACCGGGTCACTTGGAGGTGCAAGATGTGTTGTATCTACGACCTGGTCCGTGACCAGGATACCTACCGCGCGGACGTCAATAAGACCGTTCTTGATGTGGCCCAGGCTATGGTTGACCGCAACATTGGAGCTGTCCCTGTCCTGGAAGACGGGCTGCTGGTCGGCATCTTCTCCGAGCGCGACCTGATGAAAAAAGTTGTCGTCGAAGGTCGCGACGCAAGCCGCACCCGCGTGGGCGATGTGATGACCCCGGATCCGCTGACCGTCGCGCCCAGCGAGGAGTTGGAAGCCTGCATGTTGCTTATGCGGCAGCATGGCTTCCGCCACCTGCCCATCTCTGATGGCAAGCAACTCAAAGGCATGGTTTCTCTGCGCGACATCATGCTCCGCGACCTCACCGAGAAGGACGACGAGGTTCGCATGATGCGTGCCTATATCCATTCCACGCCTCAGATTTAGCGAGACCGCTGTTTGTCGCGATCGAGCTGACTTTAGGCGGGACTGCTTTTTTTAGGGACCGCGGCTGGACCTGTGGGATGCGCGCCTTTTAGTGCCCCCAAAATCAGTCCAGCGGCGATCTGCGGGAGAACTCTGAGCCAGCCCGGACTGCATTTTGAATAAGTTACAACACTTGCCCGTGACAGAGGTAATGGTTACCTATGGTTACTTAGGTACATTGATCATTGGAGCAGAACTGCTATCGTTGGTGACGTGGAACCCGAAAGGTCAATACCTTTAGCTCCACTAAGCGGTGCAAGAGCGGCGCACTACCCCTAATGAGCCCGCGCACACAACTCGCCTACTACGTACTCTGGCTGGCACACCCCACCTTGCAGGTCGCGGTGGCGGGGGTGATGCTTTGGCGAAAGCTGCATCGCAAGTTCCCCGTCTTTTTTTCCTACATAATTTCTCAGATCGTCATTTTCTGTGTAGTATTTCCGGTTTACCGCTTGGGAAATTACACCTGGTTCTTTTATGTGTACTGGATCGGAACAGCCATCGGAGTCGTACTGGGATTCAAAGTCATTCATGAGATTTTTCTGGATGTCTTCCGTCCTTATCACACGCTGAAAGATCTGGGTACGGTGCTCTTCAGGTGGGCCGGGCTGGTGATGCTGCTGGTGGCGATTGTGGTGGCGGCGTCGAGTCCGGCGGCCCAACAATGGCCGCTCATTCAAGCCACCCTCACCACTCAGAGATGTGTGCGCGTGATTCAGTTTGGATTGGTTTTGTTCCTGTTGGTATTTTCCCGATATCTCGGGGTGTCCCGCCGGCAGGACAGCTTCGGTATTGCGCTCGGCTTCGGCGGTCTTGCGGGAATCGAGCTAGGATGTATCGCACTCTTCACCGGCGGCTACCTTTCAGAAATTACGTTTAATCTGGTTAATATGGGAGCGTACAACTGCGCAATTATGGTTTGGCTTACTTACGCCGTTATGAAGAGTCCCGCGCGCGAAGATGCGGCCAACTTGCTGAGACCTCAACGATGGGAGCGGAGCCTGATTGAGATCCAACATCCAGACAGCGAAGATTCCTTGATCCCGATGTTTGAAGGCATGGTGGATCGCGCGCTTTCCCGCACCAAAGGAACGACATTCTCGATCCGGACTGAGATGCCACGCGACCCTGTCGCGTCACCCGGCGCTTCAGTTGGCACGAGGGCCACCGGAGACTTGAACTATTCCGCGTTCTCGCCGCGAAGCAGCGTCTCGAAATAGAAATTGAATTCTTCACGGGCATCGAATTCCAAAAATTCCCTGTTGCTGAACACGTCCGGCAGTTGCGCTGGCTTCTGCACGAGATGGTGGAGAAAGAAAATGATGAAGATCTCGCCGAGACGTTGCGAGTAATGCGCGAGCGCGCTGGAACAAGTTTTGTCGAGCAAGTAGAAGCGATGGTCAGCGCCAAGCTAAGCACGAAACAAAACCACTCCTAATTTTTCCTTTCAGATTGAGTCCAGGTAACAGACTGCCGCTCGACTGGCGTCTGAGACGCAGTTATTCCCATACTGGGAATCGCGGACACGGTCAGGAACTTCCTATTGACGCCGTGGCTTACCCTCGAGAGATCGCAAATTATTGAATCATAACGGTAAACTCAGCCCAGTTGGCGGAACCTTGCTATCCGGCTGACGATATTTGGGCAGGGGGCTTGCATACCCCCTGTATAATTCCTGCCCGTGAGAGTTCTCCGACAATGAGGAGAGCACTCACGCAAGGAGAGAACCCAATGAAACGTGCAATCAGGGTATTACTCCTGATGCTAATGGTGGGCACATACGTAGCAGCCGCCGTCCCAAGAGTTCCCGCTCCAGACGGAGGACCGATGCCGCTATGCCCACCCAAGAGAGGACCAAACTGCACCCTTTAAGGGTGAAATACAAGGTCACCAAAGTAACTATCGGTAACCTGTAGACGATATCGGGCTGGCGGACCGTCGAAAAAACGCCAGCCCTCTTTTATTGTGTCGAGTAATATGTGCGAGTTTGGAATGACTCAGGCGATCGGACGGATACTCCGTCACCCCTGTTTCCGCTGAGACTGCGACGGCTTATCTGCTGCGAAGATCTTCCAATGCGCTCCTTAAACCATTCACATCAGAGACCGGCTGACAAGTAAAACCGGAACATATCACAGCAGTGGTCTTGCCGGATGCGACTCCGGGGAGGTGCGGGATTGTATCTGCAAGCGCGTGAGGTAGGTTTTGTGGAACAGCCTGGTTGGCTTTGAGCTTGATCACTGCCTTGGTAAATGTAAGCGGCGCAGAGGCTGCGGAATAGAGCTGAGCAGCCAGTTCGTCGTCGCCAATGATTGCCACCTGACTGTGAGGGCGGGAAAAATGCACGGCGGCGATGCCATAAGTCGCTCCGAAAATTCCATATTGTTCGGCCATGCCGGCAAAGACTTCCATGGTCTGTTGGGCTTTATCGCGGTAGCTTTGATCGTTGGTATAGGCGTACAGACGGAGCAACGCGATAGCGGCAACGGAATTTCCCGCCGGGGTGGGCGAATCCTGAAAGGGTTTGCGGCGGGCGCCAAGCACACCCAAAACTTTTGTGTCCGATGCGGGCGTTTGATCGGTATCGAAAAAACCGCCAGATACGGAGTCAAAAAACTTGTGCACCATGACATCGGCGATCTGGCGAGCGAATTTGAAGTAGCTGAGATCGGCGGTGGCCTCGTAGGCGTCCAGGCAAGCGATGGCGGTAAAAGCATAATCGTCAAGCACCCCGGCGATTTCGCGAGCTACCGATTCGGGATGGGAATACGCGATCACGTGGAGCAGGCCACGTTCCGGCCGCCAGCCTTGCGACAGCACACGATCGAGGGAGTGCAAAGCGAATTGGCGGGCAGTGTCGAGCCCGAGGACTTTCGCCGCGTCCAGGTATGCGGAAATGCAGAGCGCATTCCATCCGGCGTAGACAGTCTTATCAACGTACGGAGTGGGCCGCTTCAGGCGAGCGGCATACATCTTTTTCTTTGCTGAAGCCAGCAGGTCCTGCACGCGTTGCGGAGTGAGTTCGAGTCGCCGCGCGATTTCATCTGCTGACGCCCGCACGTAGAGCACGTTCTTGGCGGGATTGTGGTGCATCTCACCGACTTCGTTTATGTCGTAATAGAGGCAAGCGACTTTGGCTTCGTCTTCCTCGAGAACGGCACGAGCTTCTTCGACGGTCCAGGTAAAGTAGTCCCCATCGTCTTCCATGGAGTAGTCGGCGTCTTGCGAGGCATAAAAGCCACCGCGCTCGCGATCACTGAGCCACTCGTCCATCCAGCGGATGATGTCACGGGCAACACCGGCAAAGAATTCCGTCCCGGTGGCCTGGAATGCATGAATGTAATTCTTGAGCAATTCGGAGTTGTCGTAGCACATTTTTTCAAAATGTGGGACGATCCAGCGCTCGTCCACCGAGTAGCGATGAAAGCCGCCGGCGAGCTGGTCATAGACGCCGCCATTGGCCATGTGTTGCAGCGTGGTCACGAAAACATTGTGTAACTCTTGGTCACCGTTTTGCGCGTAGCGCTCGATCAGGAGATCGAGTACGGCGGGATGAGGAAATTTAGGTGCCTGCCCGAAGCCTCCGTTTTTGCTGTCGAACATTTGGAGCGCTGATTTGACGATGGCGTCGACAAGCTGCGGTGCGAACTGCCCACCGCGTGCGGTGAATGATTCCGCCTGCGAGATCGCGCCTTCAACCATTCTGGCCTGTTCGACTACGTCGCTGTTCTTCTCGCGATAGGCGTTGGCAATCGAAAGCAGCACGCGTTTTAAGCCGGGACGTCCCCAGTTATCGTCGGGAGGGAAATAAGTGCCGCCGTAAAAGGGCTTGCCGTCTGGCGTAAGGAAGGCAGTGAGCGGCCAACCGCCTTGCCCACTGATAGCACTGACGGCTGCCTGATAACGGCTGTCAATGTCGGGGCGCTCGTCGCGGTCCACTTTCACCGGAATGAAATGTTGGTTAACGATCTGCGCGACTTCGGGATCGTCGTAAGACTCGCGATCCATGACGTGACACCAGTGACACCAGACTGCTCCGATATCGAGCAGCATCGGCTTGTCCTCGCGCTGCGCAGCGGCAAAGGCCTCCTCCCCCCATTCATACCAGTGGATGGGCTGGTGCATCGCCGAACGCAGGTAGGGAGAAGCGGCCTTAGCGAGAGAGTTCAGGGTCTGGGTGGTCATCGTCTCAGTGTAGCGATTTTTGGCCACGGAGGCACTGAGGCACGGAGAAAACCCGGGATCGATCTTAAAACTGGGTTGCCAGGGTCAGGTTATTTTACTGGGGGAGTTCGTTACGTTCCCTTCATCCCTCCGGATCAGAGCGTGCAGGCTGCAGGTCGCGCAGGAACCGCCGAATACCCCAATCATAGACAGCCGCTCCCACCAGGCCACCCATAAGCGGGGCGACTACCGGGATCCACCACGTGCGGCTTCCATCAGTCAGGCCATTGTTGCGAAATCCGGCAACGGCTGTGAAAAGTCGCGGCCCAAAATCACGCGCCGGGTTAATCGGGTACCCGTGCATGCCGCCGAAGCTCATGCCAATAACTACGACGACCAGCCCAATCATCAGAGGCGCGAGGTTCGCTCCCGGAGGCAAATTGAATTCGTCAGTGATCGCAAAGATGAGGAGAAGCAGTAGTGCAGTGCCGATCACCTGATCGAGAAAGCCTGCTCCCGGCAACGCGGGAAACGCGGGGAAGGTGGTGAAAACACCCGCGGTCCTTTCAAGTGTGGGGTCCACCTGCCGGAAAGCTGGAAGATAATTGCGATAGACCAGGGCCGCTGCGACGAACGCTCCCGCGGTCTGTGCAATCGAGTACGGTAGGACCTTGCGCCAGGGGAAGCCGCGAAATGCGGCCAAGCTCACAGTGACCGCGGGATTCAGGTGTGCGCCGGAGATGTTTCCAGCAACATAGATGCCCATGGTCACTGCAAGTCCCCAACCCAGAGTGATGTTGGTGTAACCCCCATGGATCAACTCTCCAGGAGTCTTGGAGGGGAACAGTACGACCATGGCGACTACGCCCGTGCCCAACAGGATCAATATGAAAGTTCCTAGAAACTCGGCAATCAATTGCGCAGCCAATGAGGGTTTAGGATTCACGGGGTTCAATTATTTTTCGATTTCGGATGTCCAGTTTAGAAGGACGGAGAGTGGCGCGGCATTGGCTTCATCCACTTTCGTGGCAATCAGGAATTTTTTCCCATCGCCACTCACGTCGTAGGAGAAGACGTCTTGGGCGGAGATTGGCTGCCGTCGTCGGGTCTGAAACAGAGCGATTGGCGTTCCGCCTTCGAAGCCGGCGGTTGTCTTGACTGGCACTGCCATCATCTTCCCGTCTGCCGAAACGTAAAATAATTCCCTGCCGTCCTGGCGCCATCTCGGCTCCTCTCCTCCTGCGGCCGAAACCTGCCACTTGCCATTTACGCCCGGAAAGGGAGAAACGTAGACCTCCATGTTTCCTGTTTCATTGGTGGAATAAGCGATCCATCGGCCATCTGGAGAAAACTGTGCGTTTCGAATCGTCCACTTTGCCTGAAACAATGGTTTCGGTGTGCGGTCAGGCCAAGCGAGGTACCACACCTCGCTTTTCTTCCTGACCAGCATGTATTTACCGTCGCGCGACCAGTCCCAGGGGTTGACCTGCAAATTGGAGCCGAGATCGGCCATCTCTTCTTCGGAACCGGAACCATCGCTGTTCTTCAAGTAAACGCGGAAGCCGAGGTTGCGGTTCGAAACGAACAGTATCCGCTTACCATCAGGACTCCATATTGGGGTCGTATCCAGCGACGGATCGAACGTCAGCCGCGTCGTCGAGCCCCGGGCCAGGTCGTGGATCCAAACATCTATGTTCCATCCATCCGAATCGGTTTCATCTGTAGCGACCCTTTGCCCGTCAGGCGAGAGACGCACGTTGTTGTACGAGCCAGACGTCCCGATCGTCCCCAATGCCTTCCCGTTTCGGTCAAACCAGGTTAACTGCGAAAGGGAACCGACTTTTCCCGTTTGTGTGACCAGAACTTCACCATTGAACGCACTAAAAATCGCCCTCCCCACGTGCGGAAAGTACAACACCTGGTCGCTCAAGGTGCGGGGATCGCCGCTCAGAACGTAGTTCGTGGAGTCGAACGGTTGCGACACGAGTGTCTTGTCCCGCAGGTACAAGAGGTATCCGGGTTTGGCATAGACTGCGTTCGCGTCCGTGCTCACGATCTGGCGTTTTTCCTGTGAATCTATCGAGCCCAGGAAAATCGCGTTCACTCCTGTCTGCCTGGTGAAATTAGCAGCCATATAAAGAAAATGCTTCCCGTCGGGAAGGAATACAGGCCAACGGTGGCTTTGTTCAAGCCGAGCCGTATCAAGCTTCGTGATTTCTACCGCAGAGCCTCCCCAGGCAGGCACCCGGTACAATCCAATAAGCGAGTCGGGCGTGAACACGATCACTCCGTCACGGTTCCAGGTGCCGCCGCGGCCATTGGGCGCATCACAGAGCACCTGCACCCGGCCAGCTGACAGGTCTACCTTCTTCAGTTTGCCGTCGGCGAAGAACCCGATGAAATTGCCATCCGGCGACCAGAACGGGTAGGACGCACCTTGCGTCCCATCCAGCGGGATGGCTCGCTGGCTCCCGACTTCATGCACTAGAAGCGCGTAGTTGTTGACCTGGGTGGAATAGGCAACCATGGCCAAGGTTCGCCCATTCGGGGACATGGCGAGGTCGTTGGCGGAAAATGGCACCGAAGTATGGAAATACATCGGACGTGCCGAGCGTCCGCTGGCCTTCCACCAAGCCAGACCTACGACTATTAGAAGTATCAACACCACAACTGCGACTATCCAGCCAGCTTGGTTCCACTGCGTGCTCCCAGCCTGAGCACGCCCTACTTCTCCCCCTTGCGAGCCTCCTTCCGCGATCCAAGTCAACTCGCTTGCCAGATCACTCGCACACTGCCAACGCTCGTCTGGATCTTTCGACAGGCATTTCCTAACGACTCGCTCCAGAGACGGTGGCGTCATAGCCTGCAAGGCCGTCATGGGCTGTGGCTCCGAAGTGAGAATGGCAGCGATTAAGCTGGCCCGGCTCTTGCCGGCAAAGGCCGGTTTGCCCGTCGCCATTTCGTATATGAGTTCGCCCAGCGCAAAAATGTCTGCGCGCGCATCGGCCTCTTTCCCTTCCAATTGCTCCGGCGCCATATATTGGAACGTCCCAACAATCGTCCCCTCGAGGGTCAACTGCGCCTGGTCGGCCGTCATCTCGGTCAGCACGTCTGCCAAAGGCGCGTGGTCAGATTCCTTCGCCAGACCGAAATCCATTAGCTTGGCTCCGGCCTTGGTCAGCATGACATTCGACGGCTTCAGATCGCGGTGAACAATGCCCATTCTGTGGGCCTTGGCCAACGCATCGGCAATTTGCGCTGCAAAACGGATGGTCTGCTCCGGCGGCAGGGGTCCCTTGCGCAGACGATGCTCGAGCGTCTCTCCCTCGACCAGTTCCATGACGAGAAAGTCCACGGCATCCTGATGACCGATGTCATGGAGAGTGCAGATGTGAGGATGAGAGAGTTTCGAAATCGCTTTCGCTTCGCGCTCCAGCCGTTGCCGTAAGGAAGGATCCGAGGACAGACCAGCAGGCAAGACCTTAAGGGCTACATCTCGTTCCAGCCGCGTATCGCGGGCACGATACACCTCTCCCATACCACCTGAACCGAGCGGTGATTGGATCTCATACGGCCCGAGTCTGGTGCCAGAGGTCAGCGTCATCCCGCGCGCGTCATTATAGTACGGAGCCGGCGCGTTAAAGCGGATCCGACGGTTATGGACGGTTTGTCGGCTATCCGGAAGTTGGAATGGCCTCTCGTTAACTTCCGAATAGGCGCGTGATCTGGGCACAATCTGACGGTGCGGCCCAAACATGTGACCTAGGTTGGTAGCGCGATGCCGTAGGTTCTAAAACGAACGTTCAGCATCATCGTTTTCCAACTGGTGCAAGCCGGCGGACTTCGTCAGACCAGTTGAGCACCACATTCAATTGCGTCGCCACCGATTCCTGCTCGCACCCCTTAATCATCAGAAACTGTTGCCCATTCGGGCTTACGTCGTAGGCTGGTTCAAAAAAGTAAGAAATGATGCCTCTCTCGTAAAGCCCTTCAAACAGCAGCTTGGGTTTGCCCGCAGCGAACACTGGTTTGGTCTCGATGGCGGCAGCCATCATCTTGTCGCCGCTCCGATAGAACAGCTCCCGACCGTTCCGCGACCACATTGGTTCAGTGCCGCCCTCGGTTGATATCTGCCACTTCCCGCCGGGGCCTGGAAAGGGTCGCACGTATATCTCTTGCTGGCCAGTTTCGTCTGATTGATACGCGAGCCAGCGACCGTCGGGCGAAAATATTGGCGCGCCTTCATTGAACGGCGTCTGAAGGAAGGGTTGTGGCTTTCGCTCTCCCTCGAGCTTCAGCACCCAGATGTCCCATCCCGTTGTTGGATCGTTTTCCGAGAAGGCGAGTACTTGATCGTCCGGAGACCAAGAACCGGGCGACTGCATGTTTTCACTCGTTGTTAGGCGCTCCGCGGCGCTGCTGCCATCAGTGGGCATCCAATGGAGATTCAACGAACTGGCCACCATAGACCTAAAAGTCACACGCTTACCGTCCGACGTCCAAATGGGCAACGGAAAAGCCCCAGCGGTATCCGTCAACCGCGTCAATGTGCCGCGCGCCAAATGGTAAATCCACAAACCAGCGCCTTCGCTACCGACGGCCGCCTCTCTGCCATCAGGGGAAAGTCGAGGGCAGATGTATGCACGTGGGGGCGCCGAAAGCGGTCGTGCCGCTCCCTTGCGGTCCACCCAAAGAAGTGTGCGCTCGCTGACGCTCGATCCTCCGGAGACATAGGCGAGTGAGCCGTCCGTAGAGGTGCTGAATTCGGCCCAACCGGAGGCTGGATTCGTGCCGACGCCTTCAAGAATTGTTACTGGGGGGCCTATCACCTTGAGCCTTTTGAGATCAAATGGTACCGCCACCAGCCGGCCAGCGCGAGCATAGACCAAGTGACCTGAGGACACATATCGCGCGTAAGTGCCTCCTTCTATCAAGACCCTTCGTTCGCCTGTGTCTAACGATAGTGAGACAATCCGCGCATCATCAAAGCTCCCACCACTCCACAGGCTAAAGAGCAGCGTCTTACCATCCGGGAGAATCTCTGGCCAGCGATGGGAAATCTCTCCCTTCCTTCGGTCTGGGACCGTTAGCGGCTTCGGCTTGCCACCGGCCGCTGCGACCTCGAACAAGCCTGAAGTAGCGGCGGGTGCGAATATGATGGTGTCATCAGGACCCCAGCTCGCACCGCGGTTGCTGGCTGCGACGCAAAGAGTAAAGGGCGCCCCACCACTAAGGGCGACCTTCTTCAACTTGCCTTCGGCGAAGAATCCCACGGACTGCCCGTCCGGAGAGAAGAACGGGCTCTCGGCGCCATCAGTGCCGGGGATCTGCCTTGCTTCGAAACGGTCGATAGCGCGTACGTAAAGCTGGGCGCTGCCACCGTGGTTGGCAACATACACCAATCGGGAGCCATCGGGCGCAAAGGCTATGGCTGGGAGATAGCCGAACGCCAGTCGGTCAGCTGCGGGAAGCGTCACCACCAGACGCGCGATTGGCCGTGTTTGAGACTGCGGCGCGCGCACTACACTCCAGAAGGCGATACCAGCAATGACTGCCGCACCGGTCAGAGCAGCAGCCCATGGCCGCCATTGTGAGGGAGAAGCTTCACGGGTCCCCGGTTTCGCGTTCATCCCCCCTACGTCGGACTCCCCGGCAGTCGTTAGCGGAGTGCTAAGGCCCGAACCCGTGTCGCGCTTCAACCGTTTCAGGTCGGAGCGCAGTTCCGAAGCAGTCTGGCAGCGTAGCTCGCGGTCTTTCTCTAGCGCCTTGTTAATAATTTCTTCAAGTTTGGCTGGGACTTCACAATTCAGACGCACTGGAGATGCAGGCGAACGTTCCAGAATCGCGTTGAAAATGAGACCTGAGGTTTCACCACGGAAAGGGACATTGCCCGTGCACATCTCGTACAGCACTGAACCAAAAGAGAATAGATCTGTTCGAACATCGAGTTCTTTTCCCTTGACCTGCTCTGGTGACATGTATGCTACGGTGCCCATCGTCGTGCCGGGGCTAGTGAGGCTATATTCAGGAATCTCCATAGTCGGCGTCGAGATCGACCCTGCTGACTCTGGTCTCGCTCCAAGTTTTGCAAGACCAAAATCGAGAATCTTCGCCTGACCGCGTGTCGTCACGAAGATGTTCGCGGGCTTTATGTCACGATGAACAATACCCTTGGAGTGGGCAGCGTCGAGCGCGTCCGTAACTTGAATGCACAGATCGAGAACCGTTTCGAGTTCCATCGGTTTTCCTGATATCACGTGCTTGAGCGTACGCCCCTCCAGCAGTTCCATGGCGATGAAAACTTGGCCATCAACTTCGTCGATCTCGTGGATCGTACAGATGCTCGGATGATTCAGGGCGGAGGCAGCGCGGGCCTCGCGGCGGAATCGTTCAATTGCTGGTGGGTCTTTGGCGAGTTCTTCGGGGAGAAATTTCAGTGCCACGTGGCGGCCGAGCTTAAGGTCTTCCGCCTCGTAGACCACACCCATACCACCACCACCGATTTTATGAATGATATGGTAATGGGAAACCGTCTGTCCCACGGGTTGAAAGGGCGTGGCCACTGCGGAGGATGGTAGGTGTGTTAGAGACTGAGGTCAATAGCTCAAGCCGCTGGGATCCCTGCGCCCTCAATCGCGAGTATGATTTCTGACGTGTGGTCGGCAAACCTTACGTCATTGGAGTCGGCGAACGTTGCGGTTGATGGCCCGCCAATCGATGGCGTACCATTCCGCCCACTTGTTGTTTTTTTTCTTCGCTCAAGACGTTGCTCATACCGACGAAGGCTACAGGTGCCTCGCGCCGGAATCAACGTCCCGGGCCTTATTCTCGTTGGCCGGTTTTCAGGTGACCCTCATTGGCCGGTTTTGGGTGACCGCTGAGGCTTCCCCCGAGAGAACTTGATTAATCGGCTCATGAGGCAAAGCGCGGGCCGTGCTGGGGATCAGTACCGGTAACAATGCACGGAGCCCTTGCCGAAACGTGCGAGAAATTCCTTTTGACACAAGATGTCGTCTGGATGGGATTAAAGGAGTGGCCCTAAAGTGTAGTGCTTGAGCTCGCCTCGCAGCCCCCGACTATTTATGAGATCAGTTGTAGTGAAAAATAGACTCAGCGCTAACTCGCAAATACGTTTCCAGTACTCGACATCAAACGGCCCGGGAAAACGGCTCGTTCAGAAACCCAGCTTGGTTTGAAAATCTTTGCGCCGGTGACTCTGTCTTCCTGACCGACGTGCCCCGACGTAGAATGCCCGTTGGAGGTGACGGATGTTCACAGCCACAGTCGATTTGATTCTCCCAAGCACGACTACAGGGTCATTTCCACGCCCGCGTTGGTTCGATGTCTGCATGTGGGGCCGCCCGCTGGATACCTGTATGCTCGACGTCCGCTTTCGTGAGAAGTTCCAGGATGCGATGGCTGTAGTCATTGGCGACCAGGAACGCTCCGGCCTCGACATCCTTACGCACGGCGACTTCCACGTAGATGAGGACATGGCGGGCCGGGCCTGGCACCACTACCCGCTGCAGCGTTGGGCGGGCTTTGAAGGAGATCACTTGCAGCCGGAGGAGACCACAGCACCATGGCTGCATTATCCGCCCGGCACGCTCCTGAACGAGATCTATACCGGCTGGCGGTGGCCGCATGTTATCGGAAAGATCGAGCACCGGCCCCTCGATTATCCGAAGCTGTGGCGCATTGCGCAGGCAAAAACACGCAAGCCCGTCAAGTTTGGCACATGTTGCTCGCAGGTCATGGCACTCTTCCTTGACATTCACACACCCAAATACAAGGACAAGCGCGAGGTCATTTGGGACATGGCGGAAGCGATGAACAAGGAGCTGTTGGCATTGCGAGACGCAGGCTGCCGTTGTATCCAAATCGAAGAGCCGACCTTTCACTTCATGGCAAATACTTATGGCAAGGACCACGCAGAAGTGAAGTTCATGGTCGATGCCTTCAACCGGGAAGTCCAAGGACTCGACGACGTAGAGCTGTGGATCCACACCTGCTGGGGCAATCCTAATATGCAGCGAGTGATGGACGACACCAGTTATGCCAACTCCATCGAGATCTACCTCGAACGCTGCCGGGGCGACGTCTGGACGCTCGAAATGAAGGACCGCAACCAGAGGGATCTCGACCTGTTCGAGCCGTTCAAGCACGACCTGAAGAAGAAAATCTGCATCGGAGTTGTCAGCCACCGCACGCTCCAGGCCGACCGGCCGGAAGAGGTAGCCGGCGAAATCCGCAAAGCCCTGAAGATCATCCCGGCGGAGCGCCTGATTGTATCGAGCGACTGCGGCTTTGGTCGACAGGGGGCAAACCGCGAAATCGCGTTCTATAAGGCGAGCGCCATCGCCCAGGGAGCGAACATCGTGCGGCGCGAACTTGGGTTGCCGACTACGTACGTGCCGGTGGCCGATCCGAAACTGCAGGTCGATGTCGTGGCAGGCCGCGACGTCGGCTCGGCCAAAGGTGTCTAGCCATCCCGTGGTGCTGTCCTCAAGGAAGAGACTTCTTTCTGTCTCGGTGATCGCGATGGAGTAAGTCCGGCGAAGTCGAATCCCCACTCTTTGCCTTCGATTAACTCATGGTAGTATCAGCGATTGGCCAACATGAACCTCTGGGGATCGTTGGTCCATGAATTTCAGCCGTCGCAGATTTGTCCGCCTCGGAGTCGGAGCCGCACTATCCCTGCGGGTTAATCCGATGCTGGCGCAGGGCGTTTCACCCCACACGGCCAAGCCCTTGCCAAGAGCCGCGGTCTCCGATCGCCCCTTTAATGCCCACTTCGTTGACGTCGCCGCCACCGCGGGCCTGGACGCTCCAGTTATCTACGGCGGCGTGGATAGCAAGAAGTACATCGTCGAATCCACGGGCTGCGGCTGCGCTTTCATCGATTACGACAACGATGGATGGATGGATCTGTTTGTACTGTCCGGTACTCGTCTCGGAGGTGCGCCGGAGGGCTCATCGAATCGGCTGTACAAGAACAACCGGGATGGCACGTTTAGTAATGTCACCGAAAGAGCAGGGTTGCGCTCGCTCGGGTGGGCCTCCGGGGTCTGCGTCGGCGACTACAATAATGATGGCTTCGACGATATCTTTTGTACTTACTTCGGACAGAACATCCTCTATCGCAATAATCGCGACGGAACTTTTACGGATGTTACAAAAGCGGCGGGGCTATGGAGCGATCAGCAACGGTGGGGAGCCGGATGCAGCTTTCTGGATTATGACCGGGATGGAAATCTTGACCTGTTCGTTTCCAACTACGTGCGATTCTCCTTCGAACACGCCCCTGTTCCCGGGGAGAACAGCAACTGCAACTGGAAAGGAATTCCTGTCGAATGCGGACCCCGTGGCTTGCA
>Ga0066709_100002018_pt1 | contig 14308 bp, 16 predicted proteins | sample GraSoiAngelo_158_FD_79665 | JGI IMG/M metagenome (GOLD analysis project Ga0066709, IMG submission 79665) | Grasslands soil microbial communities from the Angelo Coastal Reserve, California, USA - 14_1009_16_30cm | ecosystem: Environmental > Terrestrial > Soil > Grasslands | place: USA...
GAGGCGGGTGAGGGTCTTTCAAGCGACGCCTACCCTCACCCTCCCACGCCTTCGGCGTGGGCCCTTCCCTCTCCCGCATTGCGGGAGAGGGGCTTTTACGTCCGCATGAACCCTTCGATCTCGGATTCGGCCAAAGCGATCGCCTGGTCGATCGATCTGCCCTGTTGCGTACACATCGCGATCATCTTGCTCATCGTGGCCTGAGCATAGATCTGCGTGCCGATCCGCAACGGCGCCGGGTACCCCGTCGTGCTCGGGATCACGTCGCCGCGAGGCGGATAATTGTAGACGGTGTATTTCGGCGGCTCGACCTCTTCCCACACCTTGAAATCCATGAAGCTGCTGAAGGGTGGGGTATCGAAACCCGAGCTCGCCGCGACCAGCTTTTCCTGGTTCTCACGGGTGGAGATATGGGCGAGCAGGCCCTTCGCGGCCGGCACGTTTTTCGAGAAATTCCAGATCCCCCAATAATAATAATTGGTCGGGTCGTACCGGCCCTTCGGACCTTTCGGCGACGGGAAGGTCCACAATTGCTCGGCGAGCTTGCGGTTGTCGCGCACCGCCACCGCATAGGCGCTCGGCGGGTTGAAGATCAGCGCGCTCTGGCCCGACACCAGCGCCTTGTTGTTCGAGGCGTTGTCGTAAGCGAAAACCTCGCCCGGCAGAACCTTGGCCAGCTTCTGGAACCACTCGAGGGCCTGCCGTGTCTTGTCGTTCTTGACTGTGATGTTGCCGTCCTTGTCGACCAGGTGGACGTCGTAGCTGGCGAACATCGCGCCGATCATGTTGAGCGCGTCGGTGCAGACGCTCAGCCCGAGACCGAAGGGATGCCCGGCCTTGAAGCATTTTTCGGCGGCGACGAGGAAAGCATCCCAGGTCCAGTTGTTCCGGAGCTCCATGTCCGGCGCGGTGCCCGGGCCGGGATACATCTTCTGCACGTCGATCCCGGCATATTCCTTGAGCATGTCGATGCGGGCACAGGGCGGCAGTGAAGCGCTGCCGTAGCTCGACGGCATCGCCATCCAGTGCCCGTCGATCTTGCCGGTGTATTCGCAGCCCTGCGAGATCTTCCCGTATTTCTGGATCATCGGCTCGACGAGGTCATCGACCGGCACGAAATTCGGCGCCTGGGCCGAGACGTACCACAGCCGCAACCCCAGGATGTCATGGCCGGCTCGCGCCTGGCCTTCGGCCATCAATGTCAGCAGATCCTTGTCGCCGTTCGAGGTGATCGCGTCGAAGGTCAGCTCGACCTTCTCCTTGGCCGCCCATTCCTGGCACATCTTTTCGAGCACCTGAGTGGCGCCGGGCACCCAATGGTCCCACGCCCCGATCGACAGCTTGCCGGCGGCATAGGCGCCATGGATAAACGGGAGCGAGAGCGAGCCGGCAGCGAGGGCGGGCGGCGTCAGCGCCGCCGTCTTCAAGATGCTGCGGCGCGTCAAAGACTTCTTCAACATGCGTGCTCTCCAGAGTCGGGATAATGGTTCCGCCGCTTGCTGGTACAGCCAAGAGCGGCGGATATCGCGAAGGTGTAGCACGGGCGCGGCAAAATGCCAGCCTGATTGCGCGCGGATTATCGATCTTTGGTGTAGCGCATCGGCGTTTTTTGGAGCCGATTGCCGGGCCGTAAATGAAGGAGGATCCCGCATCGTGACATGGCGAACGATCTGGCAGTGCGCCGTCGCGCCCGGCGTGCCGCGCCGCTCGCTGGCGGCCGCCATCGTTGTCGGCACGGTCCTCAACTTGATCAATCAGGGCGACGCGCTGTTCGCCGGCGGATCGCTCGATTGGCTGAAGCTGGTGCTGACCTACATCGTGCCCTATTGCGTCGCGACCTACGGCGCGGTCGCATTCCGGCTGGATGTTATGCGCCGCTCCGCGCCGCCCTCGATTGACCAATGACGGTACGAGGTGCTTACCTCGCGGAGCATAAAGATCAGCAGGTTGGAGGGAGCGATGGCGGACAATCAGGCATTGGCGGGCAAGGTCGCGATCGTCACCGGCTCGGGCAAGAATATCGGCAAGGCGATCGCCCAGGCGCTGGCCCGCGACGGCGCCGCAATCGTCGTCAACGGCCGCGGCGACCGCGCCATTGTCGAGGAAACCGCCAACGAGATTCGCGCCGCCGGCGGTCGCGCCCTGCCGTACATGGCTGATGTCTCGTAACCCGAGGCGGTGGCGGCGATGGTCGATGCCGCGGTCAAGGAGTTCGGCGGCGTCGACATCGCGGTCGGCAATGCCGGGCTGCGCCGCCAGACGCCGTTCCTGCAGATGAATCTCGAGGAATGGCACGAGATCCTGGGCGTCGCCTTGCACGGCGCCTTTTACCTGGCGAAGGCCGCGGTGCCGGAGATGATCAAGCGCGGCGGCGGCACCTTCATCGGGCTGTCCGGCGTATCGCATCATGCCGGGTCGAGCGGCCGCATCCACGTCAACGCCTCCAAGGCCGGCCTCGAGGGTATGATCCGCGGTCTCGCGATCGAGCTGGCGGCGCAGAACATCACCGCCAACTGCATCGCGCCTGGCTCGATCGACACGGTGCGCGGCGCCTCGGCCGGCGGGCCGCACGGGCGCGGTCTGTCGCGCGAGATCCCCGCCGGCCGGCAGGGCCGGCCCGAGGAGATCGCCGCGATGGTGCGCTTCCTGGTCGGCCCGGAAGCACGCTACGTCACCGGCCAGACGATCCACGTCAACGGCGGTCTCTTCCTGGGGAAATAGCACGCGAACGCGGCGGCCCTGTCGGCGGAGCGCCGCTCGCCTTTTTTCCGCTGCGCGCGGGGGGCCGTCTCTGACATGCAGCCTCTCTTGATTTTAATGCTGCTTGCTTTGTTGACCCTGGCTAACGGCGCGCCCGTCATTGCCAAGAAGATGTTCGGCGGTACGCTTTCGCAGCCGCTCGATGGCGGCGCGCGCTTCATTGACGGGCGGCCGCTATTCGGCGCGTCGAAGACGATCCGCGGCGTGCTCGTATCGATCGCGGCGACCGCCATCGGCGCGCCGGTGATCGGGCTGGAAGCCTCAACCGGCGCGATCGTCGGTGCGATGGCGATGCTCGGCGATTTGTTCTCCAGCTTTGTAAAACGGCGGCTGAACCTATCGCCGGGAAGCCGGGCGACCGGGCTTGATCAGATCCCCGAATCCCTGTTTCCGCTGCTCGCTTGCCGCATTTCCTTGGGATTATCGCTGGTCGATATAATCATTGGTGTGGCGGCGTTTTTTGTCGGCGCGGTGCTCCTCTCTCGTGTCCTTTACCGGCTCGGGCTTCGCGACCTCCCGTACTAGAAGCCGGCCGATCACACCCGCCGCAGATGGTGCAGCGTGATGGCCGGCGGACAATTCAGGCGGACCGGCACGATGCAGGATCCAACTCCGACCGAAGTGTATCCCGCCATATTGCCGTATTCCCAAGCTCCCGCTCCCATCCGCCGCGGCAGCACCGAATCAAGCGTCAGCGGGATCGATCCGGGCAAGCAGATCTGGCCGCCATGGGTATGTCCGCTCAGCAGAAGGTCGAAACCGGCATGCGCGGCCTGACGATAGATCTCGGGCGTATGTGAAAGCAGGATCGAGAATTCGCCGTCCGGAATATCGGAGGCGGCCTTTTCGATGTTGTCGACGCGGTAATAATGGGCGTCGTCGATGCCGGCCAGATGAATGCGCTGATTACCGCGGATTAGCGGCTCGCATTCATTCAGCAGCATCCGTATTCCCATCGCCTCAAGCCCGGGAACCATCAGAATTGTGTCGTGGTTACCGAGCACGCCATAAACTGGAGCCGTCAGTCGCGCATGCACCCGCGCCAGCCCGTCGAGTGTCGGCTCGAAGGGCCCGTACGTCTTGCCACGGTAATCGCCGGTCAATACCGCGATGTCATAATTGAGACGGGGTAGCAAATCCGCGAGGTTGCGCATCGCGCGCTCGTTCATATCAACATGCAAATCGCTGATGTGCAGTATCGTAAAATCATGGAACCGGTCGGGCAGCTTGCGCGAGCAAACGACATTTTCCAGGACCGCGATGCGCTCCGCGTTCTTCTGCGCGCGCCAATAAAGCCCGGTGAGCTTCAGCGCCGTCCGAACCACGATCGGAGCGGAGTACCAGTTTTCTATGTGAAAGAAATTAAGTCCGCCGCCGAATACCCGCAGCTCATGATCCGTCTCAATCCCTAACCGCTGTTTGGCGTGCAGGCGCCCAAGCCGCCGCTCCAACCGATCTAAAATTTCGTCGTCCATGATGTATTCAACTAATGATTCAGCGGTGTTCTGCAAGCAGGCGCGCCGCTTCTGTCATAAACCGACCTTCGTGCCAAGGCCGTGCTCGGCGGCGGGTATTTGCCTGGTTCCGCTTCGAATATTAAACCATTCGAGCGCCTTATTAGGCGAGGGGTATGGACCGGTGATAGTTCCCGGCCGTCACCCCCCCGGGGCTAATTCAGCCGCAAGTCGGTGATGTGGCTCGGATCCTGCTTGAGCTCGCCGCGCTCAACCTTCTTGACGAGATCGACGAGGCGCTCATTGGCGCGCGCCGCGAGCCCGACCTTCTCGCCCTCGCGAACGACAAAGCCGTTCAGGAATTCGATCTCGGTGCGCCGGCCTTTCGCCATGTCCTGGCCCATCGACGGGCGCTGCTCGGCCGAGCCGCGCGGCTGCGTCAGCACGCGATCGTCAAAGCGTGCGATCGCGTCGGGATTGCCCTCGCCGGCGCGGGCGATGACCTCCGGCGGCAGGTGGTTGATCTCTTCGAGTTTGTAGCCGAGCGCCTCGCCGATGCGGATTGCCTCGCTGCCGAGCCGCGCCTGAAACCGGCGGATCCGCTCATCCTGAGCCATCGCCGCGCCGGACAGGCCGGTGCAGGCGGAGACGCCGTTGGCCATCGAGTTGGTGACCAGCTTCGACCAGCGCTCACCCCACAGATTGTCGGTCGCCTTGGCGCTGTCGGCATATGACACGAGCCGCAGCACCTCCTGCGCCCGTTCGGTGATCCGGCCATGCACCTCGCCGGTGCGGTAGACCGTATGGCCGCGATCCTTGCCCCTGATGCCGCCCCGGTGGACATGGCCGGGCTCGATCAGGCCGACGCTGATATTGCTGGCGATGCAGCCCAGCACCTTGCCCCAGCCGACCACCTCGGCGATTGTCGCCTCGTTCATGCAGTTCTGTAATGACACGACATAGCCGGCCGGCGACAGGTACTGCCGGATCAGCATCGCCGCCCACTGCGTGTCGTAGGATTTCATGCAGATGAAGGCGATGTCGACCGGCGGCTCCTTGGCGAGCTGCTGGGCCTCGGTCAAATGCAGCGCGCGCGGCCGGGCCGCGAACGGCTCCGGCCCCTGGTGATGCGTGATGCGCAGCCCGTTCTTCTTGATTTCCTCGACATGCTCGGGCCATGGATCGATGAAGGTCACGTCTTCGCCGGCCTGCGCCATATGCGCCCCGGTATAGCCGCCGACCGCCCCGGCCCCGACGATAACGATTCTCTTGCCCATGACTCCCTCCCGACCGCTGCGTTAATGGCATCCTAGCCGCCGCGCAAGGCGCACGACTACCCTAGTTCGCCGCACAGCGTTCAAGCCCGTCGATCGATGGCATGACCGAGCCGGCAACGCTGCGATGCCCGATCGGCGGTTGCCGCTGCGCTATGGCGCACGTTATCAGATGGATGCGCTGCCCAAAAACCGGGCATTTCATGTGAGAGGGCTTCCACTCGATGGCCGATTTCGCCGAGACGACATCGGCCACGATCGTGCCTATGCGCCCTCGCTCGGCGAGCATCGAGTCGCGCGGCTCGTGGATCGCCGCCGGCGTCTCCTTGGCCCTGTTGTCGGTATCCTACGGTTCGCCGCTCCTGATCGTGGTCGGACTGAAGCCGATCACCGAGGATCTCGGCACCGCCCGCCAGATGGTAGCGCTGGCCGGCGCCCTGACCTGGCTCGGCACCGGCGCCGGCGGCATCCTGATGGGTTGGGTGGCGGAGCGCACCAGCATCCGTTTCACCGTGATCTTCGGCACGGTGATGATTGCGCTCGGCCTCGCCGTTTCGGCCAGCGGCAACATCTGGGCGATCCTAATCGGGCACACATTGCTGGTCGGGCTGCTGGGGAACGGCGCGCTGTACCCGCCGCTGCTGGTTTATGTCAGCCGCTGGTTCGACCGGCGCCGCGCCACGGCATTGGCGCTGATCTCCTCCGGCCAATACATCGCGGCCATGGCCTGGCGGATCCTGTTCGAGCGGGCGATGACCGATTACGGCTGGCGCGCCACGATGATCGGCTGGGCCGTCGTCATGCTGGTGGCGATCCCGCCGATGGCGTTCCTGTTCCTGCACCGCCCGCCGGAGGTGCCGACCGCGTTTTTCCGCGAGGGTACCGCCGAGGAAAGACGCGTCGTGCTGGGGCTGCGGCCCAATGTGGTGCTGGCGATCCTCAGCATCGCCGGTTTCTGCTGCTGCGTGCCGATGGCGTTGCCGCAGGGCCATCTCGTCGCGTTCTGCAGCGATCTCGGGATCGCGGCGGTACAGGGTGCGGCGATGCTGTCGGTCCTGCAGGCCGCGGCCTTTCTCAGCCGCATGCTTTGGGGGTGGCTCAGCGACCGCATCGGCGGCCTCGTGACGGTCCTCCTCGGCTCGGCCTGCCAGACCGCGGCGATCGCCCTCTTCATGGCGACCCAGGACGAGGCCGGGCTGTTCCTGGTCTCGGCCGCCTATGGATTCGGCTTCAGCGGCATCATCCCGGCCTACGTCGTGGCGATCCGCGAGTTGTTTCCGGCCCGCGAGGCATCCTGGCGGGTGCCGATGGTGTTGTTCGTCAGTATGGCTGGCATGGCGTTCGGCGGCTGGTTCGCCGGCGCGCTCTACGATCATTTCGGATTTTACGCGCCGGCCTTCCTGACCGGCGTGATCTTCAACCTCGCCAATCTGGCGCTGGTCGGCTTTCTGGTCATACGGCAGCGCTGGAGCGGTGGGCTGCGGCCCTATCCGGCATAGAGCCGGCAGATTTTACAAAAAAAAAGACGCTCGGCGGCACCCTCTGGCGCCGCCGAGCGCAGATCTTAGGTACAAAAAACGACGCTCGGCGGCACCCTCTGGCGCCGCCGAGCGTCGTCGGAAACTGACCGACGACGGAAGGTTTAGAGCTTATCGGCGACCGTCTGGAAGGTCGAGGTCAGGCGGGTGCCGACCGTACCCAACACGGTAACCGCGGCAACCGCGATCAGAGCGGCAATCAAGCCGTACTCGATCGCCGTGGCGCCATCTTCGTTCTTGAAGAGATTAATCAGAGTCGCAAACATACCGGGTCCTCCTTTGGCCGCTGACCCCTGCACCATGCCCTCGAATTCTTGCCAAACCCTTAAACGGCGGCGGCTCTGCATTCCGTAAAACCACTGACCCCGCCGTGTCCCCGGTCGATGGACTGGCTTTGCGCTGCCATTTCTGTCGGCATTTTATGAATTAACTGTGGTTCGAGGCGCAGCCAAAAAAGCGAATGGCGCACGCCACCGGCGATACGCCATTCGGAACCTGCATTGCGGCGCGCTATGCGCCCACCGCGTCGACCTCTTCGTCCGTCGGAAACCGGCCGGTCTGCTTTTTCGAGAACGCGAGCCGGCCATCGACGGTGATTTCGAACACCCCACCTACCCCGGGCACCAACTCGACATCGGCGCCGTATTTCTCGACGAGCCTATCCCTCGCACGGAGGGCACGCGGTTCGTAGTTTCACGGCTTGCACCACTCGATACGGACTTTCATCGCAGTGATCTCCGCATTGCTAGTCGCACTCCGCGATATAGCACGGAAGTATGCCGGCTCAACCGCTGCGCAGCGGAATTTCCGGCCGGCCATGACCGAACCATTGCAGGGTTGCGTTCGGCGGCGCAGGGCGCGAGGTTTGGCGCAGCGAGAGGCAGAGAGGTCTGGACGATGGCCGACGGCAACGGCAGCGCGGCGCGCTGGCAGGACGAGCTCTACGACCTGCTGCGCCGCCATAACGTCACGCAATTCGCCTATGTCCCGGATGCCGGTCACCGCATCCTGATCGACCGCTCGCTGGCGGATCCCGGCGCGCTGTCGGTCGCGCTGACCACCGAGGAAGAGGGCGTGGCGCTCCTCGCCGGTGCCGATCTCGGCGGCGCCCGTGGCGTCCTGTTGATGCAGTCGAGCGGCACCGGCAATTGCATCAACATGCTGTCCCTGATCAAGGGCGGGCATTTCCCGTTCCTGACTCTGGTCAGCATGCGCGGCGATTTCGGCGAGGGAAACCCGTGGCAATACCCGATGGGCCAGGCCGTCGAGCCGGTATTGCAGGCGATGGGGGTCATCTGCCTGCGCATCGAACAGCCCGAGGAGGTCGTGCCGACGGTCAGCGCCGCCTTGACGATGGTGTTCCAAGGCGGCAGCGCGGTCGCGGTGCTGCTGACCCAGAAACTGCTCGGCGCCAAGGCGTTTTAGGGAGCGCGACATGCCGAACGACTACCCGCAGGGCGTCGACATGGCGGCGGCGATCGCCGCCGGCTTCATCCTCGACCGGCGCGACGCGGTGCCGAAGCTGATCGGCCGCCACGAGGATTTCCTGTTCGTGACCGGCCTCGCCGGCACCGCCCGCGACATCGCCGCGCTGACCCAGGACGGCGCGCATATCTACACGATGGCCGGCGCGATGGGCGGCGCCTGCATGATCGGGCTCGGCCTCGCGCTGGCGCGCCCCGACAAGCGCGTGCTGGTCGCGACCGGTGACGGCGAGCTGCTGATGAACCTCGGCGCGCTCGCGACGATCGCCGTCCTGAACCCGGCCAATCTGGCGATCCTCTGCGTCGATAATGGCCATTACGGCGAGACCGGCTATCAAAAAAGCCATACCAGCCTCGGGGTCGATCTCGAAAAGATCGCCGCAGGGTCCGGCATCAAGCGGGCCCGCACGCTCGCCAGCGAGACCGAACTCGCCGCGGGCAGCCGCATGCTGCGCGAGGGCAACGGCACCGCCTTTGTCGTGCTCAAGGTCAAGCCCGACGACCCGCCGCCCTACAAGCGCAACATGGACCCCGCCTCCTGCCGTACCCGCTTCCGCGGCGCGCTCCTCGGCGGGCTAAGAGATCTCGCTCAACGGAAACGGCCGAACGAGCGTCGGAAGTTTATGTAGATCCCGTACTCTCGCCCAACAGCGCGGCGACGGCTTCGATGAACCGGGTTGCTGTCGCGATCGCAGCTTCGGCCTGTTCCGGCGAGACAGGCTCATCGCCGATCTCGAAGTAGTCGGCCACTCTCTTCAATTTGAAGCCGACCTCCAGGAAGTCTCTGAGACCGGCATCGATGCTGCGCTCATCGCGGGTAAGTTGTCCGAAGCGGGATCTGACTCCTCGATGTGTTTTGACCGCGCGGCCGCCGCGCTCGAAGATCAGGGCCTGGGCGGCGTTGAACGCCGCAGCATAAGCGATGCGGCCCGCCTGCTCCGCGATCCCGATGTCATCAACCGCCTGCGCCTGATCGAGCAGCCGGCGCGCCTTGGTCATGTATAACGCCGCTTCTGGGCTCATTCCGGCCTCATGCCTTTTGGGTGGCGCATAGAGCGACAGCGGCGGGCCGGGCGGGCCGAGGTCGATCCCATCGAGACGGATCTCGTGCATCAGGGGCGTGCGCACACCGTAGGAGCCGGCCGGGAACGGTATTGCCTGAATGTCCTCGCCGGTCTCGTCCAACAGGCTCGACTCAAGATCCGCCAGCCGTCGGGCTTCCGCCCGCCGGTCGGTCAGATCCTTCAGGAACACCGCCACGTCGTAGTCCGATTCAGAATGAGCCTCTCCGCGAGCGCGCGATCCGTACAGCACAACCCGCTCGATGCGATCGCCATAGATCTCACCGAGCGCAGCGTAAAACCGGCGCAGCACGGGGTCGGCGGCGGGCCTCTTCACCTTTGTCTTAGCAGCCTGCATGTCGCTACTCTACCACACGCACCGGCTTGACGGCCGCCCTGCGGTGCGGTCACCGTGCCGGCAACGGAGCACGGGAGATCGCCATGGAATTCGGCATCTTCAACCTGATGGGCGCGCGCGAGCCGGAGAAGACTGCGGCGCAGGTCTTCGCCGAAGTCGCCGAGCAGACCCGGCGCGCCGACGAGCTCGGCTACCAGATTGCCTGGTTCGCCGAGCACCATTTCTCGAATTATTGCCTGTGCGCCTCGCCGTTGATGATGGTGGCGCATTGCGCCTCGATCACGCAGAACATCCGGCTTGGCACCGCGGTCGTGGTGTTGCCGCTCTATAACCCGGCGCGGCTGGCCGCCGAGATCGCCACCGCCGACGCGCTGTCGAACGGCCGGCTGATGCTCGGCATCGGCGCCGGATACCAGCCCTACGAATTCGAGCGCTTCGGGGTCGATCTCAAGCAGAACCTCGAAATGACCGAGGAATTCGCCGAGATCCTCGATCTCGCGCTGAACCAGGATTTCTTCAGCTACCAGGGCAAGCACTACCAGTTGCCCGAGACCCACATCCCCGCCCGCACGGTGCAGAACCCGCTGCCGATTTATGTCGCCGGCCACACCCAGGCGATGTTCCGCGCCGCCGCGCGCCGCGGCTACCGCGTGCTGTCCTCAGGACGGATCGGCGGCGCGCCGCTCCTCGCCCAACAATACGCCGACATCGTCGCCGCCTTCGCCGCCGAAGGCGTGCCGGTCGAGCGCGCTCATGTCACGGTCAACCGCTTCGCCCACATCACCGACAGCAAGGAGGAGGGCCTGCGCTTCGCCGAGAACGCGCGCTATCAGTCGCGGCTCGCCTCGAGCCTCAGGCGGCGCGAGGAAGTCATGGAAGGCACGCAACTTGTCGACCGGCCGTTCCCGGACGAGCCGCCCCTCGAGCAGATCCGCGACAATCTGCTGATCGGCGATGTCGAGACCGTGGCCGAAAAGCTGGTGGCCGAGATCCGCGCCACCCGGCCCGCGCATATGTGCTTTTCGTTCAAGGTCGGTGCGACCCCGCATAAGGCCGCGATGCGCTCGATGGAGCTGATGATCGGCGAGGTCAAGCCGCGGGTCGAGCGCGCCCTTGGATCTCTCGGACGCGCCGCCGCGGAATAACCGCAGCCTGCTTTCACGAAATCACTTCCCCCACGAAAGGAGACCGACATGCCGAGTTTTGAACATCACGGCGCCCGCCTCTACTTCGAGGAGTTCGGCCAGGGCTTCCCGATCCTGACCTTCGCGCCCGCGGGGCTGCGCTCCGTCATCGGGGTATGGGGCCAGCCCTCCGCGCCGATCAATCCGACGACCGAATTCGCGTCGAACTATCGCGTCATCGCGATGGACCAGCGCAATGCCGGCGGCCAATCGCGCGCCCCGATGACCGCGCAGGACAATTGGGACAGCTATACCGACGACCATGTCGCGGTGCTCGACCGTCTGCGCATCGACCGCTGTCACCTTTATGGCCAATGCATCGGCGGCTCGTTCATCATCAACATGCTGAAGCGCCACCCCGAGCGGGTCGCCGCCGCCGTGCTGGCGCAGCCGATCGGCCGCGTCGGCCCGATCGCGCCGGGCTGGAACGCCAACTTCAAGGGCTGGACCGAGACGCTGACGGACCGTCCCGAGGCCACCGAGCAGCTGCTCGACGCCTTCTACCGGAACCTCTACGCGCCCGGTTTCGTCTACTGCGCCGACCGCGATTTCGTGAAGACGATCAAGGCGCCGTGCTTGGTGCTGGCCGGCAATGACGAGGCGCACCCCTGGCCGATCTCCGAGGAGCTGTCGAAGCTGATCCCGGGCTGCGAACTCGTCAAGGAATGGAAGACCGAACCGGCGCTGACCCCGGCCAAGGCCAAGGTCAAGGAATTCCTGGCGAAGCACACCCCGGCCCGGGCGTAGACAGCGCTCTGACTCCCTCTCCCCACCGGGGGAGAGGGCTGGGGTGAGGGGGCGACAGGCTCCCGTTCAACCGATCCGCGGCGGGGCGCGGCCGAGCACCGGCAATCGGTTGGCGATCAGCACGACCGCGAAGGTGATCAGCAACAGCGTGATGCCGAGCACCGAGATCGCGCCTAGATCGCCGCTCTCGTTGAGGTCGTAGATGATCACCGCGACGACTTTGGTCTTCGCGGTGGTCAGCATGATCGTCGCCGACAATTCGCGGATCACGCCGATGAAGATGAAGCACCAGGTCGCGACGACGCTGGCGCGCAACAGCGGCGCGGTGATCTGCCATAGCGATCTGAGCCGGGTCGCGCCGAAGATCCGGCTCGCCTCCTCAAGCTCCGGGTGCAAGCCGCGGAAGGCGGCCTGCACCTGCTGGTAGCCGGCCGGCAATTCGATCGTCAGAAACGCCAGCAGCAGAATCCACAACGTCCCGTACAGAACCAGCGGCGGCCGCGTGTAGCTGAGGAACAGGCCGACCCCGAGCACGATGCCGGGAATTGCCACCGGCGCGGTCGCCAGAAAGCCGAGCCAGCGATGCCCGGCCACCAGCCGGCGGCTCGTCACATAGCCGACGATGAGAGCCAGGATCGTGCCGGCGCTCGCGGCGGCGATGCCAAGCAGAAACGTGTTCCACAACGCTTCGCGGGTTTGCGAGAACTCGACGAAGACAAAACGGAGGTTGTGCCAGGTCATCGTGTCGAGCGTCAGCGGATCGGACGGAGTGCGCACCAGCGCGGTCTTGATCAGCGCCGCATAGGGCAGCAGCACCGGCAGCGCGATGACCGCGAAGGCAAAGGCAAGCGCCGGCCAGCGCCACAGGCCGAGCCTCACCGGCCGTGGCGCGCTCGACCGCCCGCCGATCACCGTATAGCCGCGCCGGCCGAGCAGCAGTTGCTGGCCGCGCAGCAACAACACGGTGAGCACGAGGAGCGGCATCGCCGCCGCCGCCGCGACATGCGGCTATGGAGCGGCAGTGTCAAAGATACTTCTTCAGGTTGGCGCGGATGCGATCGAGCACCGGCATGTCCGGCCGCTCGATAGCGAAATCCGCACCGGTGATGGTCTCGAACACGCTGATATAGATGCGTGCCGCCTCGCGGATGATGTCGGGCGGGATCGGCGGAATCGGATCGCGGTAGGGATCGCAGCGCGCCGCCACCCAGCGGCGCAGAAAATCTTTGTCGAAACTGTCGGGCGGCTCGCCGACTGCGAAGCGCTGGGGATAGGTTTCGGCAAACCAATAGCGGCTGCTGTCGGGCGTGTGGATCTCGTCGGCCAGCAGGATATGGCCGCCGCGGTCGAGGCCGAACTCGTATTTGGTGTCGACTAGGATCAGGCCGCGCTCCGCCGCAATCTCCCGCCCCCGCGCGAACAGCGCGAACGCCCGGTCGCAAACCTCCTGCCATTGCGCCGCCGTCAACAGGCCGCGGCCGAGAATCTCGTCGGCGGTGATCGGCTCGTCATGCTCGCCGTCGCGCGCCTTGGTGGTCGGCGTGATGATCGTCTGCGGCAGCTTCTGGTTTTCGCGCAGGCCGTCGGGGAAGCGGATCCCATAAATCTCGCGGCGGCCGGCCTTGTACATCGACCAGACCGAGGTCGCGGTCGTGCCGGCGAGATAATCGCGCACCACCACCTCGACCGGCAGGATGTCGAGGCGGCGGCACACCAGCACATTGGGATCGGGGTATTCGATGACGTGGTTCGGGCAGAGATCGGCGGTCCGGTCGAACCAGAAGCGCGCCAGCTGTGTCAGCACCTGCCCCTTGAACGGGATCGCCGCGATGCTGCGGTCGAAGGCGCTGAGCCGGTCGGTGGCGATGATGATGCGCCGAGGACCGTGGGGGCCATCCGGCAGGTCGTAATTGTCGCGCACCTTGCCGCGGTAATGATTGGGCAGCTCGGGAAGGGTCGCATCGTCGAGCACGAGATCGAGATGGCGGGCGAGAACGTCTGGGTCGACCATGCGAGAGACTCGGCGCGAAGGGGACGGCCCAGCTGTGATAGGACGCGCGACGCCGGAGGGCAACATGCCCGACGCAAAAAGCCCGCCGCAGTCGGCTTTCACCTACACGCGGGGCCGGCCCAAGACAGGCCGACCTCGCTGCTATTCGATTGCCGCCGACGCCGGTCGCCTAGCGGTGGTGTCCGCCTCCACCGTGTCCGCCGCCACCGTGTCCGCCGCCGCGGAACCCGCCGCCATGGAAGCCGCCGTGATGGAAGCCGCGGCCAAATCCGAAGCCCAGGCCGAAAGCTGCCGGCGCGAAACCGTAGCCATAGCCGTAATACGGGTAGGCGTAGGCGGCGGGGTAGCCGTAGCCGTAACCGCAGCCATAGGGATAGTAGTACGGGTTGCAGTACCCGGCGTAATACGGATAGCCGTAATACTGCGCTTTTGCCGGC
>Ga0066709_100002019_pt1 | contig 14306 bp, 10 predicted proteins | sample GraSoiAngelo_158_FD_79665 | JGI IMG/M metagenome (GOLD analysis project Ga0066709, IMG submission 79665) | Grasslands soil microbial communities from the Angelo Coastal Reserve, California, USA - 14_1009_16_30cm | ecosystem: Environmental > Terrestrial > Soil > Grasslands | place: USA...
AGGCGCGGTAGGTGAGCCAGCCTGCGATCAGCAGGATCAGGCCGCCATTCGCCGGATGGAGTGCGCCGACCCAGCGGTGGTGCTCACCCGTGCTCGCGAGCGGAAGCTGCACGAACGTCAGCAGGGCAAGCAGAAACGTCGCCATCAGCCAGATCCGCTCCGACCACCAGGCCAGGCAGGCAATGAGCGCCAGCACCGCGATTAACAAGACGACGAACCCGAATACGCGGTGGGGATCCCAGCTCTTCTGGTCTTCGAGGCGGGGCGCGTTGCCTCCCAGCTTCTCGCCGAACGCGCCCGCGCCGGCCAGGAAGAACTGGACGATCACGCAGATGACGAACGCGCCGATCAACCAGCGATAGGCGGCACCGGCGAATGTTCGCATCTCACCCCGCTTCGGTCGGTACGCGCACCGCGCGCGTTTCCGAAACGGTAATTCGGCCGTCGGATACCGTCGCTCCATGCCTCGGAAGCGGGTTACGTCGCGCATCCACGTCACGGGTGGTACCGGCTACCTCGGCACCGAGCTGCGGCGGCAGGCGCCGGACGTCACCTCCGAGCGCGTCGAGATTCGCGATGCGGCGGCAGTCGACTCGCTGCTCGCGAGACTCTGCCCGGAGATGGTCATCCATACCGCGTACCGGCAGGACGGGCCGGGTGCGTGGGAGATCACCGTCGACGGGGCCGAGAACGTCGCCGGCGCGGCGCGCGCGGTTGGCGCCAGACTCCTCCATCTGTCCACCGACGTCGTGTTCGACGGTCGCAAGGGAACGCCGTACGTCGAGGACGACGCCGTGCGTCCCGTCAACGACTACGGCCGTGCGAAGGCCGAGGCGGAGCGCCGCGTGCTGGCCGCTCACGCCGAGGCGTTGATCGTGCGCACGTCGCTCATCGTCGGCGGAACGGGCTTCCCGCCGTCCAAGCACGAGCTCACCGCACGGCACGAGGCGACGACGTTCTACGACGACGAGATCCGCTCCCCGATCCAGGTCGGCGATCTCGCCTCCGCCGTGCTCGAGCTCGCGGAGCTCGACATCTCGGGTGTGCTGCATGTCGCCGGGGCCGATGCAGTCTCGCGTGCCGGCCTGGCCGAGCTCGTCGTGGCGAGACCGGTACGGTGTGGGCCGGCACCGCCCGGACGCCCGCTCGACTGCTCTCTCGACTCGTCGCGAGCCCGCGCGCTCCTCCGCACGGAGCTCCGCGGCATCCGCTCGGTCCTCGCGCCGTAGCGCCGCGCACGCCCGAGTGCGTACGGTTGAGGGATGAACCGCCTCGCGGACGAGGCCAGCCCCTATCTTCTCCAGCACGCCGAGAACCCGGTCGAGTGGCACCCGTGGGGGGAGGAGGCGTTCGCGCTTGCGCGGACGCATGACCGCCCGCTGCTCGTGTCGGTGGGGTACAGCGCATGCCACTGGTGCCACGTGATGGCGCACGAGTCGTTCGAGGATCCCGGCACGGCCGCGGTGATGAACGAACGGTTCGTCAACGTCAAGGTCGACCGGGAGGAGCGCCCCGACGTCGATGCGGTGACGATGGACGCGACCGTCGCGATGACCGGCAGCGGCGGCTGGCCGACAACAGTGTTCATGACGCCCGAGGGACAGCCGTTCTACGCCGGGACGTACTTCCCGCCCGAGCCGCGCCACGGTCTGCCGAGCTTCACGCAGGTCCTCGTCGCGGTTTCCGATGCGTGGCGCGATCGGCGCGACGATCTCTCTCGGCAGGCCGGCCGCCTCGTCGACGCGGTCCGCGAGCAGGCGCAGGTGCGTCCGTCATCCGATCCCCTGACGAGCTCGATTCTCGGCGAGGCGCAGCGCGGATTGGCGCGGATATTCGAGCCGGCGTACGGTGGGTTCGGGCGGGCGCCGAAGTTCCCGCCGGCATCCGTGCTCGAGTTCCTGCTGCGCCGCGGCGACCAGGATGCGCTCGAGCTGACCAGGCCGACGCTCGACGGCATGGCTGCCGGGGGCATGTACGACCTCGTCGGCGGCGGCTTCCACCGCTACTCGGTCGACGACCGCTGGCTCGTCCCGCACTTCGAGAAGATGCTCTACGACAACGCACTGCTGGCTGCTGCGTACCTCCACGCGTGGGTCGTGACGGGAGAGCCGCGCTACCGGCGGATCGTCGAGGAGACGCTCGACTACGTGCTCCGCGAGCTCGGGCTCGAGGGCGGCGGTCTCGCGTCCGCCCAGGATGCCGACACGAAGGGCGTCGAGGGCCTGACGTATACGTGGGAGCCGGGCGACGACGTTCCCGACGAGCTCCTCGTCCCCTGGGAGGACGGGCGCTGCATCGTCCGCGGAGAGCTGGAGCCTGCGCTTCGCGACCGGCTGCTCGAGGTCCGTGCGCGACGGCCGCAGCCCTTCCGCGACGACAAGGCGCTGGCGTCGTGGAACGGGCTTGCGCTTGCAGCCCTCGCCGAGGCCGGGTACCGGCTCGAGCGAGACGACTGGCTCGACGGGGCGCGCGGGGTGGCGGAGTTCCTGCTCGGGCCGCTGTCGGACCCCGCCGGCGGCCTGCGCAGGTCGTGGCGCGACGGTAGGACGAGCGGGCCCGGGTACCTCGACGACTACGCCAACGTCGCGCACGGGCTGATCGACCTGCACGTCGCGACCGGTGACTTGCGCTGGCTCGGGGAGGCTCGCCGCCTGGCGCTTCACGCGGTGGCGCTCTTCGCCGACGAGGAGAACGGTGGCTTCTACCTCTCGCAGGCGGACGGCGACGGCCTCGTGATCAGGACGAAGGACCTCGACGACAATCCGACGCCGTCCGGGAACTCGATGCTGGCTCACGTCCTCCTTCGGCTGGCACGCATCTGGGGCGAAGACGAGCTCGAGCGCCTCGGCGTCGGCGTGCTTCGCCTCGTTGCATCTGCGCTGGCCCGAGCGCCGAGCGCCTTCGGCTGGGCGCTCTGCGCGCTCGACCTCTATCTGTCGCCTCCGCGGGAGCTGGCCATCGTCGGGCCGGTGGACGCTGAGGTCGCGCGGACGGCGCTTGCACCCTTCCAGCCGAACACGGTCGTCGCCGTGGGTCCGTCGGAGTCGGTCCCGCTCCTCGAGGCCAAGGACCTCGTCGACGGTCACCCGGCCGTCTACGTGTGCGAGCGTTTCGCGTGCCGTGCGCCGGTGACGGACCCCGCCGAGTTGGGGGCATGAGGTGAAGGTGTGCCTGATGGTGGAGGGCCAGGAGGGGGTGACCTGGGAGCAGTGGCTGGCGCTCGCCCGCGCGGCCGAGGACTCCGGGCTCGATGCCCTGTTCCGTTCCGACCACTACAGCGCGATCATCGTGTCGGTCGCGGGCGCGCTCGACGCCTGGACGACGCTGGCCGGCCTGGCCGCGGTCACGTCGAGGATCCGGCTCGGCACGCTCGTCTCGCCCACGACGTTCCGTCATCCGAGCGTGCTCGCCCGGATGGCGGCGACCGTCGACCACATCTCCGGCGGGCGCGTCGAGGTCGGCATGGGCGCGGGGTGGTACGACCGTGACCACACCGAGAACGGGTTCCCGTTCCTCGATGCGCGGTCACGATTCGATCTCTTCGCGGAGCAGGTCGAGGTCGTGGTTCGCACGTGGACGGAGGAGTCGTTCGACCATACGGGCGCGCACTACACGCTTCGAGGACAGACCGCGCTGCCGCGACCCGTCCAGCAGCCGCATCCGCCGCTCGTTCTCGGTGGGCGCGCGAAGCGGCGCGCCGCCGCGCTCGCCGCGCACTACGCCACCGAGTACAACACGCTCGGTGCGCCGCTCGACGAGCTTCGCGATCGCCGGAGCCGGCTGGACGACGCCTGCGCGGCGATCGGCCGCGATCCCGCAACGCTTGCGTATTCCCTCATGACGACGTGCGTGATCGGGAGGGATCGCCGCGAGCTCGACGAGCGCCTCGGACGTGTCCGCGCGCTCGTCGGGCGAGACGACGCGGACGAGAAGCGATGGCTCGCCGGCACCGTCGACGAGTTGGCAGAGCGACTGGCGGAGCTCGCGGCGGTCGGAATCTCGCGGGTCATGCTCCAGCATCTCGACCATGCCGACATCGACGCCGTCGCGGCGATGGGTGCGCTGGCGGTCTCGTCGGTAGGCTGAGGCCATGACGACGATCGAGGAAGCAACCGGTGCCGAGGAGGTCGCGTGGGACCTCTTCGATCTCTACGACAGCCCTGACGATCCCCGGCTGGAGCAGGAAGTGGCCGGCGCGGAACGGGTCGCAGCCGCGTTCCACGAGCGTCACCACGGCCGGGTGGCCTCTCTCGCTGCCGGCGAGCTTGCCGATGCGACGGCCGAGCTCGAGCGCATCGAGTCCGCGATCGACCGGGCGCTGACGTACGCGCAGCTTCGCTTCACCATCAACATGGCCGATCCCGAACGCGGCGCGCTCGTGAGCAAGCTTCGCGAGCGCGGAGCGGCGATCGAGACGAGCCTGCTGTTCTTCGGGCTCGAGTGGGCGGCGGTCGAGGACAAGGCCGCCGAGGTGCTGCTCGGCGATCCCGCGCTGGCGCACTACCGGCACTGGCTGGAGTCCGTCCGCCGGTACCGGCCGCACCTGCTCACAGAGCCGGAGGAGAAGATCTTCACCGAGAAGGGCGTCTCCGGTGTCTCCGCATGGTCGCGCCTGCATTCCGAGCTCCTGAGCTCGTTGCGAGTCACGCTGGACGGCGAAGAGGTCTCGACCGACACCGCGCTCGCCCGCCTCTACCGCCCCGACCGCGAGACCAGGCGCGAGGCCGCGGCGGCCGTCGGCACCGCGTTGATCCCAGGTCTGCGGACGCGCGCCTATGTCTACAACACGATCCTGCTCGACAAGTCGATCGACGACCGGCTGCGTGGCTACCCGACGTGGATCTCGAGCCGGAACCTCTCCAACGAGACGAGCGACGAGGCGGTGCGGGCGCTCGTGGACGCCGTCGTCTCGCGCTACGACCTTCCGCAGCGCTACTACAAGCTCAAGGCGCGCCTCCTCGGTCTCGAGCGGCTGGAGCACTACGACCGGTTCGCCCCCGTCGCCGAGCGCGGCGGCAAGACGGGTTGGGACGAGGCTCGGCGCATCGTCGTCGACGCCTACACCTCCTTCGACGAGCAGGTCGGCGAGATCGTGGACGGCTTCTTCGAGAAGAGCTGGATCGACGCACCGCCGCGTCCCGACAAGTCGACCGGCGCTTTCTGTGCCACGACCATCCCCGGCGTCCACCCGTACGTGCTGATGAACTTCACCGGCGAGCGCCGGGCGGTGCTCACACTCGCGCACGAGCTCGGACACGGTCTCCACGGCGTTCTCGCGGGCCCGCTCGGCCTCTTCAATGCCTCGACGACATTGACGGCGGCCGAGACCGCCTCGGTGTTCGGCGAGGCGCTGACGTTCAAGACGCTGCTCGCCGCCGACGACGACCCGCGGCGCAGGCTCGACCTCCTGACCGGGCGGATCGAGGACGCCATCGCCACGACGTTCCGCCAGATCTCGTTGAACCGCTTCGAGGACCTGGCGCACAACGAGCGGCGGAGCAAGGGCGAGCTTGCACCCGACCGGATCTCGGAGCTGTGGATCGAGTCCCAGTCGAATCTCTTCGGCCACTCGGTCGGCGTCGGCGGCTACGACGACTGGTGGAGCTACATACCGCACTTCGCATCGGCGCCCGGCTACGTCTACGCCTACTCCTACGGCTACCTCTTCTCGCTCGCGATCTTCCGTCTCTACGAGCTCGAAGGTGACGCGATGGTCGAGCCCTACCTCGAGCTGCTCAAGCTCGGCGGCTCGCGCTCGCCGGCCGACCTGGCCAAGGTCGTCGGGCTCGATCTGGACGACCCGGCGATCTGGTCGTCCGGCATCGACGCGCTCGCGGTGCAGCTCGACGAGGCCGAACGGTTGGCGGCAGACCTCGGTTTGGGAAGTGACACCGGCGATTGATCGTGCGACGATCAATCGCCTAACACTTCTGCTACCTCGCACTAGATGATTGATCGACGTCGTCGATCGATCATCGGAGGGAAGGTTTCGATGCGCAGAATCGTGCTTCTCGGCAGCATCGCGCTCGCGCTGATCGGGCTCTCGGTCCCGGCAGCCGGCAGCGGTGCTGCATCCACCCCCGGCGTTACGCCGAAGCTGGTCACGATCGGCGGGACCTACCCGCTCACGGGGCCAGCGTCGCTCTACGCCACGATTCCCGCGGCGATGAAGGCGTACTTCTCCTACGTCAACGGCCGCAAGGGGGCAGACGGCCGGCGCGGCGTGTTCGGACGACAGATCAAGTTCGTCTACCTCGACGACGGCTACAACCCGGCCAACACCGTGCAGCTGACGCGGCAGCTCGTCGAGCAGACGAAGGTCTTCGCCATCGTCGGCTCGCTGGGCACCGAGCCGAACCTGGCCACGCGTCCCTATCTCAACAGCGTCAAGGTGCCGCAGATGCTCGTCGCCACCGGCGCGACCACGTGGGCTCGGGACTGGAAACAGTACCCCTGGACGACCGGCTGGCAGCCGGACTACGAGCTCGAGGGGAAGATCTACGGCCGGGCGATCGCGCACAACGCGGGCAAGCAGAAGATCGCCGTCCTGTACCAGAACGACGACTACGGCAACGACTACCTTCGCGGTCTCAAGGCCGGGCTGGGCGCGAAGGCCGGCAACATCGCCGGCGCGGAGGCGTACGACGTCACCGCCAGCGACGTGAAGTCGCAGGTGGCGAAGCTGCGCGCGACCGGCGCCACGGTCTTCTGCATCTTCGCGACGCCGAAGTTCACGATCCAGGCGTACGTGATCGCTCACGCGCTCGGCTGGAACCCGCCGGTGATCTACACGAACTCCGTCTCCGGCACGTCGACGTTCCTCGCGCTCGCACAAAAGGCCGGAGCCGGCGCCCTGGTCAACAACACCTACACGGTGCAGTACCAGAAGGATCCCTCGAGCCCGCGGTGGGCGAATGACTCGGCCATGAAGCTCTACCGGCAGCTGCTGTCGAGGTACGCGCCGCAGCTCAACCCGAACGACAACCTCAACGCCTACGGCGTGGCGGTTGCCGAGGCGTTCGTCGAGCTCCTGCAGAAGGCGGGGCCGAATCCGACCCGCGACTCGCTCCTCGCCGCGTACCGCCACTGGAACCAGGCGAACCCCTTCCTGATCCCGGGCAACATCCAGCACACGGACGCGAAGAGCCAGTTCCCGATCCGGGGTGAGGTGATCGTCAAGTTCGGCGACGGCGTCTTCACGCCCGTCTCGGGTCTGAAGATCCCGAAGCTCTGAGCGCGAGACGGTGACGGATCCCTCGGGATCCGTCACCGCGCCGTAGAGACAATTGCGCGATGGCGCGGTCCGATCATGCCGGCGGCGAACGCGCGCTGCGCGCGAACGTCCGGCTGCTCGGCAACGTCCTGGGCAAGGTTCTCGTCGAGCAGGAGGGCCCGGAGTTTCTCGAGCTGGAGGAGCGCATCCGGCTGCTCGCCCGTCGCGTGCGACACGGGTCGCGCCCGCCCGCGGCGTTGGCGGGCGCGGTCGGGGGGCTCTCGGTCGAGGAACAGGGAACGGTGTTGCGGGCGTTCTCGCTCTTCTTTCAGCTCGCGAACATCGCCGAGCAGCACCATCGCCTGCGGCGACGGCGCGAGTACGAGCACGAGGGGCGTCTGGCTCGCGAATCGATCGCGGAGACGGTGCGCGAGCTGCGCCGTGCGGGCGTGGCCGACTCGGCGCTTGCTCCGGCCGTCGCGCGCGCACGTGTATCGCCGGTCGTCACCGCCCATCCGACGGAGGCGACCCGACGCACGATCCTCGCCGCCCACCGGCGCATCGCGGCGCTGCTTCGCGAGCTCGACGACCCGAGCCTGCCTCCCGCGCGCGAGGCCGAGATCGGGTCGGAGCTCGCCGAGGAGATCACCGTCCTGTGGCAGACCGACGAGATCAGTGCGCGGCGGCCTCGTGTCGTCGACGAGATCCGGCACGGGCTCTGGTTCTTCGAGCAGAGCCTGTGGGATGCCGTTCCCGAGCTCGGCCGCTCACTGCGGCGCGAGCTGCCTGCGGCGCCGGTGCCGCTCCGCTTCGGCAGCTGGATCGGCGGCGACATGGACGGCAACCCAAACGCGGGCGCGGACACGATCGAGGACGCGCTGGAGCGCGCTCGCGCGCTCGCGCGCGACCTCTTCCGGGGGGAGATCCGGCGGCTGGGCGAGGCGTGGGGGATGGCGTCGACGGTCGTCGGCACGTTGCCGGAGCTGGATGCCGACGCCCACGAGCCCTATCGCGCGGCACTCGTGCGGATCTGGGGCGCACTCGCAGACGACGCGTACGCGGACGGCGCGGCGCTCCTGGAGGATCTTCGGCTCCTCGACCGTGTGCTTCGTGAGCACCGCGCGACGCGGATCGCGGACGGGGCGCTGGCGGACGTGGTCGTACGCGCCCAGGTCTTCGGGCTCCATCTGGCAACACTCGATCTCCGCGTCCACGCGAGTGAGGTCCGCGCGGGCAGCGACCGCCTTCGCGCAGCCCTCGTGGCCGCCGCGCGGGCCCAGACCCGCCATGGCCCGGCCGCGATCGGCCGGTTGATCGTCTCCATGACCAGCAGCGCGGACGACGTGCTTCGCGCCGAGGAGCTCGCCGGCGAGGCGGGGCTCGCCGTCCAGGGCGTACCGCTGCTCGAGACCATCGCCGACCTTCGAGGCGCGGCCGCGCTCGTCGGGGATCTGCTGGAACATCGTCCGTCTGCCGGGCAAGAGGTGATGGTCGGCTACTCGGACTCCGGGAAGGACGGCGGCTACCTGGCCGCGACCTGGGAGGTCTATCGGGCGCAGGAGGAACTCGTCGCGCTCGGGAAGGCGCGAAGCGTCGAGCTGACGCTGTTTCAGGGGCGCGGCGGAGCCGCGGGCCGCGGCGGCGGGCCGGGCTACGCGGCGATTCTCGCCCAGCCTCCCGGAGCGATCGACGGCCGGCTCAAGCTGACGGAGCAGGGCGAGACGATCTCGTTCAAGTACGGCCTGCCGGGCCTCGCGGAGCGGAATCTCGAGGCCTCGGTCGCCGCGACGATGCTGTCGATGTTTCCGCGGCAGGCCGGGATCGTTCCGCCCCCGCGTGGAGGGCGGGAAGCACTCGACGAGCTGGCGGCGTCGGCGGAGGCGTCGTACCGGGGTCTCGTCTGGCAGGACGCGGGGTTTCCGGCGTTCTTCCACGCCTTCACGCCGATCCGCGAGCTCGCGTTGCTGCCGCTCGGGTCCCGCCCCGTCGTGCGCCCGGAGGCCGCCACCGAGGGAATCGAAGGTCTCCGCGCGATCCCCTGGGTGTTCTCCTGGACGCAGAACCGCTGCCTGCTGCCCGCCTGGTTCGGCTGCGGCACGGCCTTTTCCGGCTACGGGCTGGTGGGCGCGCGGCTCCGCCGGCTCCGGAAGCTCTATCGCGAGTGGCCGTTCTTTCGCGCGCTGGTCGAGAACCTCGAGATGACGCTCGCGAAATCGAGTCTCGAGATCGCCGAGGGCTATCTCCGCCTCGTCCCGGCCGAGCTCGACCCGGACCGGTACTGGGCGCAGATCGCGGACGAGCACGAGAAGGCGGTTGCAGCTGTGCTTTCGATCGTCGAGGCGGAGCGACTCCTCGATCGGCATCCGGTCGTCCAGCGCTCGGTCGAGCTCCGCAACCCGTATGTGGATCCGATGAACGCGATCCAGATCGAGCTGATCGCCGCGTTCCGCGCCGGAGACGACGACGCCCGCCTGCCGCTCCTCCGCTCCATTGCCGGGATTGCAGCGGCGCTTCGTAATACGGGATAGTGCTGGCCGGGTTGCACCCGGCCCGCACTACAACACGAGCTCGGCGAGAAGCTGCAACGCCTCGGGCTGGCGCGCCTGCAGGTTCAGCGTCGTCGCGCCCGAGGCGCGCCACGCGTCGAGCCGGTCGGCGATACGCGCCCGGTCGCCGACGAGCGCCACCTCTTCGACGAGCGCGTCCGGCACGGCCGCGGCCGCGTCGTTCTTGCGACCGCCGAGGTAGAGATCCTGGATCGCGGCTGCCTCGGCCTCGTAGCCGTAGCGGCAGACGAGCCGGTTGTAGAAGTTCACCGAGCGCGCTCCCATCCCGCCGACGTAGAGGGCAAGCAGCGGCTTGAGGAAGTCGCGTGCGGCCTGGACGTCATCGGCCACGAGAGCGGGCACGAGGGGCGCCATGTCGAAATCGTCCGGCCGGCCGCCGCGCGCCGCGAAGCCTCTTTCCAGATTGGGTCCGTGGACCTCCCTGAAACGCTCGGGTGAGAAGAAGATCGTCAGCCAGCCGTCCCCGATCTCCGCCGCCAGTGCGACGTTGCCAGGCCCGATCGCGGCGAGATAGACCGGCACATCGGGGCGAACGGGCCGGAGCAGCAGCTTCAGAGGCTTGCCGAGTCCCGTCGCCCCGGGACCGGTGTAGGGGATGTCGTAGTGCTCGCCGTGGTGCTCCACGATCCCGCGCCGGAGCGCCGTCCGCACGATCTCGACGTACTCGCGCGTCCTCGTCAGCGGCTTGCCCCACGGCTCGCCGTGCCAGCCCTCGACGACCTGCGGCCCCGACGTCCCGAGCCCGAGGCGGACACGGCCGCCCGAGAGCTGGTCGAGCGTGGCGACGGTCATCGCCGTCGCCGCGGGAGTGCGTGCCGGCATCTGCATGATCGCCGTGCCGAGTGCGATCCGGTGGGTGCGAGCGGCGATCCACGCCAGGGGCGTCACCGCGTCGGCTCCCCAGGCCTCCGACGTCCAGACCGAGTCGAAGCCGAGCCGCTCGGCCTCCTCTGCGAGCGCCACCGCCGAGACGGGGTCGTCGTACCCGAGTTGCAGGCCGAGACGCACCCGGCGATCCTACTGGCGGTGACGAGCGCGCTCTTCCCGCCGGACCTGCTCGAGCTTCGCACCCGCTACCGGGAGTTCATGGGGGCGCACGTGTATCCGGCGGAGACCGCGTTGGGCTGGGAGGACGAAGCTGCGGACGCGCTGCTCACCGAGCTCCGCCAGCGTGCCAAGGCGGCCGGTCTGTGGGCGCCGCACGTCCCGCCTGCGGCGGGTGGGACGGGACTCGGCTTCCTCGCCTATGCCTGCGTGAACGAGGAGATCGGCAGGTCGTTCTGGGCGCAGCGCGTCTTCGGCTGCCAGGCACCCGACGCCGGGAACGCCGAGATCCTCCATCTCTATGGCACGGACGACCAGCGCGAGCGGTTTCTCGCGCCGCTGGTCGCCGGCGAGGTGCGGTCGTTCTTCTCCATGACGGAGCCCGAGGTCGCCGGCTCGGACCCGACGACACTGCGCACCCGTGCCGTCCTCGACGGGGACGAGTGGGTGATCGACGGGCACAAGTGGTTCTCGTCGGGCGCCGAGGGAGCCGGCTTCGGGGTCGTGTTCGCCGTCACGGATCCCGACGCGGAGCCGCACCTGCGCGGGACGATGATCGTCGTCCCGACGGACACCCCCGGTTTCGAGGTGGTGCGAGCGACGCCGGTGCTCGGCCATGCTGGGCGCGGCTGGGGCACGCACTGCGAGGTTCGCTACACCGGGGTCCGCGTTCCGGTGACCAACACGCTCGGGGAGCGCGGCGATGCGTTCCGGATCGCCCAGAAGCGGCTCGGACCGGGGCGGATCCACCACGTCATGCGCTGGTTGGGACAGATGCAGCGAGCCTTCGAGCTGATGTGCTCCTACGCGCTCGAGCGCGAGGCGTTCGGTGGCCCGCTCGCCGAGAAGCAGACGGTGCAGAACTGGATCGCGGATTCAGCCGCCGAGATCCAGGCGTGCCGCCTGCTCACGATGGACGCGGCGCGGAAGATCGACGGAGGGGCGGAGGCGCGCGTCGAGATCTCGCTCCTCAAGTTCTTTGCCGCCCGTGCGCTCAACGACGTGATCGACCGCGCAGTGCAGGTGCACGGCGCGCGCGGGCTCACCGACGAGACGCCGCTGGCGCAGATGGCGCTGCTCGCGCGCGCCGGGCGGATCTACGACGGGCCGGACGAGGTCCATCGTATGGTGGTGGCGCGGCGGATCCTCAAGTCGTTCGCCGCCGGTGACGGCTGGACGTTCTAGGGGTCTGGCCCTTCCGGCCAGAGCCAGCCCTGTTCGCGTCGTGAACGGCTGGGTCACACCCGACGGTCTGACGCGCGCCTCCGCCGGTGCGCATAGACGTGTATCCTCCCGATCAGCAGAGCGATGCCCGCAGCGATGAGACCGTGATAGAGCAGGTTGTGCTCGATCGCCTCGCCGACGTAGTAGGCGAGCACGCCCACCGTCGTCGCCCAGAGGATCGCGCCGAGCACGTTCCAGAGCGCGAACACGCGCCACGGCAGCCGGTTCACGCCTGCAAGCAGCGCCACCACGACACGCACTCCGGTGACGAAGCGTCCGAGCGCGACGGCCTTGCCGCCGTGTCTCGCGAAGAACTCGTCGCCCTTCTCGATGACCTTCGCCCGGTGCTCCGCGAACGGCAGGCGGTGGTGCTGGAGCAGCCGCCGGCCGTAGTGCCTCCCGAAGAGGTAGCCGAGGTTGTCACCCGTGACGGAGGCGACGACGGCGAAGACGATCACCAGCGGCAGATCGACGTGGCCCCGGGAGGCGAGGATCGAAGCCGTGATCAGCGCCGTCTCACCCGGGAGCGGAACTCCCGCCGACTCCGCAGCGACGAGCGCGATCAGCAGGAGGTACGTCGCGGTCGGGCTCAGGGTCGAGCTGATCCCGAGTGCGAGCGGAAGGGAGACGCTCAATGCCCTGTGAAGTTCGGCTCGCGCTTCTCGATGAACGCGGTGACGCCCTCCAGCCCGTCCTCGCTGGCGAGGCAGCGGCGGAAGCCTTCGGCCTCCCTCCGGAGCCCCTCCTCGAGCGGGAGGTCTCGTGTCGATCGGGCGAGCTCGCGCAGCACTGCGATCGCGTGGGGCGACCGGGCGCCGAACGTCCTCGCGACGCCGAGAGCAGCGTCGTCGAGCTCGGCGCGCGGCACGACCTTCTCGACGAGGCCCCAGTCGTACGCAGTGGCCGCGTCGATGAAGTCGCCGCCGAGATTCATGAGCAGCGCCCTGCCGAGCCCGACGAGGCGTGGCAGACGCTGGGTGCCACCGCCGCCGGGGATCAGACCGAGCTTGATCTCCGGCTGCCCGAGCTGCGCGTCGTCCGCACACACCCTGACGTCGCAGCACATCGCGAGCTCGAGCCCGCCGCCGAGACAGTAGCCCTGGATCGCGGCCACGAACGGCTTGCGGGCCGCATCCATGCGCTGCCCGACCTTCTGGATCCGCCGGGCGGAGCCGCCCTCGTTCGAGGCGGCCGATTCGCGGAGCGAAGGGAACTCCTTGATGTCGGCACCTGCGACGAAGGCCCGGTCGCCGCCGCCGCGGAGGACGATCGCGCGCGTACCGTCGTCCCCGTCGAGCCGGTCGATCTCCGCCTCGAGCTCTTCGAGCAGCGCTGCGGAGAGCTGGTTCATCGGTGGATTGCTGATCGTGACGACGGTCACCAGACCGTCCTGCCCGCTCGTGATGAACTCGCCCACTGGTCTCCTTACCTACTCTGTGCGGGTTGCGGCGCCGCGAACCGCTCGCGCAGCGCCGTCTTGCGGAACTTGCCGACTCCCGTCTTCGGGATCTCGTCGATGAACTCGAAGCGGTCGGGAAGCCACCACTTGGCGAAGTTCGGCGCGAGGAACTCACGCAGCTCGTCCGCGGTGGCAGTCGCTCCCTCCATGAGGACGACCACTGCGAGCGGCCGCTCGTCCCACTTCTCGTCCGGCACGCCGATCACCGCCGCCTCGGCGACCGCGGCGTGGCCCATGAGCGCATTCTCCAGGTCGACCGACGAGATCCACTCGCCGCCTGACTTGATCACGTCCTTCGACCGGTCCTTGATCTGGATGTAGCCCAGCGGGTGGAAGGAGGCGATGTCGCCCGTGCGGAACCAGCCGTCGTCGGTCCAGCGGCCCGCCGCCTGGTCGGTGTCGTAGTAGGCGGATGCGACCCACGGCCCGCGAATCTCGAGCTCCGCCATCGTCTCTCCGTCCCACGGCACGGGCGTACCGTCGTCACCGTGCCCGCGAAGCTCGACGAACGGGAGCGGCAGCCCCTGCATGGACACGATGTCGAGCTTGGTCTCCTCGTCGGCGTCCTGGATGCTGCCGAGGTAGTCCGACGCGGTCGCGAGCGGCGAGGTCTCCGTCATGCCCCACCCGTGGACGATCTGGATCCCGTGGCGCTGCTTGAAGCCGGCGATGAGCGCCCGCGGCGCCGCCGAGCCGCCCACCAGCGTCGCCCGGAGCTTCGAGAGATCGAAGCGGCCGGGCTCGCGATCGAGGAGCTGCAGGATGCCCATCCAGATCGTCGGCACGCCGGCCGCTGCCG